>Ga0308165_1005208_pt1 | contig 12251 bp, 12 predicted proteins | sample PhyWR2_FD_201032 | JGI IMG/M metagenome (GOLD analysis project Ga0308165, IMG submission 201032) | Phyllosphere microbial communities from UC Gill Tract Community Farm, Albany, California, United States - DLSLW.R2 | ecosystem: Host-associated > Plants > Phyllosphere > Unclassified | place: USA... | reverse complement strand
CCTAAGTCCGAAGTCCGAAGTCCGAAGTCCGAAGTCCGAAGTCCGAAGTCCGAAGTCCGAAGTCCGAAGTCCGAAGTCCGAAGTCCGAAGTCCGAAGTCCGAAGTCCGTCAAAAAAAGCCAAGCAAGTTAGCTATTATTTCTTAGATGCCAATTAAAATCGGGCAGTTTTTTACAGCTTAAACGCGTCTGAACTCCCGACTTTCGGACTTCGGACTCTATTTCTTTATACACCCAGACTTCGGACTTTCAGACTCCCCGGACTTCCCGACTTTTTCCTGCTCCCTAAACTCCCGACTTTCGGACTTCGGACTCTATTTCTTTATACACCCAGACTTTCAGACTCCCCGACTTCCCGACTTTTTCCTGCTCCCTAAACTCCCGACTTTCGGACTCCGGACTTTCGACTCTCTTCGGGCTTTCCGACCCCTGACTCAGGGACTCATGACTAAAGACTCTCGACTCAAGACTCAAGACTCCCGACTTTTTCCCTATCTTTGCCGCATATCATGAATCAAAATATCACCCCATACCAGGTAGACGATACAACCAAAAAAGAACAGGTTGCTACCATGTTCAACAATATTTCGGGCACTTACGATTTTTTAAATCACTTTCTCTCGCTCGGAATCGATGTATTGTGGCGTAAGAAAGCGATTAAGGAGCTGGTTTCTATCCACCCCAGACATTTGCTGGATGTTGCCACCGGAACCGGCGATTTCGCATTTGAGGCAATTAAAAAGCTTCATCCAGAGCAGGTAATTGGTGTAGATATCTCACAGGGAATGTTAGAAGTTGCAAAGAAAAAGATCAACGAGCGCAGCTTAAATGAAGTATTCACCGTTCAGGTTGGCGATTCGGAAGGATTGCATTTTGAAGATAATACCTTCGATGCCATAACCTGTGCATACGGCGTACGCAATTTCGAAAACCTCGAGAAAGGTTTGGCAGACATGTACCGGGTTTTGAAACCAAACGGTAAAATGGTGATCTTAGAGTTTTCGAAACCAAGGGTTTTTCCTGTAAAACAGTTATACAACTTTTATTTTTCGCACGTAACGCCATTTTTTGGGAAACTTTTTTCGAAGGATGCGCGGGCATATAGTTACTTGCCCGAATCGGTTGCTGCCTTTCCTGATGGAAGGGATTTTACTGCGCTAATGGAGAAAGTTGGTTTTAAAAGTACCAAACAAAGAATTTTAACGTTTGGAATAAGTTCAATATACGTTGGTACTAAATGATAAAAAAATTAAGCCTCATTGTTGCTCTGCTTATCGTAACCAGTATTTCGTTTGCCCAAAACTGGGGCGGAGGTATTGATGACGAAGATTGGAGTTTCGGGTTTAATTTTCAATACATTTCTGCCGAATATAAAATTTTAAAAAAGGAAAACTGGCGTGAGCCTTTTTACGAAATACCCAACTCGTTGGGCGTTACTTACGATTCCAGTCTGGGCGGGTTGCCCGTTACTGGTCCGATCAATGCCATTTCGAGTCCCCCATCTCAAGGTTTTGGCCTCGGTTTTGTAATTAACAGACGAATTGCCGAAAACTTCGATTTTAGAACCACACCATCATTAATTTTTAGCGATAGGCTGGTTAGCTACCAATATGAGCCAATGGCGCCTTTAAACGTTGGCAATGGTCAAACCCGGAACTTCGAAACCCAGGTTGATAAGAAAGTACAGGCCACCATGTTCGAGTTTCCTGTAGGTTTAAAGGTAAAATCGAATCGATTAAACAACTTTAGGGCTTACTGGCTCGGCGGTGTAAAATACTCTATCGATATTGCCTCAAAGAAAAAGACATTCGATGAAGGCGAATCTGCAATTAACAAGTTTGTTAAAAACCGCAGGAATTTCCTTTCCTACGAAACAGGCATCGGCTTCGATTTATATTTCGAGTACTTCAAAATGTCGCCCGAGATAAAACTCGCCTATTCAACAAACGACCTGCTTTTGCACGATAACACCGCATTCGCCAATCCGATTGATAAGTTGAAATTACGTCAATTAACCTTCAGTTTGATTTTTCAATAGCCGTGCAATTCAAAAAAACTTACCTTTGCCCAAGTTGGTAGATCATGAAGGTAAGTTAGACTTTCATCCCGCCAGGACTTAAATTCATAAACATGTCTAAAATTGCATTAATTACAGGTGCAACCTCTGGTATTGGCGAGGCTTGTGCACATATCTTTGCTCAACAAGGTTATCAACTGGTTCTGCTTGCTCGACGCGAAGACAGATTGGAAAAAATAGCACATCATTTTACGGCAAAGTATGGAATAGAAATTAAGCAGATTGTGGCCGATGTTCGCCATAATGAAAACTTGTCTGCTGCGCTCGAGGCACTTCCCGCAGAATGGAAAAAAGTTGATGTTTTAGTAAACAATGCCGGCCTGAGCCAGGGTTTAGATCCAATTGACAAAGGGAATATTAATGATTGGGACACCATGATTGATACCAATGTGAAGGGACTGTTATATGTAACCAAAATTGTATCCAACTGGATGATTCCACATCAATCCGGACACATCGTTAATATAGGTTCAATTGCCGGAAAAGAAGTTTATCCCAACGGAAATGTATATTGTGCAAGCAAACATGCGGTTGATGCACTAAGCAAAAGCATGCGGATCGATCTTTTGCCTCACGGCATAAAGGTTACGGAGATTAACCCCGGAATGGTAGAAACAGAGTTTTCTGTGGTGCGTTTTAAGGGCGACGAAGACCGGGCAAAAAAGGTGTACGAAAACCTCGAACCGTTAATTGCCGACGACATTGCCGATGCAATCTGGTATGTGGTGAGCAGACCAAAACATGTAAATATTAACGATATGCTTATTATGCCAACCGCGCAGGCCACAGCTACTATAATTAACAGGAGCCAGTCTTAACTGTTTAAATGTATAAACTGGTTGACTGTACATATTGCGATCCGTAGTTATCGGATTGAGCAATTAACCAAAATAAACAATTAAACAATTTACTGGAAAAAAAATAAAGGGTTATGATATCAAATACGATAGATCAAGAAATTAAGAAAGCCATGTTGGCTAAAGATAATGCACAATTGAGGGGCTTAAGAGCAATTAAGGCCGCTTTGTTGTTGGCTAAAACTGAAAAAGGATCATCTGACGAGATCACAGAAGAAACCGAATTAAAGATATTGCAGAAACTGATTAAGCAGCGTCGCGAGTCAGCCGATATTTACAAGTCTCAAAACCGCGAAGACCTGTTTCAGGTTGAAGAAGAAGAGATTGGAGTAATCAACCAGTTTTTGCCCAAACAGTTGGATAGGGAAGAGGTAGCGGCAATAATTGGCGACGTTATAAAACAATCTGGTGCCACATCGGTTAAAGATATGGGCAAGGTGATGGGTATGGCAAATAAAGCACTTGCCGGCAAGGCCGATGGTAAATTGATTGCAGAGCTTGTGAAAGAAAAATTAGCTTAGTTTGAGCTTAAAGCTTAAAGACTAAAGCTGAAAGCTAAAAGAGTAAAGCTGTGCCAATGGCATCCCTTTGTACCATAGGCATCCCTTTGGGAGGAAAAGACTAAAGCTAGGCAAGGGGTTTTGCTAATTGCAAACTGGCAACTGCAAATTGTAAACTGCAAACTGGCAACTGCAAACTGGCAACTGTCAACTGCAAACTGTCAACTGCAAACTGCAAATTGTCAACTGCAAACCGCCAACTGCAAACTGTCTTGTGCAACTGCTAACAGCGTTTTTATACCGTTTTCGATTTTATTTCAGAAAAATGGCACAGAAATGCAAAAATTTAATTTTACTCTACTAACTTAGTGCACCATACCATCTATAATATATATGACATACCAGATAATTGAAGAAGACGGATTTAAATACATAGAAGCTGGAGCAGGCGAAACGCTGGTATTGCTACATGGCCTTATGGGCGAATTAAGCAACTGGGAACGGGTGATTGAGCAATTTAAAGATCGCTATCATGTTGTAGTCCCCATTTTACCAATATACGAATTGCCCATTTTGACACTCGGTGTTAAGGCGCTCTCGAGATATGTTCATCGTTTTTTGAAATTTAAGGGATTAAATAGTGTGGTGCTGATTGGCAACTCGCTCGGGGGGCATGTTGGTCTTGTTTTTACCGTTGCCCATCAAGAGTTTGTTAAGGCTTTGGTATTAACCGGAAGCTCGGGTTTATATGAAAATGCTTTCGGAGGATCTTTTCCGCGGAGGGAAAGCTACGATTACATTAAAGAAAAAGTCGAATTTACCTTCTACGATCCCGCTACGGCAACTAAAGAGCTTGTAGATGACGTATTTAAAACGGTGAACGACAGATCGCGTGTAATCAGGATTTTAACCATGGCTAAATCGGCAATTCGCCACAACATGGCCAAAGAATTATCGAAAATAACGATCCCTGTTTCGCTGATTTGGGGAAAAAATGATAAAGTTACCCCGCCCGAAGTTGCGGAAGAGTTTTACGAATTGTTGCCAAACGCAGAACTCAACTGGGTTGATAAGTGCGGCCATGCGCCCATGATGGAGCACCCGGAAATTTTTAATAATTACCTGGAAAAATTTTTAGATCGAATTTTACTTAAATAATGTTTGCTGAAGAAATCATATCGAATGTTATACCATCACTAAAAACCAATGACACGGTACAAAAGGCTTTAGATCGTTTAAACGAATTTAAATTAAAGCACTTGCCCGTAGTTAATGGCGCAGCTTTGGTGGGCATAGTATCCGAAGATGATTTGCTGAACATTATAGATCACAATACAACGCTGGGCAACGCAGCGCTAAATTTGCTTCATGCATTTGTGCTAAACGATGCGCACACTTACGATGCCATCAGGTTATTAAGCCAGCTTAATTTAACCGCCCTTCCGGTTTTAGACCAGCAGAAAAACTATTTAGGGCTGATTTCAATCAACAAGCTTATCGATGCAGTGGCCGAGCAGTACGCGGTGAACGAACCCGGGGGCATCATCGTGCTCGAGATCAGTAACCGCAACAACTCATTGGCGCACATTTCTCAAATTGTTGAGGCTGATAATACCCAGATTCTTTCCTCTTACGTAAGTTCCTTTGAGGATTCTACCCGCCTGGAAATTACCTTAAAGGTAAATAAAACAGAAATTTCATCTTTAGTGGCTTCTTTTGAGCGTTACGATTACTTTGTTAAAGAAGTTTATAATAACACACAAATTGATGATGGTTCGCAGGAACGATACGATTCGTTTATGAACTATTTAAATGTATAACCTAATTTATGAGGATTGCAATCTACGGCAGAGATTTTAACGATACGGTATTGCCCTACGTACAGGAGGTTTTTGATTTTTTTGCGGCGCATCAAATTTCGCCCGTCTTGTACTCTAAGTTCAAGAATTCCCTCAACGGCAAAATCAAGCTTCCAGATAATGCGGTAGTCTTTCATAATCATAAGGAGCTAAAACAACGTGCCGATGTATTGCTGAGCCTCGGCGGCGATGGCACCCTCCTCGATACACTTTCGCTGATCCGCAACTCCGGCATCCCTGTAATCGGGATCAACTTCGGGCGGTTGGGATTTTTGGCCAGCATCAATAAAAACGAAATCGAATCCGCATTAAAAGCCCTCGTTCACGGCGAATATACTTTAGATACCCGTTCTTTACTTACATTAGAGTCGGATAACGGCCTTTTTGGCGAAGAAAACTTTGCCCTAAACGATATTACCATCCACCGTAGGGATAATTCGGCCATGATGATTATTCATGCATCGATGAACGGCGAATTCATCAACTCTTATTGGGCTGATGGATTGATAATTGCAACCCCAACCGGCTCAACAGCGTATTCGTTAAGCTGCGGTGGGCCGATTATTTATCCCGACTCGGAGAATTTTGTAGTTACCCCAATTGCCCCGCACAACCTCAATGTAAGGCCGGTTGTATTGCCCGACGACAATAGTCTCTCGTTTGAAGTGGAAGCCCGCGAATCAAAATTCCTCGTTTCGTGCGATAGCAGAACCGAAACAGTAGAGCGATCAGTAAAAATAACCATAAAAAAAGCCGATTTTTGCATAAATCTCATTCGTCTTAACAATGAAACTTACTTAACTACGTTAAGGAATAAATTATTATGGGGCATTGATACCCGTAACTATTAAGTATGACGCCAAGCAAAATAGTAGCCATTTTTCTTTTTTTTATCGTATGCAGCAAGGCTTCTACCGCACAAGAGGGTACCTGGGAGGTAGGAATCATGGCGGGCGGCGCAGGCTACATGGGCGATCTGAACCAAAACAATCCACTTAAAATCAGTGGCCTTTCCGGCGGGCTATATGGTAAACGTAATTTTAACCAATATTTGGGCGTTCGTTTAAACTATACCTACGGCGAAGTTGCCGCTTTTGATTACAAATCAGACAATGCTTATTTCAGAGAGCGGAATCTGGCATTCGAAACCTCCTTAAACGAACTTAGCGCAATTGTAGATTTTAATTTTTTTAACTATTCGCTGGGCGGCGGTACCAGGCAGTTTACACCATACGTTTTTGCGGGAGTTGGCGCGGTAATCTTCAAGCCAAAGGTGAAATTCGACGGAGAAACTTATCGATTAGATCAGTTAGCTACCGAAGGGCAACCAAACGGATATCCTAACATGGTTTTGACCGTTCCTTATGGGGTTGGCCTACGGTATAACTATAAAGATACCTGGAGTGTTTTTAGCGAAATAGGGTATAGAACCCCATTAACCGATTATATTGACGACGTAAGCAACAGGTATCCTGTTAACCCCGTTATCGTGGGTAAGGGCCAAAATAAGCTCAATTTATCTGATCCTTCTCTTAATCAAACCGGTTATGCCGGTACCCAAAGAGGAGATTTTAGAAAAAGGGACACTTATCTATTTGTTAGTGTTGGCATATCTTTTACCTTTGTATCCTCAAAATGCTATTCCTTTTAAGCTGATTTTGACATAATTAATGGGATTTAAAGAACAAATAGACGATAGGCGCCTGCCAAAGCACATTGCTGTAATAATGGATGGCAATGGCCGATGGGCGAAAGGCCAGGGTAAAGTGAGAGTTTTTGGGCACGAACAGGGCGTACTATCGGTAAAAGATATTGTAGAAGGCTGCGTAGAGGTAGGCATTGAATACCTAACGCTTTATGCTTTTTCTACAGAGAACTGGAACAGACCGAAAGAAGAGGTAGATGCATTAATGCAGATCCTGATCTCTACCATTAACAAGGAAACCGAAACCCTCAACAAGAATAACATTCGGCTTAACGCCATTGGCAATATTGCATCGCTTCCACAAGAGTGCATCGACGACTTGAAAGAAGCGATGGACAAAACTGCGCACAACGAAAAATGTACCCTTACGCTGGCCTTAAGCTACAGCGCTAAATGGGAAATTTTAGAGGCAGCAAAAAAGATAGCCGCCGAAGTTAAAAACGATACAATTTCTGTTGATGATATTGATGAAGACCTGTTTTCATCTAAATTAACCACCGTAAACATGCCCGACCCTGAACTGATGATCAGAACAAGTGGCGAACACCGCATCAGCAATTACCTCCTCTGGCAAATGGCGTACACAGAGTTTTATTTTACCGATGTTTTATGGCCCGATTTCAGACGCGAAGATCTTTTTGAGGCCATTGTCGATTTTCAAAAACGCGAGCGCCGTTTTGGCAAAATTAGCGAACAACTAAACTAATTTTTCTTTTAACACTTTTTAACAAGCGTTTAAACTAACTTAGCACCACTTTTATACGATAAATGAAACCATGATAAGGCAGCGTGAAAGAGTAATAATTTGCTCTTCAACTATCGTAAATTGTGGCCATTACTGAACAAATTATTTTGATGAAAAGAATATTTCAAGTTTTAATCCTACTTATTTTAGCCAGTCCGGCCATTGCTCAAATACGTCCTCAGGGCGTGGCCCCGGCATCCCCATCTTTAAAAGTTGGAGGTTTAGATCTCGATTATTTTAGTCCAAAAGAATATATTATCGGCGGAACCGTAGTAACCGGAACGCAATATTTAGATAAGGAAGTACTGATTACATTATCTAAACTTACCAAAGGCGATAAAGTGGTACTGCCAGGCGAGGCAACATCTGACGCCATTAAAACGCTTTGGGCGCAGGGCTTGTTCGATGATGTGAAAATCAACATCGAAAGGTTTGTTCAGGATTCTGTTTACTTTGAAATTGAAGTGGTTGAGCGCCCTCGTTTAACTTCAATCGATTTAAAGGGCATCAGCAAATCGCAAAGAACCGCAATACAAGAAAAATTAAATGATAAAACCGGAAAGATTGTAAACGATAACTTATACAACACCACAACGGCCATCATTAAAAAATACATGTTGGATAAAGGTTTTTTCTTTACCAAAATAGACTATAAAACCCGTAAAGACCCGAATGCCGAAAATAGTGTGGTGTTAGAAGCCTATATCGACAAGGGATCGAGAGTAAAAGTACAGCACATCGATTTTACCGGAAACAAGGATTTTAAATCTGCGAAACTCAGAAAATTTCTTAAAAACCCTAAGCAATTTGCCTGGTGGCGTTTTTGGGGTTCTGGAAAATTCTCAAAAGAGAAGTATGAGGAGAACAAGATCAAGATGATCGATAAAATGCGTGAAAAAGGTTATTTAGATGCTACCCTTTTAAAAGATACCATTTATCAATACAACAAAAAACGCGTTAACATTCGCATGGACCTTTACGAAGGCAAAAAATATTATGTTGGTGCCGTAACCTGGGCGGGCAACGCCATTTATCCAGATAGCATTCTGAACAAAGTATTAACTATCGAAAGAGGTGACATTTACAGCGAAGAACGTTTAAATAAAAAACTGAACGGCGGAGGCGAAAACGGCGGCGATGTAAACAGTTTATATACCGATAACGGATATTTAACCTTTAACATCGATCCGGTAAAAATGATTCGTGGCGATACGGTTGATGTTGAGCTTCGCATGTACGAAGGGCCGCAGTTTACCAACAACCGCATTACCCTAAAAGGAAATACGATTACAAACGATAAAGTGGTTTTGCGTGAAATTCGTACCAAACCGGGACAGAAGTTTAACAAAAGTGATTTGATCCGTACCATTCGTGAGATTGGACAGCTGGGTAACTTCGACGAATCTAAAACCGTTCCAACCCCACGCCCTAATCCGGCCGATGGAACAGTGGATATTGAATATGCAGTTGAAGAAAAACCGTCAGATCAGATTGAGTTATCCGGAGGTTTTGGTGGTGGCCGTATCATCGGTACGCTGGGTTTAACCTTTAACAACTTCTCGCTACGGAACTTATTTAACTTAAAAGCCTACAAGCCATTGCCAAAAGGCGACGGACAGAAACTGAGCCTGCGTGGACAAACGAATGGTAAATATTATCAATCGTATAGCTTCTCATTCTCTCAACCCTGGTTCGGTGGCGAAAAACCGGTAAGTTTTGGTGTTAGTGCATTTACCTCGTTGCAATCGAACGGATTAAATTCAGATAATGCGTCGTACCAAAAAATCCGTTTGAACGGTGTTACCGTAAGTTTAGGTAGAAGGTTGAACTGGCCAGATAACTATTTCCAGTTAAGCCACGCAGTTAACTTGCAGCAGTATGTATTAAATAACTACGGTGGTTACCTGTTTAGTACTGGTACATCGTACAACTTAAACTTATCGCAAGAGATTAGCCGCGACTCGAGAGATTCGCCAATCTTTCCGAAATCAGGATCGTTCTTACGTTTTACTATTCAGGCAACACCACCGTACTCGTTGTTTAACAAAGTGAACTATGCAACGGCATCAGATAAAGAGAAATATCGTTTTACCGAGTACCATAAATGGAAGTTCGATTCGCAATGGTATCAACGTATTGTTGGTAACCTGGTAGTTAAGGCACAGGCACAGTTCGGTTTCTTAGGTCAATACAACAGGGCAGTTGGTCAATCAGCGTTTGAGCGTTTCAAACTAGGTGGCGATGGTATGCAAGGATTCGACTTTTTACAAGGTTCAGAATTAATCGCCATGCGTGGTTATGCAAACAATACCGTTATCCCGGTAGGGTCCGATCCAAACATTGCACAACAGTCGGGTAGCCCGATCTATACAAAATACGTGTTAGAAGCGCGTTATCCGGTAATTGCCAGTCAACAAGCAACAGCATTTGTTTTGGCCTTTGCCGAGGGTGGTAACACCTGGAACAGGTTTAGCGACTTTAATCCTTTTAACATCCGTCGATCGGTTGGTGTAGGTGCACGGATCTTTTTACCTATCTTCGGTTTGTTAGGTATTGATTATGGATACGGGTTTGATACCATCCCAGGCTTGCCTGATGCAAACAAAGGCCAGTTCCACTTTAGTATCGCACAACAATTAGGTGGATTTTAATTGATAAAGAGTAAAAAAATAATTAATTATGCAATAAATCATTGTAAGTAGAGTTTAAAGAAAGCTTAGGTTATTAAACTATATTATTAATACACAACAAGATGAAACATTAAGATCTGCCTTTTCTGGCATTAAAAAGAGAATCCTGATGTTTCATGCGTTTAAAACACACACACACAAATGAAAAAATATCTTTTAATTGCATTTCTAATTTGCACATCTTTCGGCGCCTTTGCCCAAAAGTTTGCCTATGTAGATACAGAATATATTCTCAAGCATTTGCCAGAATATAAATCGGCGTTAAACCAGTTAGATGTTGCTTCGAAACAATGGCAGCAGCAGGTTGATCAGAATTTTTCTGAGATCGACCGGATGTATAAAGCCTACCAGGCTGATCAGGTTTTATTAACTGATGACATGCGCAAACGTCGTGAGAACGAAATTATTGAAAAAGAAAAACAGGCCAAAGAGTTTCAGCGCCAAAAATTTGGGCCCGATGGCGATTTGTTTCAAAGCAGGGTGAAGTTGATTAAACCCATACAAGACAAGGTTGCCGAAGCGATTAAGCAAATTGCCAAAGGCAAGTACCTCGACTTTATTTTCGATAAAAGCAGCGAGGCAACAATGATGATTTACGCAAGCAGCAGTTACGATGTGAGTAACGATGTGATCGTAAAATTAGGATATAAACCAGGGAGTGCGAATAATTAGTATATTCGAACCTTGATTTTAAGAGAAAACAAACAAACAAGAAAAATAAAAAAAAGTAAAATAGAAAGATGAGAAAGTTAATTAACGTATTCTTTGTAGCAGCAGGATTATTGTTTACAGCGAATATGGCAAGTGCGCAACAGAAGTTAGGTCACATTAATTCAGAAGACGTTTTTGCAAACCTTCCTGAAGCAAAAACGGCACAAACTACACTAGAGAATTTGGGTAAAAGCAAGCAAGCAGAAATTGATGCGATGATTAAAGAATATCAAACTCAACTGGCTGCTGCCCAGGCAAAAGAAAAAACCTTAAGTGAGGCAAATAAAGAGCAAGTTGGTAAAGAGCTACAAGCTGCTGGCCAGGCATTGCAAGATTTGCAAAAACGTATTGAAGATGCACGTACAAAAGCATCGCAGGAGGTTGGCACTAAACAAGGCGAATTGTTCCAGCCAATCCAAGCTAAAGTGGCAGGTGCAATTTCTTCTGTAGCAAAAGAAAAAGGCTTAGCTTACGTTTTCGATATCGCAAACGGACAAGGCGGTAACAACCTTGTGTTTTGGGATGGTGGTGAAGACATCACTGGTGCAGTAAAATCTAAATTAGGAATTACTGCAACTGCAGCAAAACCAGCACCTAAGAAATAGTACTGAGTCTTGAGTTCGGAGTCATGAATCTCCAAGCTTAAGCAAAATATAAAGCGGAATCGAGGTAACTTGGGTCCGCTTTTTTTATTATCGCCTCAAAAGGCTTTTAGCCGCCTTGTCTGTTTCTATCGATAACGCATCGATTAACCAATTCAAACAATTAACCAATTTAACGGTTAACCGATTAAACAAACCGCCGATTACCATCTTACCAACATTTCGCAATAAAACAATATCTTTACCACAATGCAGGCAAAAGCAAACATAGGTATTTTTGATTCTGGTTATGGAGGTTTAACGGTTTTTCGCTCCATTGCCGATAAGTTGCCCCAGTACAATTATATTTACCTTGGCGACAATGCCCGTTCTCCGTACGGCGATCATTCGTTCGATACCATTTACAAATACACCTTAGAATGCGTTGAATGGCTTTTTGCGAACGACTGTGAATTGATTATCCTGGCCTGTAATACGGCTTCGGCGAAAGCTTTGCGCACCATACAG
>Ga0308165_1005207_pt1 | contig 12251 bp, 11 predicted proteins | sample PhyWR2_FD_201032 | JGI IMG/M metagenome (GOLD analysis project Ga0308165, IMG submission 201032) | Phyllosphere microbial communities from UC Gill Tract Community Farm, Albany, California, United States - DLSLW.R2 | ecosystem: Host-associated > Plants > Phyllosphere > Unclassified | place: USA... | reverse complement strand
TCACTTTCAAGCCGATACCGCATTCTATCTTCGGTGAGAATGCCGGTAAGGTCGTGGCAAACCAGCTCGTTATTCGCTTGCAGCCTGATGAAGGTGTGAAGCAGTGGCTGATGATCAAAGATCCGGGTCCGGGCGGTATGCGCCTGCGTCACGTTCCGCTGGACATGAGCTTTGCAGAATCGTTCAGTGAACGGAATCCCGATGCTTATGAGCGCCTAATCATGGACGTTGTTCGTGGCAATCAGACATTGTTCATGCGTCGTGATGAAGTGGAAGCGGCATGGCGCTGGGTTGATCCAATCCTCAATGGTTGGGAAGTGAACAACCAGCAGGTTCAGGGCTACACGTCCGGCACGTGGGGGCCATCTTCTTCCATCGCTCTGATTGAGCGTGATGGCCGGACCTGGCACGAAAGCTAAGAATACAAACACCGGAGACGTTGACAGACATTTCCGGATAAGTCTTTGTGCCAAAAAAAGAGCGAGCATTACATCTGATTTGGGGTGTTCGCTCTGGACTGTCCTGACTTGAAAGGTATGGCATGAGCATCGAACGGCACGATTTTAACAGCGGAACGGAACTGGCACAGTCGCTTTCTGAAGCGATTGCAAACAAGCTGGCTGCCGCAATCGCTGAGCGGGGGCATGCGACCATCGCTGTTTCCGGCGGCACAACGCCGCTCAAGCTGTTCGACATTCTATCTCGCAAGATGATCGACTGGACGCTCGTTACAATTACGCTCGTCGACGAACGTTTTGTGGCCCCGACCAATGAACGCTCAAATGAGAAGCTTGTTCGCGATCATCTGTTGCGCGATCATGCAGGTGTAGCAAAATTCGTCGGCCTTTATAATCCGGCTGCGACGGCAGAAACCGCAGCGCTTGCCGCCGCCAACCGCATTGATGCGCTGCATCGTCCTTTCGATGTTGTGGTGCTTGGCATGGGCAATGATGGCCATACGGCATCGTTTTTCCCCAATGCTGATAGGCTTGATCAGGCAATCGATGCCAAGACCAAGGCCGTTGTTCTGCCAATCCATGCAGAAGGTGCAGGCGAAAAGCGTCTGACGCTGACTTTGCCACTATTGGTGGAAGCCGACATGCTGGTTCTGCATATTGAAGGCGCTGCTAAGCAGGCAACTCTTGAGAAGGCACTCTCCAGCGACGACGAGAATGAAATGCCGGTTCGCGCCGTGTTCCGTCACGCGCGTAAGCCCATACAACTCTACTGGACGAGCTAACAGTCTCAATTAGGACGCAGTTTGCGTTTGGGACTGTCGGCGTTAAACTGAGCCACAGGCAAGCCTGAAATTATTTCACAGGTGATACCCATGACGACGCAAACTGCGCATACCCGCATCAAGGCCATCACGGAGCGTATCGTTGAACGCTCGAAACCCACCCGCGAAGCCTATCTCGGACGTGTGCGAGAGGCTGCTTCCCGCAAGCCTCACCGCTCAGTCCTTGGTTGCGCTAATCTCGCCCACGGGTTCGCAGCCTGTGGCTCAAATGACAAGGCGGCTCTCACCGCCGATGTCGTGCCAAATCTCGGCATTATCACCGCTTATAATGACATGCTTTCGGCACACCAGCCGTTTGAAACCTATCCCGAACTGATCCGACAAGCTGCGCGCGAAGCAGGCGGCGTAGCACAGGTTGCAGGCGGCGTGCCTGCAATGTGCGATGGGGTCACGCAAGGCTTCGCTGGCATGGAGCTCTCGTTGTTCTCACGCGAAGTCATTGCCATGGCTGCGGCTGTCGGCCTATCGCATGATATGTTTGATGCTGCCGTCTATCTTGGTGTCTGCGACAAGATCGTGCCGGGGCTTATCATCGGTGCTCTGACATTTGGCCATTTGCCAGCCGTTTTCATCCCGGCTGGCCCAATGACAAGCGGCCTGCCTAATGATCAGAAAGCCAAGACCCGTCAGCTTTATGCCGAAGGCAAAGTCGGGCGTGCAGAACTGCTTGAGTCGGAGTCAAAGTCCTATCACGGCCCCGGCACCTGCACCTTCTATGGCACGGCCAATTCCAACCAAATGCTGATGGAAATTATGGGGCTGCATCTGCCCGGCTCGTCCTTTGTCAATCCCGGCACGCCTTTGCGCGATGCCCTCACCCGTGAAGCCGCCAAGCGCGCACTGGCAATTACGGCTTGCGGCAACGAATATACGGCGGTCGGCGAAATGCTTAACGAGCGGTCTTTCGTCAATGGCATTATAGGGCTGAACGCAACCGGCGGTTCAACCAACCACACCATTCATCTGATCGCCATGGCAGCCGCCGCGGGCATAAAGCTGACATGGAAAGATATTTCTGAAATATCTGATATTGTTCCACTTTTGGCGCGAGTTTATCCAAATGGTCTGGCCGATGTGAACCATTTTCACGCAGCAGGTGGCATGGGCTTTTTGATCCGCGAATTACTCGATGGCGGCATTCTGCATGAAGATGTCCGCACCGTCTGGGGTGAAGGTCTGCGACCTTATGCGATTGAACCGAAGCTTGGGCCCAATGGCACGGTTGTTCGCGAACCCGTTCCCGAAAAGAGCGGCGACGACAAGGTGCTGGCCAAGGTCAATTCACCGTTCCAGTCGACAGGTGGCCTAAAGGTTCTCACCGGCAATATTGGCAATGCAATTATCAAAGTTTCGGCCGTAAAGTCTGAGCGCCATGTCATTGAAGCGCCGGCGAAAGTCTTCAACGACCAGGTCGAATTGCAGGCGGCATTCAAGGCTGGCGACTTGACCGGCGATTTCATTGCCGTCGTCCGCTATCAGGGTCCAAAAGCCAATGGCATGCCGGAACTCCACAAGCTGATGACCGTGCTCGGCATTTTGCAGGATCGCGGTCAGCGCGTGGCCCTTGTCACCGATGGCCGACTTTCGGGTGCGTCAGGCAAGGTACCGTCAGCCATTCACGTAACGCCGGAAGCACTGGATGGTGGTGCCATCGGAAAAATCCACAATGGCGATATTGTTCGGCTTGATGCAGTTAACGGCACGCTCGAAGTTCTGATCAATGATGCGCTTCTTGATGAGCGCATCGCACATCGTCCCGATCTTTCAGGCAATGAGCATGGAATGGGGCGCGAGCTCTTCAGCGCTTTCCGTCAGATCGCTGGTCGTGCAGATGAAGGCGCTTCAGTTTTTTAGAATCTAAAAAGTATGTCTTCCAAAACGGGGACCCGATTTTGGGAGACATGATCAAAGCAAAAGAGGCCGCATGGATCATGCGGCCTTTTCTTTATGTTTAAAATATTGGCTTTTCAAAGCCTGCACTGCGGCAGGCGGCCGTCAGCGTATTGGCCATCAGCATAGCGATGGTCATCGGACCAACACCACCCGGAACCGGAGTAATGGCACCGGCCACTTTTTCCGCATCTGAAAAGTCGACATCACCGACCAGACGCGTCTTGCCTTCGCCCTTTTCAGGTGCCGGAATGCGATTGATGCCAACATCAATTACCGTCGCACCGGGCTTCACCCAATCACTCTTGACCATCTGCGGACGTCCAACAGCAGCAACCAGAATATCGGCAGTGCGCGCAATCGCTGGCAAATCCTTGGTGCGGCTATGCGCAACGGTGACCGTCGCATTCGCTGCCAACAGCAAGTTGAACATCGGCTTACCGACGATGTTGGAACGACCAATGACGACAGCGTTCAATCCCGACAGATTTCGTCCATGAACGCGCTCGATCATGATCATCGCACCAGCAGGTGTACAAGGCACAAACGCCGTATCGACCTCACCCGTACCGAGCTTTCCAACATTGATGAAATGAAAGCCATCGACGTCCTTTTCGGGTGTGATTGTCTGGATCACACGGCCTGCATCGATATGCTTGGGCAGCGGGAGCTGCACCAGAATTCCGTGAATGGCAGGATCACTGTTGAGGCTGTCGATGAGATCAAGAAGCTCTGCTTCCGAAGCATCTTCGGGCAAATCATGCTGAACCGAAACAAAACCGCATTCCTTGGCTTTTTTGCTTTTCGAGGCCACATAGACCTGACTTGCCGGGTCTTCGCCGACGATCACCACCGCAATACCCGGAACCACGCCAGTGGCTGCCACGAGCTTTTCGGTTTCACGCTTCACCGTGGAAACCACATCCCCGGCGAGCTTCTTGCCATCGATCAATTGGGCCATATCGAATGCTCCGTTTTAAGCCAGCGATGCCTTGGGATACATCGCCTCTGTAAAGAAGATATGCCAATAAGCGTCATCAATGGATAAGACAATCTCTGAAAGATCAACTTTCAGGATAAAGTTGCAAAATGCCGGAGCGTGAAAGCTATTTCATAGATAAGCGCTATGGTTATGAAGGTCGCATGATAACGCCGATTATCGGTGAACATGGCCACAATGCTTGCAGCAATCAATGCGCCGATACGAACGGGATATTCAAAGCCATAGAGATTGAAATGGTCTATCCCCTTGAGAAGCGTATCCACAATATCAGCGACGTAAAGCAGAGCCAGAAGGCCGAAAAACCACTTTCGACGCGAAATAAAGTAATCGCGATAACCAGTATACTCCCCCATATTGTCTGGAAACAGCAATGTGCATAGCAGGAAGTAAAGCCCCGCATAAAAGATGACAAAGAAGTAAATTTCGAAAGTCCAGAGGTGGATATTTCGCAAACTGAATTCAAACCACCAGAAATGGATGACTGAGAGAAGGAGAAACGCGACCCATGCAATATGAACAGGATATATGTTCTGTTTGCCCGGATGCTGGATAAAGCGGGCAACACCTGTCAGAAGGCGCGACACACTCAAGCCCAAAATAATGCCAATAATAATGCGGACATGCACGAAAGCGTCTGCAGGTGGTACACCTGTTGTTAATGCCGGATCCATTGTTTCCCCCTCAATGGCAGAGCGGTTCCTGTTTAAGAAGAGCACATTCGCTCATAAAAATGAGTAATCAATAAATCACACCAAATTATAAAATGACGGTTCATTTCAACGATAGAGTTTTTGTGACTTAGCCTTGCGGATGGTGGCAGGTGAAGGCTATACCCGACACCACATGATTTTCAGATAGGCGGAACACTCTTATGCAAGATACAGTCATTCTCGTGGGTTGCGGCAATATGGGCTTCGCTATGCTCAAAGGCTGGCTCGACAGCGGCATTTTGCAATCAGAGAATGTTCACGTCGTTGAACCATCTGAGTCTCTTCAGGCTCGCGCAGCGCTTGCGGGTGTAAATGCCTGCTCAAGTGCGGAATCCCTGTCCGATGACCTCAATCCGCGAATGGTGCTTATCGCCGTAAAGCCGCAGGTCATGGGCGATGTACTGCCAGCCTATAAGCGCTTTGCACCCAATGCCACTTTCGTCAGTGTCGCTGCGGGCATCCCGGTCTCGTTTTTCGAAAAGCATCTTGGCAGCGATGCACGGATCATGCGCTGTATGCCAAACACACCAGCCGCAATCGGCAAGGGTATGCTCGTCACCTATAAGAATGGCAATGTACGCGAAGAAGATGCGGCTTTTGTAAAGAGCCTGCTCAAGACTTCCGGCAAAGTGGCAAGCATTACCGACGAAGCGCAGATGGATGCTGTGACTGCAGTTTCAGGCTCCGGTCCGGCCTATGTGTTCCACTTCATCGAAGCCTTGACTGACGCAGGTGTTACGGCTGGACTGCCACGCGAAACCGCAGCACTTCTTGCCATGCAGACCGTGATGGGTGCAGGCGCGTTGGCTGCTTCAAGCACCGACAGCCCAACAAAGCTTCGCGAACAGGTCACAAGCCCAAATGGCACCACTGCCGCAGCGCTCGACGTGCTTATGGGCGAGAACAGCCTCAAGAATCTCGTGACAGAGGCCGTTGAAGCTGCTCGCAATCGTTCGATTGAACTCGGCAAGGCTTAAGTGAGAATTCTTGGTACCGCCTCGATCAGCGCTTTCGTAACAGGCGCGTGCGGAGCCGCAATCAGCTCTCGTGTCGGGCGACATTCAACAATGCGCCCGCCCTCCATCACTGCAATACGATCAGACATCTGGGCGGCGACTGCCAGATCATGCGTGATAAACAAATATGCCGTACCTTCGGCCTTTTGTATTTCCTGCAACAATTTTAGAATTGCGCCACGCACCGTCACATCAAGCGCCGACACAGCTTCATCCAAAACTATGAGCGATGGAGACGTTGCCAGTGCCCGCGCAATCGCCACACGTTGGCGTTGACCGCCAGAAATCTCATGAACACCGCGCTGTGCCAATTTCGGATCAAGTCCAACCTTTTGCAATAGTTCTGCAATATCGCGCTTCACGCGATGAACCCGCAACGGTTCGCGCAAAAGATCACATACGCTTGCACGCGGATTGAAAGCGGATAGCGGGTCCTGAAACACCATCTGCATGCGGGCGCGATGCTTTCGCAATGCGGTGCCTTTTAGTGCAAGCCAATCTTCATTCTCAAACAGAACGGTGCCGGTATCAAGCGAATGCAATCGCAAAAGACAACGGGCTAGCGTGGACTTTCCGCTACCAGAAGGCCCGACCAAAGCAAGCGTTTCGCCGGCCGTGATGTCAATGCTCACCCGTTCCAGCACCAGACTATTGCCATTACGCGCACTCAATTCACTTGCCTGCAACAATGCCTCAACCATGATCAGGCTCCATCACCGGCAGCGCAGCGATCAGGGCCTTGGTGTATTCGCTCTGCGGGTTGGCGATGATTGCCTGCGCTGCTCCACTCTCAATGATCCGTCCATAATGAAATACGGCAATCCGATCAGCAAGACTAGATGCCAGTGCAATGTCGTGGGTGATGAAAATCAAGGTCATGCCATCGGCGCGCACCAGTTCACGCAGAAGCGTCACGATTTCCTTTTGCACGATTGTATCAAGCGCGCTGGTCGGCTCATCAGCGATCAGCAAATAAGGACCTGCCGCAATGGCAAGCGCTATCGCGATGCGCTGTTTTTGCCCGCCAGAGAACTGATGCGAATAACGTGAAAAACTGACTTCGGGTACAGGAACATGAACGCGTTGCAACAGCTTGATTGCTTTGTCTTTTGCCGCTTTGTAATCAAGCTTTTCATGTGCTCTAATTGTTTCAATCAATTGCCCGCCGACCCCCATCAAAGGATCAAAACTTGACACTGGATCCTGAAAAACAAATCCAATATCGCGCCCTGGCTTTGGTTGCCCTTGCGCCCAATTGATATTGCCAGACACCCTCGCATTGGGTGGCAGAAGATCGGCCAAGGTCAAGGCGAGCGTGCTTTTACCGGATCCACTTTCGCCGATAATAGCGATAATTTCGCCAGCCTTTATGTTGAGATCGATATTTTGCAGCGCCATCTCACGGCCATAGTGAACGCTCAGATTTTCGAGACGCATAAGCAATTTCAAGATCGCACCTCACGTCGCGCCGTGGCGTTCGTAATGCCCTCACCTGCAAGATAGACACCCACAACAGTCAATGCCAATGCTAGTCCCGGCAGAATGGAAAGCCATGGTGCAGAACGCAGCACCGTGCGCCCTTCGGCAATCATGCCGCCCCATGTGATGCGGTTCGGGTCGCCAAGTCCCAAAAATGAAAGAGCTGCTTCAATCAGGATCGCCGAAGCCACAATCACCGGGACCAGCGCCAAAACAGGCGGCAAGGCATTCGGCAATATCTGGCGAAAGGCGATCTCCAGCGGATGCATGCCAATGACCCGCGCCGATGCCACATAATCGCGCTCGCGGATCGACAACACCTGCCCGCGCGTGAGGCGTGCGGCTTGCGTCCAGCTCGAAAGTGCGATTGCTAAAATAAGAACCGGCAGCGATGGCCCGGCAATACTAACCAGCGCAAGCGCCAGCAGAAAGCCTGGCACAGTCTGAAAAGCCTCTGTTATCCGCATAAGCACTTCATCGATCAAACCGCCTGCAAAGCCTGCAAAAGTTCCAACCACCGTGCCAATGAGGATCGATGCGACCGCTGCAGCTAACCCAACAAGCAGCGATGTGCGGCTTGCATGAAAAAGCTCGGCCAGTACATCGCGCCCCAGCCGGTCGGTTCCTAGTGGAAAGGCGGCATTGTCAAACGGCGCAAGCAAAGGCGTTGCAACAATGCGCAACGGATCGCCGGGAAAAAACACTGGCGCGAAAAGTGCTGCTGTAATCAGCACCAACAGGATAATTGCGCCTGATATGCCCTCGCCAGTTGCAAAATAATGCCTGATTCCGATCATGTTCCCGCCCTTCCCACCGATATGCGTGGATCGAGCCAAAGATAAAGAAAGTCGACTATCAGATTAACCGCTATGACCATGAGAGCACTTGTCAGGATGACACCAAGCAGCAGCGGCGTGTCGCGGCTTGCAACCGCCTCTTGTGCCAGTCGTCCAAGTCCCGGCACCGCAAAAACGCTTTCGATCACCACACTGCCGCCCAGCATGGAAGCCGCCTGCAATCCCAGCATGGTAACGAGCGGCAAAAGCGCATTGCGCGCGACATGGCGCAGCACAATGCGCGGACGTGATATGCCACGCGCTTTCAGTGCGCGGACAAAATCCATGCGCCAGATGTCGGCCATCGAAGCGCGCATGACGCGCAGATAAAGGGCCAGATAAATCAGCGCCAGCGAGACAACCGGCAATACGAGATGACGTGCTATATCGGCTGCGCGTACAAAACCCTCTTTGCCGGAAGCGATGGTTTCAATTCCACTCGAAGGCAGCCAGCGCAGCTTTATTGAAAACAGGATGACCAGCACCAGCGCCAGCCAGAAACCGGGAATGGCATAAAGTATAAGCGAGGCGACCGACAGAAAACGGTCACGAAAACTGCCCGGCCGAGCCCCTGCGACAATTCCCAGAATAGAGCCAACCGCAAACGAGAGCGCTGTCGCAGCGCCCATCAGCAAAAGCGTGTTTGGCAAGCGTTCAAGAATGATATTAAGAATAGGCCGGTTAAAACTTACCGACCACCCAAGATTGCCTTGAATAAGGGCTAAAAGATAAGCGCTCAGTCTGTGCCAGACCGATTGATCAAGCCCCCAGCGTGCACGCATTTCAGCAATAGCTGTCGCATCTCCGCCAAAACTCACCGCATAGGCATCCACGGCATCACCGGGTGCCAGTTCCAGCATCAGAAAACAGCCAATAATCACAATCAGCAGCACGATAATGCTGCCGATCAACCGTTTTCTAATAAGCGCCAGAAGCTGCGTCACTGTTTGATCCAGCTATCCACCCAGTTGGAGACTGCCCAGCGCGGGTTGTTGGAAACATTCTGCACTCGATCATTCGCAACAGTGATGAAGCCCCATTCAGCGACATTAATGAGTGGTAGATCGGCTTCCACCAGCTTCTGAAGCTGATGATAAAGCGCTGTACGCTCCGTCTCATCGATCTCATGTACCGCTTTGGTAATCACAGCATCAAGCTCCGCATTGGCATAGCCGCCCTGATTGGAGAAAGGCACGCCGGAAGGAATGCCACTTTCAACCAAAATTGTTGTCGAAATGGCCGGATCACCACGATAAACGGTTGGCGCAATCGCAAGATCAAAATCGTGATCCGTATAAACTGCCTTCTGATGCGCGGCAGAATCATTATTCACGATGCGCGCATCAATACCGATTGCGGCCAACGCCTGACGCAGATAATCACCGAACTGTTTGGTTTCGTTGAAATAGGGTGCGGGCAGCAGTTTCAATGCAAAGCGCGTACCGTCGCTGCCGCGCTTATAATCCGCCTCATCCAGAAGCGCATTTGCCTTTTCCACGTCAAATGAATACGCGTCCACATTGCCGGTATAGAACTGGTTGTCATAGCGTGGGACAGGTCCGGTCGACGGCTTGGCATAACCAAGGAAGATCGTCTTCACAACGAAATCGCGGTCAATCGCATGCGCTATCGCTTGACGAACCTTAAGGTCGTTCAGTTCCTTGCGGCGGTGATTGATCTCCACGACAAGCTGATAGGTCAGCGCCTCATAGCCCTTGGAAATCACACTCAGGCCCGGAACTTTCGAGACACGGTCAAGATCGGCCAGCGGCACCGCCGAAAACGCCGCCAGATCAATTTCCTCAGCTTCCAGTGCGCCTGCCGCCGCAGCCCGATCCGGCAATACGCGATAAATGATCTCATCAAGATAGGGTTCGCCCTCACCCCAATAATCTTCGTTTTTCGTAAGCCGATAATATTCGCCGGTCTTGTGTTCAGCATATTTAAAAGGGCCGGTTCCGATGAGCTTTTCATTGGCAGGATTGGCAGCAATATCCGTTCCGTCGAACACATGTTTCGGAACAACGGCGGTCAGTGTAGGCAGCGCATTGCGAATAAGCTGGAACGGCGTCGGCTCGATGAAATGGAAAACTGCCGTGTGATCATCAGGCGTTTCAACACGTTCAAGCGCCTTGAACACCACGCGGCCAAGATTTTGCAAAGGCTTCCAGACCTGCATTGCTGAAAACGCCACATCTGACGAGGTAAAAGGCGTGCCATCATGCCATTTGACACCTTCACGCAAGCGAAACGTAGCAGTCAGCCCATCATCCGAACCCTCCCAGCTTGTCGCAAGGCGCGGCTCAAGCCCGTTTTCACCATCGAAAGAGGCTTCGGCCAGAGGTTCGATGACTTTACTTGCAACGAAAAACACGCCGTTGGATGCAACAATCGCAGGATTCAGATTTCGCGGCTCTGAATCGGCTGCAACGACAAGCCGTCCGCCTTTTTGCGGCGTATCGGCTGCCACTGCCCATCCCGGCAAAAGCGGCAAAGCCGCAAGCGACGTCGAACCGATAAGAAATGCCCTACGCGATGCAACAAACCGAGCCATATCCCTGCCTCCAAAACTCAATTCCCAACTCAGTGTTTACACTGGCGTAAATAGGATTGCAGGGCAAATCCTGTCGCAGTGGCAATAAATATCGAAAACTGTTTCTCTTTTGGAGAGAATACTAATCTGCTGGCAATTCTCTGCGAGACCAGTCTTTTTTCGGAATCGTATCTCCAATCGCATATTGGAACGACGAGACCGCCATATCTTTCGGATTAATCGTGCAATTAAAATCCAGATTGTACCAATTGTTACGGCTTCGAAAGGCACCGCCAGACATCTTCAAATTCGACTCTGTCAACGCTCCACCCGTACGCGCCATCATATCGGGAACAATATCAGGCCGGTGATGGCGGATTTGTTCCAATGCCTCTATCCCGCAAATCTGAATCACCCGATCTGTCGGAGAGAGCTTGCCCAAAGCCTGTTTGACGCGTGGGTTTGAAAGTGCATCTTTTGAGTATATTTTCTTAGCCTTGATCATCGGTGCCCCCTGCTTTGTCAAGCTGGCGACGCTGGAATACGATTTTTCAGCGCTGAGAATGGGCTGGCTAGCCGACGCCTTATCTTCGAGAGACCGAGATGCCCCCTCAATCGGTTGAAGCGTATCGGACCCTTCCTTTTCAGAGGCCCTGTTTGGCTCTATCTTGGTGTCTTCTTTCTCATCGTTTGAAGCCGCTTCGAACGCCTTATGGTCCGATGCAGCCTTGTCATTATCGTCAGATTTTTTATCTGGCGCGGTTGGCGGCGGGGGAACCAATTCGACTTTCACATCCTGGGGCTGAACGGAGTGGGTTGATACTGGAAACGTGATCAATAGCAGGGCAAGAACTGCACCATGCAGGCCGATCGAGACCAAACCACCCAATATAGTATCTTTGTCCACCACCGACGATCAGTCCCTTCGTTTCGGCCTGACATAACCAAACATATCGCGCAACAGCACGGATACGGACAATAAAATCTAATGTTTGAGAGCAGAACTGATTTTTCTCATCTGGCTTTATAAAAGAAATTATCTTCTTGCCAAGAACCCCTCGTTGCGTAGATCATGGTTAATTATGTGTTGTATCATTTCGTGAGGCCAGGATTACGCAACACATATGGAGAGCCGTTAGCTCTCTTCATATGCTATAACGCGCATTTGCGGAGTTCTGTATCGAAGTTTCCGTAAATGTTCTCAAGCAGAACCACTATTGGAAGAGAGGAAACAGAAATGTCTAGTTTGCTGCCCCCACTTCATGACGGTCACGCACCGATCTATCTGCATCACGCGTTTCAGGATGCAGTGGATGCCTATGAGGACTGGAATCTGGAAACAGCGGAGCCAGTCATAGCCATCAACGGTAAAGTCACGCGTATCAGCGTAGTTTTCCGGCGCTTGTGGAGCTGCACCGACAAAGTCCCTCGTCACACGCTCGAAGCGTTGCGAGACATCGTTCCGTCCAATGTCATTCACACAG
>Ga0308165_1005204_pt1 | contig 12259 bp, 8 predicted proteins | sample PhyWR2_FD_201032 | JGI IMG/M metagenome (GOLD analysis project Ga0308165, IMG submission 201032) | Phyllosphere microbial communities from UC Gill Tract Community Farm, Albany, California, United States - DLSLW.R2 | ecosystem: Host-associated > Plants > Phyllosphere > Unclassified | place: USA... | reverse complement strand
GTGTACACCACCTCTTTGCTGGGCGGCATGGTGGTGTTCCTCGCCGGACTGAGCTTTTTAGGTCTGGGCCTTCAGCCGCCGCAGGCCGACTGGGGGCGGATGGTGGGCGAAGGCGCACAAATGATGATCCTGGGTGCTCCCCATATTGCCACCGCTCCGGCTGTCGCCATCGTGCTGCTTTCTCTGTCTTTTAACTGGTTAGGAGATGGCCTGCGCGATCTTCTTGACCCTAACCGGTAAGGAACAGTCTATGAGCCTGTTACGTATTAATCATCTCAATGTTCGTTTTACCCAGCAGAATGTCCAGGCGGTGCGGGACGTTTCCCTGAGTATTGAACCGGGAGAAGTGCTGGCATTGGTGGGTGAGTCTGGATCGGGAAAAAGCGTGACTGCGGCGGCGATCCTTGGCCTGTTACCGGCCCGGCAAACCCAGATTGGCGGAGAGATCCTATTTAACGATATTCCCTTATTACGCCAGTCACCGCGGCAACTAAACCGCTTGCGTGGCCATGATATTGCGATGGTATTTCAGAATTCACAGTCCACGCTCGACCCCGCCTGGCGCGTGGGTAAGCAGCTCCAGCATAATTTACGTCGGCTGAATCCGATGCTAAGCCGGGGCGAAGCTCAGCGCGCCGCGCTGGACTGGCTGGTACGGATGAAACTCCCGCACCCGCAACAGGTGATGGGCTTATATCCCCACCAGTTAAGCGGCGGTATGCGCCAGCGTATCCTGATTGCCCTGGCGGCAATGTGCCAGCCAAAATTACTGATTGCCGATGAACCGAGTACGGCGCTGGACGTCAGGGTCCAACGGGAAGTGCTGCAACTGCTAAAAGATCTTTGCCAGAACAACAACATGGCAATGCTGTTAATTACCCATGATTTTGGCGTCGTCGCCGCCTTAAGCTCACGCGTTGCGGTGATGCGTCATGGCTGCATTGTTGAAAACGCCTCAACCCGGGAGATTATTCGCGCCCCGCAACATCCCTATACCCGGTCGCTGCTGGCGGCGGTGCCCTACCCGGATACCAGCCTGCCAGCCTCTGTCAGTAAACAGCAGCCCCCACTGCTGCAAGCCAGAGATTTAGGCCGCGATTATATCCGCCGCGATACCCAGGGATTCTGGGCGAAGAAAATCATCAATACCGCGGTCGATAATGTCAGCCTGCAGATTCACCGCGGGGAAATTATCGGCGTTATTGGCGAGTCAGGTTCAGGAAAATCAACGCTGGCACGCATGCTGGCCCAGCTAATCCCCTCTGACCGAGGGGAAATATTATTTTCCGGTAAGCCAGTTCACAGCAACAACCCGGCAGAGGTTCTGGCACTTCGCCGTCAATTGCAGTGCGTCTTCCAGGACAGTTTGTCCTCATTTAACCCGCGCCTGACGCTGGAACAACAGCTGATACGGCCGCAGTTTCGGGCGGGTAGAGAGACCGACCCAAAGCAGGCCCAACGCCTGGCGGTTGAGATATTTAAGGAAGTAGGTCTGGACGAGCAGTTACTGCAACGCTATCCCCACCAGCTTTCCGGAGGGCAGCGTCAGCGCGCCAATATCGCCCGTGCACTGGTGGTGAATCCACAATTTCTGCTACTGGATGAACCCACTTCGGCGCTGGACCTAACGATTCAGGCACAAGTGATGGCTCTGCTCACCCGCCTGCATCAGCAGCATCAGCTGACCTGTTTATTTATCAGTCATAACCTGGCTCTGGTTTCCCAGTTCTGTCACCGCATTCTGGTGATGGCAAACGGGAAGATCGTCGATGATTTTTCTCGTCAGGACCTCTACCACGCCAGTCGGCACCCGGTCACCCAACGGTTACTGGCTGCCCACTATCCTCTGGAAACTGAGGATGATGAACCCCAACAGATTAAGCGGCACGCCTAGCCCATTTTTACCGACGAGTAAGGAAAACCATGGCCAGTACCGAGAAGCAAAAAAAGCCCCTGTTGTTTAATGGATTTATGATGAATGTGGTAGGTCATGTTTCCGCAGGCTTGTGGCGTCATCCTGATGACCGTGCCTCTGAATATACAACCATCAATTATTGGACATCTATTGCGCGCCTGCTTGACGAAGCGGGGTTTGATGCCCTGTTTATCGCCGATGCGCTCGGACAACTGGATGTCTACCAGGGTAAACCGGATGCAGCCTTGCGGACTGCCGCCCAGTCTCCGGTTAATGATCCTATGTTACTGGTGTCGGCGATGGCGGCAGCCACCCGACAACTGGGCTTTGGCATTACGGTATCGACCACCTATGAACATCCTTATCTGCTGGCGCGGAAATTCTCCACTCTCGACCATCTGACCGAAGGTCGCGTGGCATGGAATATTGTTACCTCGGTGCTGGAGTCCGCTGCGCGTAACCTCGGTCTGGAAAAACAGATGGATCATGATGAGCGCTATGAGCGGGCACAAGAATTCCTCGAGGTCAGCTATAAGCTGTGGGAAGGATCCTGGGAAGATGACGCGGTGGTTCGCGATCCTGTTCGAGGTATCTATACCGATCCCGGCAAAGTCCATCCGGTACGCCATAAGGGACGCTGGTTCAGTATTCCTGATGCCCATCTCAGTGAACCGAGCCCACAGCGCACCCCGGTATTATTCCAGGCGGGAACCTCAGACAGAGGCCGTATTTTTGCCGCCCGAAATGCCGAAGTGGTGTTTCTCGGTGGCCCGAATACCAAAGTGATTAAAGAGAATATTAATAAGATCAAAGCACTGGCGCGTGAACAGGGCCGGGGCGAGGATGCGATTCGCTTTATTACCGCCATCAGCGTGATTGTTGATGAAACCGATGACAAAGCCCACGCCAAATACCAGGACTATCTCAGCTATACCAGCCAGGAAGCCGCTCTGGCGCTATTTTCTGCCTGGACCGGCGTGGACTGGTCTGAATGGGCGCTTGATGCCCCGCTGAAATATATCGAAACCAACGCCGGGCGTTCTGCCCTCGCAGCGCTGACCCGTATCGATGCCGACAGGCAGTGGACGGTAGGGGATATCAGTGACTATATCGGGATTGGCGGTCTGCACTCGACAATAGTCGGTAGTGCCGAAACCGTCGCCGATGCGCTGGAAGCTTATGCCGATGAGTCCGGCGTTGATGGTTTCAATCTGGCTTATGCCATCAGCCCCGGCAGTTTTGAAGATTTCGTGCACTGGGTGGTTCCGGAATTACGCACCCGTGGGCGCATCAAAATCCCGACCGAAAACAGATTAACCCTGCGCGAGCGTCTTCAAGGCGAAGGTCAGGCTCGCCTGCGCGATGATCATCCAGGCATTCAGTTCCGTAACCTTAACACCCACTACGGTACTGAGGCTCCACAATGAGTATTCATCTGCACTGGTATCTCCCCACCAATGGTGACAGCCGCGGCATTACTGGCTCCGGGGATGACTCTCAGCATATTAACGGCATTAGCGGTCAGTATCGGGCGCCCAGTCTGGATTATTTAATCGATATTGCGCGCAGTGCGGACAAGCTTGGGTTTGAAGGCATTCTCACGCCTACCGGCAGCTGGTGTGAAGATGCCTGGCTGAGCACTATCGCCATCAGCCAGCACACCGAGCGGCTGAAGTTTATTGTCGCCTTCCGCCCGGGCTTTATCTCACCAACGCTTGCCGCTCATCAGGCGGCAACCTATCAGCGTCTGACCCAGGGGCGCTTAATTCTCAATATTGTCACCGGCGGGGATCCGGTCGAACAGCGCCGCTACGGCGACAGGCTTAGCCATGACCAGCGTTACGCCCGCAGTGAGGAGTTTATTGCTGCTTTCAAAGGTGTCAGTCATGCGAAGGCCCAGGGCCAGCCGTTTGATTTTCAGGGTGAGCACTATCAGCTTGAGCAGGCAACTTTGCTGCCCTCCCCCTGGCCGGTTCCAGAGGTGTTTTTTGGTGGTTCCAGCCCGGCAGCTCAACGGGTTGCGGCCAGCGTCGCCGATACCTGGCTCACCTGGGGCGAGCCGCTGGAACAGGTCGCAGCTCAGCTCGCTACCGTTCGCGCCCTCGCCGCTCAGCAAGGCCGTTCGCCCAGTTTTGGCATTCGTTTTCACGTTATCAGCCGTGATACGGAAGAGGATGCCTGGCATGAAGCCGCGCGTCTGTTAAAGGGGATCAGCCCCGAGCGCATTAACAGCGCCCAGTCACTGCTCAGTCGTACCGAGTCAGTGGGGCAACAACGTATGACGGCCTTACTGAATGATATTCAGACCGACAAACTCACCCCGGAAAATGTTCGCTTGCTGGAAATCGCCCCGCATATCTGGAGCGGCTACGCCCTGGTTCGCGGAGGAGTTGGCACGGCCATTGTCGGTAGCCATCAGCAGGTTGCAGACACTATTCAGGCCTACCACGCCTTAGGAATAGATCACTTTATTTTATCCGGTCAGCCGCATCTGGAAGAAGCTTACTGGTTTGCAGAAGGCGCCGGAGCCTTGCTGCGCCGTAGCGGATTAGTTGCCTGATACCACCCAATAATAAGAGAGAAACCATGAGCCATAATGCAGATATTTATGCCGGTCTGAGTCACCAGGAATTCCAGCACTGGAAACAGGTAGCCCAGCAAGTTGCGGATAAATTACATGACACTTTACAGGAACGAGACCGGGCCAATCAGCACCCGTTTGAAGAGATAGACTGGCTGCGACAAAGCGGCCTGCTGAAAATTGCCGTGCCGAAATCGCTTGGCGGTGAGGGAGCCAGTCTGGTCCAGGCACTGGAAATCAGCCGTATTATTGCTGCTGCTGATGGTTCTATCGGCCAGCTGATTGCCTATCACTACTCTAACGGCGTCTGGAGCTATATCCTGGGAACCCGTGAGCAGTGGGAGTTTATCGCCCGCGGCATTGTCAATGATGGCTGGTTCCAGTCAAGTATCAGTAATCCACGCGACCCACGTCTGAAACTGGAATGGGACGGTAGCGACGTGCTGGTCTCCGGACGCCGTACTTTTGCTACCGGTGCAGCCATTTCACAAGTGATGACGATCGCCGTCTGGGTTGAAGACCGACTGGTTCAGTATCAGGTTACCGCCGACCGTCCGGGGATTACCTTCAATGATGACTGGGATAACCTCGGTCAGCGTCTGACCGCCAGCGGCACGCTGGAATTTAATCGACTGCGATTACAGGAAAAAGACCGCCTTACCGGACTCGAAGAGACGCCTCATAGTGCCAATCTGCGTAATGCTTTACGCAATCAGTTTAGCCAGCTGATTTTCGTCCACTTCTATCTGGGTATCGCCGAAGGTGCTCTGAAACATGCCGCGGCTTATTTCCGCGATACGGTACGCCCCTGGCCGGAGTCCGGCGTTGAACAGGCGATTGATGACCCTTACCACCGCCTGAAAGCCGGTGAGTTATCGGCAGAAATAGCGGCGGGAATAGCGCTGGCAGAAAAAACCACCCGCGCCTTTGAAGAGGCCTTCCATCAGGGTCATGACCTGACCGAAGCATTCTGGGGCGAACTGGCCTTGTTAACTAATCAGGCAAAAGTCATCGCTGACAAGGTGGTATTAAAAGTCACCCATGAGATTTTTGAACTGACCGGAGGCCGTTCCACCAGCAATCAGTACGGACTGGATATCTACTGGCGCAATGCGCGCACCCATACGCTGCACGATCCGGTGACTTACCGTATTCGTGAAGTGGGGGATTATGTTCTCAGTGGCAAGCTGCCGACGCCACGCGTCTATGCTCCACCGAAACACTAAGGGCTGACGCCATGCCAGATATCCGTTTGATTATCGACTCACAGGAACTGCGTGCTGCCGCCAGCGTCTTTCGTCAGGCGATGTTTGGCCTGCCCGGCGGCGTCACGCCGGTTGAACACTGGGTTGAAAAATATATAGTTCCGGGACGGGTGTACGGGGCATGGCTCGATGGCACTCTGGCCGGTACTGCTAACAGTTTTCGCGGTGAACTGACGCTGCCAGGTGGAGAATCGGTGGCGCATGCCGCCGTAACCCATGTCGGCGTTCTGCCGCATTTTACACGCCGCGGCGTGTTACAAAAACTGTTTCGTCAGCAGCTGGAAGACTTGTACCAGGAAGGGGTCAGTGTCGCCACCTTGCGAGCCTCTCAAGGGGGGATTTATCCGCGCTTTGGTTATGGCATTGCCAGCGCCTTTCAGAATTTGCGGGTCGATAAACGGGAACTGACCACCCTGCCGAGGCTGGAGGGTGAGGTTCAGCTGTTACCCGCCGCGGATGCCTGGCAAACCGTTCAGGACATTGTTGAACGTTACCCGTTATCACGCGCCGGAACCCTGACTCGCTGGCCCCAGTGGTGGGCGATGCAACAGCATCGACTGGCGCACAGTCACCTCAACCACTCTGTGGCGCTGGCGCTAAAAGAAGGTATCCCTCAAGCGTTTGTCCGCTATCACGCCCAGCCTGATGATAACTGGCTGTATAGCACCGAACGAACGCTGGTGGTGGATGATTTCCATGCCGCCGACCCCGAGCTGGCAGTGACCTTATTTAACTACCTGTTGCAGTTAGATATTACCCGTTTTGTCCAGCTTCCCCATCGCCCGGTCGATGATGTGCTCCCTCTGTTGCTGGATAACCCCAGAGCGATTGAGCAGCAAAGTCTGCGGGATGAAACCTGGCTGCGCATTATTCGTCTTGAGCACACCCTGAATGCCCGTCGCTATCAGGATGCGCCGTCGGTGGTATTAGCCGTGACCGATGCCCTGCTACCGGGAAATCAAGGGAACTGGCTGCTCTCTTCCGGGGGCGTTAAACGGACTTCTGAACCCGCCGATCTTTCTCTGGATAGCGCCACGCTTGCCATGCTGTTGCTGGGCGGACACAAAGTCTGGCAACTGATTCAAGCCCGGCGCATCCGTATCGTTAATCCACAAGCTCCCACACGGCTCGAACGCCTGCTGGCCTGCGATGAAGCTCCCTGGTCAGGGATTTTCTTTTAATTTTTTGGAGATTTAGTATGCAAGTTACTCATCGCGCCCTGTTCCAGCGGACACTGATTAGTCTGGTATTACTCGGGGTATTTAACCAGGCGACTGCGGCTGAAGCCGCGCCACAACCCGGCGGTACTTTACGTATTGCCTCTTTACAGCCCGATATGGATGCTTTTGATCCCCTGACAGGCTATTCCGTCGACTCGTGGGAAATACTCCGGGCGGTCACGCGCCAGTTAGTCACTTATCCCGGTTCAAAAGAGAGTCTGAAAGACGATACCAGTCTGGTTCCTGACCTTGCGGAGTCCTGGGAAGTGAGCCCGGACGGTAAAACCTATACCTTCCGTCTGCGGGATGGCATTAACTTTGCGGGCCCCACCACGCGCCCGATTGTTGCGAAAGACTTTGTCTATGCCATTAAGCGCTTCTGCGACCCGAATATGCAGGTGGCGGCGGTCAACTACTTTAATCTGGTGTTTTCAGGCTTTGCGGATTACTGCCGCGATTTTTCCAAGGTGCCGAGCGGAGACTTAGCGGCCAGCAAAGCCTTTATCGACAGTCATGAAATCCCGGGTGTCAGCGCCCCGGATGACAAAACGCTGGTTCTGCGCTCAGACAGCAAAAACTATGATTTTCTGAATATTCTGTCGATGAACTTTGTCACCCCGCTACCGGAAGAGGTGGCATCACTCTACTTCCCGGACTCGCAGGAATTTCGTAAAAACTTCCCCTCCAGCGGCCCTTATGAGGTCGAGAGTTATGCCAGTGGGCAAAAATTACTGCTGAAAAAAGTCGCAGGCTACAACCATGAGCAAGACCCCGCGCGTAAAGCCTATGTCGATAACATTGAGATAAGTTTTACCGGCAATAATCCGGACAGCATTATGCAGCGAATTCAGGCCGGTGACGCCGACTTGTCGCTGTATCTGGATGTGCCGCCACAGGCGGTAATTCGTCAGTATGTGACCCAGAATAATCCTGCCCTGCATACGGCCAACAGTGGTGCCGCGAACTTTATTGCGATTAATGCTCAACCGCAGGCGAAAAGCACCGGAGCGACGGCATTACGCGACCTGCGCGTTCGTCAGGCGCTGGCTTACGGTATCAACAAAGCACATCTGGTTCAGGCCCAGGGCGGAAAAATTGCCGCCCAGCCTCTGGGACAGATCATTACCAGCACCTTATTAGGTCACGAGCCCTTTGATCCTTACGCGACACCGGACAACAAAGGATCGGCTGAGAAAGCTAAAGCCCTGTTAACCGAAGCCGGGTTACCTGACGGCGTCACCTTTGATCTGGCCTATCGGGCCAATAATCAGTTCAGCACCCTGGCGGTGATTCTCAAAGAGGATCTGGCGAAAGCGGGCATTAATATCAACCTGATCCCGATTCCGGCCCCGCAGTTTATGGCCTATTTGCAAAGCCCGGAAAATCGCTGGGATCTGGCATTAGGGCAGAACTCGCCGGACTGGCAAGGACCGGCAACCCGTATGTTACTGGGCGGCTGGCTGAACTCGGATGCCTCCCCTTGCGGACGCGGAAACGTCTACGCGGTGTGCTACAGCAACCCTAATCTCAATGCGCTGGCGAAAGAAGCTTACGGATCTGATAATCCAGGCAAACTGTGGCAGGAAGCGGATCGGCTGGTCTCACAAGATTTGCCGTGGATCCCCCTGTTTGAAAAGCGCCGTGTCGCGATTGCTTCCGATCGTGTGAATAACTGGACCTGGTCATCACTTGCCACCCAGGCCGATATCACCAATATTGCCCTTAAGCCTTAACGGTATCTTTATGGCTCTACTGACAGTACGTAACTTAACCCTTTCGCTCAACGCCGGGAACGCTTTGGTGCGGGCGATTGATTTTCATGTCGAGCCGGGTGAAACACTGGCTATCGTCGGTGAATCAGGTTCAGGCAAAAGCCTGAGCCTGCTGGCGGTACTCGGCTTGTTACCTGCAGAAATGCAGGTACAGGGCGAAATTATCTTTGATGGTATGCCACTGCATGATTTTAGCCCCCGTCAAAAGCGCCAGATCCGTGGTGCACAGATTGGCTATGTCTCACAGGATCCGCTCAGTAATCTGCATCCGCTGAAAAGTGTCGGTCGGCAGATAGAAGAAGCGATTCTCGCCCACCAGCGAGTCGGGCGAAAAGCACTGCGCCAGAGGGTGCTGGCATTACTGGAAGATGTCGGGATTCGTGATGCCGCTCGTCGCTACCATGATAAACCGGCGAAGTTTTCTGGAGGTCAGCGCCAGCGGGTGATGATTGCTATCGCCATTGCTCTCAATCCGTCACTGATTATTGCCGACGAACCGACCACCGCCCTGGATGCCACGGTACAGGCTTCAATTATTCAGTTACTTAAACGGTTACAGCAACAGCATGGCTGTGCGCTGATATTTATCAGCCATAACCTGCGCGTGGTCGCCGATATCGCCGACCGTGTTGCGGTGATGCAGCAGGGTCGTATTGTCGAGCAAGGTGAAAAGCACGCGCTGTTCCATCATCCACAACAAGAATATACCCGCGCCTTGTTGCAGGCAGGCTGGCACCAGCACGAGTCCTCACCGCGCCCGACGTTAACCGCCCCGTTATTAACGGTAGCGTCTCTTTCACGCAGTTATCCGCAGCCCGGTTATTTTTGGTCACGAAAAGCGCCGGTTCACGTGCTCAGCGATATCAGCTTCACCCTGCATAAAGGTGAGATCCTCGGCTTGGTGGGGGAGTCAGGCTCAGGTAAAACAACGCTGGGGAAAATGATTGTCGGACTCGATAGCCCCCAGAGTGGTGTCATTCATTTAGCCGATAAGCCCTGGGCCGGGCCGGATATTCCACCGCCAGGTCCTCAGCACCCACTGCGTCATGCAGTACAGATGGTGTTTCAGGATCCCTACAGTAGCCTGAATCCACGACGAAAAATCGGCGATATCCTCGCAGAACCGCTGCAAATGACCGCCCATCGTGAACAGGGAAAACCGTTATCGCCCGCGGAATTACAGCAAGCGGTAGCCAGTTTACTCGCCCGGGTTGAGCTTGTGCCGGAACTCATGAAACGTTATCCGTCTCAGCTTTCCGGGGGGCAGCGCCAGCGGGTAGTGATTGCCCGTGCCCTGGCGATGAAGCCGCAGGTGATTGTCGCGGATGAGGCAGTCTCGGCGCTGGATATCACTACTTCGCACCGCATTATTCAGCTGCTCTCACGACTACGGGCAGAAACCGGATTATCGCTTCTGTTTATCTCACATGATATGGACGTCGTAGCCGCGTTGTGTGACCGAATTCTGGTGCTGGAAGCCGGTAAAATTATTGAGCAAGGGAGTCCGGAGCAAATTTTCCGGAACCCACAACAGGCATGGACCCGCCGTTTACTGGAAGCTATTCCAGGCACCCAAAATCCATTTAATAAAGGGGGACATTATGAGCCAGCAGTTGCTTAGTGAATTACCTGAACTGGCCACCTCCTCCAGCCGTCTGTTCTGGCGTCGTTTATGGCGGGATAACAGTGCCCGTCACGGTCTGATGATTGTCAGTCTGATGATATTCGCGGCCCTGGCGGCACCACTGGTCGCTTATCTCTCAGGCCATGGTGAAACAGAACAGTTTCGCGATATCGCCCTGTCGGATATGGGTATCCCGATAGGGCCGACCGCGGCCTTCCCGTTCGGGGCCGACGATAATGGCCGGGATGTGCTAGTCCGTACACTTTACGGTGTGCGGGTCTCGCTGTTAGTTGCCATCCCCGCCACCACGCTGGCGATGCTGATTGGTCTGTTTGTCGGACTGATGGGCGGATATCAGGGGGGAAAAATAGATGCGGTGTGTCAGCAACTGATCAATTTAGTCCTGTCTTTTCCCTTTGTCGTCACGGCCCTGAGTTTACTGGCACTTAACCAGGGCGGAGAGAATGGTCCTCATGTCTCCCCCTCGCTGGTGGTTATTTTTGTCATTACCTTTTTCTCCTGGGGATATTTTGCCCGCCTCTCCAGAGGGCTGGTGCTGGACTTGCGTCAGCAGGATTTTATCCATGCCGCAAAGCTGATGGGCGTTCCTTCATGGCGAATTTTATTACGCGATGTGATACCTGCCGTACTCCCGACCATGGGTGTTTTTTGGGCCATTCAACTGCCCGCCAATATTGTTGCGGAAGCCACACTATCATTCCTGGGCGTCGGTATTCCCGCCCCTAATGCCAGTCTTGGCAATATGATTGCCGATGTACAGCGTTCTGCCATGTACCAGGTTCAGCCCTGGTTCTTAGCCACCCCTGCTCTGACGCTTTTTTTCATTGTTCTGGGCTTTAACTCTTTAAGCAGTGGCCTGAGAAACGTGCTGGATCCCCACCTGGAGTATCGCCAATAATGAACGTTGTTATGCTGTTCAAAACGCTACTGCGTACTTTTCTGACCCTCTTTTTGGTTCTGCTGGTGGCGTTTTTTATGACCCGCGTTGCTTATCAGGATCCCGCGGTAATGCTGGCACCACGTAATGCGACACCGGAAGCAATTGAGGCTATTGCCAGAGCGCTGCATTTGAATGCCCCCTGGTATACGCAATTACAATACTTCTTGTTCCGTGGCCCTGACGTACAAGGTGCCGCGGTGGGGCTGATGAACTGGCCCCCCGCTTTAGGCTACTCTTTCCGCTTTCAGGCACCCGTCACGCAATTGATTCTGGAAAAAATCCCCGTCACGCTGTCACTGGCAATAGGAGCATTTGTTATCTGGAGCGCCCTGGCATTAGTGACGGGGGTTCTGGCTGCCCGCTTTAAAGACCGCTTTATCGATAAGTTTCTCGGGCTCTTGTCCTATATGTCCCTGTCATTACCGACCTTTCTCAGTGGTATGTTGATTCTGTTTTTCCTTTACTATCATCTGTCTTTGCTGAACATCAGCTGGTTCCCTTCCAGTGGTTATGTGCCGTTTGCGGAGTCACCCTGGCAATGGTTCCGTCATTTGTGGCTGCCATGGCTAACCCTGACGCTGGCTGAAGTGGGCATTTTTCAGCGCGTGCTGCGTAGCAGTATGCTGGAGGTGCTGCATAAGGATTATATCCGTACTGCCCGGGCGAAAGGTTTACCTGAATGGCGGGTCTACTTCGACCATGCGTTAAAACCGGCCCTGAGTCCGGTATTAATGCTGACCGGCCTCGAGCTGGCTGCTGTGATCGGCGGGGCGATAGTGACAGAGAAAATGTTTGGTCTGGATGGTGTTGGCAGGCTGGCAATTGATGCTGCGCTGGAAGGTGACTTTCCGGTGGTGATAGGCACGACGATTTTTGCCGCTTGCGCCTTTATTTTCTGCAATTTACTTACCGATATGATTC
>Ga0308165_1005203_pt1 | contig 12263 bp, 9 predicted proteins | sample PhyWR2_FD_201032 | JGI IMG/M metagenome (GOLD analysis project Ga0308165, IMG submission 201032) | Phyllosphere microbial communities from UC Gill Tract Community Farm, Albany, California, United States - DLSLW.R2 | ecosystem: Host-associated > Plants > Phyllosphere > Unclassified | place: USA... | reverse complement strand
TAAAATAGCGTTGCGAGGGATGTAAAAGCATGGAGACGGGTACTGTTAAATGGTTTAACAACGCCAAAGGTTTTGGCTTCATCTGCCCAGCCGGCGGCGGCGAAGATATTTTCGCGCATTATTCCACCATCAAGATGAATGGTTACAGAACGTTGAAGGCGGGCCAGCAGGTCAGCTTCGACGTGCATCAAGGGCCGAAAGGGAACCATGCCAGTCTTATTGTGCCGGTGGAAAGCGAGGCGCTGTCCTAAACGCTTCCGGCAAAGTCGCGCTGCACTGAGCGTGACTGCGATAAAAATGCCAGCCGCCGTGTGACTGGCATTTTTTATGCCTGTTACCTACTCGCGCGCCAGCGCATCGATCGGATTCAGCCGCGCGGCATTGCGCGCCGGCAGATAGCCGAACACCACGCCGATGCCGGTGGAACAGAGGAACGCACTCAGCAACGCCGCCGGCGGGAAGCTGATCTGCCAGCCCGGCAATACCAGCTGCACCGCCAGGCCGATGGCGAACGACAGCGTAATCCCCAGCGCGCCCCCCACCAGGCAGACCAGAACCGCTTCGATCAGGAACTGCTGCAACACGTCGCCGGAACGGGCGCCCACCGCCATGCGAATGCCGATCTCGCGCGTGCGTTCGGTCACCGACACCAGCATGATATTCATCACGCCGATGCCGCCGACCACCAGCGAAATCACCGCCACCAGCGTCAGGAACAGCTGCAGCGTGCGGGTGGTTTTCTCGGCGGTTTGCACCAGGCTGTCCATGTTATAGGTGAAGAAGTCCTTCTTGCCGTGGCGCAGCGTCAACAGGCGCGACAGCTGCTGTTCCGCTTCCTTGCTATCGTAGCCGTCGCGGATGCGCACGGTGATCGAGTCAAAATAATTGTTGCCCATCAATCGGTTGGCCATGGTGCTGTAAGGCACCCACACGTTCAGCGTCTTGCTGCTGCCGAACATCGACTGCTTCTCCCTGGCCACGCCGACCACCGTCGCCGGCATGTTGCCTACCAGGATCACCTCGCCCACCACGTTCTTCTGGTGCGGGAACAGCCGCCGCTGGGTATTGGCGTCGATCACCACCGTCTGCGCCTGCGACTGCACCTGCATCGAGTCGATGCCGACGCCCTGGGTAAAGCTCATGCCGTACACGCGGAAGAACTGCTCGCTGACGCCGTTGACGTTGGCCGCCGCGTCGACGTTGCCCAAGCGCAGCCGCATGCTGCTGCTGATGCTCGGCGACAGCGCGCTGATGTACGGCTGTTCGCGCAGCGCATCGAGATCGCCGTATTTCAACGATTGCCGGTAGGTCGGATCGTCGTCGCCGAAGTCCTTGCCGGGATAGATATCGACGGTGTTGGTGCCGATGGATTTAATGTCCGCCAGCACCATCTGCTTGGCGGCGTCGCCGATCACCAGGATCGACACCACCGAGGCGATGCCGATAATGATGCCGAGCATGGTCAGCGCGGTGCGCATCTTGTTGGCCGCCATCGCGCGCCAGGCCATCACCAGCGCCTCGCGGAAACGGCCGCCCATCTGCCGCCAGGAAGGTGCCGCGGCCAGCGCCAGCGGCTTGGCCTGCGCATTCTCCTGCGGTGCCGGGCGCGAATCGGCGATGATCTCGCCATCGCGGATCTCGATGATCCGCTCCGCCTGGCGCGCTACCGCCGGATCGTGGGTCACCAGGATCACCGTGTGGCCCTGGGCGCACAGCTGTTTGAGGATCGCCATCACCTCTTCGCCGGAGTGGCTGTCGAGCGCGCCGGTCGGTTCATCCGCCAGGATCACCTGCCCGCCGTTCATCAGCGCGCGGGCGATGCTGACGCGCTGCTGCTGGCCGCCGGAAAGCTGGCTCGGCCGGTAGTTGACGCGCTCCCCCAGCCCCAGACGCCGCAACAGCGCCTCCGCCCGCTCGCGCCGCGCCGCTTTGCCCAGCCCCGCGTACACCGCCGGCACTTCGACGTTGTGCGCCGCGCTCAGGTGCGGCAGCAGATGATAGCGCTGAAAGATAAAGCCGAAATGCTCGCGCCGCAGCTGCGCCAGCGCATCGTCGCTCAGCGTCGCCACATCCTGCCCGGCCACCCGATACACGCCGGCGCTCGGCTTGTCCAGACAGCCGAGAATGTTCATCAGCGTCGATTTGCCGGAGCCGGAGGCCCCCATGATCGCCACCATTTCACCGGCGTCGATGCTCAGGCTGATCCCCTTCAGCACCTCCACCGTCTGCTCGCCGGAACGGTAGCTGCGGCGAATGCCGCTCAGCTGCAACAGCGCCGCCATCAGCCGGCCTCCACGCCGCCGCGGCTGACGATCACCTCGTCGCCCGCCTCGAGGCCGCTGAGGATCTGCACGTCGATATTGTTGCGCAGGCCGATGGCCACCTCGCGCTTCTCTTCCTTGCCCTGCTTCAGCACCGAGACGTGGTAGCGATTGTCGGCGATCTGATCGCCCAGCGCCGCCAGCGGGATCACCAGCGCCTGCTCGACGCCGGCCAACTGAATATGCACCTGCGCCGTCATTTGCAAGCGCAGCAGCCTTTCCGGGTTGGGCACTTCGAAACGCGCATAATAGAAGATGGCGTTGTTGACCTTTTCCGGCGTCGGCTGAATGTCTTTCAGCACGCCGTCGAAGCGCCGGGTCGGATCGCCCAGCACCGTGAACCAGGCCTTCTGACCCGGCTTGAGGTTGATGACGTCGGCCTCCGACACCTGCGCCTTCACCAGCATGGTGCCAAGATCCGCCAGCGTCAGAATGTTCGGCGCCTGCTGCGCCGCGATCACCGTCTGGCCCTGCAGCGTGGTGATCTGCACCACGTCGCCATCCATCGGCGCCTCGATGCGGGTATAGGCCAGGTTGATCTTGGCGGTATCCAGGCTGGCCTGGTTCCGCGCGATCTGCGCATTGATGGTGCCCACCTGCGCTTTCTTCACCGCCAGCTGCGTCGCCGCCTGATCCAGATCCTGGCGCGACACCGCCTGCAGCTTGGCCAGCGCCTGGTTGCGCTGCAGCGTGACCGCCGCCAACTGCTGTTCGGCCTGCGCCTGCAGCAGTTGCGCATGCAGTTCACGCAGCGTCGCCTCGCCTTCGCGGATGCTGTTCTGCGCCTGTTGCGGATCGATAACGCCCAGCAACTGGCCTTTCTTCACCTTGTCGCCGATCTCGACATACAGCTTTTCCAACTGCCCGCTGACCTGCGCGCCGACGTCAACCTTGCGCACCGCGTCCAGCTGGCCGGTCGCCAACACGTTCTGCTGCAGATCGCGTTTGCTGGCTTTCACCGTTCTGAAATCGGTTGGCGCCGGATGGCGAAAGTGCCAAACGGCCGCCGCGGCAAGCGCCGCAATGACCGCCAGAACGAGTATCCAGCGGCGTTTATGTCCTGTAAACCCTGTCAAAATTGACCTGCCTGTGCTTGTGAATATCAACCGCCCATTGCGGCGGCGGAGCTAAATTAGCACGCACCGTAGGGAATAACTAAACCTTAGCTCAACACAATGTGGAGACACGCCTGGTTACAGTTCAGCATTGAACTCCCGTTTAGTGAAGCCTTGATGAAATAGCGCCATTCAATACAGCCAAGGATTTCATCATGTCACAGCTCAGCTACCCACTCGCCTCCGCCCGGCCGCTTAACGGCTGGCAACTGATGACGGCGCTGATCAATGGCGACAAGGCGCCAAGCAACGCCTGGAAAAAGCCCGCGTTTCGCCTGAAGTTTCTCGGCCGTTCGCTGCTCAACTGGCGCACCACCAGCGGCCTGCTCAGCACCCTGGCCAGCAACCCGCTGCTGGAGGAGATCCTGAGCGCGCAGCCGAACCTGCCGTGCAAACTGCATCGCCCCTACCTGGCGGCCAACATGAGCAAGATCGAATGCCTGTTCGCCCTGCGCGATCATTACGATCTCATCGCACAGCGCATGCCGCTGAAGATGCGCCTCGGCCACCTCGGCCCGCAGCCTTTCGTGCTGGCCCGCGCGATGGGCAAAAACGAAGCGCCGATCGCGCTGGAACTGGCGGCGATCGACAAGCTGAATAAGGAAGGGGAAGCCACGCTGCTGCTGCGCAACGCCAACGGCGTGATGCTGGCGGAGATCACCTTTGCGCTGATGCATTATCAGCAGCAACCCACGCTGTTCATCGGCGGCCTGCAGGGCGCAAACCATGAGGTGCCGCACGCCGAGATCCAGCACACCACCAAAGAGTGTCACGGCCTGTTCCCCAAACGGCTGGTGCTGGAAGGCATCTGCACGCTGGCGCGGCACCTCGGCATCCGCCAGATCGTAGCGGTCGGCAACGCCACCCATATCTATCAAAACTGGCGTTACCAGAGTAAGAAGAAGGACCAACTGCACGCCGATTACGATCAGTTCTGGCTGTCGATGGGCGCCAAACCGCTCGACAGCGGCTATTTCCTGCTGCCCGCGCGCATCGCCCGCAAACCTCTCGAAGAGATTGCCAGCAAGAAGCGCGCCGAGTATCGCCGCCGCTATCAGTTGCTGGACGAGCTGGAACAGGGATTGGCGGCGCATTTCTGCGCCCGATAACGCCCGGCCGGCCGTCGTCAGTCTGCCCGGCCGCGCGCCAGCCAGATCACCCGTGAGAACATTTTCTTCAGCAGCGGCGGCACCGAGTCCGTGCCCCATTCGCCGGCCTGCATCGCGACCTCGATCGCCAGATCCGGCTTCGACGAGTGGTGGACCGCTTTCAGGATCACCTTGCGCACCGGCATTTGCGCGTTGATCGGCACCGACGCCATCCGGTGATAGACCGGGCCGAACCCTTCGCGGAACATGAAGTGTTCCATATCCGGTGCCGGCAGCGCGGTCAGCCGATCGCGTTCGTTGTCTTCATGATTGTCCAGCAGGCTGCGCACGGTATTGGCGTACTTTTTGCCCGCCTCGTCGCCGTCCACCAGCGCATGCCACTCGATGCCCATGCGGCGGGCAAAGCGCAGCAGCGGCTTCAGGCCGCACTGGGCGAATTCGATGACCCGCACCCCTTCCGCCTCGAAATGGTAGCCGCACTGGCGCGCCAGCTCGTTCAGCAGCCACACTTCGGTCTCGCCTTCCACCAGCAGCCAGCAGCGGGCGAACAGCGACGACGGCCGGTTAAAACGGATGTGAAACGCGATGCGCCGCCCGTCTTCGGCGCTCAGCCCGCGCGGCCCGAGACGGTAGGTCGCGACCCGCCCCGACTCGCGCACCAGCCGGCAGACGTGCTCCACCGGCACCAGCGACACCAGTTCGCTGGAGTTGGTGGTGGTGATGCGCTGCAGCGGCAGCTGATTGAGCAGCCCCCAGGCCACCGACAGCATAATCGGGTGCAGGCGAGTTTCCGGGTCTTCCACCAGCAGCAGCGGCCGTGCATGCGCATCCAGCTTGACGTCGCCCTTGGCCTGCAGCAGGGTGGAAAACATCCCCAGCAGGATCAGGCGCATGCTGCGGCTGTTCGGCTCGGCCACCATGCGGTTGATGCCGTCCAGCGCACGCCAGGCATCCTGCTCCGGTTCGCCGCCGCGGCGGCGCGGCCGCGTCACCTGCGAACTTTGCTCGGCGAAGTAGTGCTCCAGCAGTTGCTGCATGGCCGCCAGCCCCTGACGCAGTTCGCCGTTGGTCAGCTTTTGCGGATTGCGCACCAGCTCGCGCGTCAGCTGATCCAACTGCTGCGCCAACGCCTGGGTATCGGGTTTGCGTTCATCGCCGAGGCTGCTGGGGCGCAGGCGACGAATAAAGCGCGCGTCGCGCAGGCGCAATACCGGATGAATGCGGATGATGGCGTGGGCCAGTTGTTCGATATGGTGCAGTTGAAAGGCGTTGCCGTCGGCGTCGAGAAAACCGCGCCAGGTGCACACCGTGCCGTCGTCGGCCAGCTCGCCTTCGCAGCGGTAATGAATGCGGCTCAGGCCATCCTCGCCCTTGACCCACAGCGGCGTCAGGTGGCGATAGCGCGGCAGGTGCGCATGGCCGATGTCTTTTTCGCAGAAGGTGAACACCACCTGCAGGTGGCGCTCTTTGGCCGCCTCTTCTCCGGGCGGGAAATGGAAGTCGTGCGCTTCAAACCGATACAGCTTCTGCTCCGGCGCCAGCAGCAGCGTCAGCGCATCCAGCAGGCTGGATTTACCCCAGGCGTTTTCGCCGAGCAACAGTGTGTTGTCGTCCAGCATCAGGGACAGCCGATTAATGCCGCGAAAACCTACAATTTCGATACGCTCCAAGAACATCCGCCGCCTCCCGTGCGCGCCGTCGCCTCGTCAATGAGGCAACCTTCACAGAGCATGGTCAAAAAACCCCTTGCAGGTCAAGCGGCCAACGTCAAATCTGCCGCTTTACTCCGGCCGGGCTTTTGGTTAGCGTGTGCTCCTCGCCGCCGTTCGGCGCGCGCCAAAACTCAAGGACACAAGCTGCACCATGTACTCAGGACTGTTGATTATTCTGTTACCGCTAATTGTCGGTTACCTCATTCCCTTACGCCATCGCCCGCTGCTGGTGCTGATCAACCGGCTGCTGAGCTGGATGGTGTACGTGATCCTGTTTTTCATGGGTATCAGCCTGGCGTTCATGGAAGATCTCAGCAACAACCTGGTGCTGATCTTCCAATACAGCGCGGTGTTCTTCTTCTGCATTCTCTGCGCCAACCTGCTGTTGCTGGCGCTGCTGGAGCGGCGCATGCCGTGGCGCAGCAGCCATAAACAGGAAAAGCTGCCTTCGCGCGTGCACATGGCGCTGGAGTCGCTCAAGCTGTGCGGCGTGGTGCTCGGCGGCTTCCTGCTCGGCCTGACGCAGTGGCAATGGCTGCAGTTCGCCCATAAAGGCAGCGAATATGCGCTGATCTTCCTGCTGCTGTTGGTCGGCATTCAGCTGCGCAACAGCGGCATGACGCTGCGCCAGATCGTGCTCAACCGCCGCGGCACGCTGGTGGCGTTGGTAGTGACCGTCGCGTCGCTGGCCGGCGGCGCGCTGGCCGCGCAGCTGCTGGGGCTGCCGGTCAAGGCCGGGCTGGCGATGGCCTCCGGCTTCGGCTGGTATTCGCTGTCGGGTATTCTGATCACCGACGCCTACGGCCCGGTGATGGGCAGCGCCGCGTTCTTCAACGATCTGGCGCGCGAGCTGGTGGCAATCATGCTGATCCCGACGCTGGTGCGCCGCAGCCGCTCCACCGCCCTCGGCCTGTGCGGCGCCACCTCGATGGACTTCACCCTGCCGGTGCTGCAGCGCAGCGGCGGGCTGGACATGGTGCCCCCCGCCATCGTGCACGGCTTCCTGCTGAGCCTGCTGGCGCCGGTGCTGATCGCCCTGTTCTCCTGATCCTCTCCCCTGGGGGCCGCCCGGCCCCCAAAGCGTAATAATTCCCATCCGCACGGCAAAATTGCGCTAAATCAAACTTGCCCGCAGTAGTCGCACAAAAGCCTTTTGCAACCCCGATCGCCGATCTATGCTTTTAAACAAGCATTACAAATGCAACTTTAAAATAAAAGGAAGCGACTATGTTCTGTGTGCAATGTGAACAAACCATCCGTACCCCGGCAGGCAACGGCTGCGCGTATGCTCAGGGCATGTGCGGCAAGACGGCGGAAACCTCCGATCTGCAGGATCTGCTGGTGGCGGCGCTGCAGGGCCTCTCCGCCTGGGCGCTGCAGGCGCGTTCGCTGGGCATCGTCGATCACGAGATCGACAGCTTCGCCCCGCGCGCCTTCTTCTCCACCCTGACCAACGTCAACTTCGACTCCCAGCGCATCATCGGCTACGCGCGCGAAACCCTGCTGCTGCGCGATTCGCTGGCTGCCCGTTGCCGGCTGCTGGATGCCGGCGTGCGCGTCGATCACCCGATGGCGGCGCTGCAGCTGGCCGGTGACGATATGCCTGCGCTGCTGCAACAGGCGGCGCAGTTTGCCCTCAACGGCGACAAGGCCGAGGTCGGCGACGACGTCCACGGTTTGCGCATGCTGTGCCTGTACGGCCTGAAAGGCGCCGCGGCCTATATGGAACACGCGCACGTGCTCGGCCAGTTCGACGAGCAGCTCTATGCCGACTACCACGCCTTTATGGCCTGGCTCGGCACCCGACCGCGCGACGTCGACACCCTGCTGAACAACGCCATGGGCATCGGCAAGATGAACTTCAACGTGATGGCGATCCTCGATCGCGGCGAAACCCAGGCCTACGGCGATCCACAGCCCAGCGCGGTCAACGTGCGCCCGGTGGCCGGGAAAGCCATTCTGATCTCCGGCCACGATCTGAAAGATCTGCGCATGCTGCTCGAACAAACCGAAGGGCAAAACGTCAACGTCTACACTCACGGTGAAATGCTGCCGGCGCACGGCTATCCGGAACTGAAAAAATTCAAGCACCTGGTGGGCAACTACGGCAGCGGCTGGCAGAACCAGCAGACGGAATTCGCCAAATTCCCCGGCCCGATCGTGATGACCTCCAACTGCATCATCGATCCGAACGTCGGCAACTACGGCGATCGCATCTGGACCCGCAGCATCGTCGGCTGGCCGGGCGTCAACCATCTGGAAGGCGACGACTTCGGCGCCGTGATCCGCCAGGCGCAGGGCATGAACGGCTTCCCTTATACCGAGATCGAGCACCTGATCACCGTCGGCTTCGGCCGCCAGACGCTGCTGAACGCCGCCGACACGGTGATCGATCTGGTGTCGCAGAAAAAACTGCGCCACGTCTTCCTGGTCGGCGGCTGCGACGGCAGCCGCGACGAGCGCAGCTACTTCACCGACTTCGCCCGCAGCGTGCCGCAAGACTGCCTGATCATGACGCTGGCCTGCGGCAAGTACCGTTTCAACAAGCTGGACTTCGGCACGCTGGAAGGGCTGCCGCGCCTGCTGGACGTCGGCCAGTGCAACGACGCCTATTCCGCCATTATGCTGGCGGTCAAGCTAGCGGAAACGCTCGGCTGCAGCGTCAACGAACTGCCGCTCAGCCTGGTGCTGTCGTGGTTTGAACAGAAGGCGATCGTCATTCTGCTGACGCTGTTGTCGCTGGGGGTGAAAAACATCGCCACCGGCCCGACCGCGCCGGGCTTCCTGACCGACAACCTGATGGCGATCCTCAACGAGAAATTCGGCCTGCGTCCGATCACCACCGTCGAGCAGGATATCAACGCGCTGCTCGCCTGATGCCATTACGTTATGGGGCCGCCTGCGCCGGCCCCTTTGCTTTTTGAGGTGCCCCGATGACTCAACCCACTCCGCTTTGCCCGAACCGCATGCAGGTACATTCCATCCAGCGCGAAACCGCCGACGTCTGGACGCTGAACCTGATCTGCGACGTTTTCTACCCTTATCAGGCGGGCCAGTTTGCGCTGGTCAGCATCCGCAACAGCGAGGAGACGCTGCGCGCCTATACGCTCTCCTCCTCGCCCGGCCAGAGCCGCTTTCTCAGCATCAGCGTGCGCTGCCTGCCGGACGGCATCGGATCGCGCTGGCTGACGCAAGAGGTCAAGCCCGGCAACACGCTGTGGCTGTCCGACGCGCAGGGCGAGTTCAGCTGCGAGCGCCACCCGGCCGATCGTTATCTGATGCTGGCCGCCGGCTGCGGCGTGACGCCGATCGTCTCGATGTGCCGCTGGCTGACCGCCAACCGTCCGGCCTGCGATATCGCCGTGATCTTTAACGTGCGCACCCCCGCCGACACGATTTTCGCCGATCAATGGCGCGCGCTGTGCGCCGCCCATCCGCAGCTGCGCCTGACGCTGATGGCCGAGCGGGATCTGCAACCCGGTTACCTCAGCGGCCGCATCGATGAACAGACGCTGCGGCAGGCGGCGCCGGATATCGCCGAACGCACGGTGATGACCTGCGGCCCTGCGCCCTATATGGAACAGGTGGAGCAGCTGTGCCGCCGGCTCGGCGTGCCGGCCGAGCGTTTCCATAAAGAGCAGTTCCACACGCCGACAACGCAGGCCGATGCCACTGAAGGGCTGACGCTACGCGCCGCCCGCCCGCTGCGCGAATTCCGCGTGCCGGTCGGCAGCACGCTGCTGGCGGCGATGGAGGCCAATGCCCTGCCGGTCAACGCCGCCTGCCGCGCCGGGGTGTGCGGCTCATGCAAAACCCGCATCCTCGAGGGCGACTACATCACCACCAGCACCATGACGCTGAGCGCGGAAGAAATAGCGCAAGGCTACGTGCTGGCCTGCAGTTGCCAGCTGCGGGGCGACGTCACGCTGGCATGATCCCCTGGCCCCATCGCCGCGATGGGGCATTTATCGGCAAGTTCCCCCCTCCCCGCCCGGTTACACTTTCCCCCGTCCTACGCTCTTTACCCTTCCTGACCGCATCTCGTCCACCGCCGGTAAGCTATGCTTGCAGTTGTTCTACTGCCGCTCACCGGATCGAGTACACATCGTTTTTTAAACCATGTTTGGGGGAACCATGAAGCAAACCGTAGCCACACTGATCGCCAAAACGCTGGATCAAGCCGGCGTAAAACGCATTTGGGGCGTGACCGGCGATTCGCTCAACGGCCTGAGCGACAGCCTGCACCGCATGGGCACTATCGAATGGCTGGGCACCCGCCATGAAGAGGTGGCCGCCTTCGCCGCCGGTGCCGAAGCCCAGCTCACCGGCCAGTTGGCGGTGTGCGCCGGTTCCTGCGGCCCCGGCAACCTGCACCTGATCAACGGCCTGTTCGACTGCCACCGCAACCATGTGCCGGTGCTGGCGATCGCCGCGCACATTCCTTCCAGCGAAATCGGCAGCGGCTACTTCCAGGAAACGCATCCTCAGGAACTGTTCCGCGAATGCAGCCACTATTGCGAGCTGGTCTCCAACCCGGAACAGCTGCCGCGCGTGCTGGAGATCGCCATGCGCAAGGCGATCCTCAACCGCGGCGTCTCGGTGGTGGTCCTGCCGGGCGACGTGGCGCTGCGCATGGCGCCGGAAGACGCGTCCCTGACCTGGCATACCCCGGCGCTGCCGCTGGTGCAGCCGCCGATGAGCGAGCTGAACAAGCTGGCGGAAACGCTGAACAAGGCGAAAAACATCACCCTGATGTGCGGCAGCGGCTGCGCCGGCGCGCACGATGAGGTGGTCAAGCTGGCCGAGCTGCTGCAGGCGCCGGTGGTGCACGCGCTGCGCGGCAAAGAGCATATCGAATGGGATAACCCTTACAGCGTCGGCATGACCGGGCTGATCGGCTTCTCCTCCGGCTACCACGCGATGATGAACGCCGACACGCTGGTGCTGCTCGGCACCCAGTTCCCCTACCGCGCGTTCTACCCCACCAACGCCAACATCATTCAGATCGACATCAACCCCGGCAGCATCGGCGCGCACTGCCCGGTCAATATGGCGCTGGTGGGCGATATCCACACCACCCTCACCGCCCTGCTGCCGCAGCTGGAGCCCAAGCGCGACCGGGCGTTCCTCGACAAGGCGCTGGAGCATTACCGCAACGCGCGCAAGGATCTCGACGGGCTGGCGACCGCCAACGACGACCAGCCGATCCACCCGCAGTATCTGGCGCAGCAGCTCAGCCGGTACGCCAGCGACGACGCCATCTTCACCTGCGACGTCGGCACGCCGACGGTGTGGGCCGCCCGCTACGTGAAAATGAACGGCAAGCGCCGCCTGCTCGGTTCGTTCAACCACGGTTCGATGGCCAACGCCATGCCGCAGGCGATCGGCGCCCAGGCCACCGCGCCGGATAAACAGGTGATCGCCATGTGCGGCGACGGCGGCTTCACCATGCTGATGGGGGATTTCCTGTCGCTGGCGCAGCTCAAGCTGCCGGTGAAAATCGTGGTGTTCAACAACAGCGTGTTGGGGTTCGTGGCGATGGAGATGAAGGCCGGCGGCTACCTGACCGACGGCACCGACCTGCATAACCCGGACTTCGCGGCGATCGCCAACGCCGCCGGCATCAAGGGCATCCGCGTGGAAAAAGCCTCGGATCTGGACGGCGCGCTGCAGGAGATGTTGGCGCACCCCGGCCCGGCGCTGCTGGACGTGGTCACCGCCAAGCAAGAGCTGGCGATGCCACCGCAGATCAAGTTCGAACAGGCGAAAGGCTTCAGCCTGTACATGCTGCGCGCCATCATCAACGGCCGCGGCGACGAAGTGGTCGAGCTGGCGAAAACCAACTGGCTGCGCTAAGCAAGCTGCCCCCCGGTGAAATAAGGGTATATGATGCCATGTACCCTTTTCCTCTCCCTTACATTCCAGGAACCCTATGCTTATCGATCTACGCAGCGACACCGTCACCCGCCCCAGCGCCGCCATGCGCCAGGCGATGGCTCAGGCAGA
>Ga0308165_1005202_pt1 | contig 12266 bp, 13 predicted proteins | sample PhyWR2_FD_201032 | JGI IMG/M metagenome (GOLD analysis project Ga0308165, IMG submission 201032) | Phyllosphere microbial communities from UC Gill Tract Community Farm, Albany, California, United States - DLSLW.R2 | ecosystem: Host-associated > Plants > Phyllosphere > Unclassified | place: USA... | reverse complement strand
TGTCTTTATTTCCTGTTGCGCTTCCTGCAATTGCTTGCGTTCCTTCCTCAAAGTATCGTTCACACTTTTCCAAAGTGCCGATAGCCTTGAGGGGTTGATCAGCCTGGCCCCATAAAGGCTTTTTGATTTTCTTAACATGAACTCATACTGTCCTTTCAACGATGGATCAGTATTTTTCGTAGTATCTGGCATAACTTGTCCAAATGCAACGTTTAAAAATAGCATAGCGCCTAAAAACAATAGGGTGTGTTTAATTTTCTGCATAGTTTAAATATAGGTGTTAGATTGTAAAACTACATTTTTATACATTTTATTATAAATTAAATTGCGATAGGTTACATTTGTTTCATGCAAATAGGAATTATTGGTTTAGGCGATATGGGCAAATTGTATGCCCTATCGTTTGTAAACGCAGGTTATAAGGTGTGTGGAGCAGATATGCCGCTACGTTTTTCGGATTTGAAAATTGAACTGGAGCCTAAGGGAATTGAGGTGCTGGTTGATGGACATGAGGTTGCCCGAAAATCTGACTTTATAATTTATTGCGTGGAGGCCGAAAAAATCGACGAGGTGGTTTCTACCTTTGCACGTTCAACCAAATATGGCGCTATTGTAGCTGGCCAAACTTCGGTTAAGCATCCCGAAATTGCTGCTTTTGAGAAACATTTGCCCGAAGATACACAGATTGTAACCTGCCATTCGCTTCATGGCCCTGCGTTTAGCCCTGTTGGGCAAACTTTGGTTGTGGTTCGGCATCGGGCAACAGACAGTGTTTACGCCGAGGCTTTAGCGGTTTATAAATCGTTGGGTTCGCTAATTATAGAGATGGACGATTATCGGGAACACGATAAGATTGTGGCCGATACGCAGGCGGTTACGCACATGGGCTTCGAAAGTATGGGCTCTGCATGGAAAAACGCTGGCTTTTTCCCATGGGATAACCCTGCTTATGCGGGAGGGATTGATAACGTTAAAATTTTAACAACGCTAAGAATATTCAGTTACAAATCGCACATTTATGCCGGTTTGGCCATTTTAAATCCGTATGCCCAAAAGCAGGTGAAATATTATGCGCAGGCAGAATCTGAATTATTCAAGATGATGATTTGCGAGAACGAGGCCGAATTTAGGGAGAAAATTTATGCTGCCCGCGACTTCGTTTTTCATGAAAGCAGAACGCTGCTGTTGTTGGACGATAACATTATGAAAGAGTTTAGTCTGTCTGACGCCAACCATAACCAAAAGCCGAATTCGCACCTCAGCTTGTTGAGTATGGTTTACGCCTGGTATAAGATGGGTGTAAATCCTTACGATAATCTCATTTGCCAAACGCCCCCGTTTAAGCTCAGATTGGGTATTGCCGAATATCTCTTTAAAAATGAGGAAATGTTGGAAGAATCGATCACAACGGCCTTGTACGATAAATCTATCCGGGGTGACGACTTGGAATTTCATACGGCGGTGCACGAGTGGGCCTCAATTATTGGTTATGGCGACTTAAAAGGCTACAAAGAACATTTCGAAGCTGCGAAATCGTTTTTTGCCAATCGTTTAAATGATGGACGTGTGAAAAGCGCCGAGATGATTACAAGGCTTGGGAAGTGAGGGAGTTGGGAGTAGGGAGTTTGGAGCTTGGAGTGGGGAGTCTCTAGTCGGGAGTCTAAAGTCGGGAGTCTAAAGTCCGAAGTCAGATCAGAAATACCTTGTCAGCTGAGCGGAGTCGAAGCCTAGTGTAATGGCCTTGCGACTGAATGTGCATTGAACGTAGCCGAAACTGCGCCACACGAGTAAGTCGCCCTCGGATTACAAATAAAGTTAAACATTTCGGATTTAATCGATCAACTCCAAATCAATCCCACTTTTGGCACTCATCTTGGTCAAAATGTTTATAAACTACGCTTAGCCATTTCCGGCACCAATAAATGCAAGTCAGGTCGTGCTTGATTAATTACCTATGTTTTAATCGATAATAAATCCGTATTTCTTGCCGAGATTTATTTAAAAACCGAATTTGACAGTGTTAATGCTAATAAAGCGATTCAAAAGTTAAAAGATGCTGGCCTGATTTAGGTATGCTATTTTCATTTGCTGACTTTCAAACATTCAAAACTCACTCATTCAATCATTCAATCATTCAACCATTCATTCATTTGAAATCCTCTCATTCAAAATTCAATAATTCCATTCTCCCATATAACATATAGACTTTATTTTATTCGGCTAATGTTTCGTTTGGCTAAAGCGTGTGCCTTATATTTGCCAGCATGTCGGTATTGCTGTTTACCATTATCGTTTTGTTTGGCGCTTTTTTGGCTGGCTTGCTTGGTTCTTTAACCGGCTTGGGCGGCGGTGTTATTATTATTCCCATGCTAACGCTGGCATTGGGCGTTGATATTCATTACGCCATTGGTGCCTCAATTGTCTCGGTAATTGCAACATCGTCGGGCTCTGCTGCAGCTTATGTAAAAGAAGGAATTACCAATATCCGGATTGGAATGTTTCTCGAAATTGCAACAACCATAGGCGCAGTTTGCGGGGCAATTGCAGCTGTTTATCTAAATGCGAGCTTTATCGCGATTCTTTTCGGATGTATCCTTATTTTTTCTTCAGTGATGATCTTAAAGAAAAAAGTAGATCATACTACATCTGATCATAACGATAAATGGGCCAACTATTTTAAACTAAATGGCTCCTATCCGGATAAGGGCGAGGTGCATGAATATGCGGTTAAGCACGTTCCTGCAGGTTTTTCAATGATGTTATTTGCAGGAACACTTTCTGGCTTACTGGGTGTTGGAAGCGGGGCGCTAAAAGTGATTGCCATGGACAACATTATGCGTCTGCCATTTAAGGTTTCTACCACCACCAGCAATTTTATGATGGGTGTAACCGCCGCGGCAAGTGCCGTTGTGTACCTGCATCGTGGACAAATAGATCCGGGTATTGCCATGCCGGTTTGCCTCGGGGTTTTGACCGGAGCCACGGTGGGATCGAAACTTTTGGTGAAGATTAAAACCGATAAACTTAAAATTGTATTTGCTATTGTGGTTGCATTTTTGGCATTTCAAATGATATACAAGGGCATAAACGGATTATGATGAGGCACGCAGAACATAAGCAAAATATCAATGATAAGGATATTCAAGCGATTTTAGGCACCTTATTACGTGCTGGCGTCATTATCTCTATGACTATCGTATTCATCGGCGGCATTATTTTTTTGATTCATCACAAAGGAGTAATAGTTGATTATAAAGTTTTCAAACCCGAGATCTCAGAATTTTCATCTATTGCTGCAATTTTTAACGGCGTAGGTACGCTTCGAGGCGATGCCATTGTTCAGTTTGGGATTTTGATGCTCATTTTTACGCCGATTGCCCGAATTATCTTCGCCATTTTCAGCTTCTTTTTGGAACGCGATTATCTTTATGTATTAATAGGGTTTATAATTCTAACAATCATAATCATCAGTTTAAGTGGTGGTTTGGCACATTAATATTCGAACTGAAACTTCATTTGGTAGTTATGCGAAGCTTAAGTTTCAGACGGAAAAGAAATTCCTTTTATGTTCCGGTACAAATCAACGGCGTACAAATCTGTCATACCCGATACAAAATCCAATACACTCTGCGTTATCGAGTAAGTATCTGTTAAATCGGTGTGGTATTGTTTAGGAATAAGTTTAACCAACTTTTTATAGTAATGCGTATTATTATGAATCAACGCAGGCACAAATTCTTCCAACAGGCCAGCCATAATTTTATATCCGGCAACTTCTTTTTGAATAACCGACGAGAAATTATAAATTCTTTCAATTGACACCTTTTCAACGGCTTTCCATGCTGTAAGATAAGGTTCGGGAATTAAATCGGTAAGGCTTTGATTCAACGTCCCACTAAGCAGGCTTTCCTGTTCGCGGTAAAATATCTCGGCGCAGCAGTTGGTTAAGGTATTGATGGCCTTGGCCCTTAATAAACCAATTTTGGCATCGTCATCTTCATAGTTGTGCTTTAACCGATCTTCTATCGTAGTCGAATTGGCAAAAGGCAACAAGTAACTTTTTACTTCTTCATACGAAAGAATTTTCAACCGATGTGCATCTTCCAAATCGATAATGCTGTAGCAAATATCATCGGCCGCTTCAACCAAATAAACCAGCGGGTGGCGTTTGTAAATCAAATATTCACTATCTTCTTTTTCTAAGCGAAGTTCAGTTGCTATCCTTTTGAAGCTCTCTTCTTCCGATTGGAAAAAGCCGTATTTTTTCCGGTGCAATAAACCTTTTTGTTTACCTGCAATAGCGGCACATGGATATTTGGCGATTGAAGCCAAGGTAGAATAAGTGAGTGCGTAGGCGTCGTTACCTTTTCCCTTTAAAGGGTGAGTTAAAATCCGTATCGCGTTTGCGTTTCCCTCAAAATTTGTGAGATCATGCCATTGCGACTCGCTCACTTCTTTTTGGTAAATGCGGCCATCGCCATCGGTAAAATATCGAGAAATTGCTGCTTCACCCGAATGCCCGAAAGCAGGATTGCCCAGATCGTGGGCCAAAGCGGCGGCGGCAACAATGTTTCCTACTTCGGTAATCAACGGCACTTCTTTAATTAGCGAAGGCATTTTTTCCTCAACAGAATTTAAAAAAATGTTCGCCATAGAGCGGGCTACGCTTGCCACCTCCAAACTGTGTGTTAGCCTATTGTGTACAAACACGCTGCCTGGCAGCGGAAACACCTGTGTTTTGTTCTGTAAACGCCTAAAAGGAGAAGAAAAGATCAACCTATCATAATCTCTCTGAAAATCTGAACGAGCTCTTTCACTACTTGCTCCATACCTTTCTTGTCCAAACCGTTTATTCGATAGTAAATATTTCCACTCCATTAATGATACTGTATGTTAAAAACGCGACCAAGTTAAGCAAAGTTGACATCGATTCGAAACCATTTCTGCACTACGCTGTTCTCTAAATAAAAAAGATTATGAAAACCAGTATATATAATAAGGAAGACCACACAGAGGGATATGTAGAAACAGGCAGCGACGAAGGGGCAAAATCGGATGTTCAGAAAGCTTACGAAAGTAAAAATGATACAAATGAGGTTACCGCGTTCGGAAAAGAGCCTAGCGAACTTATCGCAGGCAACCGCGAAGCGAAAGATGGCATGGACAACAGTGGCACACAAGGCAAAGATTCGCTGAGCGACGACAGCTATAATAGCACCGACGAAGATGCAACGGTAGAAAGTGCAGCGAGTGGTACAGGAAGCGCGGGAAAAGATTTTAAAACTGAAGAAAGCATCAATGAGCAAGACGAGAACCATGCTTTAAACACAGGAATATAATGTGGTTAATAGCGATAACCGTCAAATGATAAAAAACTCGGTAAACAGTTATATTCTGCCTGTAGCTAAACACATGAGGTTTTACAAGCTGTCGAATTACAAACCCTAAAGGTCTTTTCCGGCAATTCCCTTATTGTTAGATTGATTTCTATTCGCCAGATCCTCATCTTGACTTAAATTAAGGTTTTTAAGTTCTTCGCTGGCGTTTACATTAGATTTGGTCAAATGCTCATCGTCAGGCGAATCTTTGCGCTTTACTTCCGGAAGCTTATGCCCATAAGTAGCCTCTCCATTATCCCACTCAATTCCATCGTCTGCGTTAGGATCTCTTTGATTTTCCTGATTCATGTGTAGCTGTTTTATAAAAGGTTATACTGTTATAACACAAATCGGGGCGAAAAGTTTATAATTTTCAGCTTGATGTCTCGGAGTGTTGGATAACTATAAGCCGAACAGTAATAAGAAAAGACCTGAATAATCATCACATTCATAGGAAAAACTCAGTTGCAATTATATGCCATTCGGGTGCAGAATTTATGATCTGTTAAGACCTGAATGCCCGCCAGAACTTGTTCTTAGCTTTAGCGAGAGGGAGCGCACAAATAGCATCAAATAGTAGCGCCGGGTATAAATTTCCGATTAAATCGCGTATTTATACTATCATTTCACGTATAAACCTAAATATTTCGAGATCATATTATTTCGATATTTGAAACTACTCTCAGTTTAACCTCTGTCATTTGAATACGCCAATGAAAGTGCTAATAGCCGACGACCATGCAATTGTGCGAAATGGCATTATTGCACTGTTGATCAATGCTTCAGATATCAGCATTATTGCTGAGTCTACAAGCAGTGCTGACGTATTTGAAAAATTGAGAGATGGCCTGGAGCCAGACATCGTTATTGCTGAACTGAATATGAAAGCTGTAGACGGTATTTCGCTTACCCGGCAGCTTCTACAGCTCTATCCGCATATTAAAATAATTATCCTAACGACTGTTGATGACGAGAATACAATTTTAAAATGCTTTGAAGCAGGGGCAAGAGGCTATCTTCTTAAAAATGTAAATGCCGCTGAGATTATTTTTGCGATCAAGCAAATTTCCTTCGGTTATGAATACATTTCGGCAAGTATTGGCATCAGGTTATTGGCTCAGATTGAAAGAACCGCTGCGCCTTTAACCAACTCGTCGGTGAAACTGAACATTACGAAAAGGGAGATTGAAATACTCGGATTGATAGCAGAGGGGTTAACAAATGGCGAAATAGCAGAAAAGCTGTTTACGAGCAAGCGTACGATAGAGGGTAACAGACAGAACCTGCTTGATAAAACGGGGAAGAAAAATACGGCTGCATTAATTACTTTCGCCGTAAGAAACGGCATCATCGAGTAATCGCTAGTCTACGCCGTTCTGCTGATCGATGCCTTCATCGCTTTCTACATCATTTATACTCGACCCATTGTCTTCTCTATGTTTGGGCGGGTGTTCCATTCTGCTCGCTTCTAATTCGGTAAAATCGCCCTCTTTTTGGTTGGCAACTTCTCCATGCGAAGCGGGGTTTTCTTGCGCTTCATTTTCTGGCTTGGCAAAATCCTGGCCCTCAATTGGTAGATCTTCGCTCTGTTGCTGGTTGTTTTTCATACCTGATAAACCCGAAAACACTCATACTTGTTTTGACAAAGAAGTGAACGTTACAAAAGCATTGGCTTGATGTGAATGCTTCACCTGGCGCAAGCGACTCGCCCGTGCCTTCTAATTTTTCATCCAGAAAATTCTTGCATTGTCGTAGCGAGACGCTAAAACAAGGTAGTTGATAGCAAGTCAACCCCTCAACACTACTGAAAACGACAACAAACAGAAAAGGCGCCCATTTTCATCAGCGCCTTTTCAAATTCATTTTAAAATCAATTAAACTTTGATTTCAACTTCAACACCGCTAGGCAATTCAAGTTTCATTAAAGCATCAACTGTTTTAGAGTTAGAGCTGTAAATATCCAATAAGCGTTTGTAAGCGCACAATTGAAATTGCTCTCTAGCTTTTTTGTTTACGTGTGGAGAACGTAATACAGTAAAGATTTTTTTCTCTGTAGGAAGTGGAATAGGACCACTTACAACTGCACCCGTAGGTTTAACAGTTTTTACGATCTTCTCAGCAGATTTATCTACCAAGTTGTAATCGTAAGATTTTAATTTAATTCTGATTCTTTGGCTCATCTTATTTTTATTTATGATTTCCTGTTAGAGCTATTAACAACAGAAATCGGATTAGGCCTCACCCCGCCCCTCTCCAAAGAAGAGGGAGGTAGCAAGTGCAATATTAACTTTAGAGGTTGAGGGTTTAAGGTGTAAGGTTTAGGGCTTGAAAACCTTACACCTTACGCCTTTTACCTTAAGCCTTATTCTTAGTCTTCAGATTTTACTCTGCCTTTAGACTTGGCAATTACCTCGTCTTGTACGTTTTTAGGCGCTGGCTCGTAGTGATCAAACTCCATTGTAGATGTTGCACGACCTGAAGTGATGGTACGTAACTGAGTTACATAACCGAACATTTCTGAAAGTGGAACCAATGCTTTGATAACTTGAGAACCTGCACGTGTATCCATACCTTGCAACTGACCACGACGACGGTTCATGTCACCGATAACATCACCCATGTTTTCTTCAGGGGTTAAGATTTCGATTTTCATGATTGGCTCCATCAAAGCTGGTTTACATTTAGGTAAAGCCTCACGATATGCCATACGAGCAGCAAGCTCGAATGATAAAGCATCTGAATCGACCGCGTGGAATGAACCATCGATCAAACGAACTTTCATATCAGGAAGTGGATAACCTGCCAACACACCGTTAGCCATCGCCGAAGCAAAGCCTTTTTCAACTGAAGGGATAAATTCACGAGGAATTGAACCACCAACAATTTCGTTTACGAACTGTAGACCGCCTTTTTCGTAATCTGCATCAATTGGAGAGATTACAACTTTGATATCAGCAAACTTACCACGACCACCTGATTGTTTTTTGTAAACCTCGCGGTGTTCAGTAGTACCGAAAATTGCTTCTTTGTAAGCTACTTGTGGTGCGCCTTGGTTAACTTCTACCTTAAATTCGCGTTTTAAACGGTCAATTAAGATATCTAAGTGCAACTCACCCATACCAGAAATTACAGTTTGACCAGTTTCTTGATCTGTTTGTACTTTAAATGTAGGATCTTCTTCGGCCAATTTACCTAGTGCCATACCCAATTTATCTACGTCGGCCTGAGTTTTAGGCTCAATAGCTAAACCGATAACGGGATCAGGGAATACCATCGATTCAAGAACGATTGGGTTTTTCTCATCACAAAGGGTATCACCCGTTTTAATATCTTTAAAGCCTACTACCGCAGCAATATCACCAGCACCTACGTTAGGAATTGGGTTTTGCTTGTTGGCGTGCATTTGGAAGATACGAGAAATACGTTCTTTGTTGTTTGAACGTGTATTATAAACGTATGAACCTGCTTCTAAGTTACCCGAATAAACGCGGATGAAACACAAACGACCTACAAATGGGTCAGTTGCAATTTTAAACGCTAAAGCGGCAAACGGCTCTTTTTCAGATGGTTTTAATAAAACTTCAGCTTCAGTGTTAGGGTTTGTACCTACAACACCTTCAGAATCTAAAGGCGAAGGCAATAACTCCATCACATAATCAAGCATGGTTTGTACACCTTTGTTTTTGAAAGATGAACCGCAAACCATTGGTACAATTTTAGCATCTAATACAGCTGCACGTAAAGCGTCTAAAATTTCACGCTCAGTAATTGAGTTCGGATCGTCGAAGAATTTCTCCATCAAAGTCTCATCGTAATCAGCAACTGATTCCAATAATTTCTCTCTCCACTCAGCAACTTCATCCAACATATCATCAGGAATTGGCACTTCGGTAAAGGTCATTCCTTTATCGTGCTCGTTCCAAACAATACCGCGGTTGTTGATTAAATCAACCACACCTTTAAAGTTGTCTTCGGCACCGATAGGCAATTGCAATGGAACGGCGTTACTGCCCAACATATCTTTAACCTGTTTAACAACTTTTAAGAAGTCGGCTCCAGAACGGTCCATTTTGTTAACGAAACCGATACGGGCAACATTGTAGTTGTTGGCTAAACGCCAGTTGGTTTCTGATTGTGGTTCAACACCATCAACTGCAGAAAACAAGAACACTAAACCATCTAATACACGTAACGAACGGTTTACCTCTACGGTAAAATCCACGTGTCCCGGTGTATCGATAATGTTGATGTGGTATTTGCTACCACGGTAGTTCCAGTTTACTGTTGTAGCAGCCGAGGTAATGGTAATACCACGCTCTTGCTCTTGTGCCATCCAGTCCATTGTTGCAGCACCTTCGTGCACTTCACCAATTTTATGACTTACACCAGCATAATAAAGGATACGCTCAGTTGTTGTAGTTTTACCTGCATCGATGTGAGCCGCGATTCCAATATTTCTTGTAAATTTTAAATCTCTTGCCATTGTTTTAAAATATGATTACACAGATTGAAAAGATTTCACTGACCTTAATATCGATGAAAATTCCTTTATCTGTGTAATCCTTTTATAATCTATTTTATCTGTGTACTAGAATCTGAAGTGAGAGAACGCTTTGTTAGCTTCAGCCATTTTGTGCGTATCTTCTTTCTTCTTAACAGCAGCACCTTCACCTTTGGCAGCAGCTACCATTTCACCAGCTAATTTCTCTTTCATGGTTTTTTCACCACGTCTGCGAGCGTATAAAATTAACCATTTCATACCTAAAGCTGTTTTACGTTCTGGTCTAACCTCAGTTGGAACCTGGAAGTTAGCACCACCAACACGACGAGATTTAACCTCTACAGCTGGCATAATGTTAGTTAAGGCACGTTTGAATATCTCTAAACCGTTTTCACCTGCTTTTTTCTCAGCAATTTCAACGGCATCGTAAAAAATAGCGTAAGCGATAGATTTCTTTCCATCGTACATCATATTGTTTACAAAACGAGTTACCTGAATATCATTAAATTTTGGATCAGGAAGAATAATTCTCTTTTTTGGTTTTGACTTTCTCATTTCTTATTTCCTCCCGATTATTTCTTTTTACCTTTTGCAGGTGCAGCAGCTGCCTGACCTGGTTTAGGACGTTTAGTACCATATTTAGAACGACGTTGGTTACGACCAGCAACGCCTGATGTATCTAATGCACCACGGATGATGTGGTAACGTACACCTGGTAAATCTTTAACACGACCACCACGAATCAATACGATTGAGTGCTCTTGTAAGTTGTGACCTTCCCCAGGAATGTATGCATTCACCTCTTTACCGTTCGTTAAACGAACACGGGCTACTTTACGCATTGCTGAGTTTGGTTTTTTAGGGGTAGTGGTGTACACACGTGTACATACACCTCTTCGCTGTGGACAGCTGTCCAACGCTGGAGACTTACTCTTGAACTCCAGTGCTACTCTACCTTTTCTAACTAATTGTTGAATGGTTGGCATTGTGCTTTTTTAATTTTTTATTTAATTATTTACCGCTCCCCCGGCATCCTTACAGATAGCCCATAAAACGGACTGCAAAAGTAGAACAATTCTTTTTATAAATCAAGGGGTTAGGAGAAAAAGTTTTCAGTTTTGAATTCGCAGTTTCCAGTTGATGAACAAGGAGTTGCAAATTTAGTTTTTTAGTTAGGAGTTGTGAGTTGGCAATTATACAACTTGCTAAGTTTAAAAGGGCCTGCGAGCAGGAAACTTCGAAAGTTTAGATGTTAAAATTTGGAAAGCAAGTACAGTAATCCTTGGGCTAGGTTCAGGCCCACTAATGCTACAAGCTGCAATGAAAAATTGCAGGCTTTACGCCTATATCGGGTTTAGATGGGAATAGAGAAGGTATAACTATGCTTCACCTAAACTCTTTTTTAATTCCCAATCTAATCTAGATTGTTCTTGCTCGTATTTTCTTGTTTCAATATGATTGCTTTTCTTCACATCATTCCATAATAACGCTCGCATAGAAAAAGTGAATGCTGAATTACAATTATAGAGCTTGTTTAAATTATCATCATCTAAAAATAGTTTTTTATTGAAAATCAATAACCGCTCTACTTCTATTGGATTTGTTTCGAACATTTCATCCAAACTTTTCTTTTCTTCATTATCATCAATTATCCAATGCAATGAGGTGTTATACTCACTTCCAATGTAGTCCTGAAATAGATATTTATAATTTATATTGAAATGATTGAAATATTGCCAATCTTCCGTTTTAGGATATTGATTATGCCTTAATTTATTAACAAAGCAATCAAAAATTTCTAGTTTTATTTTATTAAAAGCTTTTGTAGATTCAGAAAACTTAAAATTATTACCAGTATCATTTAGAAAATCAAAATCAATTTCATCAATAAAAAACCATGCTTTGTTCCACAACAATTCTTCAATATATCTTGGTTGTTGTACAAAAAATTCTAATAACGTCTGTCGATTTTTATCAAAAATTTTGTCACCAAGAATATGATATCGTTTATATGGATATGCTATCATAATTTTAAATCAATTATCTAAAGTTTAAAATCTAATAAGCCCCAATCAAACTTTCAGCTGGAATATTCAAAACCTCATGCAATTTTCTAATCATATTTAAGCTTAACTTACGTTTACCGCTCAATATTTCAGATTGACGACTTCGAGCACCCAATATTCTTGAAAGTTCTGTCGGCGTTTTATCCAATTGTTCTAGCCTAAATTTAATTGCAGCTATAGGGTTTGGAGGCAAAATTGGATAATGCGCTTCCTCATAATGTTCAATCAACAAAGTGATTAAATCTAATTCATCAGCTTTATCAGAACCTAGCTTAAAATCTTCTTGCATTAAAGAATAAGCCTTAGCTAAAGCCAACTCAT
>Ga0308165_1005198_pt1 | contig 12274 bp, 11 predicted proteins | sample PhyWR2_FD_201032 | JGI IMG/M metagenome (GOLD analysis project Ga0308165, IMG submission 201032) | Phyllosphere microbial communities from UC Gill Tract Community Farm, Albany, California, United States - DLSLW.R2 | ecosystem: Host-associated > Plants > Phyllosphere > Unclassified | place: USA... | reverse complement strand
CACAGGCCAGCGTCAAAACCGTGCTCATCGGGGCGTTTGCTGTTGACCGAGTCAAAGACCTCGCGCTCCTGGGCCGCAGTGAGCTTGCGGGGCCGACCCGTGCCTTTGGTCGAGCGCAGGGCTTTGAGGTCATCTGCACTTTTTTTGACTAAGGCTCGGCACTTGTAGGCCCACGAACGGTTCAGACCCAAAGAAGCCGCCACAGCAGCCGGGTGCTCGCCTTCGCTCATTCGCGTGACCGCCAGGATGCGCAGCTCTTCAAGCGTGTTGTGGGCCAGTTTTCGTCCATCCCGTTTCATGCCGATTTTGAAAAACTGAAAGGAAAAAAGTTCCAGAGTTTGTCTGCCAAATTACTGACTCATCAGTAACACCACCTCTGCCGGCGGCCGCACGATGATACAGATCGTCGCAAGCTTTGCCGAGTTCGAGCGCGCGATGCTGCGCGAGCGCACGCGCAGCGGTTTGGCTGAAGCGCGCAAGCAAGGCCGGCTTGGGGGGCGACGCCACAAGCTCAGGCCTGACCAGCAGAAAGAAATTGTGAACCTGGTCAACACGGGGCAAAAAACCGCAGCAGCGGCCAGGCTCTTCAACGTCCATCCCGCGACCATCTCACGTCTTTTGCAGCGCAACAAAATTCCTTAACCGGGTTTTGCGTTCCATTGCTCCCTAAACCCCCAGTTAACCTCAGTATCAACCCGACCATCAAAGCATTGCGGCGTAAGCCGTCAAGCATTTCCATCCACATCAAAGACAAGTCAAACAGGAAGAACTGAACCGCCGATTGCTCAGGCGATCCAATGAAGTGATGGCAAAACTGGTTAAACCGTGGTTGGCAAAGTCCGAAGAAATCGATGCACTCTGAGTGCTTTATTCCGATTGGGGCGCCGATCAGCAAATCCCATCAGGGCCAGCAGGAAAGCCATCCTGCACCGCAAGGCCAATGTACGGGTGCAATCTTTCCCTTCACGCTGTCATGTATCGAGGACTTGGCAAACAGGGGGTGTTAATGTACGAATTCTGCGGCGACCCCATTTTCTGCCAAGCTATGCGCCTGACCTCAATCCCGATGAGCTGGTCTGGAGCCATGCCAAATGCACGGGAATGGCCCGTGCACCGCTCAAAGCGGGAGAACGACTGCAAGGCCGAGTTCATTCACAGCTGAGTATTGCAACCAGCAAAGCCTTCGTGAAGTCCTTCTTTTGTATCCTATATTTCTGGTTCGTAAGTAACTGCTTTTGCTGCTCCACTGCACTTCACACCTTATTTGTGAAAAATTGTAATTTTTCGTAGATACAATCCTTGAAAACGCAAAAGGGGAAAATTCATATTTTAATTTTGATCCCGGCTATGGAGCAGCGCAAACGGATTGTGAAGTGACAAAAGTTTGCATTTGACCCATGGCCAGTTCCAAAAAATGGACAAATGCATGCCGGTGTATCCAAGGCACTGCAACACAAAGTAAACCCTTGCCCAACGATCAAAGCCGCCTGTTCATGCCCTTTTTACAACCGGATGCCTGCCGTTGAAAGCCGTGCCGATTTTCTTTTTTCTGGCGGCGTGCCTTTCGAACTGGCCGACTGCATGGGCCCAGGGCGCCACCATTACCTCCATCCTGACCAGCAGGCGGCTCCACCCCGTGCAGGCATTCGAGCTCACCAGCCGTGAGATGCAAGGCGATGTGGTGGAGTATTGCGCCACCTACTTCAATGGCGGCGAAGCCGACATTGACGGGGTCAGTGCCGTGTTGCCGGTGCCGCCAGGAAGCACTTTCATTGCTGGTAGCGCCTGGCCTGCCCGACAAATGGAGGTTTCTGCGGACGCCATCACTTTCAAGTCTCTGACGTTGATCGACAGGGTTCCCATGCCAGAGGGAAACGAAGAAAGGACGGTTGCTGCGCTGGCCGCGTACCGTGCCGTCCGCTGGGATTTGGGCTCGCTACCTGCTGGCGCAAGTGCTGTGGTGAGGCTGCGTGTCCGCATGGATTCAACGGTCACCCCGCCAAGCACCCGCCCCTGAGGCTCAATGGTATTCAGTGCCCGTGCTTTCGCTGAAGAGCACCTGCTGCTTCTCATCACACGCTTGTTTTCTATTTCGTCGGCTGCTGCAGGTCAGTATGCGGTTTTCTGTCTTCAGCCAATCTCCTTGTTTTGACCATGTTGCATCACCCCAAAGCTGGCGGATTTCATTCCTTGTTCAATTGGGCTGCCTCCTGGCGTGCAGCTTTGTGGCTGTTCACACTGGCACAGCACCATGGCTCCAGCATCTCCAAGTTTCTTCTTGCCTTGACGGTGTGCATCGGTGGGCCCGGTCCAGTCTGGGCTTTGACCACCTCGGCGGTAAAGGACCTGACCTGCGCCGGTTTTCGCGCTGGCGGCGGTCTGAACTGCACCGCCGGTGAGTTCACGGTGACGCCCGTGTTCAGCGCCGCGCCCGGTACCCCGCCTTTCTGTGTGGCCGGCAGCAACTTCAACTTCAAGGTCGAGCTCGGGCTCTCCGGCACAAATACCGACCGCATGGACATTGGCTTTTTTGTCGGACAGCAAGGCAACGATCCACGCGCCTCGACGCCCGGCAACATCTGCTCGGTCGCGACGTTTCCCAAGACGCCACTGCCGTGGAAGGACAGCGACCAGGACGCATGCGGTGATTTCCAGGGCGGGGGCAACCAGACCACCATCATTGACGAAATCAAGGTGGTCTGCGCCGGCGACACAAACACAGGTGCCCTGGCCATGCCCTATGTACTGACTTACTGGCAAAACAATGGGAGTGTCTGCACGGGCCCGGGCAATGTCACGAACGGCGCGCCATCGAAATGCAATGCCGGTACGGGCCTCATCAGCGGCACCTACCCCATCAACGTTGGCGCCTATATCGACGTCACCAAGGCCACGCTGCCCGCAAGCAATTCGGGGCAGTCCTTTACCTTCACGGCCACTGGACCGGCGGGCTCCAAGGTCGGCGCGTTGATCGGCAACACCTACACGCCGGACAACACGGCCGCAAACACCCCGACCAACAAGGTGACGGTCTCTGTTACAGGTGGCCAGACGGTGCGGTTTTTTATCAACGCACTCACGGCCGCCCAGACGCTGACCATTACCGAGGCCGAAACCACCGGCTGGGAAACCGCTGCCAGCGCCATCAGCTGCGCCTCTGCCACGGGCGCGCCTTCCATCACGACCGATCTGGCCGGCCGCAGCATCAGCGCTAGCATGAGCCTGGCCAACAGCGCGGCAAGTTGTACCTTTACCAACCTACAGAGCGCCAGAGTCACGCTTGAAAAAAGCGTCGGCGGGCGCGTGAAAGCGGGCGATCAGTTCACCGTGAGCGCCAGTGGCGGCGGCACCCTGAAGGGAACAGCTTTCGTCACCACTTCCGGCACTGCCACAAATGCGGCCACCACCTTTTACAGCACCCCGGGCAAGGCGCTGACCCTGGATGACCTCGCTGTCGGCACCTCGGTCCTGGAGGACTACGACAACCGGTTGACATGCACCAATGCCCTGTCAGGCACGGCGGGCTACACGGCCAACGCCAGCCTCCCCAGCAACCAGGCCGCCAGCAGCGCGATCATCACGCCAGTAGCAGGCGATGACATCGCCTGCCGCTATACCAACACTCCCCGGCCGAGAATCAGCCTGCAAAAAGCGATCGGTGCCGCAGGTGGGGGCCGTGTCAGGAATACTGACCAGTTCAGCCTCTCCATCACCGGCGTCACGCCGGTTCTGACTACGGGAACGGGCGCGGCAATCATGTCGGCACCGGTTGCCGTGGTAGCAATCGCAGGCAGCGTGATTACCCTGGCGGAAACGGCGGCCTTGACCACCCCGGCAACGGAACTGACCAATTATTCAACGACGTATGCTTGCACCAACACTGGCACAGGCGGCACGACGGTGGCCGCAGGCTCGGGCACCAGCTTCAGTTTCACCCCGGCCAACAATGACGTTCTTGTCTGCACCTTCACGAATACCCGCAAGAGCGGCACCTTGAGCTTGCGCAAAACCTGGTCCTCCACCGCTTCTGGAGACACGGCAACCGTCAGCAGTTCAGGGTTCATCAACAATGCCTCGTCAGGCAAATCGACCAACAATAAAACCAATACCGATGCCGGCACGGTAGTGACCGTCTATGCGGGAGAGACCGCATCCTTCAGCGAGACATTCGACAATCCGGCCAGCAGCAAAGACTACACTGCCAGCCTGAGCTGCACCGGCAACGCCACGCCGCTGTCGGCAGGCAGCCTGACTGTCCATGGCAATGATACGGCGATCATCTGCACCCTGACCAACACCCAGGTACTGCCGCCCAACACCTTGTCGCCCAACGGCCAGCAGACGGCACGGCCCGGCACGGTCGTTTTTTATGCGCACACGTTCCACGCCAACAACGCCGGAAGCCTCAGTTTGTCGCTCAGCAGCGCTGCCCTGCCCAGTGACTGGACCTGGAGCCAGGTGCTTTACCAGGACACCGACTGCAGTGCCACGCTTGAAGAAACTGAGCCGCAGGTGACGGGCGCCCTGTCCGTGATGACCGGGCAGACGCTGTGCCTGATGGTCAAGCAGTTCGTTCCGGCGGGCATCAGCTTTGGCGCGCAAAACACGACGACGCTGAGCGCAGCATTCACCAACACCAGCCTTGTGCCGGCGCAATCGAGCGTGACGCTTACCGTATTTGACCTTACCCTCGTTGGCGAGTCCTCGGCATTGGTACTGAGCAAGCGCGTGAGCAACATCACCAAAGGCAGTGCGTCTGCCACCATGGTCAGTGCTGGCCCGGGCGACACACTCCAGTACAGCCTGACGGCCGTGAACAACGGCATCACCCCACTGTCCACCTTGGTCATTGACGACACAACGCCCGCATTCACCAGCTACCTGTCAGCTGCATGCCCAACGGTGCTGCCAGCCGTGATCACCGCTTGTAGCCTCCTTACCCAACCTGCTGTGGGCATGACAGGCAACATGCGGTGGAGCTTCACCGGCACCCTGGCGCCCAGCGGGCAGGTGGTGGTGACGTACCAGGTCAAGGTCAACAACTGAACCCGGGTGTCCAACGGTGCCCGGCGCGCTCTATCGTCGGCGTGCAGGGCGGCCACACACGCGCTCCAGGCTAATGTGCAACCCGGCCTGCAAGATTGGCAGGTCGGGAAATTGCTTGCAACGCTGACTTCAGTCTCGATGACCTCCAGGCACTGCAGCGTCATGGCTCAGGGTCGGTAGCATCCAGAGCCCAAAGGGTTTCACCCAAAACGGCTGGCACCCGCTGAGGACATAAGCGGCTTGAGGCAGGCAAGAACTGTGCTGATTGTGGATAAAAGGGCCTGCCTGCCCGGAAAACTTGAAGCTGCGTGCCTTACGTTTTTGGTCAATAAAATGTAACTAATTTTTTACAAACTTAGGCTTAAATTTTTAAAGACACTACAGTTTGTAGATTTTTTACGACCGTTTATGGCAGGTAATTATTAAATCAAGTGCGAAATCGGACTGCAGCACGGCAGTAACCTAAAATAGAGGTAAATTCCCACCCACTTCGCTAGAAAGGTTTTGTTACTGAATAAGTAGGTAATAAAGCCAGCAGCAGTGGATGTTCTGGTCATGGTTGAACCCAGCAACGGTGCTCAAGCAGTGACTCCAGGGGATTGAAAACACTTAAAAATAACATGAACAGACACTGCGGATTCACATTGATCGAGCTCATGATTGCGGTGGCGGTGATCGGCATTCTTGCCGCCATCGCCTATCCGTCCTACATCGATCAGGTGCGCAAATCTCGGCGTGCCGAAGCCCAGGCCATCTTGATGCACGTCGGCGCCCGGCAGCAGCAGATGCTGCTCGACACGCGCAGCTATGCCGCCACAACCGACGCGCTGAACGTCACCGTCCCAGACACCGTGCAGCGAAACTACACGATCAGCCTGACCGTCGGCACCACCGCCGTGCCAACCTTTACCGCTACGGCCACACCAGTGGCTGCGAGCGCACAGGCCGCCGACGCGTGCGGCGCACTGAGCATCACCCAGACCGGCGCCAAGTTGCCGTCGAACTGCTGGTAAGGCCTGCCGTGAAACGTCTTGCCTTTCCCCCGGCCGCGCACGGCTTTACCCTCATAGAGCTAATGGTGGCTGTTGCCGTGATGGCCATCCTGGCCGCGCTGGCCACACCCTCCTTTCGGCAGATTCTGGCGGCCCAGCGGGTTCGCACGACCGGCTACAACCTGGTGGGTGACCTGGTGCTGGCGCGCAGCGAGGCGGTCAAGCGCGGCGAGAACGTCACCATGGCCCCGCTGACCTCTGACTGGACCCGAGGATGGAGCGTCAACGTGGCGGCCACGTCCGAAGTGCTCAGTGGGCAGGGCCCCGTGGGCATGGGCGTGCACTTCACCAGTTCACCGGCCAGCATCACCTTCGACCGGAACGGCCGCGCCACGGCAACGAGCGTGGTGCGCATCGGGCTGTATGACGGCGCCGCCAACAACCGCTGCATTTCGCTGGACCCTTCGGGCCGGCCCAAAAACGCCAAAACCGCATGCCCCGCATGACCTCCCTGCGCAACCGGCCCCAGCGTGGCGCGGCCATGATGGAACTCCTGATCGCCATGCTCATCATCGCCTTTGGCGCCCTCGGTTTTGTCGGCCTGCAGGCGCAGACCGCTCTGTCGCAGATGGAGGGTTATCAGCGCTCGCAGGCGCTGGTGCTGGTCAGCGACATCGCCGAGCGCATCAGCCTGAACCGCGCCAATGCTGCCTCCTATGTGGGCAGCAACATCGGCACCACTGACCCAGGCGACTGCACCTTGCCCGCCACGCAGGCGGGCAAAGACTTGTGCGAGTGGAGCCTCCTGATACAGGGCGCGGCAGAAACCCAGGGCACCACCAAGCTGGGTGCCATGAGCGGCGCGCGCGGCTGCATCACCAGCCCGGCGGCCAACCAGTACCTGATCAGCATCGCCTGGCAGGGCGTGCAGGCCACTGGCGCGCCGGCCAACAACTGCGGCCTCAATGCCTACTCCAATGAAAATATGCGCCGCACCGTCACGACCGTCGTGCAGATCGCGACGCTTGCGTCATGAAGGCTGGCACGCATCGCACACGCGCACCGGCGCGCCGCCTGGGTCGAGGGTTCTCGCTGATCGAGCTCATGGTAGCTATTGCCATCGGCTTGGTGTTGGTGGCCGGGCTGGTCACGCTGTTTGCCAACAGCAGCGGTACGACCAACGAGATCGAAAAAAGCATGCGGCAAATCGAAAACGGCCGCTACGCAGCCGAGCTGCTCAGCGAAAACATCAGCATTGCCGGTTACTACGGCGAGCTGACAACAGAAGGTGTCTTGCTGACAAGTCCCGCCGCCTGTGCCACGGCCTCCAACCTCCTGGGGTGGGACAACGGCCTCTCCGCCTCGCCTGTGGTTGCTACCGAGCCGCTCCCGGTCACAGGCCTGAGCGCGGTGGACGCTGCTGCCCTGGCATGCCTGGCCAATCACAAGAGCGGAACCGCCGGGCTGGTGCTGAGGCACCTGGATACTGCATTTGTCACACCAGGCACCGCAACCAATGGCAATGTTTACCTGCAGTCGTCGCGGTGCGCTACAGACCCCGTGGCCACGCGTTTCATCGTTTCAACCACCTCGGCTGATTTCACGCTCAAGGACATCAACTGCATCGCTATCAACAAGGTGCAGCGCTACATCACCCGCCTCTATTACATCGCCACGTGCAATGAATGCGGCGTGGACACCATACCCACCTTGAAGCGGATCGAACTGCAAGGCGGCCAGATGGTTGTGTCGCCGCTGGTCGAAGGGATAGAGGACATGGCCTACGACTATGGGTTCGACACCAACAACAACGGCATGCCGGACATCTACCGCACCGGCCTGAGTGGCACCGCTGGCGCGCAGGACAACGACTGGAAAAACGTAGTGGGCATCCGCTTCCATCTTTTGTCACGCACCACAGAACCCAGTGCCGACTTCACTGACAGCAAATCCTATGCGCTGGGCCTGTCCGGAACGCGCGGACCCTTCAATGACCACTACAAGCGCCGCGCCTACACCGTGACAACGCGGCTCAACAATCTGGCTGGCTTGCGGGAAACCCCATGAAGTCCAAAGCAACGCAGCAAGGCGTTACCCTGGTGGTGGCCATGATTTTCCTGATCCTGCTGAGCCTGTTTGCGGCCAGTGCCTTCAAGAGCTCGACAGGCAACCTGCGCATTGTCGGCAACATGCAGTCGCGCCAGGAAGCCATCGCGGTCGGCCAGAAGGCGCTGGAGAAAACCATCAGTTCCTCCGAATTCAGCAGCAATCCGGCAGGCGTGGCCGCAACCCCGGTCACCGTGGACATCGATGGAAACGGCACGGTGGACTACACCGCCACGCTCAACCCGCAACCCCACTGCTACCGCACCAAACCCATCAAAAGCAATGACCTCAATCCTGATCTGGCGGCTGACCGCAGTTGCATGAAATCGAGCGGCACGTTGCAAGGCGGACTTGATATTCCCGATGCGGCGGCCGAGGCCGGCAATTCGCTTTGCGCCAACAGCGAGTGGAACATTGGCGCGCAAGTGGTCGATGCGCGCTCGGGTGCGAAAGTCATCATCAATGAGGGTGTTGGCGTACGGGTGCTTGAAACTGACGCCGCCAACTCGTGTTTGTAAGGAAAACCCCATGATCCGGTCCATCGGCCAGAAAATCGTTGCCTCTCTGCTCCTGGCGCTGTCCCTGGTGGCTACGCCTTCACATGCGCAGTACACCAGTGACATTGACATCTACAGCGGCACTTCAGGCGGTGCTGCGCCCAATGTCCTTCTTGTACTCGACAGTTCAGCCAATTGGAACGCGGCCCTGAAGGAAGAATGTTTTTACAAGGACGACGGTGTTGTCACCGCAGTCAAGCCTTCCAAAGGACAGACCAAAGGCGGTATTGAACAATGTGCTTTGTACAACGTTATTGATGCCTTACCCATCGGCAAAGACAATACGCCCAATTTCAATATCGGGATCATGGTTTTTAATGAAACCAGCGTCGACACGGGCGCACGGGTCATCAAGGCTTTCACGCCCTTGAACGCGGCGGGAAAACTCGAACTCAAAGCGTTGGTGAAAAAGCTGGATCTTAACCAGTCACCATCACCGACTTCGTATGCACTGGCCATGCATGAAGCTTATCGGTATTTCACCCAGCAAACCCCCTATTCAGGACAACGCGCCGGCAATCTACCCTACGATCCAGCCGCATTTTCAGGGTCGAAGTATGTGCTGCCTACTGGCTCGTCTTGCAACGCAAGCTATGTGATCCTGATTGCCAATGGCCCACCTCAATCTGACCAAATTTCGAATGACACAGTCAAGCCCTTACTGCTGGGGCTTGGCGGCAATATCACCCCCATCACATACCCCAGTGGAACCGTTGATTCCAAGGACTCGGATAATTGGACAGACGAATATGCGCGTTTTCTGCTAGGGCAGAGCGATGTCAACAGGCCTGTGCCTGCAAGAATTACCACTTACACCATTGCGGTGACCGGCGCCAGTAGCGACAAGGCCACCTATCCCGCTATCTTCAACGGCATTGCCAAGGCGGGCGGCGGTGACTTCTACGAAGCCAGCAATGTCAGCAAGCTCACGCTTTCACTGGGCGATATTTTTTCTCACCTTCAAGCAGTCAACAGCGTGTTTTCGTCCTCAAGCCTGCCGGTCAGCGTCAATGCGCGCGGCACCTACCTCAACCAGATCTTCATGGGCATGTTCCGCCCGGACGTCGACACCAAGCCGCGCTGGCGCGGCAACCTGAAGCAGTACAAGTTCAGCTATGACCCCACTACCGATAGCCTTTTTTTGAGCGATGCCAGTACACCGGAAAAGCCGGCGATCAGTGGCGTGACCGGTTTCATTTCGCCTACCGCAACTTCATTCTGGACCAGCAGCAGCACTTTTTGGACCAACCAGCTGATGGGTACACCGGCCTCCGCTTCTGACGCGCCCGATGGGGAAGTTGTTGAAAAAGGCGGCGCTGCGCAAAGAATCCGCACGACCTACTCCGACAGCCAGTCGAGCCGCAGCGTGTTTACCTGCCTGGCCTGCGTCCCAACCACACCACCCACACTACTCTCCCAGCATCCGTTCAATGACGGAAATGCCGCCATCCTGAAGGAGGCCATCGGCCTGCCAACGAGCGCTACGGCAACGGACCGCACCAACCTGATCAACTGGGTGCGTGGAACATCCAATGCCGGCGATGAGAGCGGGCCGGGAGGAACGGTCACCATACGCCCCAGCGTTCATGGCGATGTGCTGCATTCGCGGCCGGTCGTAGTTAATTATGGCGGTAGCACCGGGGTTGTCGTCTTCTACGGAGCCAATGACGGCGGACTGCACGCCGTCAACGGCAACGCCAACATGACAAGCGATACCAATGCCGGTAAAGAACTCTGGAGCTTTATCCCGCAGGAGCATTTTTCCAAGTTGAACCGCCTGCGAACCAACCAGCCAGAGGTTCGCCTCTCCACCACCGCCGCCGACTCCACCGCAACGCCACGGGATTATTTCGTGGACGGCCCGCTGGGCATCTACCAGAAAGTACTGGCCAACGGCAGCAATGAAAAAGTCTACCTGTATGCGGCCATGCGTCGGGGCGGTCGCGTTCTTTATGCGCTGGATGTGACCGACCCCACGACACCCAAGTTTCTATGGAAGAAAACAAACGCCGACATCTCCGTTCTGGGCCAGACCTGGTCCGAACCCAAGGTGGCAAAAATCAAAGGCCGTTCCAATCCCGTGATCATCATGGGCGCCGGCTATGATACGGCCGCCGAAGATGCGGCAACACCAGGAAGCACCACCATGGGCAACGCGGTCCTGATAATGGATGCCTTTGATGGAACGCTGCTGAAAACCTTTTCCACTGACCGCAGCGTACCGTCTGATGTCACCTTGGTTGATACAGATTTTGATGGCTATGTCGACCGCGTCTACGCGGTGGACATGGGCGGCAACCTCTACAGGATCGACCTGGAAAAGACTACCGGCACCACGACCAGTTTTGCCACCACCGACTGGGGTAGCTATAAGCTGGCATCGCTTTCTGGCAGTGGAACGCGCAAGTTCTTTTATCCACCCGATATTGTTGTCACTCCGACTTTTGCCGCATTGATGCTGGGTTCGGGCGACAGGGAAAAGCCACTGGCGACTTCCAGCACCGACGCTTTCTTCACCCTCAAGGACACGCGAATCGGCAAAGGAACGCCTTCCACCGCCTTCACCCCGATCACTGCGGCCAGCCTCGGAACCGTGGGCAGCACCGATGACCAGACGGCCGGCTGCAAGATTCCCATGAGCACGAGCGGAGAAAAGATCGTCAATGCGCCCACCTCGATTGCCGGCATTACTTACTTCAGCACCAACCAGCCTGTGGCTTCGACGACTTCATGCACCGCCAACCTGGGCGTTGCCAAGGTCTATTCAGCGCCCCTTTTCTGCCAGGCCGCCACCAGCCAAGAGCTCAAGGGCGGGGGGCTGCCGCCCAGTCCAGTGACAGGCACGGTGACTGTCAGCTATACCTCGCCGGTTGACAGCCGCGTCACGCTCACCAAACGGGTGCCTTTCATCATTGGCGCGCCCAACACCAAAGGCTCGGGTATCGAGGGCAGCAAGGTCAGTCCTTCCATCACACCGGTGCGCAAGCGCCGTTACTGGTATCTGGAAAATGCCCGATAACCCTTTTTTGGTCTTGGTTCTTTAGTCCGTGCTTATATGGACTCTCCCAGAAAGCAAGCATTGGCATTGTGAAGTTTCAACGGAGGTTGCAGTCTTATATGCGGCCTGTTTGCGCAGGCTTGCTTTCCTGCTGGCCTGGATGGCATTCGCGAACAAGGCTCCCATCTGAAAATCGGGCTTTGTGCCCATGCGGACTATCGGAGTGCCCCTGTCCCGGTATGACCTGGTGGTCGGAATGCGCAGCATGCCAGGCAATCCGTATGACGGGCCACACCTGCAGGATGATTGCGTGGACAAGGACGCAGATGACGGCCCGTTGAACGATTGAGGCGTAAGCAGCCGGACAACCTTGCTTTTACCCACAAGCTTTCTTGTTGAGCCAGTGAGTTAGCAATTTTCCTCTTGCCTTGCGGGCGGGTTTGGCGTTATCCTGAATCCGTGACCTCAAACAAAGCGGTCTGGTTTTCAAACTGGAATGGTCCAATTCCAGTGGAATAGGTCGTGTTGTCGCGTGAAGAAACGGTTTATGGCGACGCCCCGAGTGGGGGAAACGC
>Ga0308165_1005197_pt1 | contig 12275 bp, 8 predicted proteins | sample PhyWR2_FD_201032 | JGI IMG/M metagenome (GOLD analysis project Ga0308165, IMG submission 201032) | Phyllosphere microbial communities from UC Gill Tract Community Farm, Albany, California, United States - DLSLW.R2 | ecosystem: Host-associated > Plants > Phyllosphere > Unclassified | place: USA... | reverse complement strand
CTGGGATACGCGTATTTTCCCCTGGCTCTTTAACGGTATTTTAGCTGCACAAGCGGGTGTTCAACTGCTAAGGCCTGCTCTGTTCTGGAGCTGGATCGATCGTGATAATGACCTCGCGATCCTTGCTGGCAAGGGGGCAGCTTATGCCGATGAGATTGCTCAACAAATTACGTTCAGCGATGCGCAATTTGAAGCACTGATGTGTCTTTCAGATGCCATTCTTTTCATAAACGCCCAACCGTTACCCGAAGATATTTACCTGACGCAAGAAGAACTTTTTTCTGCCTGTTTTAACGCCATGCTTGAGGCAACAAAGAACAAGATTCTTTTCGAGGAAGATCGTGATGCCTGGGTACTGGCGCGTCTCAGTGAATGCAAAAAATATAATGAGGTTCAAGGATGAAAAAAGTCATCGTGTTGACTGCGGTATTTCTGTTGAGCGGCTGCGGCTCTATTGCTGAGCATTCGAAAGGGTGTTATCGCGAATATTACCAAGGGACAAAAAAAATGACAGAGTTGGGGATGTGGTTCCTCTATCCCTGGCTTGACGTTCCTTTTTCCGCTGTTGTCGATACCGTGACGTTGCCTGTCGATGCTATTTGCATCGCCAGTAAATAGATAACGGGTTAACGGATGAAAAAGAATATGAACAGGCAACGGTACGGCCTATTTCTGGGCATGGTGTTACTTGCCGGATGCAGCCAGCCTCAGGCGGGAGCACAAACGCAGAGCGGCGGAGCGGGAACCATTGAGGCCATTAACCATACCAAATGGGCGATTAATCATTTCAGCGTAAACGGGCAGTCGGGGATCGATGCTATCGGTCCGTTTGATGGCGGCGGCGGTGGATGCTGTTACGGGGTACCGTCAGTCTGGACACCAGGAATGATGGTTCGAATCGACTGGGAGAGCGGGGAGGCATCAACGGAGGGTTTCCCTGGGTTTGCTGATTATGAAAAATATAAAGCCTGGGAAAAGAAAATGAGCGCCAACAACCGGCAACATAGCGAGACCATCTCTGTGCCGGAATATACCGGTCAAAAGACCTGCGGCATCACGGTTCATTTTTTACCCTGCGATGAGGTAAAGGTAACGACAAGCTGCTTTACCTATGGCAGCCCATCCTACCCGATCAAACTGCCGCTCGAAATGAAGGAGCCGAAAGTATGTCCGAAATAACCAAGGATAGGATCAAATTGAAGGGATGCCGGTTCGGCGTATTACTGGGCATAGCGTTACTTGCCGGATGTAGCCAGCCGCAGGCAGAAGCACAGACGCAGAGCGGCGGAGCGGGAACCATCAAAGCCATCAACCATACCAAATGGGCGATTAATCATTTCAGTGTAAACGGGCAGTCGGGTATTGATGCCATCAACCCGTTTGACGGGGGAGGAGGAGGGTGCTGCTACGGAGTACCTCCGGTCTGGAAATCAGGTATGACAGTGCGTATAGATTGGGAAACAGGTCAAGGGTCATCCGATGATTTCCCCGGTTTTGCCGATCGGGAAAAATATAATGCCTGGAAAAAAAGTATTGATGCGCAAAAGCGTCTGCATAGTAAAACAGCCACTGTTCCAGACTACACAGGACAAGAGACCTGCGGCATCACGGTTCATTTTTTACCCTGCGATGATGTGAAAGTGACCACAAGCTGCTGGTCGCCGACGAATGCAAACTATCCGATCAAACTGCCGCTCGAAATGAAGGAGCCGAAAGTATGTCCGAAATAACCAAGGATAGGATCAAATCGAAGGGATGCCGGTTCGGCATATTACTGGGTTTGGTGTTAATTGCTGGCTGCACCCAGCCGCAGGCAGAAGCACAAACGCAAAGCGGCGGAGCGGGAACCATTGAGGCCATCATCCATACCAAATGGGCGATTAATCATTTCAGCGTCAACGGGCAGTCGGGGATTGATGCTATCGGCCCGTTTGACGGAGGAGGAGGAGGGTGCTGCTACGGAGTACCTCCGGTCTGGAAATCAGGTATGACAGTGCGTATAGATTGGGAAACAGGTCAAGGGTCATCCGATGATTTCCCCGGTTTTGCCGATCGGGAAAAATATAATGCCTGGAAAAAAAGTATTGATGCACAAAAGCGCCAGCATAGCAGAATCGTTCAAGTCCTCGACTATACCGGTCAAAAGACCTGCGGCATCACGGTTCATTTTTTACCCTGCGATGAGGTGAAGGTGACCACAAGTTGCTTTACCTATGGTAGCCCGTCTTATCCGATCAAGCTGCCGCTCGAAATGAAGGAGCCAAAAGTATGTCCGAGGTAACCACGGATTTGGTCTGGTATCCGCCGCCGTTTCCGGCCCAGGGGCGACTTCCTTCAAACGTGGCACTGGTGGGTAAAAACTGTAAACAGCAGGCGAACATGGAAAGTCAATATCGTAACGCGCTGTGCGAGGCGGCAGACCGGGTGGTTGAGTTGCCCTGCTGTAAAACCCTGCATATCAGCCTGTTTTTTGATGGCACCGGGAATAACCTGAATAACGATTTCTATCTGTCTAACCCAAAACACCCGACCAATATTGCCCGCCTGTTTCGCGCCACCATCGGTAACGGTACGGCGGGTGGGGTAAGTAAGACCGCTGGTCTGTTTGATACCGACTCATCGCTGAAGGGGAGCTACTTTAAATACTATATTCCCGGTGTCGGCACCCCTTTTCCGGAAATAAACGATCTGGATTACTCAATGGCAGGGCTGGCATTTGCAGACAGAGGGGAAGACCGTATTAACTGGGGATTGTTGCGTATTATTGATGCTCTTAAACGCTCCCTGTCCCCACAGGATACTGACAGTAGCAAATTGTCCGACGGAGAAACCCGAGCTGCGCTGGAAAATATGGCGACCTCCTGGGCATCTCTGGGGCTGACCGGCAGCCATAACCGCTATGAAGAGTTCACTCATCAGCTTAAACAACTGGAGAGTCTGCTAAGGCCCGCGCTGCAGCAGCCCAGCCCGCAACAACCGAAGCTGTTGGGGATCAAGCTTTATGTATATGGTTTTTCCCGCGGCGCGGCGGCGGCACGCACCTTTGTAAACTGGCTCAGCGAACTGCTGCCGAAACCAAATACCGAAAAGCAGAAACCAGAGCAGTGCCTGGCGGTTGGTGATTTGAAAATCCCGCTGAGCGTGGAGTTTTTAGGCCTTCTGGATACTGTAGCCTCCGTGGGCGTCGCGCATATGGTGCCGGTGGCGGAAGGGCATATGTCGTGGGCAGACGATACGCAGGAATTACCCGAAGAAAAGACCTACGGCGGGCTTATCAAGCACTGTACACATCTGGTCTCCTCCCACGAGCAGCGCCTCTGTTTTCCCCTCGATTCCATTTGCCGCGCCAATGGGCAATACCCGGCAAATAGCGTGGAGGTTATTTATCCTGGGGTGCACTCAGATATTGGAGGGGGTTATCCTCTAGGAGATCAAGGTAAAGGTAACTATTATGATAACAGTGACAGCCAGCTATTATCTCAAATAGCGCTACACGATATATTTGGCAGTGCATTTAAAGCTGGTGCACCATTAAAAGTATCTGTAAAAGCCCTGCCGAATGAGCTTAAAAAAGATAAATGGCGCCAATTACCGTTAGATGTTTTAAATGAATACTTAATTCATCCAACGCTTGTCAACCGCTTCAACGCCTGGCGCGAATTAACCCTTAACCAGCCTTCACCTGCCACCCCCATTACCGATGAGCTGGCCGCCAGCTATAATCCTCCCCGCGCCCCCGTAAGCCTGGAGGCAGCCTGCGATCATCAGCTGGCCTGGATCACTGCCTGGCGCATCAATCGCTATGCCAAAGGGACGTTATTGAAAACGCCATTCTATCTGCGCGCAACGGATACTGATGCCACCTCCGGGGCACTGGAGGCCTCTAAGGCCAAAAGAGACCTGAAGCAAGGGGCAATAGAGAGCATGCGCAAAGAAAAAACAGCGCTGCAGCCTGCGGATAAAATGAACGAGCTGATGCTGGATCCAGGCGTGAAGGATTTTGACCCCGATCTTGGGAAAACCCAGCTTCGCGAGGCGGCGCAGGAGTTTGGTGAAGATTATCGGCAGCAGTTCCGCTCCGTGGGCAGCATCACGCAGCTGGTGATGGATGTGATCCCGCACAATGCCATTTTCTTGCTCAATACCGACGATGAGCCGAAAGAGTATCGGAAAATGAAGCAGGAGGGCGAGGACAAGGTCGAGGTTCTGTTTCCCCTGCTGGGTGAGGCGACCAATACCGAGCTGCCAGGCGGACTTGTTCGGGCGCTGTTCGACGATCAGGTACATGACTCGCGTGCGTGGTTTATGCACTACACCTTAGGCGGACGGGAACCCTGGGGCAGCTATTTTCGCTACCGGATGATCTATTTTGGCAATAAATGCAGTAAGCCCCTGTCACCATTAACCATCGGCGGGACCGTTGTCGGCGCGGCAACGCTGGTGGGTGGCGTGATATTCAGCTTTAAACAGAAGGGCACGACGGCGAAGCTGGCAGGCCTGGCCGCAACCGGCGGGCTGTTGTCGCTCGAAGTCGAAGCGCTGGATCTACTGACCAGATTGCCTGTGCCAATGCGCGCTGACGCAGACGCACTTAAAGCCTTTACCTCTGAGCCTGGCGTCGTGGTCGCTCAGCAAACAGCAGCCATCGACGATCAACGTCTGGCATTCGCGAAAAAAATCATCAATTCCACCTGGGCGAAACAAGCCCGCTCCACGCTTATTTCCTGACTCAGGGAAGCGAGTTCCTATGAAAAATATCATTCGTCAGGGAGACACCCTGAGGGAGTATGGCGGCCAGGTGCTGGGCGGCCACTATTCCTTTTTTGGCAAAGGCATCGCCACGAAAGCTGACCCGGTCATCTGCAATAAGCATGGGATGACGAGCATTGCAGAGGGTAGCTCGCTCACGCTGGTGGATGGGCAACCTGCTGCTCTGCATGGTCACAAATGTGCCTGTGGCTGTACGCTGGTGAGTTCCTTCCCGGATGTGGGAATCGAGCAATGAGAGCGGTACCCTCATTCCCACCCTATAAGGTTGCTCGCCCCCCCGCCACGAAACGCTGGATAGCGGCGGCTTCACTGATGGGGCCGATCGCGGGAGGCGGTTCGGCGCTGCTGCGCAAAGCAGAAGTCAGCAGCGGGGCGGTGATTACCGTGATGCTGATCGCTATGACCTTTGTGGGGACGCTTTGGCTTTTTCGGCAATGGTTCTATTGCTGCTCGGTACTTAACGCCAGGCTCTGGCAACAGGAGGTGGACGCCGTTAAGCAACAGTGGTGGGTTCAGCATCGGCGTCAGTTTGGCCTGCTGGAAACCGTTCTGATTGGCCCGGCAGGCAGCGATGAGCTTGAGTGGGAACGCGTTTTCAGACGTGAAACTCTACCTCCGAAAGCGCGAAGCGAGAGAGGCTTCGCGGCGTTTCGTATTGCCCGTACGTTTTCGGAGGATGCTGACGAGCGTGATCAACAGCTTGCCCGAATGCTGGTACTGCAATGGATAAAACAACCTAAGCGTAACCCGCGCCTCTCGCCAGCGAGATGCTACTGGGCCGGAAGCGATATCGCCTGGCGGGCATTCGCCGGGCAAATGAAACTGACTTTCCCCGATGTTGTGCTACCCGAGAAACCCACACCGTGGCGCGGTGAAGAAACGCTGGCAGAGCTTGCGGAGATGTTTGCCGATGCGGCCCCGGATACACAGGCACTGGTTGCCGGCTGTCAGTCGCTCACTGCTTCCGCCACAGCAATACGTCCGGCCAGCGAGACTGCCGTACTGTGGCTGGTGGGTGCGACGGCGCCTGTTGTGCTGACCAGGGGCGAGATTTTTGCGCCAACCGCTAACGAATCCATTTTGCAGGTTTGCCAGCGGGCGCAAATTCAGAGCGAGCTTGAACAGGTTCCAGAATACTGCATGCTCTTTTCACAATCCGGGCAGCCTGAACTGGCCAGCTGCGGCTGGAATGTCACTCAGCATCTGCAGGACAGCTACTGGGGTGAATCTGGTGAAATGGAGCCTCTGGTGGCGATTTCGCTTGCGGCGATCTTCGCCCGTACGCAAAAGCAGCCCTGCGGCTGGATAGCTGCTGACCCTTTACACACTCTTGCACTTGGAATTATTAAGCCTTATGGATAAGGACAATAAACAAACTGAAGGCATCTCGGTTGCATCTACAACTTTTATTGCTATAGCAACAATAACGCTGGCGATGGTGCTGGGCGGCGGTATTTTCTGGATCTTAACCACTGACGCGTCGACTGAATGGGAAGATATACGGCCGATTCTGCTCGTTTGTGGTATGGGATGGATCACCCTGCTCTGCCTGTCGGCGCTTGTTTTTTCCGGCTCTCAACTTTGGTTACGTAACCGCGCCCACCGCACGTTGAAAGATAAGCAACAGCGTAGGCTTCGTCTCCAACAGCAAAAGCAGCAGACGCTGACAGGAGTAATTAGCCGCGCGATGCAAACCCGTTATGGCCGCTTATGGCGGCGTAAAATCCGTCTGCTATTAATCACCGGCGATGAATCTGCCATCGAACAACTCATCCCCGGCCTGCAAACCAGCCTGTGGCTCGAAGGCAACCGTACCGTACTGCTTTACGGCGGCAGCCTGACCACTGACGTTGATAACGAAAAATACGCTGCCCTGCGCAAACTGCGCCGTGGTCGTCCGCTGGATGGCATTATCCGGGTGATTGGCGAAGGCCAGAGTCTCACACCGCAGATAAGCGATAACGATCTCCGTGGGCTGGAGAAAATCAGTGAAGCATTACGCTACTCAGCGCCGGTCTGGCTGTGGCAATTGTGCGACAGCGACTGGTCGCAAAATGGGCGTCAATCTCAGGCCGTAGGCATTACCTTGCCGCAGCGGGCGATGCCGGAAAATGTCTCCTGCCAGCTCAGTCAACTGCTGCCTCAACTGCGCGAGCAGGGCATTGCGCAGATAACAGACAACCGCTGTTATGATTTCCTGCTGCGTCTGGCGCAACAGCTGGAGCAGGGGGAGCGTGAACGCTGGGCATCACGTCTGACGCCGTGGCTTTACGCTACACAACAGCGCGTCCCGCTGCGGGGGTTGGTCTTCAGCCTGGCAGATAAACCCGGCCCCTTAGATGGCGCCAGCGTTGAAAGCGCGCCTCAGCCCGCACACCAGCATGCCCTGACGCTCCTGGATACCTGGCAGGGTGTCATTAACGACTGTACCCGCATACGCGGTCGCCGGGTTGGCCTGGACTGGGAGCAGACGCTGGCATGGGCCGTCATGGCGATTATTGGCGTCTGGGGAACAGGGTTGCTGCTCTCTTTTGCCCTGAACTACGGACAAATTTCCTCGATGGCGGCCAAAGCTCGCGCGCTGGTAGAGCATCCATCTATCTCCGATTATCAGCTCACCGCCCTGCACGACCTGCGTAACGATACCGGTCGCCTGCAGCACCACATTCAGCACGGAACGCCCTGGTATCTGCGTTTTGGTCTGGGCCATAGCCCTCAGCTGCTGAGTGCGGTGCTGCCCTGGTACGGCGTGGCGAATAACCGCCTGATCCGCGATCCGGCTCATGCGGCGTTAACGCAGAAACTGAACGCGCTGGTGAACTCCGCGCCTAACAGCGGCAACCGTATCGCGCTGGCGAAACCGGGTTACGACCAGCTAAAAGCCTGGCTGATGATGGCCCGTCCAGACAAAACGGACGGCGCATTCTACGCCCAAACCATGAAAGCGGTGCAGCCGACCCGCATGGGTATTTCTACCGGGTTGTGGCAGAGCCTGTCTCCGGATCTGTGGGCGTTTTATATCGCGGAGCTGCCCCAACAACCGCAGTGGAAAATCACCCCGGATGTGTCGCTGGTCGGCCAGAGCCGTCAGGTACTGCTTCAGCAGATCGGCCGGCGTAACGCGGAAAGCACCCTGTACGAACATATGCTCACATCGGTGCGGCGTAACTTTGCCGACATGACGCTGGAAGAGATGACCAACGCGACCGATGCCCGCCGTCTGTTCACCACCGATGAAGCCGTGCCGGGGATGTTCACCCGTCAGGCCTGGGAAGGGGGGATTCAGCAGGCTATCGAACAAGCGGCGAACGCCCGTCGGGATGAAATCGACTGGGTGCTGAGCGACAGCCGCCAGGCCGTTTCTGCGGACCTGTCACCGGAAACGCTGAAAGCCCGGCTGACCCAGCGCTACTTCACCGACTTTGCCGGTAGCTGGCTGAACTTCCTGAACAGTCTGCGGCTTAACCCGGCGCAAAACATTGCCGATGTCACTGACCAGCTAACGCTGATGAGCGACGTGCGACAGTCGCCGCTGATTGCACTGATGAACACGCTGGCGTGGCAAGGCCAGAGCGGGCAGCAAAAAGAAGGCGTGTCGGCGTCTATTCTCCGATCGGCAAAAGACCTGATCGGCAATAAAGAAAAACCCGCTATCGATCAGCGTGCCGCCGGACCGCAGGGGCCGATGGACGATACCTTCGGGCCGCTATTGGCGCTGATGGGGAAAAATAACGCCAGCAACGTGATGTCGGCAGACAGTTCATTGAGTCTGCAGACGTACCTGACCCGTATCACCCGCGTGCGCCTGCGTTTGCAGCAGGTGGCAAGCAGCACGGATCCACAGGAGATGATGCAAAGCCTGGCGCAGACCGTGTTCCAGGGTAAAAGCGTCGATCTGACCGACACCCAGCAGTACGGCAGTCTGGTGGCGGCGAGTCTTGGTGAGGAGTGGCGCGGTTTTGGGCACACCCTGTTCGTACAGCCGCTGACCCAGGCGTGGGAAACGGTATTGCAGCCGTCAGCAGCCAGCCTTAACGAACGCTGGAGCCGCTCGGTCGTGGCGAACTGGCATACGGCATTTGAGGGGCGTTTCCCGTTTGCGGTAAGCAAAAGCGATGCCTCGCTACCGATGCTGGCCGAGTTTATCCGTAAAGATGCGGGGCGTATCGACAGGTTTTTGACCTCAGAGCTAAGCGGCGTGCTGCACAAAGAGGGCAGTCGGTGGGTGCCGGACAGTGCCCACAGCCAGGGGCTGACGTTTAATCCTGCTTTTCTCAAGGCGGTAAATCAGCTGAGCCAGCTGTCAGATATCCTGTTTACCGACGGCAGTCAGGGGATCAGCTTCGAACTGCAGGCCCGTCCGGCAGCACAGGTGGTGGAGACCCAGCTCACTATTGACGGGCAAAAAATGCATTACTTCAACCAGATGGCGGACTGGCAGTCCTTCCGCTGGCCGGGTGAGACCTTCAAGCCGGGCGCGATGCTGACCTGGACGTCGACCAACGCGGGTGCGCGCCTGTTTGGTGACTACAGCGGCACCTGGGGTTTTATCCGCTGGCTGGACCAGGGCAAGCGTCAGCAGCTCGACCGTAGCCAGTGGATGATGAGCTTTGCCGCCCCGGATGGCCGTACCCTGCAGTGGGTACTGCGTTCCCAGCTGGGCAAAGGGCCTCTGGCACTGCTGGCGCTGCGTGATTTCCGTCTCCCGGATCAGATCTTCACCGTGGATCCCTTAGCAACCGCTCTGGCGCTCGACACCTCCGATAACTCAGCCATGGATGGAATGGAATAATGGCCGCATTACAGAACCTGCTCCACGCCTGTGGGGCAGAAAAGGACACATTGTTGGATCAGTCCCGGACTTACACCCGCGACCGGGAACGCTGGCTGGAACCCATAGATGACGCTGAACCAACCGGGGAGGATCCTGGCTACAACGATGACTTCCAGCGCATCCGCGAAGAGGTGAATAAGCTCTCCGGCATTGATACCACCCTGATTTGCCAGCTGACAGAAAAGCTGCTGACGGGTGTCTGCAAGGATCTGCGTGTAACGACCTTCTACGTCTGGGCGCGCCTGCATCAGGACGGTGAAACCGGGTTTGCAGAGGGGCTGGAATTGCTGGCCGCTATGCTGGAAAAGTTCGGAACCCAGCTGCACCCCCGACGCGATCGCAGCCGTAAATCGGCGCTGGAGTGGCTGGGCAGCAGCCGCGTGATCGACAGCCTGTCGCGCTATCCGGAAGTGGATATCACGGTGATGCGGCGTATCGCCGGGGCGCTACTGCGGGCAGAAAATACCTTGAGGACATTTGATGAAGAGGGGCAACCCGTGCTCGCCATGCTGTATCAGGCGCTGGAAAACAGGCTGGTGCAGAGCGGGGGAGCCAACAGTCTTGTCCCGCAAACCAGCCAGGAAGAGAGTGCCGCCGTCACTGAGGTTACCCCGTTCGCACCCGCGATGAATACCGTGTCTTCAGGACGTGACCTGCTCAGCCAGGCCAAAGTGCTGGCGCGATACCTGCGGGATCAGCCCGGCGGCTGGCTGGCGGGACATCATCTGCTGAAGTGCGTTCGCTGGGATACGCTGATGGCCCTGCCGCCGCTGGATGCCTCCGGGCGTACCCGCCTGCTGCCGCCCAAGCCGGACAACAAGGCGCACCTCAAACGGCTTTATCTGCAGAAAAGCTGGTCAGAATTGCTGGAATATACCGACGCCTTGCTGGCGCAGGGGGTTAACCATCTGTGGCTGGATCTGCAGTGGTACGCCTGGCAAGCGCTGGTGAAGCTCGATGCTGACTCCGTACGGGCAGATATTCTCTGCCGGGATCTCACCGGGCTGCTGTCTCGCCTGCCGGGGCTGGAGGTGCTGGCGTTCAACGACGGCACGCCGTTCGCCGATGAAGTGACAATGAACTGGATCAACGAAAGCGTGCTGGATGCGATGCCGGGCTGGAAGGATGAACCGGTGATGGCCGCCACGTCTTCCGGGGATGAGGTGTTATCCCTTGAACCGGAAGTGCTGGCTAAAGCGGACAGCGAGGGGATAGACGCCGCACTCACCTGGCTACAGACCCGTCCAGGTTATACATCCTCCCGTGACCAGTGGCTGATGCGTCTGCTGATGGCGCGTGTTACCGAGCAGTACGGCAAAAACGAAATGGCGCTGCACTTGCTGGGCGAACTCGACGACCGTGCCCGCGCGCTCACCCTTGAGCAGTGGACGCCGGAACTGCTGTTCGAAGTCAAAGCGCGTCGGCTCAAATTACTGCGTGCCAGAGCAGGGCGCAGTGAGGCGGATAAAACCCGCCTGCTACCCGAAATGGACGCGCTGCTCTCCGGGCTGATTGCGCTTGATCCTGCTCGCTCTGCCGTGCTTTGCGGCTGATATTGAAAACGGACTGATATTTAAATTTATGGACGACTTAACCCTGCGTTATTACGACGCTGAAATGCGCTATCTACTTGAAGCGGGCGAGGAATTTGCTCGAGCCCATCCCGATCGCGCGGCAATGTTAAACCTCGATAAAGCGGGGGCGCGCGATCCGTTTGTCGAGCGCCTGTTTGAAGGCTTTGCCTTTATGATGGGTCGGCTGCGCGAGAAGCTTGATGATGACTTGCCGGAGCTGACCGAGGGGCTGGTGAGCCTGCTGTGGCCGCACTATCTGCGGACCATTCCGTCGATGTCGGTGGTGGAGCTCGCGCCGGACTGGCGTGAGATGAAAGAGCCGATGCGCATCGCCAAAGGCTTTGAAGTGCTATCTCGCCCGATAGGTGAAAAAGGCACGCGCTGTCGCTATACCACCACCCAGGAGATGCACCTCCAGCCGCTGTCGCTGGAGAAGGTGACGCTCACCACCGATCCGGACGGGCGCTCGGTGATTCGCCTGCGTTTTAACTGCAGCCCACTCGCCGACTGGAGCCGCCTCGAGCTCAGCTGTATTCCGCTGTACTTCAACGCGGATGCACCACTAGCCTGTGCCATGCACGAGGCCTTCACCCTGAATGTGTCCCGCTTATGGCTGCGCCTTCCGGGCGAGGTGGACAGAAGACCGCTCGAGGGGCATTTCACCGCTCAGGGATTTGGCGACGACGACACCTTGTGGCCAAAGGGCAACAGCAGTTTTAGCGGCTATCAGCTGCTGCTGGAGTACTTTACCTTCCGCGAGAAATTCATGTTCACCCGCCTGCGTGGGCTGGAGAGCCTCACTTTTCCGGCGGAACTCCCGTGGTTTGACATCGACGTGGTGCTGGGCGAGCGCTGGGAGCACGACTTTAGCTTCACGGAAAAGCATCTGCGGCTTAACTGCGTGCCGGTGATTAATCTCTTCCCGCTGGAGTCTGACCCGCTAACGCTCAATTCCCTGCAGACGGAATACATGCTGCGCCCGATGCGCGTACAGGATGGTCACACCGAGATTTATGCCGTGGATTCGGTGATGTCATCCAGCCAGCATGCCTACGTGCCTTTCTCCAGCTTCCGCCACAAAGGCGGGATGATGCGTC
>Ga0308165_1005196_pt1 | contig 12277 bp, 18 predicted proteins | sample PhyWR2_FD_201032 | JGI IMG/M metagenome (GOLD analysis project Ga0308165, IMG submission 201032) | Phyllosphere microbial communities from UC Gill Tract Community Farm, Albany, California, United States - DLSLW.R2 | ecosystem: Host-associated > Plants > Phyllosphere > Unclassified | place: USA... | reverse complement strand
CTTCCAGTGAAACTCTGAGGTGTGTGTGATTGTATAACCATCAGGCTTGAAGGTTTCAGGCAAACTTAATGTATATTTAATAAACTTGTCTAAATATGATTGAGAGTTAACTGAATGCCCGTATATATGATTAACTGATGCTTTTAGTTGATTGAGATTTGTTACTAATATAAAAAATACATTCTCGATATCAAATATGTGCTTTATTTTCTCAAGCATATCTATAGAGAATGTCGGACGGCATCGGTCAAGTTCATCAACGATAATGATAATTTGATTTTCACTCGATAACTCACGGATTTTGTCTTTTAAAGCATTAACATTGCTCTCTGCATCAATATGCTCATGAATAAGATTTTCCATAGCTCCGTCAATTGCTGCGTTGCTAGTATCCTTCATGGCTTGCTGAAAATCTTCTGCTAACGCCCCCGCTTCTTGCTTAAGAAGCCAGCCAGCTACAGCCTTTAATGCTGTTGAACCTGTAAACTTAAGAGCAGGAATGGCTTTTTGTATAAGAGCCTTTTGTTTTGGCTGGGGTAGCGCGCCTGCAATCGCAGCTGTGACCGATAACAAAGGATCTTCGCAATGATCCTCCTTGAATGCATCAATATAAATTACTTTCTTTTCAGGGTAAGAGGTGGATATGTAGTCAAGAAGCTTTAAGCTAAATTCTGTTTTACCAGTGCCCCAATTCCCGTCTATGACGGTAGGTGAGATATCCATAGAAGAATCAATAAGTTTTGCAAGATTTTCAGCAATAACCTTTCTTTTGTATTCATCACGATCGCTAAACGTTAGGCTCACTTAGATAGCTCCTTAATATGAGATTCAGAGATAATAAAAAAAATTAACGCGGTCCGCAAAAAATGATTTAACGTGATAAGAGTGGTCACAACGACACGACGCTTATCAGTTCAAAACCTCGCTACGGCGGGGTTTTTGCTTTTCTGTGGTCACCGTTTGGTGGCCTTACTATTTCTGGCTTCCGGATACCCATCACTCGTTTTGTCGTTGATCCATCCAGAAAGCCTGATCCATTACCAAATAGCACCCGCATCGCAGCGAGGTGAGAGACATGTCCCGTATGAGCAAACTTGTCACTGGAGTCGCCTTGGGCACCTCAGGAGGAACCATCCTGAACGGCGTGCTCACAAAACTGAGTCCTGACGAATGGAGCGCCATCGGCGTACTGGCTGGTATTGCCGGGATCATCGTTACAGGGCTTATTAACTTGTATTTCAAACGCAAGGTCGCCAATGCACAGGTAAAGGCGCTTGAGAAGTACGGGCCTGCAGTCAAAGTCGGAGATGATTAAATGCCAATGACCAGTAGCCTGCGTAACAAACTCATCGCCGCTGCTGGTGGCGGTGCAATGCTGATCGCCTCGCTGTTTCTCGGTGGGCAGGATGGTGTCGAAGGGCGGAAGTATGAAGCCTATAAAGACGTCGCCGGGGTGTGGACTGTCTGCGACGGCCATACGGGACGGGATATCGTGAGAGGGAAGAAGTATACCGATCGCGAGTGTGACCAGCTGCTATGGGAAGACCTCCAGCCAGCAAGGCGAACGGTAGACAAGCTGGTTAAGGTGTCGCTGGGCGAGTATCAGCGCGCTGCGCTCTACAGCTTTGTTTTTAACGTCGGCTCTGACGCGTTCTCTAAGTCCACGCTGCTGCGCAAACTGAACAAAGGCGATCACGACGGAGCGTGCGAAGAGATGCGCCGCTGGGTTTACGCTGGTGGCATGAAATGGAAAGGTCTACAGAACCGGCGAGAGATGGAGCGGTCCATGTGCCTGGCGGAGAGCAAACATGATCTTTAGCCTTCGAACGATTCTGCTGATCGCTGTTGTGGCCGTAGTGTTGGCTGACGGCTATGGCGAGCTACGTTACCGGAATGGCTGGTACGCCCACGCCGACCACATCAACGTGCTGGCCGCCGATAAGCGTGCCAAGGCAGAAAAGGCTATCCAGCCTGTTGAGCAAAAGGCCGCGCAGGCCAGCGACGAAGGCCGGATCATCTACCGAACTATAACCAGAGACGTGGTGAGATATGTTCAGGATCCGAATCGTACCGTTTGTGATTTTGATGATGAGTCTGTCCGGTTGCGGCAACAGGCTATCGATGCTGCCAACTCCATCAGCGGATTTGATGCAGGACCCGTGCAGGGGAAGTGATGCTGGCGCCAACAGCGATGAGGATCTGCAGGCTGATGTTGAAACCGCCCAATGCATGCGACAGCTGCGGCTCAATACGTATCGCTGGCAGGCCTGGTATAACGCATCACTTTAAAGTGATTGCCGGGCAGCTGTCACCACCCGGCCTGTGCTTACTACTGCAGTTCCTTATCTTTTAGCTGTTCAACGTAAAAGTCATAACGTTGAAGGAACCACAGCCGACAGTCTTTATCCATATTGCCGGTTAATGCATCCGTGCAGAGATGTCGGCCTTGCAAGTGCATCCGGGCAAAGCTAGAGGCAAGAAAATCTAAATCCCGGGAAGACACGACACCCTTCTCACTTACTAACTGCATACATTCCTCCTCTGTTTGATGAAACAAAAAGAAAAATGCGTTTGTTACAAGTATGGCTCAAAAAAGCGCACTTGCGCTCATTCAGGCCACAGAAGCAGGCTTGAAATCGTAACAAAGTAACCAACCGGCCTGCAGACGTATGTGTGTGAGCGGGGCTTGAAATAGAACCTCATCCCTGAGGCTCTGACACAGTCTCTCCTCTGGACTTTAAGCATAGGAAATTCTTTGAACCTCGCATTCGCGGGGCTTTTAACTTACTGAGGAAACCTGATGAGCGAAGCAAAACCGCAGGATGGCAGCACTATTAAGGGCTACCGCGAGCTCTCCTTTGGAGAGATAGGCAAGATGAACCAGTTTAAGGATCTCAGCCGCCAGTTTATTAAGTTGCTGCATGAGCATGTAGGTGATGTGCAACGCACTCCTCACGACTGGGAAGCTGTTGAGTGGATACGCCAGGCAGAGCTCGATATGAAGCGAGCCTGTATGGCCGCCTGCCGCTCAGTGGCGAGGCCCGACGACGATTGCTAACCCATTCCAAAGCTCATCTGCTGGTGGGCTTGATAATGGTAATGAATATCTCATTTTTTATTGTGGTTGACATAAAATCCTTTATTTTCATTTTGATATAATCATCAAACATCAATGAAAAGGAGGTGCATATGTTCGACGTAACTGTGTTCGGAGCTGGGCGTTTTGGAGCAGTTTGCCATGTTGAAAAGCATGAGTTGACTATCAAGTTTCCAGACTGTCAGGTGAAGGCTCGTGAAATGCTTAATGGCGCGGCGGTCATCCGCGATGTGGAGTATCAGGTCTTTGAGTTCCAGGTGGATGGCGAGATATATCTAATTGGAGTGAATGGGGAGAGGCCAAGCGACGATGTGATCAAGTCCCACATCAGGCATGGCAACCCCAAACCGAGACCATGCAAAACACTGTAACCGCCTCCGGGCTTTTTTTGCCATCACCGCACAGCATTAAAGCAGTTATTCACTGAGTGCCTGTGAGAATGCTTTTGTATACAATCGCCTCAATTAGTGTGGAGGTTAAATGGATGCTGATCTAATTTCATACGAGTCTATGATTGCTGCGCAGAAGGCAGCCCAATGGGCTTACTGGTCTATGATTGGGACATGGCTGGCCGGGTTCGCCACTTTCGCCGCAGTAATTACATCACTCTATATCGCCAAGATGCGGCCAAAACCCCGCATAAAAGGCGAAATAACTCTTACAGCACTTAGGCAGCTTGGATGGAAAAAAGGTGTCGGAATTAAGATTTCGAATGTCGGTCAAATGGCAGTTAATATCGTGTCTATTGTTTGGCAATTTGATGGCGATACAACTTTCTTACATGACTTTGCCCCTGAGGGACACAATCTACCCTTAAAGTTAGAGCATGGCGAGGCTGGATTTTTCTTTATAGAAAATGATCAGCAATCTCCATGGGCTCAAGACGTGAAAAAATTCATACTTGAAAACAATGGTGAAATCGCAAAACTTCGCATAGCTGTCCATCTTGGCACCATGGATACTTTTTATATAAAGCCAGCCAAAGCAGTTTTAGAAATGATAAATAATTCATGACCGTCTCCGGGCGGTTTTTTATAGCCATCACCATGGGCTAACCCATCATAATGGCTATAGCGGATAAATCGCAAATATCCCCTATAGGGAGTAAAGTACAGCCTCGCTCACACGGGGCTTTTTTATTGGAGCCAACAATATGCCAGCAGCTATCCCGCGCGCCTGCCGTAAACGCGGGTGCTCCGGCACCACCACAGACCGTTCCGGCTACTGCGATGCGCACCGTAACGAAGGGTGGCAGCAGCGTCAGCGAGGACTGAGCCGACATCAGCGCGGCTATGGCAGTAAGTGGGACATCATCAGAGCCCGCATCCTGACGCGTGATCGACATCTGTGTCAGGAGTGCTTGAGGAATGGAAAGCCCGTTCCTGCATCAACAGTGGACCATATCGAACCCAAAGCTCACGGCGGCACCGACGACGACAGCAACCTGCAAGCGCTGTGCTGGCCATGCCATAAGCGCAAGACATCGCAGGAGAGAAAAAGATGAAGAGCAAACCAGTCCAACTGGCTCACATCTACCGGGGCCAGATCTTTTTGGGGTATGGCATTGCGGTCGATGGCGTGTTGCTTGGCCAGCAGCTGAGCACCATGATAGACACCGAGCCTGCAAGCATGCCCAGCATCACTACTGTCTTTGCGCTGGACGCTGGGATGAACGAGAACCCAATCAAAATTGACGTTAATGAGAAAGATTCACAACGTCATGATGTGAAATGATTTCAATTGAAATTATTTTGATTGAAATGATGTGAATAATCATCAACAGGGGAGGGCGGGTCGAAAGTTCAGGGCCATGCCTGCTAAGGACCGCCGCCTCAGTCAGATTTTTACACCCGCGAAATATAAAATTTAACTGGAGCGTCTATGGCTGGAGCGACGGGCCGATCCGGACGCCGCGCCAAGCCGACCGCCCGGAAGTTGCTGGCAGGTAATCCGGGTAAGCGCGCCCTCAATAAAGAAGAGCCTTCCTTCACGCCCATAACTGGCGTTGACCCGCCCGAGTGGCTCAGCGAATCCGCTGCAACAATGTGGAGAATGGTTTCAAAAGAGCTGTGTGCGCAGGAGGTTTTGTGCGCCACGGATTTACACAACCTCGAAATGTTTTGTGTGGCCTATGCCAACGCCCGCGCTGCGCAGGTGGACGTTGCTAAAAATGGAATCACCGTAACCGGCGCAATGGGCGGGGTGATCAAAAACCCGGCGCTGACCGTGCTGAACGAAGCAATGCGGCAGATGGCCTCCTTCGGAGGCATGCTCGGGCTGGACCCCAGCAGCAGGCAGCGCCTGATTGGTGGGAACAAAAAACAGTCGGACAATCCCTTTAAAAATCTATGACACGCAAAGCTTACCCCAACGTGAACGCCGCAAATCAGTATGCCCGCGACATCGTCCGGGGAAAGACTGTGGCGTGCCGATACGTCATTGATGCGTGCCAGCGGCACCTTGATGATCTGGCGAAAGAGAAAACGAAAAAGTTTCAGTACCGGTTCGATAAAGACCTGGCGGAAAAGGCGGCTAAGTTCATTCAGCTCCTGCCGCATACCAAAGGTGAGTGGGCCTTCAAACGCATGCCCATCACCCTGGAGCCCTGGCAGCTTTTTATCGTCTGCTCGGCGTTCGGCTGGGTGCGGAAGGGGACAAAGCTGCGGCGCTTCCGTGAGGTCTATACCGAGATCCCCCGTAAGAATGGAAAGTCGGCAATCTCTGCCGGGGTGGCGCTCTTCTGCTTCACCTGTGACGACGAGTATGGCGCGGAAGTTTACTCCGGCGCCACGACGGAAAAGCAGGCCTGGGAGGTGTTCCGCCCGGCGCGCCTGATGTGTAAGCGTACCCCTGCGCTATGTGATGCCTTTGGCGTGGAGGTGAACGCCTCCAACATGAACCGGCCGGAAGACGGCGCGCGTCTTGAACCCCTGATCGGCAACCCCGGCGATGGCGCGTCTCCGAGCTGCGCGATAGTGGATGAATACCACGAACACGATACCGACGCGCTCTACACCACCATGCTGACAGGAATGGGCGCCCGGCGTCAGCCGCTGATGTGGGCCATCACCACCGCTGGCTACAACATTGAGGGACCGTGCTACGACAAGCGCCGGGAAGTTATTGAAATGCTGAACGGCACGGTGCCTAACGATGAGCTCTTCGGTGTGATTTACACGGTTGACGAGGGTGACGACTGGACCGATCCGGCGGTGCTGCGCAAGGCGAACCCCAACATGGGTATTTCGGTCTACAGCGATTTTCTGCTGAGCCAGCAGAAACGGGCCATGAACAATGCCCGCCAGGCCAACGTCTTCAAAACCAAGCATCTGAACATCTGGGTATCAGCCCGGGCGGCTTACTTCAACCTGGTCAGCTGGCGCAACTGCGAGGATGAGACGCTGACGATCGAGCAGTTCGAGGGTCAGCCTTGCTACCTCTCGTTCGACCTGGCGCGAAAGCTCGATATGAACAGCATGGTGCGGATCTTCACACGTGATATTGATGGCAGGCGGCACTATTACTGTATAGCGCCTAAGTTCTGGGTGCCCTATGACACGGTATACAGCACCGACACCGATCATCAGCGTACTGCTGAACGCTTCCAGAAGTGGGTGAACTCCGGCCATCTGGAGGTAACCGAAGGTGCAGAGATCGACTACCGCGTCATCCTGGAGGAGGCCAAGGCGGTTAACCGGCAGAACCCGGTAGAGGAATCGGCCATTGACCCCCACGGCGCCACAAACCTGTCACACCATCTGGCCGATGAGGGTCTCAGCCCAATAACCATCGTCCAGAACTACACCAATATGTCAGATCCGATGAAGGAGCTTGAGGCGGCGATAGAGGCCGGGCGGTTCCACCATGACGGACACCCCATACTGACGTGGTGTATTTCTAACGTAGTGGGCAAGCACCTCCCCGGTAACGATGACGTTGTGCGGCCCATTAAGGAGCACAGCGAGAACAAAATCGACGGGGCCACTGCCCTGATCATGGATATAGGCCGGGCCATGCTGCCGGAGACCCGACAGGATCTTAACGGCTTCTTTGAAAATCCCATCATGGTAGGTTTCTGATGAAGAAAAATAAGCAGCCGGGCAAGGTAAAAAGCGCCTTACTCAACTGGCTGGGCGTGCCCATCAGCCTGACTACCGGAACGTTCTGGCAGGAGTGGTATGGCACGAGCAGCAGCGGCAAGGTGGTGACTGCAGATCGGGCGATCCAGCTTTCTGCGGTCTGGGCCTGCGTCCGGCTTCTGAGCGAGTCGGTATCCACACTGCCGGTTAAGATTTACACCCGGCAGGCTGATGGCTCGCGCAAGCTGGCGCAGAATCATCCGGTTTACCAGGTACTTTGTCGCCGTCCCAATCTGGAAATGACGCCGTCGCGCTTTATGCTCATGGTGGTGGCCAGTATCTGCCTGCGCGGTAATGCCTTTGTCGAGAAGCTGTTTATCGGCAATAAGCTGGTGTCGCTGGTGCCACTGCTGCCCCAGAACATGGTGGTGAAGCGGCTGGATACCGGAAGGCTGGAATACACCTACACCGAGGACGGCAAGAAACGCGTTATCTCCGAAAAGAACCTGATGCACATCCGGGGATTTGGCCTTGATGGTGTCTGCGGCATGATGCCAATGATGACGGGTCGTGACGTGATCGGCGCGGCGATGGCCGTCGAAGAGTCCGCTGCAAAGATTTTCGAAAATGGCCTGCAAAGCTCGGGGTTTCTTTCAGCTGACGCGGCGCTTGATAAGGATCAAAGAGAGCGACTTCGGGGCTATATGCAGGCCTTTACCGGCTCTAAGAACGCCGGAAAAATTATGGTTCTTGAGGGCGGGCTGAAATATCAGAACGTCACCATGAACCCGGAAGCCGCGCAGATGCTTGAGTCACGGTCGTTCAGCATCGAGGAAATCTGCAGATGGTTCCGCGTGCCGCCGTTTATGGTCGGCCACACATCGAAGCAGAGCAGCTGGGCATCGAGTCTTGAGGGGATGAACCTCCAGTTCCTGACGCACACGCTGCGCCCGCTGCTGGTGAATATTGAACAGGAGATTTCCCGCTGTCTGCTGAATGGCGAAGAGGACCTCTTTGCTGAGTTCTCAGTAGAGGGCCTGCTACGCGCCGACAGCGCTGGCCGTGCGGCGTACTACACCAGTGCGCTGCAGAATGGCTGGATGTCCCGCAACGATGTGCGCCGGCTGGAGAATATGCCTCCTATCGAAGGCGGCGATATTTACACGGTGCAGCTCAACCTGACGCCGCTTGAACATCTTAAACAGAACAGCCAGGCCGCGCAGGCATTCGCGCTGCGGCAGGTTCATAACCACGTATTCCCCGATATTCCCTTCGAACAGTCACCGCTGAAAAAAGCGGCTTAGGAGCATCCATGACGATTAAAAGCCTTCCGGCTGCGCCGGAGGGGCGACCTTTTGCGCGCGAAAAACCTGATCTGCCGGCTGCGGCAATGGAGCGCTGGAACGGAGGCATCCGCGCCGCCCGGGACGGTGATAACAGCATTTCTATCTTCGACGTGATCGGCGCTGATTACTGGGGGGAGGGGGTGACAGCCAGCCGCATAGCTGGCGCGCTGCGCTCGCTTGGCGGCGCTGACGTGACGGTTAACATAAACAGCCCGGGCGGCGACATGTTCGAAGGCCTGGCGATTTACAACCTGCTGCGGGAGTACGAAGGCAGGGTAACCGTTAAGGTTCTCGGCCTGGCAGCGTCTGCCGCGTCGGTTATCGCGATGGCCGGTGACGATGTGCAAATTGGGCGTGGTGCGTTCCTGATGATCCACAACTCCTGGGTGCGGGCAACGGGCAACCGTCATGACCTGGCGCAGATTGCTGAGGATATGGAGCCATTTGATAAAGCAATGAGCGATATCTATCAGGCTCGTAGCGGTCTTGATGCCTCGACCGTCGACAAGATGATGGACGGCGAAACCTATATTGGCGGCAGTGAAGCGGTGGAGAAGGGCTTTGCTGACAGTCTCCTCTCAGCTGATGAAATTGCTGACGACGACGACAGCCCGGCGGCGGCGCTGCGCAAGCTTGATGCGCTGCTGGCAAGAACCAACACGCCGCGATCGGAGCGTCGAAAACTCCTTAAAGCCTTATCCGGCAGCAAGCCAGGCGCTGCTGCCACCCCTGAAGGTACGCCGGGCGCTACCACCATCGAAAACGAAACTATTGACCGACTGGAAGCCGCACTCAGCGGTCTGAAAGCGGCTGCCCAGTAAAACGGAGATGTCATGTCTGAATTAAATGAAATTCTGAAAAAAGTATCTGCCAGCATTGAAGAAGCGACCGGCAAATTCAATGCTAAAGCAGAAGAGGCTCTAAAAGAGGCTCGTAAAAACGGGGAGCTCTCAGCCCAGACCAAAGATACCGTCGATAAGATGGCGGTAGAATTTAATGGGCTGAAAGCGGCGGAAGCAAGCCTGAAATCCGCGCTGGGCGAGCTTGAGCAGCAGGTTGCCCAGATGCCGCTGGCAAATGCAGCCAAGATTGTCGAAACCGTGGGCCAGACCGTTATCAGCAGCGAAGCGCTTAAGGCGTTTGCTGCAAGTGTCCAAGGTGGTAAGCGCGTTAGCGTGCCAGTGAACGCGGCACTGCTTTCCACTGGAGTGGCAACCGGCGTGGTTGAGCCGCAGCGCCTGCCGGGTATTGATACCGCGCCGAAGCAGCGCCTATTCATCCGGGATCTGATTGCGCCGGGCCGCACCTCTGCACCGGCCATCTTCTGGGTGCAGCAGACTGGCTTCACCAATGCGGCGAAAGTTGTGCCTGAAGGCACCTCTAAGCCGTACAGCGATATTCAGTTCGCCACGCAGATCACCCCGGTGACCACCATCGCGCACATGTTCAAAGCGTCCAAGCAGATCCTGGACGATTTCGCTCAGCTGCAGTCCACCATTGATGCTGAGATGCGTTATGGCCTGAAATATGTCGAAGAGCAGGAAATTCTCTTCGGTGATGGTACAGGCGCGCACCTGAAAGGCATCGTACCGCAGGCGTCTGCATACGATGCTGCTTTTACGGTTGAACAGCAGAACGGCATCGACGATCTGCGTCTCGCGATGCTCCAGGCTCAGCTGGCACGCTTCCCAGCTTCCGGTCACGTCCTGCACTTCATCGATTGGGCGAAGATCGAGCTCACCAAAGACACGCTGGGGCGATACATTCTGGCGAACCCGGCGGCGCTGACCGGTCCTACCCTGTGGGGCTTACCGGTTGTTGCCACTGAGGCCGCAGCATTCCAGGGCAAGTTCCTGACTGGTGCGTTTAACGCCGCGGCGCAGCTGTTCGATCGTGAAGATGCCAACGTGGTTATTTCCACCGAGAACGCCACCGATTTCGAGGAGAACATGATCTCGATTCGTTGTGAAGAGCGCCTGGCGCTGGCCGTGAAACGTCCGGAAGCGTTTATCTACGGTTCCTTCACCGCACCTGCTGCTGGTGGCGGTGCGTAAACCTTAATGGCGGCCTGCGGGCCGCTTTTCTTTTTCCTTAAAGGAGACAGCCATGAAGCTGATCGCTATCAAGCCCATCTACTTTGAAGGCAACGTGCTTACCGAAGGCACCGAGTTCGAGACGCTGGAACAACACGGCCGCGACCTTCTGGCCAGCGGTTACGCTAAGGAGCCTGGCGAGAAGAAGCCGGATCCTGATAAAGAGCAAAAGCCGAAAGGGAATGGCAAGGCCAAATAAGGAGCGGGCATGCTGACCAAAGAGCTGGTGAAAACACACTGCCGCATTGATACCGACTTTAACGGCGATGACGCTCTGCTGGATTTGTACACTGGCGCGGCGGCGCGTTATGTCCAGACATGGACAAGGCGAAAGCTTTATGAAACGGAGAATAGCCCAGGGTACAGCGACGATCCCGATTCAATTCTTCTTAATGACGATGTGAAAGCTGCCATGCTGCTGCTGATAGGTCACTGGTACGCTAATCGTGAAGCCGTAAATATTGGCAATATTACTACCGAGGTTCCTTTTGCCGTCGAAGCACTGCTGCAGCCATACCGCATATACGGATTGTAGGAGGTCTTATGCAAGCCGGAAGACTGAGAGATAGGGTCACCATTCAAAATTTTACGACTGGAAGAGATGCATCAGGCCAGCCAGTTCAGACATGGGAGAGCGGCGCAACCATTTGGGCGGAAGTAAAGGGGATTAGCGGACGTGAGCTTGTGGCTGCTGGAGCAGAAACATCAGAGGCTACGATCCGAATCTGGACGCGGTTTCGCAGAGATGTCAATGCAGCTTCAAGGTTAAGAGTTGATACCGGAACTTTTAAGGGATCCGTACTTAACATTGTGGGTCCTCCTATCCCTGACTCCCAGGGAATTCAACTCGAAATTCTTTGCAAACAGGGTGCCGAAAAATGATTAAAACGAGCCTGGATTTTTCAGGGCTGAATGACATCGCAAAAGACTTTGAGGCGCTGAGCCGTGCTGAAAACAACAAAGTTTTGCGTGATGCCACACGCGCCGGTGCCGAAGTTCTGAAAGAAGAAGTGATCGCCCGCGCGCCGGTGCGCACCGGCAAGCTTAAGAAAAATGTGGTGGTGGTGACGCAGAAAAGCCGCCGCCGCGGCGAAATCTCTTCTGGCGTGCATATCCGGGGCGTTAACCCTCGCACCGGCAACAGCGACAACACCATGAAAGCGAAGAACCCGCGTAACGCTTTTTACTGGCGTTTCGTTGAGATGGGAACCACCAATATGCCACCTCACCCCTTCGTGCGTCCGGCATTTGACGTACGGCAAGAGCAGGCCACAGAGGCGGCTATGCGGCGCATGAACCAGGCCATCGACGAGGCGTTAAGCAAATGACCGAAGACGATCTCTATCCGCTGCTGGCATCACTGGCTGGCGGCAAAGTGTATCCCTACGTTGCACCTCTGGGAAGCGATGGGCAGCCTTCAGTCGCGCCGCCGTGGGTGATTTTCTCGATCATCACCGATGTGGCCGCAGACGTTCTTTGCGGACAGGCAGAGTCTGCCGTATCGGTCCAGGTGGATGTTTATTCCAGTGCAATCACCGAAGCGCGCACGATCAGAGATATGGCACTGGATGCCGTCCAGGTGCTCAAGCCGGTAAATATCGTCAAAACGCCTGGTTATGAACCTGACCTGCGCTATCACAGGGCAACGCTTGAATTTCAGGT
>Ga0308165_1005195_pt1 | contig 12278 bp, 12 predicted proteins | sample PhyWR2_FD_201032 | JGI IMG/M metagenome (GOLD analysis project Ga0308165, IMG submission 201032) | Phyllosphere microbial communities from UC Gill Tract Community Farm, Albany, California, United States - DLSLW.R2 | ecosystem: Host-associated > Plants > Phyllosphere > Unclassified | place: USA... | reverse complement strand
AATCCTATGTCACAACTGAGTTTCACTGATTTGTGTAGCGCGTTTGAAAGCGTCCCCGTAAAAGCCAAGCCCACTCTGATCGAAAAACCTGCCCACCCCGTGCGCATGATCACCCCAGATGTAGCCCGAAAGCAGTTTATCAGTGCCTTTGCTCACACAGCGCAAAATATGCGGCGCTGGGACGTGTTTCGTGACTTCATAACACTGGCGGCCCCCCCATGTCAGGGTAGTTGTCGCCTCTAACTGAAACCATCCAGGGGGCTGGAGACAACGATAATGAAAACGTATTCACCTGAGCTCAAAGCTGCTGTGATTGCCAGAATGATGCCACCACACAATCAGCCTGTTGTTCAGATTGCACGCTCTGAGGGGATCCCTATCAATACGCTTTACACCTGGCGTTCCAAGGCAGGCATCTCGACCATGAGCACCAACGCTGAGGTAAAACACCCACAGCAATGGTCCCGTGAGGCTCGCTTTGCCATACTGGTTGAAACGGCCCCTCTTTCCGCCCATGCTGTTGCTGAATACTGTCGTCGTAAAGGACTCTACCCTGAGCAAATTCAGCAGTGGAAGAATGAGATAATGCAGCCAGACCCGCGTGAAGAAAAAGCACTCGTCAAGAAACAGCAAAACGAAATTCATCAGCTTAAGCGTGAAATTGCCCGCAAGGATAAAGCGTTGGCTGAGGCTGCGGCATTGCTGATGTTGCAAAAAAAGTTCAAGGCGTTGTTCGAGCAGGAAAACGGGGACGAATGACGCGGGCTCCCGACAGGCTACGGTTGATGACAATCGTACAGGAAGCCATTGCTGCAGGAGCGAGACCTGCCAGTCTATTGGGTTGAGTGAGCGGACATTACAGCGTTGGGGGAAAGGGACCCATGACCGCAGACCAACGGCGTCACGACCCGCTCCGAAGAACAAACTCAGTGCCGAAGAGGAACAACAGGTTTTGGCTATCTGCCATGAGCCGCGGTTCGCCAGCCTGCCACCGGCGCAAATCGTTCCTTTGTTGGCTGATGAAGAGCGCTATATCGCCAGTGAGTCAACGTTTTATCGGATACTGAGACGTGCTGGCGAAACAACGCACCGTGGTCGGCAGAGGGTAGCGCAAAGCAAGCCACTATCGACCTGGAGGGCAACTGCACCTAATCAGGTGTGGTCATGGGATATCACCTGGTTGAGGTCGCTGACAGCAGGACACTGGTTCTATCTGTACCTGATAGAAGACGTGTTCAGCCGCAAAATCGTCGGTTACGAGGTTCACCTGGTTGAAAGTGGTGAGCATGCGGCAGAACTGATGAAGCGGACAGTGCTGAGCGAACGCTGTTGGCAGGAGCCGCTGGTACTGCATGCGGATAACGGAGCACCGATGAAGTCACAGGTGCTGCAGGTAAAGCTTGCGGAACTTAAGATAACCCCGTCACACAGCAGACCGCGGGTGAGCAACGATAACGCGCATGTTGAATCGCTGTTCAGGACGTTGAAATATGTGCCGAGCTGGCCGGAGAAGGGCTTCGCGACGCTGGAGGGTACGCGAGCCTGGGTGGAGACGTTCGTTGGCTGGTATAACGAAGAACATCGGCACAGTGGCATCCGTTACGTAACGCCAGGGCAACGGCACAGAGGTGAAGATCGTGGACTACTGGTGCAGCGTAAATCGGTCTATGAAGCGGCGAAAATGCAGAATCCACATCGGTGGTCAGGAGCGACGAGAAACTGGAGCCGGCAGGATGAAGTCTGGTTAAATCCGGAGCGTGAAACGTTGGCCGCATGAATTAACTGAGGCGACAACTACCTTGACACGCGCCGGGGTAATGCAGCCGACTGAAGGCTTTTCGAATTAAAGACATGGGCAGGCAACATCATAAAAAAAACAGCATGTTACCTGACGACACCTTAATGCGACAGAACCAATAATTACGGGACACAGCCTAGCTTTCTTGTAACCCTTCGCTGGTGTATTGCTTGAGTGGACTGAGGAAGTAGTCAATGACTTTACGGCGCCGAGTTTTGATCTCTGCGGTGATCTCCATACCAGGCGTTAAGTACACTTTTATCCCATCAACAGAGATATAAGCCTGCTTCAGCAGAATTTTGGCTGGGAACACCAATCCCCGTTTTTCATCCTGTACCGCATCGTGTGATACGGTTTCCACCACGCCTTCAATAAAACCATAGTGTGTATAGGGAAATGAGGTCACTTTGATCGCCGCTATTTGTCCCGGTTTAATAAAACCTATATCCTGATTGTCGATCATTACCTCGACCTCTACAGGTTCGTTATCGGGTACGATGGCCAGCAGCGGTTGTGCCTCTGTGACTACACCGCCGATGCTATGAATGGCAAGTTGTTGCACCGTACCACTCACCGGGGAAACCAGTTGCAAAATATCTTTGAGCTGCTTTTTTTTTGCAATATCTTGCTCATATTGCGCAATATTATCCCGTGCCTGATTACGTTTCTCCGTAATATCATTGATGAACTGTGCAGTCATACTGCTTAACTCCTGTTTTTGCACCTCTAAACCACTCGTGAGCTCATTTAGCCGGTTACGCTGAATAAAGAGATCGTTTTGTAATGAGACTTTCTCTTGTTCCTGCACTAGCCACTCATGTTTGGAGGCAAAATTCTTGTCATAAAGCTTGCGGTAATCCTGAGCTTTGCTTTCAGCAAGCCTCAACATGCTGGTGGCTTTGGTGACCTGACTCTTTATGGTTTGTATTTCGTCGTCCTTCTGTTGTACCAGCAGTTTTTGCTTATCGATTTGCGAGATAAAAGTCTGGTATTGCGACGTCAGCAAGGCTTGTTCCGCTTGTTTTTGGGTTTCGGGAATATCGGCGATATTACCAAGCGTGGGCTCATCACCTATCTTTTTTAGCTGGGAAGACGCCAATAAGTGAGGGGTCTGTGGGTTTTCAGTGGAGATACCCCTCGAGTTCAACTTCCGCTGCACCGCCCTGAGCAACTCGGTGTATCTAGCCAACGATAGAACCGTGGTGTTTAACGCCTCTTGGAATTTTTGCAACTCCGCACTGGCAGTAGTGGAATCGAGTTCTATCAGTACATCACCTTGTTTGACATGTTGACCATCCGTCGCATGTATGGCTTTTACGATAGCGGGTTCAAGGGGTTGGATAATGCGCGTTCGGCCACTGGTAATTGTTTTACCACCCGCTACCGCCACGACGTCCATTTGGCCCACAATCGACCACAGAAGCGTGATAAAGACAAAAAGCATGATGGCACGCATACCCCAACGGGGCAGTGGTGATACTGGGGTTTCAATTAGTTCAAGATGCGCTGGCAGAAAAGCGAGTTCATCTGCCGTACGGGCAGGAGGATCCAATTGCAGGCGTACTTTCCAGACCTCACGAAAAGCCTGTTTATAACGCTGCAGAAAATGCCAGAAACTGTTAATCCAAAGATTCATAACACATCATCCTTGCTGCAAGCTATGAAGATAAGCGTAATAGCCACCAGGTTTTGACAACAAATCGGTATGGTGGCCTATTTCCACAATTTCACCCTTATCCATTGCTACAATGCGGTCGGCATAGCGAACCGTTGAAAGACGATGGGCGATGATGATAACCGTGCGATCCAGGCAAATGGCCTGCATGTTTTCCATAATGGCCTGTTCTGACTCATAATCGAGAGCACTGGTGGCCTCATCAAAAATAAGAATGCGGGGATTCGTCACCAGCGCCCTGGCAATAGCAATACGCTGGCGCTGACCACCAGAAAGATTGGCTCCTTGTTCACCGACTGGATTGTCATAACCTTCAGGCAGTTCGGTAATAAAATCATGAGCGCCCGCCAGTTTTGCGGCGTGAATCACTCGGTCCAACGCCATGCCCGGATCGGTCAGCGCAATATTGTCGCGGATTGAACCGTTGAACAGCAGGTTTTCCTGTAGCACCACACCAATCTGACGACGCAACCAGGCTGGATCGGCCAGGGCCAGATCGTAGCCGTCAACAGAAACCCGTCCCTGCTCGGGAACATAAAGCCGTTGTATCAGTTTGGTTAGCGTGCTTTTACCTGAACCTGAACGGCCAACAATGCCGATGGTTTCACCCGCGTTGATTTTAAGCGTCACATGCTTGAGGATGGCTGGGCCATCAAGACGGTAGCGAAAGACGACATCATCAAAATGAACATCGCCGTTGATCGGTGGCAGCGCCATTTTGCTGGTGGGGTTCTCGGTTTTACTGTTGAGTACATCGCCCAAGCGTTCAACGGAGATGCCTACTTGCTGAAAATCTTGCCACAGCTGGGCAAGGCGAATAACCGGTGCGGCAACCTGACCGGCCAGCATGTTAAAAGCGATGAGCTGGCCTACTGAGAGATCGCCACCAATAACCAACTGTGCGCCCCCCCACAACGTTGCAACCACGACCAACTTTTGAATTAATTGCACGCCATGTTGGCCGATATTCGCCAAGCGAGTCACTTTGAAGCTGGCATTCACATAGGCAGACAGCTGATTATCCCATTTGCGCGCCATGTGCGGTTCAACGGCCATGGCTTTAATGGTGCTCATGCCGCCGACAGATTCCACCAAAAAGGATTGGTTATCTGCACCGCGAGCAAATTTCTCGTTGAGCCGATGGCGCAGTACAGGGGTAAGGCTGGCGGACCAAATGGCGTAGCAGGGCAAAGAGATGATGACGATAAGCGTCAACCAGCCACTATAAAACAGCATAACGATAATAAAGATGATGGAGAAAAACAGGTCAAGTATGGTTGTTAGCGCTTGGCCAGTGAGGAAGTTGCGGATATTCTCCAATTCACGTACGCGGGCAACCGTTTCACCTACCCGACGGGCCTCAAAATAGGCAATGGGCAGGTTCAGCATGTGTTTAAACAGCTTGGCACCCAATTCAACATCAATTCTGCTGGTGGTATGAGAGAAAACATAGTTACGCAGTGCAGAGAGACCGACATCAAACAGGGTAACGATCAATAACCCGGCGGCGATCACATTCAGTGTGGTAAAACTGCGGTGCACCAGAACTTTATCCATGACTACCTGAAAAAAGAGCGGTGTGATCAGCGCGAATATTTGCAGTACCAAGGAAACCGCCAGTACTTCCAGCAAGAGCTTGCGATATTTAACAATGGCGGGAATAAACCAGGTAAAGTCAAATTTATTCAAGGTCTGAGAAATAGATGCCCGTGAGGTCATGGCCAATAAACGTCCATCGTACATTGCAGCAAACTCATCCATACTTAACGCCTTGGGTTTTTGGGCTACCAAGTCGTGGATCAGAACGCGTTCACCTTCTACTTTGGCCAAAATAAAGTAAGTACCGCTCTTGGATAACACTAATGCGGGCAGGTTAGCCATACCAATGCGTGCCAGGGGTTGTTTGGTGACTTTTGCTTTCACACCGAGCGATTTGGCGCAAAGCAACAGTGTCGCTTCATCAAAATGGCCTGAGCCATCACCATACTGATGCAATAACTGAGGAATGTCGACAAAGACACCGTGAAATTGTGCCAATAATGCCAGGCCCATCAGGCCGGTGTCAGGGTGTTCTGTTGGTGGGATCTCGCCAGATTGCGCGGTGCCATCAGCATGGCTTTCCATATAAATACATCCAAAAAAATAAGCAAAAAAAAGATAAAACGGCACACAGCTTATGCTGTGTGCCGTGGTTAAGCCGAGTGTTATGGTCGGTTAAACGGCGCTAGATGCCAACAACGGGGTTGTTGACAAAGCGTTGTGCTCAGGTTGTAACGAGATCCCACTTTCCTGTGGAGAGAACGTTGCCATAGCCGTAATCAGGCTGCTGGCCTGGTTAGCCAGGGACTCACCGCTAACGCTACGGGTGCTATTTGCCATTGCGTTGCTGACATTGGCAGGCGTTTGAATACCACTTTTCCACTGACTGGTTTGGGTCACATCTTGCCAGACGGAACCATCGATAAATTCAAAACGGGTAAAGGTCTGATGAGAGTCGCCGAGGAAAAAGCCCTTGAAGGCCATCTGGTCACCCTGGTTACCCACGTTAACCACCAGATTGTCACCCTTACGGGTAAAGCTAATCATCTCTGTGGTCACATCTTTGCCGAACTGGACGGTATCCTGCACACCCTTTACGTCGCTGCTGACGATGGTGTCTTTGCCATCGCCAAGATTAAAGCGCAGGGTATCTTGTGAACCCGTCTGCTCAGCGATAATAGTGTCTTTGCCCTTACCGCCGTCAAAGATACCACCACCCAGCAGAGTATCATTCCGTGCAGTCCCACGGATCACCGGACGCAGGTCGCTGTTTTTCCAGAGTGCGGTCTCTTTGATGTTGTTCCAGACGGCACCATCAGCAAATTCAAAACGGGTAAAAGTCTGGAAAGACTCGTCGGTAAAGAAGCTTTTGAACGTCATCCGGTCGCCGTTGTTACCGACGGTCACAACCAAATCACTACCGCTACGGGTAAAACCAACCATCTCTGCGGTGACATCTTTGCCAAACTGGACGGTATCCTGCACACCCTGCCAATCATAGGTATTGATCTCGTCTTGACCATCTCCAAGGTTAAAGCGCACAGTGTCTTGCGTACCCGACTGCATGATATAGATGGAGTCGTTGCCCTTGCCGCCGTCAAAGATGGCACTGTCGGTACCCGTGGCAATTAGCGCATCATTACTTGCAGTGCCTTCGATCAGGTTGGCTCTGCTCGTTATAGTGCCATTTGTATAAGGCGTTGTCGTTGGTGAATTTGATGACAATAAATCCTGCATAATAACCCTTTAAATATAAAGATAATTTTGACATCAGAAATGAATGATGCCGTGGTGACATGCTTTAATAACCCAGTTTTTGAACTTATCCACTACACAGTAGCTCGCTATACTCCCGTGTATACACATACCTCGACTTGCAAAGCTCCTCCTCCAGACTGATGATAGCTGGAGCATGCTCCGTTCTAGCACAGTCTGCGCTTAATCTGACTTCGTCATTGAAGCTGGGCTAATTTATTCAAAACGCGTAGCGTAAGCCAAGATTCATTAACCATGAATCATCAAAACCACTATTCAGCACTGAATCTAATCCAGGCCCGTTATTCAGTTTATAGCGGTTTACGCTATGATCCCTCACCGAGAAGTACTTCACATTATAAAAAGCAGAGATATTTTCAGTAAAATCATACGCCAAGCCAACCATAAATTGATATGTTAGGGGGTATTAGTGTTTTTGATATGAATTTACGTTGGCGTTGCTGCATTATTAACCAAGTAGTTGACATCATATAACATATTAGCCGACCCAATACCTGCACCCATAGAATACTTCAGTTTGTCAACGATATACTTGGATTCGTAAATTACGTTCGCCATATAAGAGTTGATTTCTAAGGAGTTCCCTTTTTCTCCATTAAGAGAACGATCAACGCTGTTCAGACTCAATGAGTTTGTTTTTAAATCGCGATTCGCGTATTCAAACTCAGCACTAATTGAACCATAAGTGCCTTGGTAAATATTAGTCCCGACAGACAAACCATAAGCAAAGGAATTCTTATATTTTACATCAATATCACGTAACATACCAGCAGGGTTATGTCCGTAGATGTCACTTTTACTGCCGAAATTTATCCCACCAAAAGCAGAAACATAAGGTTTCACCTCTGTTGCATTGGTGGAACAGGTTGCTAGCAGCAAAATGAGTAGTAAAGCTTTCTTGGTAGTCATAAATGTTGTCCGTTGTTATTAATTAAGTGCCGAAAATGCCATGAGGCCAAGCAGCGCCGGAATAATACGAGTTTTCATCATCATTTCCTTGTTGTACATGGATATCTCTCATAGAGACGTTCAGTCCAGCCATTTAGATGCACTCAAAGGATAATATTTTTGATTCTGTGTAGTGGACCACAAGGGAGTGTAAAAGGCTCTGTCGAAAATATAAAGCTAAGTGATACTATCGACCCATAAATCCGAGTTAAGGTTGAATGATGGTAAGCGTACAGCGAAGCTAGCAACTACCCACAATTATATTAAGGTAATCATTAAGATAGTTGGATAATGTTATTCTCAGGGACGGATGCATATGGCTAATCAAGAACAGACTTCACTTTCATGGCTCGATGAGGAAATTAATTCATCTGCTTTTAGCGATCGTCGGCATGCAAGTCGCTTTAGATCTCTCATGCAAAGACTCTGGCGCGGAATGGGTAACAGCCTCCCTTTTGCCTGCCAGGACAGTGCTGCAACAAAAGCAGCTTATCGGTTCCTTGCCAGTGACAAAATTGATGAACAAACCTTGCTACAGGGACATACTGAAGCTACCAGGAAGCGGATACGCGCCACGGGAAAAGACACTATTTTGCTCCTTCAGGACACTACGACATTTGGCTATCACCGGGATAATCCTGATGCCGTGGGGTTTGCAGGAAACCATACTGCAGGGTTAATCAAAACAGGCAATGATGCCGGCATCAATTGCGGGATCCTGATGCATTCCAGTCTGGCGGTGACGACAGAGGGGCTCCCGTTGGGTCTGGCGGCGGTTAAATTTTGGACCCGCAAGAAATTTAAAGGAACTAATGCATTAAAAAGAAAAATAAATCCTACCCGTATCTGTAACGGCTCGCAATCGAAATCCCTCCGACTCGCAATCAGCGCATATTTCGGCTCACATTAACTGCAAATGAAAAACGCCACCGACTCACATTAAGTGACAATGGGCTCGCATTTATCCTGCCCGGCTCGCAATCCATTTTTGTCGGCTCACATTAAGTGGCAATGAAATTTTCTGTCATTTTCAGAAGACAACTGCACGAAAGGTCAGAAGTGGAGTGCACTGGCTACCCGCACCCATAACTCAGAGCTGATTGAGCAGGTTCTTTACGTCAGGTCGCAGTTCCCCTGCTGGTGAAATATGCCGGTATAATGTTTGTCGCGTGATCCCCAGTTCTTTGCAACAGTGCCAGTTATCGCCCTGCCATATCGCATTCAGGTTATTCATTTACAGGAGTCTGGGTCAGGCTGCACAACCGGGACAGGCTGTTGCATAAAATACTGGCCTGATGATCCAGAATAAATGGCTGATTAGTTTCACCATGCCCGAATTCCGGGTAATAATAAACCGGATAGTTAACGCGCCCGGCGAACTGTTTTATCACATACCGGTAAAGCGATTTTTCTTCGTCGCTGGCATTCAGGCCGTAAAACTGACCAAAAATAACACCGCGTGGGTGAAATTTCCGGCTGTACTCTATCTGATGCAGGGTGCGGTCAAGCTGTTTAGGAGTTACCCCCGTATCTTCCAGCATCATAATTTTATCTGAATAGCTGCCCTCATAGACTGTGGAAAACAGAGACTGAACCAGGGTCAGGTTCCCGCCATCCAGTTTACCACTCACTGTTTTTGCTGCCTGACGGTTCATCGGCTCGATGCCGGTGTAATTAACCCCGTGAGACAGGGCCTCAAAGACTTCATTCAGACTGTTGTTCATGCTGAGTTTTTTACTGTTATCAATCTCATGCATTTCTTTATTATAAGACGCCACCACGCCATGCACGCCTGGCCAGTTCAGCTCATGACTGACAAAGCTGTGAATGGCCGTTACGTCACTGAAGCCGATGAGGATTTTCGGCGTTGAGGCTGAAATACGCTGCCGGCTTGCATGCAGGGCAGGGTAAAGGTTGAGCGCTCCCGAGCCGCCCCTGACAAACCAGAGGTAGTGCACGTTGCGATCACTGAGAGCATTAATGAGGGTCCGGGCCCGCTTTTCATCCGTATTGACGTAACCCAGCCTGGTAGGCTTCTGGTCGAGATATCGTTTGTCAACCGCGTAGCACTGGCGGGAAAACGCCGTCTCAATCTCCGGGATGACGTTCTCGTCATATTGCGACGAGCTTGCAATCAGGAATACCGTCCCTTTTTGACCGGAACAGACTTTTCGTTCAGGCACCTCAGCCGGGGGAGCTGTTTTCTTCACAATGGTCGGTGGTAAGGTGGTCGCACACCCGGACAGGGAAAGCACAAGAACGAGGAGCGCGGTTTCTTTAAATGCCGTGCTTTTTATCTGAATCATATTCATCTTCCTTAACAATATGTTCGCCGCTGTTTTTGTTACGCTGGCATCTGCTGCGCGGCGGACGGTCACTACTTTTTTAGATTTGAAAAAGACTCTCCGACGGACCGCAGGTCTTTTATTTACACGGCTGTAAAGCGGCAGTGGTGGCAGGTTTACTGAAAAAAACAGCTGACGTTTACCAGCTTCCGGCACAGCCCCGGTACTCAGGGGTTCTGTGCCGGAACCCGGATCAGGAGTCTACCCGTTAATCAGGCTGTATCCCGTGAATTCGAATGTCTCACCATACCTGACGAATATAATGACAGCCCCGTTACCGACCGTTGTGGTATCGACATATTCATTGCTGATCAGTGCATTCCCTCCGGTAGTGGCATTTCCTCTCGCGTTTTTTATCTTCAGCTTCAGTCCGATCCCCTGGGTTCCCGCGTCAGTGTGAATGATAAGCTCCCCTCCGGCCACATCGCTGGCAACAAGCCTGAGTTACATTGCCATCAAAGCCGGCGGATGCAAAAGGAAACGCCGTACTGGCCTCAAGGCCGTAGTCGCTGAGGGTTTTGCCTGACGCAAAGTCATAATCAACGGGTGTAAACATCATTTTGACTCCTTTGTTTGTGGAAAATACTTATCAACGAGGGCATAAAGAACGGCCGCCGTATCTGCATCAATGACGCCGTCATAGTTTTCCTGACGAAAATGGAGCTGGAAGGCCCGGACAAGCAACTGAAGCCCCGATGCGGTTGTTGCGCCGGATACGTCATAGCCGTATGCCTTCAGTCTGGCAATGATATCCTCATCAGACGGAAGTCCCGCGGCGGTAAACTGCGCCAGATAAGCTGACCGGGTGTCATCGTCATACCATGCCCCGACTCCGGCCTCATACAGGGATTTCCACGGGAACGCGGCCCCGGGGTCGCTTTTCCTGCCCGGCGCAATGTCGGAATGCCCCACGATATTCACAGGGCTGATGTCCGGGTACCGCTGGAGGATATTGATTGCCAGCTCTTTGATTGCGTCAATCTGAACCGGTTTATAGGGAGGGAAGACAAACACGCCGTCATTATCACTGGCCAGATTAACCACCTCAATTCCGATGGCGGTGTCGTTAAGATTGTTTCGCCCGGCCCAGGCGCTGACCCCGGCATGCCAGGCGCGTTCGTTTTCATCAACCAGGTTAAAAACACGCATGCCGTTAAAACCGGCTGCAATGTACGTTTTGTCGTCCGGGTCCGGGACCAGGTAATGCGCACTCACGGTGCCGTCACCGGCAAGTGCCCGCACAGATGCGGCGAAATCAACGGCGGTGTAGTGCATGACAAGAAAACGCACGCGCCGGTTAAAACCCTTTACAGAACGGTAGCTGTTATAATCGATAGGGTACATTTATATCTCCTCTTCTTGTGCCGGACATCCGGCTGCCGCTCAGCGCGCTTTCAGATACTCAACTACCTGCTGCGTCTGCGGCTCTCTCAGGAACATGTGGCGAAACAGCATGCAACCGCCCACGTCAGTAAGTGAATCATTCAGGTCAAGCTGTCGGGTGATTTCGGGCACGCCGCCTTCAGCCGTCCAGTCAGGTTCAACTGCTGACGGAGTACCAACCTTGTAAAGCGCCATGCCGATATACAGTCTGGTTCCCGTCCCCCTGACGGTAATCACACTGGATACCCAGGTGGCCCGCATTTTCCCATTTTTCATCATGTCCCTCTCTTTGCATGCTTACTTAATTAACCGCCAGCCTGAGTAAATAAAAGAGAAACGGAATGCCCACCAGGTGCCCATACAATTAATATTGTGAGCCTAATCACATAAGGACATACCGACGTGGCCTGATGGAAAGAAACTGCTCAACCAGCCCTAAATTATCGCCGTGGGAAGCCTCGCGCACTTCATTCCTGACCTTTCGTGCAGTTATCTTCTGAAAATGACATTTTCTCTCGCGATAACCTTAAGTGACCAATTAGGGTACACCCAAAACACACAGGTAAATGAGACAGTTTTTCTGTCTCATTTGGGTTGTTTTTGTCTCATCTGCATGTTACGTTTTCTTCATCTAAAGTCTAACGAGACACTTCCAGTAAAATGGCACTTTATGGCTATGCCCGCGTTTCAACCAATGATCAGGATTTGGCTCTGCAGATACAGACGCTTCGCGCAGCCGGTTGTGAAATCATCCGCTCAGAAAAAGCCAGTGGCAGCAGCCGGGATGGACGAACGGAACTGCAGCTTTTACTGG
>Ga0308165_1005194_pt1 | contig 12278 bp, 13 predicted proteins | sample PhyWR2_FD_201032 | JGI IMG/M metagenome (GOLD analysis project Ga0308165, IMG submission 201032) | Phyllosphere microbial communities from UC Gill Tract Community Farm, Albany, California, United States - DLSLW.R2 | ecosystem: Host-associated > Plants > Phyllosphere > Unclassified | place: USA... | reverse complement strand
CAGGCCCGGCTGATCCTGATCGGCGCCGGCGACCTGTCGCGCTTCATGGGCCAGATGGCGCTGAGCCTGGGCTTCGAGGTGATCGTGTGCGACCCGCGCGAGGCGCACCGCGCCAGCTGGCATTTGGATGGCGTGACCGTAAGCCACGAGATGCCCGACGACCTGATCCTGCGGTTGAAACCCGATGCGCGCACCGCCGTGGTGGCGCTGACGCACGACCCCAAGCTCGACGACCTGGCGCTGATCGACGCGCTGCAGTCCGAGGCGTTTTACGTCGGCGCCATCGGCTCGCGGCGCAACAGCGCGCTGCGCCGCGAGCGATTGCGCATCCACTTTGAGCTGCCGGAAAGCGCCCTGGACGCGCTGCACGGGCCGGCGGGCCTGTACATCGGCAGCCGGGCGCCGGCCGAGATCGCCCTGTCCATCATGGCCGAGGTGGTGGCGGTGAAAAACGGCGTGGCGGCAGGCGCGACGGCGCCGGTGGCCGCCGGCAAAACCGCGCACGCGCAGCCCCCGTTCACCGCCCCGGCCTGCGCGGCCTGAAGATGAACGCGCCCGCGCCCTGCTCCCCGCCTGCAGCCGGCCAGCCGCCGCTAGCAGCGACCATCCTGGCCGCCGGCCTGGGCCAGCGCCTGGGCAGGCGCCCCAAGGCGGCGCTGCAGATCGACGGACACAGCCTGCTGGAGCGCCTGGCCGCCGCCCTGCGCGGCGCCGGCATCGAGCCGGTGAGCGTGGTCCTCGGCCCATACCGCGAGCAGCTGCTGCCATTGGCGGCGCGCTGCGGCGCCCGCCCGGTGACGCACCACCAGCCCGGCGCCAGCCTGGTCGATTCGCAGCGGCTGGCGCTGCAGGCGCACCAAGCGGCCTTTGCCGGCTTCGACCTGCTCTTGGTGCTGGCCGACCTGCCGCTGCTGGGCAGCGCCGACATCGCCCCGCTACTGGCCGCCTGGACCCGACGCGCGCCCGGCGTGCATGCGCAGATGCCGGTGGTGGACGGCGTGCGCGGCCACCCCCTGCTGCTGTCGGCCCACGCGGTCGCGCAAGTGGCTGCCACCGCAGGCCACCTGGGCATTCGCGACTGGCTGCGCGACCACCCCGGCGCCGTCGCGCCCGTTCAGAGCACGCGGCGCGCCCACGTCACCGACCTGGACACGCCCGACGACCTGCGCGCCCTGCAGGCCCAGCTGCATCCGGCCGTGGTGGCTTGGCCCGTGCCTTGATGGACTGCCGGGTTTGCTTGCACCGGCCCATTCGCTATGATTTTGGTAGCTAAATGTCCAGGCAGTGCCTGCGCAAGGAGCGGTTTTGATTGAAAAAACCCGTGGCCGTCGCCAGCGCCAACCGGGGCTCCTATAATCAGCGCCACACGCGGGTGTAGTTCAATGGCAGAAGTTACTCCACCTATATAAATCATGTTTTTTCGGAAAAAGCTACGCCAAAAACTACGCCATGGACTTGGCCAAGTTCATGGGCATCAAGCCGCAGGAGGTCACGCGCATCCTGGACTTGCACCACACGACAAAGATCGATGCGCTGGCCGTGCAGACGTCTGCACGGCCAGCGCATCAAGCCCAGGCTAAACGGCCACCCGACTCACCGCAGCACCTGGCGCAGACTCAGCGCATCTGCCCTGCAACTGCCATAGGCGAGGTTGATTGCGTCGGCAGCCCGGGCCTGCTTGAGAAGTAACTCAGTAAGCTCTGCTGAAAGTAACCCGCCGCCAGCGGCTGCGTCTCCTGCACTATCACTGGCACGGGCGGAATCTGCGGCCGTGGCGCCGTCACCACTGCGCCCACATCCGGCAGTGGCGTTGGGGTCGCGCAGCCGCCCAGCAGCGCCGGCAGCAACGCGCAGGCGAGCAGCCAGGCCAGCAACAGCACTTTGGTTTTCAGCATCTTTTTTCTCCTGGTTGTTTTTTGATTCCCGCAGCGCGCGCGTGGCCGCGCCCGCCCGAGCCGTCTCGGCGGCCAGCTGGGCGGCCGCTTCGTGCTTTTGCGCTTCGATGGCCGACGCGAACCGCGCCGTAGCCCGGGCCTCGCCGATGCCCTGCTCGTGCGTGCGCCACACGCCGCAGCCCATCACCAGCACACCGGAGCCAACCAGCGCGGCCAAAAGCTTTTCCAGCGCGCTCATGACTGCGCCGCCATACACGCAGCATGCCGCTTGAGCTGGCGTGCCCAGACGCCAGCGCAGACCTTGTTTCCCGGCGTGCTGCAGTTGTAGCCGGCAGAAAACCGATATTTCAGCAGCGCCTGACAGGCGCCGGCATAGTTGCCCGCGCGCAACTCGCGCAGCATCGAGGAGCTGCGCCAGGCGGCAGCGCCGTATTGGTAGCGCCAATCCATAAACACGTCATATTCCGCCTGGTGCAGTGCGATGCCCTCCAGGGTCTTGCGCATGTCAGCCTCATCTTGCTGCACATACTGCAGCGTGCGCTGCAGCGCCTGGGGTGGCGTGGTCGTGTCGCCCAAGCGCACGGGCGTGCCATCGGCGCGGGTCGTGCTGCCAAAGCCGAGCGTGGGCAAATCGCCCCGCGTCGGAATGATGGCAGTGCTGCTGTAGCCCTCTTCCATGGTCAGGCCAACGAAGGCCGTCGCGCTGAGCGTCAGGGCCGCGACGATGATGCGGTTCTTGGCGCTCATTTGGGTGTCGGGGGCGTGCCCGTCTTGAACGCTGACCACATGCCGGCCAGTGCCATGCCCACGCTGAGGATGGCCCCCAGCGGCTTGGCCAGCTTGCCAACGATCTCAAACACCTTGAAGGCACCCTTAAAGGCCTGCAGCAGCTCGACCAGTTCGGACGTGCTCTCAGCCGTCTTTTTCGTGGCCGCCGTATTCGCGGCAAGATCCTCTTCAATGCGCGTCATGCGCGCGTCGCCCTCTTCGAGCCGCGCAAAAATGGAGCCGGACACGGGCGTGTGCACCAAGTTCCCAAAATTGTCTTGAATCATAAATACACAGACATAAAAATGCCCGCCGGTGTTGCCACGGGCGGGCGGATTGAAAAAACCAAGGTCAAGCGGCCATTAACTCATCGACATAACGAAAGTCGTAAATACCATCCCTGTGATCTATAAAGTAGCGGCGGCGTAGGAATGCCTACTGCTATGGCCGCTAGTTATTCAGCAACGGCAACGCGGTGGTCATGCACCAATGTGCTCCAGTACGGCGCGCTTGAGCTGGGGTCAAGTGCCATAAGTAGGTAGCCACCCGTGTACGTAGGGTCCAGGCCATTGAAGCGGTACACGCCTCCAGCGCCGGACTTGATCTGGTCAAGCATCACGCCAGTGTCTCGTGAGTAAATGCGCAGCATCACACCCACTGTCGGCACGCCGGCCATGCGCAAAGTCCCGGTGATATAGCCGTTAGTCGGCACATTGCATAGCGAGCGGTAGGCGTCCGTCAGCATCGTGGGATGCGCTTGCCTGATGTGCAAGTAGTTCGGCATAGAGTCCACGAATTTGACTGATTTTGCTCCGAGGTCTGCCATGCTTAGCTCCAAGTGTCCGAAGTTTCAACGATGGGTACTCCGCCGTAACCCGGCACAATAACCTCAAAAGTCTTCCCGGCATTGGGGCCGCTGCCAGAAAAAGTTGTCTGTGGCGGAAACAGTGTGCGGTTGTCGTGCAGCGAGTCCCAGAGAAACCGCAAATGCCCGCGAGGCTTTGCGAGATTAGCGGCACTGGTTGTATGCGTGGCAATCGCAATTCGACTTAGCAGAATGCTTGCGGTGGCGGGGTCTGGATACGGAGAGTTGTTAGAACCGATCTGACCTGATGACGTTGACTGAACACCTGCCGGCATTACCGGCAAGGCAAAGGCGCTTGACCCAGTGCCGGCTACATCCCTCGTCACATACATACCAGACATGTCGCCGTACGTGCCGTAGTATCCCATGTACGAGGTCGCCAGTTGTCCGCATACCATGTCATTAAACAAGTCTGCAGATTTGTAAGAGGTGAACTGCCCGAAAGTTGTCCAGTTCCAAGTCCCTGTTGGGTCGCCCGAACCATTGAATGCCATCACAACAGTCTGGGCGTCGGCCCAGATTTTCCACTTTGGGCTTATCGGCCCGGCACCCAAACCGGCATCATACCCAGAAGCGTTTCTGTACGGCGTGTACATGCCGTTGCCGGGCACCTGCGTGGTTGTCGGAAATGCTCCAGTACCCGTAGAGATGGCGGTCATGCTCTCATACCCTCGAATTGCCATGCAGCGATAGCCCCAGGAGTTGTCGGCGCTTTCACCATCCCACACCCGAAAGAAGCGGTTATTGCCGCCTGCGCCCTGCTTAAACACCCCGATGTTGGTGCCAGAATTGAATGGGTTGGTCCAGCCGGCTGCAGGCTTTGTGCCGTAGGCGGTGCCGCCAGTGCCGACGAGCACTGCTTTTAGAATGGCAAGCATTCCTCCCACGGCTGTTGTGATGACGGGTGCAAGTTGCGGAGCACCCGCATCATTACTGGAATAGGCTCTCATATCTACTTTCTTGTGTGTTTAAGGTGCGGGCGTTGTAAGATTAAAGTCTTCAGAGGTGCTAGGCTCTAGCACTAGATTGAAGTCTTCTGGTCCCTCGGCGACAGGGACCAGCAGCAAGGGGCCGGCGGTGAACATCAGGCGTACCCCTTGCCCATGCTGCAAAGCAGCTTGTCGCTGGTGCTGTCGTAGTAGCAACTCATGAAATCCACAGCACTGGCAGCGGTGGATAAAGTCGGGATGACGCCGCTTGGAAACGTGTATTTTGACCCGTAGGCCATGGTTCTTCCACCCACGCCGTCCTGCCGGATGTAGAAATTGAGCACCATGCCGTCTGTCAGGTTCTTGGGATTGGACAGCGTGGCATTTGTGTCGAGGGTCAGCCTGAAATTGTTCGACAGACTGGCATCAACAGCGACGACCGCACCGCTGGCCAGAACGACAGGCGCAACGCTCTGGTTTTTGGTAAAAACATTGATCGTAAAAATTGATGCCGCTTTGTCCCATAGCTGGTTTAGGAGAGCAATGGCGAGTGGCCCAGCCATTTCGCTGAAGAAATTAGCGCTCATTTACCAGCTCTCGATCGTGATGTTGGTGCCATAGGCGTTGAACGAAGTAAACGCAATCGCAGCGTTCTGGCGCTTGCCATAAATCATGCTGTCCTGCTCTAGGAGCGGATCGGCGCGGTCAGGCACCAAGGCGACGAAGATGGGCCTGGCCGTGCCTGAGCCGCGCATGATCTGGCTCATCCGTGCTCGGTCGGCAGGGGGCATCAAGCCCAGGTCGAGCCGCATGGTTTCGGACAATGTGCCCCGGTCGGTCACGAGGTCGCCGGCCTCGCTGCGGCTGTTCTTGCTGGCGTCCTCGACGCCGCTGGTGGCGCCATAGCTGGCGTTGTATCGTGGTGCCCAGTACGCGCCGGCCACGATGCGCGCGCAATCGATGCAGCCAGCCGGATTGCCGGTGTCCACCAGGTCAATCACCAGGCGCTTGACGGCGTAATGACTGTCGAGCCAAACAGCCGTCTTTGATGCCCCGCCATACGCAAACGCGTTGGCATTGAGCGGCTGCTTCCAGTCCCACAAGCCCAGCGGCGGACCCGGACAGGCATACTGCGCGCCGCTATCGACTACCAGCGTGCCGCCTTCGGCCGCGTCATAGCCGCGCACGCGGATGGTGGCATCCGCTGTGAGGTTGCACGCTGGCAGAGCCACGCCGGCGATGGTTTCAAACGCCGCCCAGCTCAAGGTGTAGGTGACGCTGGCGCCCTCGCTGCGATGCACCTGACTTTTGATGTCCGTCAGCAAATTGGCGACGACCAAGGAGCCTGCCGTGCTGCTGGCCATCAGCGTGGCACGGTCGGCCGCATTGTCATGGATAAGGCGCAGGTTACTCATTGACGCTCCAAGCGATGGTGTCCAGCTGTGCTGCGGTGGTGGCCGCCTCTATCTGCGCATGCAGAGCACGGGCCTCTTGATGTAGGCTGTCGGCGTATTGCGCCAGGGCCACGGGCATACCCTGCATGGCTTGGGCATCCAGCGTCAAGGTGCTGTTATCCGCGCAGGTCCAGGAGATCAAAAACGCTACGCCGCCGCGCTGCGCGGCATCTGCCGACTGCACCGCTGTCGTGATGCGCTGCACGCTGCGAGCGTCCGAGTCGATTAGCCGGCCCAAGTAGGGGAAGTGGTTGGCTTCCTGGCGATCACGGGCCTGGCGGATCTCAGACCACTTGAGCGCCTTGAGGTCTTGGAGCGTGCGCGGGTCGTGCCACACCTTTTTAATCCAGTCGAAATCGTGGTCCAGGGAAGGCCGGGCCGGCTGCTCATGGTGGTGCCCATCGGCATCGACCCAGCCACCGACGTGCATGACGCCTACGGCAATGGCCGTCTCGGCAGTGGCCAGTTGCGCGGGATCGGCAGCCGTGCCCGAATACAGCACACGCCCGGTGGCGCGGCAAAGGGCGGTAAATTCGCTCATCGCAGGGTTCCTAAAAGTATGACGGTGCAATTGGTAGCGGTGGTAGCCGTGGCGGTGACGGTCAGCGCTCCCGTAGAAGGCGCCGTAACCTCCTGCTGGCCCATCACGACCAGGGGCGGCGTGCTGTAGCGATAACCGGTCTCGGAGTACTCCACGACCGTGGCGTCGGCCACCTCGCTCAGCGGCATTGACAGGCAATTGATCGAGAGACTGGCCGCAACGGCGACAGAGCCGGTGTAGGCCGATCTGGAGTGCGCCAGGCAGACCACCTTCATGGTCTCGCCAGCGGGCACGATGATGTTGGTCGAGGTTCCGCTGACGCCGCTGGCCGAATTCATGGCCGAGACAGAATTGCCCGCCATGTGAATCGTCTTGATGACGTTAGCCTGCTTGAGGGTCATCAAGCCATTGATCACATCAAACGCTGGCGTATAGATGTTGCCGTTGTCCCGTATCTCTGCGTATCCGCCCGTGTTCGCATTGCCCAGCAGCAAGCCCTCGGCGCCCAGATAAAACCCGTTGCCGGACGCTGGCCAAGCATGGCCGGAGAACATGCCGCCCAGAATGGCGCCCTTGATCGCCACCGCGCCGCCGGTGTCCACTACGAAATTCCCGCCTGCCAGCGAGGCACTGCCGTCAGCAAGTACGGAAAAGGCCGAACCCATCTTGAACACTGGCATGGTGCCCGTGGCTTGCATGTCCAGTACTCGCTCACCCGAATAGGAAAAGGCGCGGATCAGGCCGCTGCCATCGATCTTCCAGCCCAGGATGCCTGGGGTATAGACGCCACTGCGCAGATATTGGCCGACCGCGATCGAGCCGGCCAGCAGCTTGTCTGCGCTCAGGTTGGCGATGCGCGAGCTATCGACCGCCTCCTCCTTGATCTGCGCCCTGCCGATCTGCGCCTCGAAAATCAGGGCCAGCGTGCTGTAGAGACCGGCCGGGTAGACCGTTCCATTGATCTCGGTCGGCTCGTTCAGCACCGTGAAGGGTTTGCCTGGACCCGTCAGCGCAGCCACCATGGCTTCAACGTTCTGTCCAGTCGCTGCCGCGAGACCATTGGGGCCGCCTGCCGGCAGGGATTCCTCGCCATCGCGGCTTACCCAGGTGACCCACAGGCGCCACGACAGACCGGGATTGGTGGCATGGGCTGTGACGGGTCCGACGAACGAGTCGATCTTGTCCGCATCGTCAAACACCGGCAGCGCCCCGCCCGTCCACAGCGCGCCGTAGAGGTTGGTGCGCAAGTAACCATGGCCCACCGTGAAGACTGGGCTGGCATGCTCGATGATGATGTGCGAGATGGCCGGGCTCACCATAAAGCCTTCCGGCATGGGCGGGCGCGTCGCGTCCGGCACCAGCGCAGGAATGATGACGTTGGGCGCCAAGGGAACCGGCAGCAGGCGCGACGGCGCGGCCTGCATAAGCAAATCCCGAGGGTTGACGATTGCGCTCATGCCAGTACCTCGATCTGTGTGCGGCAGGTCAGCCAATCGCGGCTCAAGCCCACCACCTGGCCGGTCACGCCGCCGCCCAAGCCAAAGCGCCCATGGGTAAGCGTCTGAGCACTGCCCAGCGCCGCGAGCATCAAAGCCGGCGTGCCGGTATAGCCAAAAACCGTGCGCTGCACCGACCACAGCGCCAAGCGCCTGGCGGCCTCGCCGCCGGCATCGCTTTCGGTCAGCAGCAGCGTCTGGATCTGCTCGGACTCGGTGCTCAGCCGCCAGGCGCCGGCCACGGCTGCATCAAGGGCCGTGGTGGTGAGCCACTCCATGCCGAAGAGCTTTTTATGCTGCTCAGGAATCCCGGTTTGCAAGTCGGACTGCACGGTCCAGCACCTGCAGTAACCGGCCTTCACGGACGCCTGCACAGCGGGCCGGTCGGCAATGTGCATACTGTCCTCGGCCATATGCTGGCTGGTCACCGCAACCGGCACGCCGGCAGGCGGCAGCGCGATCTTGAGCAACTGCAGCAATCCCGTGGCCGTCATGACCAGCTGGGCGCCCACGCTGGAGGCGAGATCCGCGCAGGCCTGCAGCACGTTGGTTCGGTCTGCCAGGTAGAGTCCGACCGGCTGCGGGTGCAAAGCCTCGAAGGCCGTCAGGTTGTCGGCGTCCAGGTCGCCCGCCGTGAACCGATCGGCAGCTTTTCCATAGCCGGTCACGATGCGCTGCACCAAGGCAGCGACGGTATTGCGGTACACGCCGCCCGCTTTGTCGCCCTGCACGCTGCAGGTGATGAGGCCTGCAGGGTTGGAGGCCAGGGTGAAGGTACCGGCAGCCAGATCCTCAATGAAAGCCACGGGCATGCCGTTGTCGCGCACCTCGATGATCCGCTCGATGGCCCCGTCGTGCACTTGGTACTTCAACTGCGCCGCGTCTATCAACAACGGCTCGACGTTGTGGCACTCCCCCGCACAAAAGGGAATCAGGCGATCCCGGTTCTCGCCTGTGCCGCCCAGCTTGGTGTCGCTTACCGGCGTGTTCAAGCGCTGGAGCTTGTCGCGCAAGGCCAGATTGAGCGTGTTGCGCTCACGGCTGCTGATCCCGGCGAGCATGCCCGAGAAAATCTGCCGGAAGTCCGCGCGCGGCCAGCGCACGTCGCCCATGAACAGGTTGACCGGACGGTTGGCCCAGACATCGTCCAACCACGCATCGCGCTCACCGTTTTCGTTGCCGATCTCGATGTCGCCAAAGCTCAAGGACGCGCTGCCGTCGATGCTGAGCTTTTCCGTGATCGTCACACCGCCCCTGACCACAGCCAGATAGGCAGCGTGGGCCGGCACGTCGAGCGCGCCGGTCACGTAGCCGGCGCTCGACAAGTAGCGCACGGTTTCCACGCCATCCACCAAGGCCGAGGCCTCGACGAGCAAGCAGCGGATGGCGCTTGGCGAATTGAGCCAGGCAAGGTATTGGGAATCGGTCAGGGCCATTTATGCAAGCTCCGGCTGTTTGGACCAGCCTGTTTTTGATTTGCTGTTGTTGATGCTGTCGGCGTTGTTGGCGCTGGCCTGGTGCACCGCCTGGATCACGGCAGCGGTCTGCCCACTTTGCTGCTGGCTTAGCCGCTGGATCTCGCCCGTGAGGGCATCAACCCTTTGCAGCAGCGCTGCAGCCAGCGCATCGCTTTGCGCCTGTCCACCGGCTGCGGGGTTGTAAGCGCGCGGCACGATCGCTTCGCCTTGGTGGATCTGGGCAATCATGTCGTGGGGCACATAGTTCGTGCCCACGGCAAAACCTGGCAAGCTGACAGTGCCGGCCGTGCCGGCCTCCTGCTGGGCCTTGGCCAGCGCAGCAATGGCTTGGCCAACGCTCAGCACACTTTTGTCAATCTCGCCTAGGGCGGCGAGCTGACTCTTTGCTGCATCGAGCTGCAGCTGGGCCACGTCAGCCGTAGCCAGCGCACCGATCGCCGCCCCGCTGAGCGCCTCGCGCACCCGGTCGAAGTCCACCAGGTAGCCGTTGCCGCTGGCGTTGTACGCCTTGGACGCCTCCAGGAGCGCCGAAGACGCACCCTGCAACTTACCGTAGGCGGCCGCCCGCTCGTCGGCGGTACCGGTTTGCGTGGCTGCCAACAGCCGGTCAAACTGGCCGCTGGTTTCGGCGTAGCGCTGGGCAGGCGTGAGGGGCGAGAGCGAGCCCGTGAGCAGGCCATCGCGAAAGCTGCGCAAGTCGGCAGCAAAGCCACGGAATTTCTCCACGGTGCCCTGCATGGCCGCCTGCTCGGCTTTGTACGCATCGATCAGGCCCGCGCGCGCGGATGCCACGCCATCGACCGCCGTAGTGATCGAGGCAAAGGCGCTGGACGCGCCCAGCAGGGCCGCATACATCTTGCGGCCGCTTTCGGTGGTCACGTCCTGCGACTCCATGAGCGCGCGATAGCTCGCACGCGTGGCCGTGGCAGCATCCAGACCAGAGCCCGCCACGGCCGCATTGATGCCCTTGATGGTCTGCAGGCGCTTTTCTTCGTCCGTATAGAAATTGTCGTAATAGCTGCTGAGGGAATTGCCCAGCGCCTCGAATCCGCCCGCCGCCGCCGCCAAAGCAGCAGTAGCGTCAAAGCTCAGGTCGGTCAAGCCCTTGAGCGGCAGCTTGATCATGGCGGCGCGAAACGCCTCCACCCCAGCCACCTGGGCATTGATCACGGCCAGCAACTGCGTGACCGCCGAATCACTCAGCGCCTCGGCATCCACGCCGGCCACCAGCGCCTTGATGGTCTGCGGAATGTCCTGCGCGATCTGCAGCGCCTGGATGATGGACTGGTTCAGGTCGGTGGCGAAATTGGCCGCCGCCGTGGCCGAATCGACGTTGTGCGAGCTGGTCGATTCGTAGAGCGTACCGCCGTAGTTGTCGCCCCGGCCCGACTCGCCAAAGGTCAGCCCGCCGGTCAGCGTGCCGCCCGAAAAGACGCCGCCCCGATCGTTGCTGCTCGACTCTAGGCCCGCCTGGTAGCCGGTGATGGCCGCCTGGCTGCCCAGATTGGTCAGCAGTGTGTTGATGCCCTCGACAGTGCCGGCAATGGCCTGGCGCGTGGTCGATCCTGCAATCTCTCCGCCGCTGGGGCCTTCGAGCAAATTGACGCCCAGCGCGTTGCCCGTGGTGGTCGTGCCGCGCCGGTTATTGGTCAGCGTGCCGTCGGTGCTGTAGCCGTACTGGCCGCCTGCGCGCGTCTCGCCGGATTTGGCAAAAATCGCGTAGGCGGCTATGGCAGCCATCGCGGCCCAGCCCGCCGGCCCTATAGCGGCCAACCCAGCCGTGGCAGTTGATGCGCCGCCCGCCGCCGCGGCTGCGCTCGACGCCGCCGCCGCGCTGGCCGCGTCGATGCCGATGGAGGTCGCCAGCGCTGTATTGGCCGCAGTCAGTCCGGTCACGGTCCCAGCCAGGCTGCCGATGCTGCTGGACAGGCTGTTGCCGGTGACCATGCTGTTCAGGCTGTTCAGGCTGGAGGCGCCCGAGAGCAGGCCAGATCCGCTGGACGCATTGACCGCCGCACTGGCCACGGATGATGATGTTCCAGTGACGGCCGCCGTGATGTTAAAAACCCACTGCTTGACCGTCATCTGGTAGAGCAGATCGAGCAGCGTGGCCTTCAGCACATTCTTGAGCTTGGTAAAGGCATCCTGCCCGCCCTCAAAAATGTTCGTGAAGGTATCGTGCGCCGTGCGGTCCACCGACTGCCACAGCGCATTCCAGCCGCTTTCCTCTTTTTCGCGCACGGCTTTGGTGGACATCAAGCCCAGCAGTTCCTTGCGGGCATCGATTTCTTTTTGCAGCGCCAGCCAGCCGTCCGAGCCTTCGTAAAACTTGGCGGCCTGGGCTTCCTGCATGCGGGCCACGGCCAGCATTTCAACCGCCTCGGCCAAGCTGACGTTTTGCGCCCGCGACAGCGCCAAGGCCTCTTCTTCATCGCGCAAGCTGGTGATGCGTCCGCGCACGGTGGCCAGCGCGGCCGTGGCCGCCTGCTCCTGCGCGAGCAACCAATCGGCAATGCCATCGGCCTCTTTCTTGCGGGCGTCCGCCGCAGCCTGCGCAGCCTTTGCAAGAGCCTCATGGGCCGCTTTCATATACGGCTGCTGGGCCAGCAAGGCGGCTTGGGCAGACGTCAGCAAGTCCAGATTGATGGCACCGGCCTTGTAAGCGGCGCTCAGGCTGTCCCACTTTTTGGCAAAGTCGGCCGACAGGTTGGCACTTTCTTGCCCGATCAGGCTGGCCGCCAGTTCCGCACCGCTGGCCGCCAGCCGTTGTGCGGCAGACGCGCCCTTGTCAGCGCCAGCGGCGAGATTTTCAAAGTTGAGCTTGGCCTTTTTCGTCGCGCCCGACGCATCTT
>Ga0308165_1005192_pt1 | contig 12281 bp, 16 predicted proteins | sample PhyWR2_FD_201032 | JGI IMG/M metagenome (GOLD analysis project Ga0308165, IMG submission 201032) | Phyllosphere microbial communities from UC Gill Tract Community Farm, Albany, California, United States - DLSLW.R2 | ecosystem: Host-associated > Plants > Phyllosphere > Unclassified | place: USA... | reverse complement strand
ATGAAAGGGCTTACGGGTAAAGATGTTGGTAACACAGCGTCAAACTCAAGTCGTCTTGGAAATTTCCTTGGTCGGGGAACTCGTTCAGCGTCTGAATGGGCTGGTCAAAAAATGCAAGGTGCTGATGCGTGGGCAGGGCAAAAAATACAAAGCGGCATTAATTCAATGGCTGATCGCCGCAGGGCATCACTTGCTAAAAAAAGGAGTGAAGCAGCATGAAATTAGAAAAATTAGTTTTATTGATTTTCATTTTTTCGATTATCGGATGTTCCAGTAAGGCAACTTTACCGTCTGATGTCTCTGGAAAACTTGAACCAATAAACCATAGTCAGGTTATTAGCTATGAATAAAAAAATTAAAGAACAAATTGATTCTGCAAAATCGTTCGAAACTCAGATTCGTGCTGAAAACGAAAAATCTAAAAAAACGGCTTGGTGTGTGGCTTCGGTTGCATCACTACTGGCAATTTGTTTGGGGGTTGCAGTCGCGGTTCTTACTCCTTTAAAAGAGAAAGAACTCGCTATTGTTAGCGTTGACAATACTACTGGACGAACAGAGTTAATCACGCAGGTAAAACAGGAGCAGATTTTACAGTCAGAGGCGCTGGGGCGTTACTTTGTCGATAAGTATATCTCTTTGCGAGAGGGCTATAACTATCCTTCATTACAAAGTGATTATGAAACAGTACAGCTATATAGCTCTAATACGGTTAAAGATGATTACCTACGACTTTTTGCCAGTGATCTAGCACCGGACAAAGTGCATAACAATAACGGGGCTTATGTCGTAGTTGAACGGTTGTCTAACATTATAACTGATGCAACTGCACCAGATAGGCTTTCTACATCTCGATTCAAAGTCATTAGTAGAAATTTCAGAACAGGGCAAGTGACCACCTCCTATTTAGCTCTGCGTGTTACTTATCGCTTTGATTTGAAGAAAAGCAGTGCAACTAATCCACTTGGATTCACTGTAACCAGTTATCAGGCAGATAAAGAAATCAGGGGGGAATAATGGACACTAAAAGTTTAATTATCACTTTAAGCCTGTTTTCACCTTTCTTAGTGAATGCTGCGGCAGTTCCTCAGTCGTCAGGCTATGACGCAAGAATGCAGAATGTGAGTTATAACGCAGCAAACACCACTGTGATTAAATCAAAAACAGGTTTTTTAACGTCAATCGTTTTTGACGAAGGCGAGGCGGTTATAAGTGCAAGGGCTGGTTTTCCTGCGGGTTGGGAGATTGATAAAGATGATAACGTTGTTTATGTGAATCCTCGGCCTGTGGTTCAGCAACAAGAAAATGCAGAAGGAGAGAAAGAACAAAAAGTTTTCCAACCTGTAGCTAAAGAGTGGGACACGAATCTTTTCGTTAGAACAACAAAAAGAGTGTATAGCCTCGATTTAGTTATGATTCCTGATGAACAGAAAAATAGCCCCGCATATGTAGTTAAATATAGTTATCCTGCGGAACAGGCAAAATTAAGAGCGGAAGAAGCTAAAAAAATTCAAACGCAACAAGAGGAGATAAAAAACAAAAAAGTTATCGCTAATAATTTTGAAAACGCCGATGCACCAAAGAATTGGAATTATTACATGCGAGTCAATGAAAAATTTGATAGTCGCAGGATTGCTCCTGATTTTGCTTATGATAATGGTGTTTTCACTTACATTGGTTTCAACTCAAGCAAAGTATTCCCTGCCCCGTTTATGTATAAAGATGGGAAAGAACAAACATTGTCTTTCAATGTTCAGACGAAAGGGAAATATAAGATTATGGTTGTTCATAGTGTAAACGATAAGTTTGTTCTTCGTTATGGTGACAGCGTTGTTGGTGTAGTTAATCAGTCGTTTGGGAAAATAATTACAGACCAAATTAATACAGCATCGCCAAATGTTGAACGTGTCGAGGTGAAAAATGACTGATATTAAAAGAACCGATGATTTGGTTGAGGATGCAAATCAATTAAGACAGGAGCAATCACAGCTTCATAACATTGGTGGGGTAAAATCAAAAAACAACCGCTTTAAAATGGGGTTGCTGTTTGGTTTTGCTGCAATTCTTATTGTGGCTATTCTTGGCCTGAAAATTTATAAAAAGTTTTACTCCGAAGAGCCTCAAGCAGCATCTACGGTAAAGGCTGATGATAATGCCTCGCAGGTTGGTAAGGTTCGTACAGGTATGGGACAAAACTTTGACCCTGTAGCGAACGAGACGAGCAGTGGTAATGGGGTAGAAACGACGAGCAACAATCCTGTTCCTACAGATAAATCAACATCTGGCCAGTTCCAGAAATATCTCTCTATTCCTGTCTTGGGGCAGTCTGGCAGTAATAGTGAGCGTCAAAGCAACGCAGGGACGGCGCAGCAAGACGAAACAAGCACAGGCCAGCAGCAATCACAGGCTAAGGCCGTAGCTGCATCCCGTATGCAGGTATCAGCAATTAAGCTAGATCCCAACCTCTATATTGAGGAAAACACCATTATCCCATGTGCACTAACAACACGCTTTGTTTCAGATGTGGGCGGGCGTATCAATTGCGTCATAACAGAGGATGTATGGAGTGCTAACCATCATACGAAGCTGATTGAGAAAGGAACCAAAGCATTTGGTAGTTACAAAACCGGTACTCTGAATCATGGGCAGGGACGCATGTTTATTATCTGGAATCAGTTACGCACTCCCGATTTTAAAAGAATTGATTTAGTCGATACTGCGGCAGCAGGAGCCTTGGGAGAAATGGGTATTGATGGTTGGATTGATTCACATTTCTGGGATCGTTTCAGTGGTGCAATGTTAGTGGGGATGATACCTGATGCAATGCAAGCACTTAGCGGTGCGGCAAATAATAATAAAGACAATCAGACCGATTATACAGCGAACAGTCGAGAAGCATTTGCCGAGATAGCGAAAGAAGCAGCGGCAAATAGCATAAATATTCCACCTACTATGTACAAAAATCAGGGCGATATTATATCAATTGTTGTTGGTGACGATATTGATTATTCTGGCATCTATCAGTTAAGGGCAAAGTAAATGAATAATAACGTTGCGCCACTGATAAATAATAAGTCTCTCGACTTTTATAAACGGCAGGTTTTCCAGCCCTATCTTGATATTGATGGATTGACTGAGATAGCTGTAAACCGTTCGGGTGAGATCTGGACGGAAATCAACGGTGAATGGTCAGTGCATGATGATGAGAAAGTTACCTTTGATTTTTGTAAACGATTTTCTCAGACATTAGCTTCATTTCGTGGTGATGAAGTTGGTGATACAAAACCTTTGCTTTCAGCAACGCTTGAATCTGGTGAGCGTGTACAGGTTGTTTTCCCTCCTGCATGTGAGAGAAACACAATATCAATTACGATTAGAAAACCATCTACAAGGCAGATAACACATAAGGAATATGTAGATAGAGGTTTTTACGACTATGTTCAGTCAGGTAAAAAGTATCATAGTCATGATGATACGCTCCTTGAACTCTTCAAACTGAATAAAATCTCAGAGTTTATGGAGTTCGCTGTAAAGGTTGGTAAAAACATCGTTTTTGCGGGCGAAACAGGTTCAGGTAAAACTACCTATATGAAAAGCCTGATTGATTTCATACCGTTAAGCGCAAGGCTAGTAACCATTGAGGATGCGGAAGAAATAGAGTTCTTTATTCATAAAAACTTTGTTCATCTTTTTTATCCTTCGGAATCTGGAAGTGATTCAGGCTCAATCATCACCGCAGCAAAGTTGATTAAATCTTGTTTAAGAATGAAGCCAGACAGGATTTTACTTGCAGAAGTAAAAGGCGGTGACGCATGGGATTTTATTAAAGTTGCGGGTTCTGGTCACAGAGGCAGTATGACGTCTATTCATGCAGGCTCTGCGAAAGACGCCATCATTCAGATGGTAACGAAATGCTATCAAAACATGGAATGTCAAAATCTGCCATTTGATGTGCTTAAAAAAATCATTCTGGACAATATTGATATTGTCGTTCATGTCGGAAGGGATGGTGTTGTTAGGCACATGAGTGATATTTATTTTAAGGGGGCTGATTGTGAAAAAGTTTAACAAGCAACAGTCTATATTTATCTTCGGGATCATGTTGGCTTTTACGTGGTTTGCAGGGTCATTTGCTTTCTTTGTTCTTTACTTCAATCAAGTCCAAAACATTAAACCATTAAAAGCGATATTTAAGGCAATAGACGCATATAACATGGACTCGTTCATCAAAAGCTTGATACTGACAGGTGTAGCAGATGAGATAAGGTTGATTGCATTTCTAGCTCTCTGCTCAGGTTTTGTATTGTCGTTGGCAATTCCGATAATGGCATTAATAAAACTAAATGAGGAAAAGGAAAATGTGTTTGGTGATGCAAGGTTTGCCACGATTAAAGATGTGAGGGAGTCAAACAGCTTCACTCTTGATGGAGACGAAAAAGAGGGGATTATTGTAGGTCTTAAAGATAAAAAAATAATTCGCTATGTAGGTGCTGCTTTTAGCGCAATGGGTGCGGGAACTCGTGCAGGTAAAGGGGCTGGTATAGTTATTACCAACCTTATGAAATATTGGTGGAGTGTGATAATACTCGATCCCAAGCGTGAGTGTTTCAACATTACCAGCCTTATAAGAAGAGTGATTCTTCGTCAGGAGGTGTTTAAATTTGACCCCTTCAGCTCTATCACCCATCGATTCAATCCTCTTTTTTATGTCAGTATGGGAACCAGTGAAGGATTTAACCAGTTAGAAAATCTGGCGTTGATTGTTTATCCTTATAAAACAGACGGTGCAGATGCGGGTAGTTATCTTAATAAAACAGCCGGAGGTTTGTTTAAATCTCTTGCTGTTACTCTTTGGTTTATGATTGGCAAGGATAAACCAGCATTAAAAGAACTTGATATTGAACCGTTGTTTTCGATGTCGAAAATCAATCTTCTTTTTGAACGTGCTGACCCTGAAAACTTACTTTCATTTCTAAACGAAATACGTGGGGATCTTGAAGGTAAAGAAAAGATACTGGCTGATATAGGTGTATCTGGTCTGAAAGCCTTTATTGAAATGGAGGACAAGACAAAAGCGCAACTTAAAAGTAATTTCCTTAATGGACTATCCCCATTCTCTAACCCTAACGTGGCTAAAGCTACTGATGGTAATGATTTTGATTTACGTCAGGTTAGAAAGAAAAGAATGACCGTTTATTTCTGTATCTCAGGTGACAATGCACGCCTTGCTGAAAAAATAACAAACATTTTTTTCCAGCTTGCTATTCAGGTAAACCTTGAAAAGATGCCTACGGATGATCCAGAGATAAAGCATGACTGCTTGTTTCTTCTGGATGAGTTCCCGTCAATTGGTGCTGTGGATTACATCAAAAGCAAATCTGGCCTTATCGCTGGCTACAAGCTGAAACTGCTGATTGTTTATCAGGTTGGATCTCAGCTTGAAGAAATCTATAGCTACGCTGGCAGCAAAACGCTACTCGCTAGTGCGCCATGCAAGATTGTTTATTCAGCTTCCGATGTTAAGGATGCGCGCGAACTGTCAGAGGCTATGGGGACAAAGACGGTCACAATTGGTTCTAAAAGCAAGAGCCGCAGCCGTGGTGGTATGTCACGCTCAGAGTCCGAAAGTCTTATTGAGCGTCCTCTGGTAACGACTAACGAACTGCTCACGCTGAAATTTAGTGAGGAAATTCTCGCGATGAAGGGGGAAAACCCGATTCGATGTGAGAAAGCATTTTACTACATGAATGAATATTTCTTTGGTGATTTTATTAAGGTAGCACCTTCTTTGGAAAGTGTTTTCCCTAAAAAGAACGGTAAGTTGTTAATGCCACCTCAAAAAATATTTGAAAACGAGATTGTTGCTAAAGGCTATCTCGCTATAAAAGACGTTCCTGATCTCGATATGGCTGCATAAAAGGAAATCAAGATGAAAGTAATGCTGATAATCGTAGTTCTCGCCCTTGCTGGGTGTTCATCCCCTCCAGAACCAACTCCTGTAGAGTTTGGCAAGGCCAATGAGATTGTAACCCCGTCTTTACCTTATATGGCTGATTTTCACGGTGTCATACCATCAGAGACTAACGGCCTTGGATGGACATTTAGCAGAACATTTTCAAAGAGTGAGGATTTTACTACTCCAGAGTATTACTACGCACTGGCACATGCCGATAGAGTTATTGTTTATACCAGTAAAGCCGATCTTTGGTTTCAAGTAAGGGATGGGTTGAAAGCTCAAGGGGCTAGAGGTGTTATCGAGTGGGTGTACCAATCTGCGTTTTTAACAGAGCAAATAAAAATAACCTTCATTAAAACACATCAGGAGAGAAAAAATGACTAGAAATTTTTTAATGGCTCTACCTCTGCTTACAGGGTTAGGATTGGTTTCAGTTAACGCACATGCTGCTGATCCATGCGAGGTGGTACTCTGTATGTATGGGAAAGCTGTTGGTAGCGGCGGTGGTGGTGAATGTAAAAGCCCTGAAAAAGCATTTTTCAATATAGTGAAAAAGAAAAAAGGCTCTATCCGATGGGATAAAACCTTTGATGCTCGAAAATCATTTTTGAATCAATGTTCATCGGCTGATCCGTCTGCCATATCAAAAATCATGAGTAAGTTCGGAAAGATTAAAGGATAGGTGTTATGACTAAAGAAACTGTTTTTAAGTGTAATGTACTTACAGATGTAAGTGATTATAAAGAACTCGCACTGAATGAGAAGGAAATGGACATCATCTTACAAAACAACACGACAACGATTGTCATTGGTAAGACAGGCAAAGGCAAAAAAACGCATATGGACTCCTGCTTAAGAACTAAACCAAGTAGGATTTTGGTATCAGACAACTAAAGCTCATGATAAACCCCGTAATCGTGAAAACGACTACGGGGAAACCTATCTGATGGAAAAGATAATGAAAAATTTTAAAAATGATTTTGACCGTAAAAAGATATTCGTTTTTTTAGTAATGGCCTTATATGCTTTTCTGCGGCTTCTTACCAGAAGCATCATGATGATGCCAGCGATGCTGTTAGTTACACTGGCAATAGCATTTTACTTCGCACCTGAACAGCTTCTCACTGATGTGATTAATACATGGGGCAGTGCTACTACAGATGAAAAAATCACACTGACAAGACTGTTTTTAAAAGCCGCATTTCTTTTGTCATTCTCGGCTTGTTTTATGGAACCGTTAATTTCATATCCCCGCTATGCGGTTGCAAATGTTCAGTCTGCAAAAGGCGAACATAAGTTATGACACTCGTAAAATGTATGCCTTTTTTTGTCTTTTTCTTTTCCGGTTCTCTGTATGCAGCAGAAATTCAGGGAAAAGTAATTCGTGTACTCGATGGCGATACCATCGAAGTATTGCAGGATAAAAATCCAGTCAGGATTCGTTTAGCAAACATTGATGCACCGGAAAAAAAACAGGCTTTCGGACGCTGGTCAACGAATCAACTTAAAGGTCTGGTTGCAGCACAGCCCGTTATGGTGACGTACACGCAGACAGACCGCTACGGGCGCATTATCGGGAACGTGTTCACGACGAACGGCACTCAGGCCAGCCGATTCATGGTGCAATCCGGTGCTGCATGGGTGTACGAGCGCTACAACACAGATAAAGCATTACCGGCTCTGCAACGGGAAGCACAGACGCAGAAGCGCGGTCTGTGGGCTGACAGTCAACCAGTGCCGCCGTGGGAATGGCGGCATAACAATTAAGGATTTTATTATGAAAGATTGTTTAGGTTGTGGGCATCCATATCCCGATGGTCACTGGATGAATTATGTGAATGATTTTATTGAAAATCCGTTTTTCTGGGCTTTCCTTATTGCTCTCTTTGTCATTGTCATTCTGGTTATGCGCTTTGTTGATGTTGTTAAAGCCAACATGCGTAAAGCCGACAGAATTGACTCCATCTGTGAAGCAATACAATGGACAGAAGGCGGTATTAACAAGCGTATTGATGAAAACAGAGAACTACTTCAACTAATTCAAAGTCAATGCCCGCAGTTGCTTGAAAAACATCCGTGGATAAGTGGCTGGATTGACTCGCAGGAGCAGTATTTCTTAGCTATTGCAGAATACGCTCATGTTCGTGTCCGCAAATATAAGAGGTTTTAAACTATGCTAACAGATAAAGAACTTTCCGCCCTGAATAATTGTTTGCTTGGTACTCACCTTCTCCTTGAGATTGAATTAAACGTTGTGACAGAAGAAAGCTCAAACCTCAGAAGCAGACTTCACAGTGGAGATGATTTAACATGTTCTGAACTCATGGCATTGCCTTACTCTGAATCGTTAGCTGTAAAAAAAATAACAGATACAAACGATATTCAGTGGTTAACTGCTTACGCCATTACTAACGGACGTGACCTGCAATCTCTTTTTGAAACAAGTGAGTTTACATACCTTACTCTTTTTATTGATAACGAGAATATAAGCCCGCAGTTTAAAGAATGGTTAATAGCTTATGACCTAGTTGATGCTTTTCAATCAAGCAAGGCAACTGGTATTACCATTAGTTTTCCTGAAAAAATGAACTCAACCAATGTAGAAATCAATATGGAAACAGAATCGTTTAAAGTCAATCTGGCAGGCTGGATTAAACAAGAAGAAGCTGAATCTGGTGAAAATGCGTTTTACCACCCTAACACTGAATACTTCAAAGTTATACGTGAAATTAATCAGCATGAAACTGAATTTATCGCTAATAGTGGTGATTTAGTAAAAATGGCTGAAAAGCATTCTGTTACTTATAACCAACTCAATGAAGAAGATAAAGAGTTTGTTAATTTTCGCCTAGATGAAGAAATTTTCTTCATAAGTTATGACGATGAGTGAATCCGTTATGAAAGTCAGTTCAATAAAGACAGTTTATGATTTTATGCGTTACTGCCGTATGCCGCTCTGGTTTCAACGCTCAATCAGAGACATGAAAGTCGGTGATACTTTCATTATTGGGAAATATACGCAACCTGTTTCTTACGACAGTGATTCATTTTGTATACCTCCACGCTATTCGGCTTGTCTGGATGGTAGTGAGGCTTGTTTCGTTGCGGAGGCTTGGATAGAAAAAGAACGCGGGGTTTACTCTTTTCACGCTACATGGACATTCCCGACAAAACCAGAACGTGCGCATGTTATGACATTTGGTGAATTCAGAATCCACAAAGGCGGCATTATTGAGTTCGATAATAAAAACGTTAAACCTGATGATAATAACCATGCGGTAAGAAGTTTCGCGCTTGTATCTCGTTATCTCGCTCATATGCTCAACTGCATGTCTGATGAAGATAAAAAAGTCTATTTTAAGAATAACAGTTTTCCTTTATTCAATGGTGTATGGCTGGATAGTGATTGTAATGAAAGGAGACAGCGTGCGGTTGAAGTGGATGGGAAAATTAAACGAGTATGGATTAATTATAAAGATTACATGCCAACGCATCAACTTTCCGCAATTATTGAGGCTGCATTCGCTATGGGCGCACTACAACTGGAGGATTAAGCATGAAAAATATTAAAGAGAGGGTTAAATGCCTATGAGTGCACAAGATGAATTTAAATCTGAAAACAAAAAACCTTTTTACCATAATATGACAACAATCATTATTGGCACAACGGTTGTAGATTGGAAAACGATGGAGGTTGATACTCCGCCATTTCCTGAACATGACAGTGGTCACTACCTCGCTATTTCAGGTGAGGGAATGGTTTTTTCTGGCGAAAAATATGATGAGGGTCGCCGTTGTCAGTCTGGAGTTATTGAATCACATTATGGTACAGAAGATTGGCAGAATGTCCTTTCAAGCTATAAAAATTGGCTATCAGAGAAAGGAAAACGCTATTCCTACATTTTTGTATTGTTGGGTGGCGTGCTTGTTCATCATGAAGTTAATGCGTCAGAATTGATTTAAGGATTATTTATGAGACTTTTTATTGCAGAAAAACCATCTTTAGCTAAAGCTATTTTTGAAGGGCTTGGAGGCAATCCAAATACAGAAAAGAAAAATGGCTACTTTCAGCATGGTTCTGATGCTGTTACTTGGTGTTATGGTCATATGCTTGAACTCTGTGACCCAGAGGATTATGACGACAAATACACTAAATGGCGGTTCAGTGATTTGCCTATCGAAACGACATACCCGCCTACTTACAAAATAAAAAGAGAGGCAGAAGCACAGACTCGTATCATTTTGTCATTAATTGAACAAGCTACCAGTATTGTTCATGCTGGAGATCCAGATGAAGAAGGCTGTTTGCTTGTTGACGAGATTTTAGGTTATGCCAATAACAAAAAGCCTGTAGAACGTTTATTGATAGCTGATCTCAACCTTGCACCAGTGCAAAAGTCGCTTGCAAATATGCAGCCAAATGACAAATTTCGGGGTATGACCAATAGCGCATTGTCGCGCTCACTGCTCGATCAGAGCTTCGGTTATAACCTAACTCGCGGTTGTACGCTCAAAGGCCAAGAGAAGGGCTATGAGGGTACTCTGAATGTAGGGCGTGTGCAGAGCGCGGTTCTTGGTCTGGTGAATCTGCGCACACTCGCAAATCAGAATCATGCCGAAAGTTTTTACTATGATATTTTCGCAACACTTGCTATGAACGGGCATCAGGTAAAGGCTAAATATCAAACAACGGATAGTGATCAGATTGATGATAAAAAGCGACTCATTTCAGATGCACAAGCGCGACATATAGCTGAACGGGTTTCGGGGAAAGAAGCAATCGTCACGATTGCTGCCACAAAACCAGAAAATACTAAGCCACCGATGCCGTTAGATCTTTCAACTCTCCAACGGATTTGTGCAAAACGCTACGGCTATAAAGCGAAGGAAACATCTGAAATCATGCAGGGGTTGTATGAAACACATAAACTTCTGACGTACCCGCGCACTGATAATCGCTATCTGTCGGATGAACATTATTATCAAGCTGGCGATATTTCCGCCGCCATCAGTGCGACAATGCCGGAACTGGCTACAGCAGCCGCAGAGATGGATAAGGAAAAGAAGCATAAAGCGTTTAATGCCAGCAAAATTGAGGCACATCACGCCATTGTTCCAACAACTAAGAGTGGTGCAGGTATCCAGCTTAGTGAAAAGGAAAAGAATGTTTATAGACTGGTCGCTACCTACTATATCGGTTTGTTTTGGCCTGATGCTATTCGGGATAAAACGAAAGTACATTTTGATATCAAAGGTGATACCTTCTCCGCTACACAGAGTGTTTTAGTACAGAAAGGATGGGAGGCATTGGGTAAAGACAGTAGCGATGATGAAGAATCTGATGATACTGAGCTTACAGGCTTTGATTTAGCAACACTTAAATTTAATGATAACGGAATTTGTGAGTCTGCTTTGGTAGACAAGAAGCCAGCACTACCACCAAAATATTTCACTGAATCAACGCTAATCGCAGCAATGAAAAGTGCTGGGAAATTTATTGATGATCCTGATTTGCGTAAAGCACTTGAAGCTAAAGAAGGGGGCGGGACATTAGGAACGGAAGCTACTCGCGCAGGGATATTAGAAAAATTAGCGGCTAATACAGGACTATTATCTATTGAAAAAGAAAAAGGGTACTCAGAGCTTGTCTGGAAAACAACTAAACAAGGACAGGAATATTGTGCTGCATTACCTAGTGAAGTGGTAAAACCTGATATCTCTGCTCGTTGGGCTGAAAAACAAGCCAAAATCAAATCTGGAGAGCTAACTGTAAGTGATTTTATAAAAGAAACTGACGGGTATATTAGTGAACTTATCAGCGATTTGGATAAGAACGGTATCAATATATCATCGAATGCGGCTCCCTGCCCTGTATGTAATAAAGGCTTTTTGCGTAAGCGTAAAGGTCAGAATGGCTTCTTTTGGGGATGTTCATGCTATCCTGCATGTAAAACTTCATTCCCTGATAAAGACGGAAAACCCGTCACTGACAAGAAGTCAGAAGGTGCAATATCTCGATTAGATATTCCTTGTCCTTCATGTGGAAAAGAAATACTCATTAGGCCGAAAGGTTTTTTCTGTACGGGTTGTGAGTTTAAGATCTGGCAAGAATTTTGTGGTAAAAAATTGACTTCAAATCAGGTTGAAAAATTGATTAAAGATGGCAAATCAAATCTGATTAAGGGCTTTAAAAAACGTGACGGTAACACGTTTGATACCGAGCTTGTTTTAGAGGATAAACAAACTGGTAAACTTGGTTTTCCAGCAAGGAAAAAGTAAACTGCCTCCGGCAAGCTAATGAGTGTTAACTAACTGACAGGAAACAACA
>Ga0308165_1005191_pt1 | contig 12285 bp, 11 predicted proteins | sample PhyWR2_FD_201032 | JGI IMG/M metagenome (GOLD analysis project Ga0308165, IMG submission 201032) | Phyllosphere microbial communities from UC Gill Tract Community Farm, Albany, California, United States - DLSLW.R2 | ecosystem: Host-associated > Plants > Phyllosphere > Unclassified | place: USA... | reverse complement strand
CTATATGTCATGCTCCATGGCTATTAATAGAGGCTGACGCTGTCAGAGGACGAAAAGTTACCTCTTACAACTCAATAAAAACCGATTTGAAAAACGCCGGCGGGATTTGGACCGACGAGGAAGTTGTCGTCGACAATGGCCTCATTACGTCGCGCTCCCCGGATGATCTCGACGCATTCGTGGATAAGATTGTGGAAGAAATTGAGGAAGGGCGCCACCCCCGTGAAAAGGCCTGAGATTAGAAATCTGTTACGTTGAACCTTTTTTCAGGCATCTACTTAGGCAAGGGAGATAAAATGCAAAGCAAGCTGCTCTCAAATGATGGTGATCGTGTTTTTATACTGATTGTTGAACCCGGAGAAGAAGCGTTTGCTTCTATCAAAGACTTTGCAATTGATCAGAACATCAACGCGGCGTCCGTTACAGCTATTGGTGCATTTGAAAAAGCTACACTGGCCTTTTTTGACATTCTTTCACAGCAATACAACGATATTCCGGTTAATGTTCAAAGTGAAGTTCTCAGTTTGATGGGCGATATTACCTTGGACGAGCATGGAAAACCCAATCCACATTTACATGCCGTATTGGGACTTTCAGATGGACACACGCGTGGCGGTCATTTTGTTCGAGGTTATGTCCGCCCAACGCTGGAGGTAATTGTCAGAGAGACACCTGCCGCCTTGCGGCGGACCTACCGTCCAGAGTTCGGCATCGCCCTGATTGATCCAACAGCGTAGTTGGAACAACTTCAGCACCAACACGTTTTCATCAAAACTAAGACTTAGCGAGAGGAATGGCTGTTTGTTCATCTCATCACGCTAGAGCGTTTCCTGTTTAAACGGAATCGTGGGAATTGCTCCATCTAATTGTTTTTACGCATTATTCTACGCAAAACCGCTTCGCACTTTTGCTGAAAATTCTCAAGGTCTCATTATCGAATTCGCTCTTATCGTCATTGCAGTGTCGGTCTTACGACCTGCCAATCATACGCCACCGTCTTAAATGCCGAGCCCAGTCATAAGTCTCAATTTTCTTCCATCCAGCGGCACTGCCGCCTTACGGATTACCCAGTGAGCAGCCATGACAACGAATAAGCTGACAACCGAGCGTAGCCTTAGAGATTCCCGCCCTCTTTGGCTCGATAGCCCTCGCATAACAGTACGAAGCAAGTGTCATATCGAGATGGCTCGATATGACACTGTTATTGTCGGCGCGGGTATCAGCGGGGCACTGGTCGCTCAAGCCTTGGTAAAGCCAGGGCAATCAGTGCTCATCGTCGATAAGCGGCGACCGGTTGGCGGCAGCAGCATTGCCAGCACCGCAATGATTCAACATGAAATTGACGTTCCATTGCACCAGCTCCAAAAACTTATCGGAGAAGAGCAGGCAAACAGGGCTTGGCAACGCTCGGCAAAGGCGGTTCTAAAACTCGAAGATATTGTTAGATCACTTGAAATATCCTGCTCAATGAAACGTAAAAAGGCTCTCTATCTTGCAGGCGATCAGTTGGGATCACGTGGCCTTAGCACCGAAATCGAAGCACGAAAAAATGCTGGAATTGAAGCCCGCTTCATCGACAAGACCGAACTAAAAAAGCTCTACGGGATTGAACGAACCGGTGCGATTTTAAGTGACATATCAGCATCGGCCAATCCCGGACAGCTCACTGCCGGATTATTACGTTACGCAGCAAAACAAGGCGCAGAAATCGTAAGCGGTGTGGAAATCACCGACATGAAAAGTTTAGGCCAAGAGGTGGTCCTGGCAACAGGAGAAGGTAAACTGATCTGCGCTGAGAATGTGGTGTTCTGCACCGGCTACGAATTTTTGAAAAATGTAGCAAACAAAAAGCACGAAATCATATCGACATGGGCCATGGCCAGCAAAGCAGGAATCCCGTTACCGGACTGGTTGAGTAACCATATTTTATGGGAAGCATCAGATCCCTATCTTTATCTCAGAACTGATAGCCAAGGTCGTCTCATCGTCGGTGGCGAAGATGAAGAAAATGCCTTTGCCTATCAATCTGAAGACAAACTTCATGCAAAGACAAAAACAATTCGTGAAAAAGTCAGTTCCCTGCTTGGTTGCGAGATCGGTGCGGTAGAATATCGATGGGCTGCAGCGTTCGGAACCACAACAACGGGGCTGCCGCTAATAGGCCCAGTGCCTGAAATGCAGAATGTATATTGCGTTATGGGATTTGGAGGTAACGGCATTACGTTTAGCCAGATTGCTGCAGAGATCGTTTCGGCTGCAATCAATGGCGTTAAAGACCCTGACGCTGAGTTGTTTAAACTTAACTGACTACATTCACTACAACAGTGCTGATTTTCCCGACAAATCTAAAGCATTTCCAGCAAAAGTGCGAAGCGATTTTACGTAGTATAATGCGTAAAAACAATTCGATAGAGCGGTTCCTACGATTCCGTTTAAAGATGAACCGCTCTAGAGTAAACAAACCGGGATTCAAATTCGGTCTCCCACAGAACTTGCAGCGGCTAAAACAGACCGCCGCTGCAATAGATCGTAGTGATATATTTAGAGATAACGGCGCGGATTGGCGGCCAGGTAGAAAGTATTGATCAGCGTATTAATATCAAAAACCGGCAATCCGGATTCTGCAGCAACATAGGACGAAAACGGACACATATTGGTGCATTCAAACAGAATGGCCCCGGGATTTTCACAGCTCGCCATGAATTCACGCGTCATTTCCAGCATTTCTTCTTTCAAAACGTCCGTATCAAGATAATCGCGCCCGTCGATGTAGGTTTGCGGAAATTCAGCATTCTCCTTCATGCCCTGAACCTGGACCGGGATCACATCCGAGGACCAGCCCACACCATTGAAATGAGCGTCATTCATATGATGTGCGCGCTCGGTAAAGACACCGATCACCTTGCCGGGTGCCAGCATGGCGTGAATAATCGGCGCTTGCATAAGCGATGAAGTGAAGACTGGGATATTGACCGCTGCAGCAATGTCTTTTTGAAACGGACCCAAAAAACCGCAGCTCGTGGTAATGGCGCGTACGCCCTCTGCTTCGAGTTCTCGCGCCGCATCAATGAATGGTTCAATCAATTTTGGATCTGGATTGTTGCCCATGATGCGGGTGGCATGAGCACCTTTCACAGTCTTGTAGCGAACAGGAAAATCATAGGATAGCGCATTGCCAATATCTCCAGCGGGACGCGGAAAAATCGTATCCAGCATAAGCACACCGATCTGCTGGCCATAATTGGTGTAGCCACCTTTGAGCATCATGTTTGCATTCCTTTGGAAATTATAGAATTAGTGACCGAAGCGTGCAGGCGAGAAAACACCAGCACTTTCAAATGGGACATTGTTGATTGCGTTGAGCACCATGTCAGCGGTTTTGGGCGCTGCGGCGATCCCGATATGGCCATGACCGAAGGCTGCAATGATCCCCGGATGATGCGTGAGCTTGCCTATCACCGGAATGCCATCCGCAGGCGACGGGCGATGCCCCATCCAGAGCTTGAGATGCTGCAAGTCTTGTTTCTCAAGATTGGGATAGCTTGCCAAAGCGTGTTTGAGCAGCACCTCAGAACGCCGCCAGTCGGGGGCTTTTTCTACCGTTGCGAGTTCGACCTGACCGGATAGACGCAACCCCATATTGGTCGGCGTATTTCCCATTCGCCCGGTGCTCGGCATGATCGGAATATCAAAGGGAAGCTCACTCATCGGTAAAGTGACATGATAGCCCCGCTCGCTTTGCATCGGCACATACAAACCGAGATCGCTCATGATGCGCCCGGAATGAATGCCTGCTGCAAGAACGATGTGATCAGCAGCAATACTTTCATTGTCATCAAAGACGACACGCGGCGAAACACCGGTGAGTACCCTAACGACATTTTTGCGAATGAACCGAACGCCTTCCTTTTCGGCCTGAGCTGCGATACCGGCAACATATCCGCCAGTATCAAGACAATGCGCACCTTCCGTAACATGAATGGCAAAGCGAAAATTGCCCCCAAGCGCCGGAATACGTTCGCGCAGTTCTGCTTCCTGCCATTCGTCAAACAGAATTCCGTTATCGCGGCGCAACTGCCAGCTCAGTGCTTCGGTCTCAAAGGCAGCCCGATCTGGATAAGCGTAAAGCAAACCCTTCTGGACAATCAAATGCTCCTGCCCCGTCTTTCTTGCGAGTTCGAGGTGTCGTTTTGGTCCATCATTGAGCAACCAGTTCAGCTTTGCTGCGGTCTTGGTTACCCTCGATTTTGTAGCGCCTGCGAGCAGAAACCGCGTGAGCCAGGGTGCAAGCTTTGGAACCGATTTCCAGTCAAGGGTGAGTGGACCATTGCGATCCAGCAAGAAGCCTGGAACCTGCCGCCATAGGCCCGGCATGCTCATGGGAATAATTGAAGCTGGGCTGATCCAGCCGCCGTTGCCATAGCTCGCACTTTGCTCGCCACCCGGTTCTGAGCCGTCACATAGCGTTACTTTCAGGCCAGCCTCAGCAAGTCTTAAGGCGATGGTGGAGCCGATAATGCCAGCCCCAACGACAATAACATTGCCTGTCATGACATTTATCCGTTCTGCGTGTGCGCTTGAAGCATCGGATACGAAATCAAAATCGATTTTTGTTCAGCACGATGCTTAGATAAAATAGTTAGAGCATGCTTTGTGCGTCCGAGACGCGCGGCGCTCTATGCGAGACCACCATGGAAATGGCTCAAGAACTCTCGTGTTGCGGCTTCACGCGGATCATTAATCATCTCACGTGCATCGCCGGTTTCAACGACGTAGCCGTCCTGCATGAAGATGACTTTGTCAGCAACATCGCGTGCGAAGGCCATTTCATGGGTCACAAGGATCATCGTCATCCCTTGCTCAGCCAGTTGCCGGATGACCGCCAGCACTTCACCGACCAGTGCCGGATCAAGAGCCGACGTCGCCTCATCAAACAGCATAACCTCGGGACGCATCGCGAGCGCTCTTGCAATCGCCACACGCTGTTTCTGCCCGCCTGAAAGCTGCTCAGGCCGAGCATCAGCGCGCGCCGCAAGCCCTACCTTTTCCAGCAGTTCGATTGCCAGTTGACGCGCTTCTTTTTTGTCTTGCTTTAAAACCGTAACCGGTCCGATCATGACGTTATCGAGAACACTCATATGCGGAAACAAGTTGAAGTTCTGGAACACCATGCCGGTGTTGGCACGAAATGCAGCGAGGTATTTATCCTTTAAGGACAAGGTCCCGGACGAAAAATCTATCTTCTGCTCACCGATGGCGATGTAGCCCGCATCAGGCATTGAAAGCAGATTGAGACTGCGAAGCAGCGTAGATTTGCCGGAACCACTCGGTCCAATCAAACCGACCACCTGTCCTCGCTCCACTGTGAGGCTGATATTGCGCAGCACCTCGATGTCGCCGAAAGACTTTTTAAGCCCACGCACTTCGATCATCGGTTCAACATTCATGGCTAAACTCCCCAACGATTACTTGCTTCATGCGGCTCATCATTTCAGCCTGCCTTCAAGCCCATGAGCGAGCCGTGTCAGAGGGAAGAGAACTGCAAGATATAGCACTGCAATCAAGGTGTAGGTTTCAAGCGGTCGGTAGGTCGCTGAGGTGACAAGCTGGCCTTGGTATAAGAGGTCTGGCACCGCAAGAACCGACAAAAGCGATGTGTTCTTAAGCTGAAGCACGGACTGGTTGACCAATGGCGGAACCATGCGACGCAACGCCTGCGGCAAAATAATTTTGCTCATAAGCTGCCCGCGGCGCATACCGATTGCACGACCCGCATCCCACTGGCCTGCATCAATTGAAACGATGCCACCACGAATGATTTCCGCATAAAATGCCGCGCCATAGAAAGTAAGCGTAATGAACGCCGCCATTGCTGGCGAAATTTCCAGGCCGATCAGCATCGGGAGCGCGTAATAGCACCAGATAAGCTGCACCAGAACCGGCGTACAACGGAATACTTCTACAACCGTCATAATGGGTACGGTGATGATCTTATTGCCGGAAAGCCTGCCAAGAGCGAAGACCGTTCCAACGAATATGCCGGAGATCACTGTTATAAATGTGAAACCGACGGTGTAGGCCAGACCTTGGAGAAACAATCCCCGATATTGCCACAGGCCGGAAAAATCCCATTGATAGTCCATTAATTCACTCTTTCTGACATTCCGGCAAAGGCACGGGCAGAGGTTGAGCTGAACAGCCAGTGTCCAAGCGACAGAACGTCGAAAACCGGAAAGCCACATGTTCTTGACACTGCTTGTGCAAATGGCGGCATATTCGTGCATTCAAGCACAACGGCACCAAGATCAGGTTCGCGTAATTTCAGCTCTTGCGCCGCTTGTATGATTTCCACTTCCAGGGCGATGCGATCATAATCGCCGTTCCCCTCAATCAACTCGCGAAACGCACCGCCATTCGGCATGCCAATGCGCGGTGTTTGAATGTCGGCTCCACAGGCCATAAGGATCGCATCATCAAGGCTGACTTCGTCATAAGTGATTACGCCGACCTTGCGCTGCGGGCCAATCAGTCTGCTGACCATTGGCAACTGGAGCAGGCTTGAAGTGCCTATCGGCACCGAGAGCTTTGCACTCAATGTGCCTTGGTGCCGTGCCATGAAACCGCATGAAGTCACAAGCGCACTGCAACCCACAGCAATCAAAGCCTCCCCGGCCCTGACGAAGTCTTCAATCAAGTCCGCGCCACCCTGACGAATAATTTTATCGGGCGATGCTCCGCATACCTTTTGGAACCGGACCGGCATTTCCCAAGATGCCGGATTACCGACATCTCCGGGCGGACGGGGAAAGCCGGTGTCAAGCATGATGACACCGAGTGATTTTTGCTCGAACTGCATGACGATTGACGCGTCAGAATTTCAGCGTTGGCGGCAGATCAGATGGCTGCACGCCAACAAGCGAAAGACTGCCGACGATCCACTCGTTGACCTTGCCCTCCTCGCGACGCTTTTTCAGCCAGACATCAACGTAGTCGCGGAATTCGCCTTTTTCGTCTTTACGCACACCAATCGTCGTTGGCTGGCTATCCAATGGCTCCGGAACAAACACTTTAAATTTGTCACCCAGCTTGTGCGCTGTTACCACAGACATCAGTGCGACCTGCACGATGGCATCGGCCCGACCAGATTGTAGGGCAATAACGGTTTCATCCGCACCTTTGAGCGCGACGAGCGTACAATTGGGCAATGTTTTACGGGCAAAAAGGTCCTGCGTAGAACCAAGATCAACCGTGACGCGGATTTCCGGTTTGTTCAGTTCTTCCCACGTTTTGACGTCGCGGTCCTTGTTGGTGATGATGGTGAAGACATTGTCCATCATCGCTTCAGTGAAATCGACAGTCTTCGCGCGTTCAGGATTATTGCTCAGAGCAAACATGATATCGATTTTGCCGCTCTGAAGGTCCATAACGGAGTTACCCCAAGTGGTTTCGACCATTTCCAACGGGACACCGATATTTTCGGCCAAGTCGCGGCCCATGGAAACGCAGAAGCCGTCCCATTCGCCGGTTGCAAGATTTTTCTGATAATAGGGCGGGGTACCGTTAAAAACGCCAATGCGTAACGCACCCCGATCCTTGATCGCTTTGAGCGTCACACCTTCTTCGACAGCCCAGGAAAGTCCGGGTGCAAGCATGATAGCAGTACCGCCCATAAGCGTTGTCTGGATAAACTTACGTCTGTTCATTTTGTTTCCCTCTTTTTTGACCGAGCATTATTGTGCACTTGAATGCGCCAGGCTGCTTTCTCTATTAAATTTATTGGAAAGTACCACCGAGTAACTGACGTTCTCGATCTCTTCTATCTGTGCCAGCTCTTCAATCAAAGCCTCAAGGTCTTCGAGAAAGCCGACATGCACGCGGCACATAATGTTGGCCGGTCCACTGATCGCATCCGCCGTAAGGATTTCCGGATAAGCACGCAATGTCGCAAACAAACGTTGTGCGATGCGCTGTGCGGCCGTGATAAACAAATAGGCAGAAATGCTGTTATCGTCCGTTGCCCGACGAACAATGGCACGATAGCCCAATATAACACCGCGCCGCTCCAGACGGCCTATGCGCTCTTGAACGCTTGATCGGGCAAGCCCGACGCGCCGGGCCAATTCGCTTGCAGGAAGCCGTGCATTCTCTTCCAGGATACTGACCAGATTTCGGTCGATGCTATCACCGTAGTCCATCGTGTTCCCTTATATTTATTTTTTATGAGAATGCGGCCCTTTCTCATCAAATAAAAGCATTGAAAAATGGATTAAGCATGAATTAAAATCATGATTGAAATCTGAGGGAAACCATGCGCCGCTTTCTTCCATCTCTTTCCGCCTTGCACGCTTTTGATGCGTCCGTACGCTATCTGAGTTTCACGCGTGCATCTGAGAATCTTGGCATGACACAGAGCGGCGTCAGCAGGCAGATTCAAAATCTTGAAGCTTTTCTAGGGCTTAAGCTCTTTGAACGTGCCGGGCCACGGCTGGTTTTGACGGAAGAAGGACAAAGCTATTACGAAGAAGTCGCACGTATTCTTGCAAAGCTCGAAGAAGTGTCGATGGATGCAGTGCGTGGTTACAAAACGCAAAGCCTGCTCAAAGTTGGCCTGCCGCCGACGCTTATGCGGAAATGGGCGCCTCACATTATAAGCACCTTCGCCCGAACCTATCCGCAAATATGGTTTGAAGTGTTTCCCTGCTCACATGATCTCGACTGGAGCAAGTCCGATCTCGATCTAGCCGTACTGCGCGGCATTGGAAATTGGGCGAATGTCCGCAGCCATCTGCTTTTCCCGGAAGAACTTGTGGTTATCGGCTCACCCGATCTTGTGCCTGAAAACGGGGTGGCTGGAGATGTCGAATTGCTCGACTTTCCGCTGATTCAGAATTCAAACCGGCCAAGCCTCTGGCTGCACTGGCTGCGTGGTGCGGGTATTCATTACAACAAGCGCATTTTTGGTCCGCGCCTGCCAACGCATGACGTTATTATCGAGTGTGCTGTTGCTGGTATGGGGCTCGCCATAGCGCCCAGAATATTCGTACAGGAGGAGTTGCGGTCCGGAAAACTAAAGCTTGCGCTTGATCGTGTGCAAACATCGGGAGAAAGCTATTTTCTCTGTGCTGCGCAGGCGCGTCAGGGTTCAAAAAATGTTCGCCTGTTTCGCGATGGATTTATTGCAGAAGCAAAACGCCACAGACATTCTCTGTCTGTGGCGTCGTAAGCTTAAATATAGCTACGTTCAGTTGGCGTTAGATTGAGAGGATCTTCGCCGCGTTTCAAAAGCCATGAATAAACGGGCGGCACCCGATCAGCGATTGATTCAACATGAATATCAATGAAGCACGGTCCATCTTTCCACGCGAAGGCTTCAGCCATCGCTTGATCAACCTCATCGGCGGTTCTGGCAGTCCATGCCTTCAGACCATAGGCTTCGGCAATGGCCTGTCCCTTTGGCGCCAGAAAATCGACCCCGAAACACTGATTATGACCCTTTAATCGGTGCAGACCTTTGATCCAGCCAAATGTCGCATTGTTGAACAAGATCAGAAGCGCGGGCACCTGTAATCGCACCAGCGTTTCTAATTCACCGACTGTCATGCCAAAGGAGCCATCACCAAACAGTCCGATTGGTCGCTTATCGGGGTCTGCACGCCATGCGCCAACAGTTGCAGGCAAAGCCGAACCCAATCCGCCAAAAGCGCGCGGAATGGCAAAACGGGTTTCTTGGTCATTGATCTTGAGAAAGCGGGTCATATAAGGTGTCGGTGTGCCCGCGTCTGAATAGATTAGTGCTGGTTGGCCCGACTGACTGAGTGCCTTATTAAAGGAGCGCACAACACGTTCGGGACGCAAAGGAATACGCTCGTCGTTCAAAGCTTCCTCAGCATGTTCCCAGAAAATACGCCGGTGAGCATTTAAGTCTTCAATCCAGTCATCGTGCTTCTTAGGCTCGATTGTCAGCTCAATCTGCAATAATTCTTCGAGGACCAACAAAGCGTCTCCTTGAACAGAGAGCAGGTTCTCGTAATTATTGGCCATGATTTCCGGCGAAATATCGATCTGGGCCAAACGCCGATTGAGTGTAATCTTGGGAAATGTCCAGCCAATCGTCACCACAGAACCGATGCGCGATCCGACAAACAATGTGAAATCGGAATGTTCCAGCGCCCAATTGGCATGGGGATGGTAACCATTGTCACCAATCACACCAATGGCCAAACGATGATCATCATCAATAGCGCCCTGCCCCGTCATGGTTGTGCACATGGGAATGTTGTATTTTTCTGCAAGTTGCGAAATCTGCTCACCGGCTCTGGCGCGATTAACGCCACCGCCCGCCACAATGAGCGGGCGCTCAGCCTTGGCAATCAGTTCTAAAAGTTCATGCAGTTTCTGCTTGGGCGGAAGAGTTGGGAAAGCGGGGAATGTTTTGCACTCATTTTCAACATGGAGAGAAATTCGTTCGGGATCAACCTCAGCAAGAAGCATATCTTCAGGGATCTGAAGATGTACCGCGCCGGGTTTGCCGGAACAGGCGACGCGAAACGCGCGGCGAATGATTTCGGGTAATTTATCGGCTGATTTTACCTGTACAGAAAGCTTGGTCACCGGCTCAAAAAGCTTGGCACAATCAAGCTCGGTGAGAACACCACGCCCTTCCCCAGGCAGCGGAATATCGATGGTCAGCAGGATAACAGGGATGGACGAGCCGTTTGATTCAGCGACGGGTGGCAGCGAATACATCGCGCCTGCGCCAGAAGGACACTCAAAAACACCAGGCCTGTTGGTAAACCGTCCATAAGCATCGGCCATATAACCCGCAGAGCGTTCATCTCGGGCCATGATATGGCGGATCTCTCCTTCACGCTGCTGTAGCGCTTCATATAATGGCACGTTGGTATCGCCCGGCACCCCGAAGATTGTCTCCACACCATAGCCAATCAACATTTGGACCAAAATATCCGCGCCGCGCATTCTATACTCCTTCGGAATCGTGTTGGCACAGCTTAGGAGCAATTGTTTTCGGGCAGGACCGGCAGATCGGCGGCCAGAGCGTATCAGCACCGACGAAACGCAGGTGTGAGGCAGCGTAATCACGTTAAAAATCAACGGCTGAGTTTGGAGTTTTGCCCCAAATTTCAGAGAGATAAATGTGTATATCGGTGCAGACATAGTAAAGCTGCGAGGGCAGCGGAGCAAATGTCTATCACCATTTTTTCAGAAGGCTAAGGAGCGTACAAACATACGCTCCTTATGATTTGATTATACGGCGTTCGTCTCTTCTTTTGTCTCGCTGATGTTCTCTTTAGTACGAGAGCGATCAAAGATGCTCATGATGAAAACGAAAAATACCGGCACAAAGAAAATCGCAAGAACCGTAGCTGAGATCATGCCACCCAACACGCCGGTACCAATCGCATTCTGACTTGCCGCACTTGCTCCTGAAGCGATCGCCAAAGGAACAACACCAAGAGTAAAGGCGAGAGATGTCATCAAGATGGGTCGGAAACGCAGGCGACAGGCTTCAATCGTAGCCTCCAGCAATGGTTTACCTTCTGCTCTTAAATCTTTGGCGAACTCGATAATGAGAATTGCATTTTTAGCGGACAGACCAATGATCGTGATCAGACCTACCTTGAAATACACATCATTGGGCATGTCCCGAAGCATAACAGCGAGTACCGAGCCAATAACGCCAAGCGGCACAACCAGCATGACCGAAAGCGGGATGGACCAGCTTTCATAAAGCGCAGCCAGAAGCAAAAAGACAAAGAGGATTGTCAGAGCGACCAATATTGGAGCAGTCGATCCCGACTGAATTTCCTGTAATGACTGGCCCGACCACTCATAACCGAAGCCGTCAGGCAACTCACCTGCAAGTCGTTCCATCTCCGTTATTGCGGCACCGGACGAGTAGCCCGGAGCTGCATTGCCGCCTATTCTCACAGCCGGATAGCCGTTGTAGCCGACAACCTGAGCAGGCCCCTTATTCCACTCAACTGTCGCAAATGAACGAATTGGAACCATTCCGCCATTAGAATTGGGAACATTCAGATTGAGCAGATCATCCGGCCCCATACGCTTTTCCTGATCCGCCTGTATTGTCACGCGTTGCATGCGACCTGCATTAGGGAAATCATTAACGTATGCGGAGCCAAGATTAGTCGAGATCGTCTGGTTGATCGCCGCAAAAGTGACACCGAAAGTATTGGCTTTCTCGCGATCTATATCCAGATTGAGCTGTGCCGCATCCGGCATGCCTTCGATGCGAACGCCCACCAG
>Ga0308165_1005187_pt1 | contig 12289 bp, 8 predicted proteins | sample PhyWR2_FD_201032 | JGI IMG/M metagenome (GOLD analysis project Ga0308165, IMG submission 201032) | Phyllosphere microbial communities from UC Gill Tract Community Farm, Albany, California, United States - DLSLW.R2 | ecosystem: Host-associated > Plants > Phyllosphere > Unclassified | place: USA... | reverse complement strand
ATGTGATTCGGTGGCATGTACGCCGGTAACACTCAGGCAACTTGAAGTATGACGGATACAGTGGTATTCGAAATATATGTGCTTCGCACAGGATAACCCATGTCTGAAAAATATATTCCTCAACGGAATACACGTGCTGCCACGCAGGATTTTCTTCGTCGACTCCATTTTTATATTGGGCTTTTTGTCGGTCCGTTTATTTTTGTTGCTGCGCTGACAGGCGCACTCTATGTTTCCAGCATACCGATTGAAAAAATACTCTATTCACATGAGCTAAACGTCCAACCGGCTGGCGAGCCAAAATCTCTGTCGCAGCAAATTGGTGCTGCCAGGCAGTATGTGGGTGAAGATGTGGCTGTCTATGCCGTTCGCCCGGCTCCTGGCCCTTCTGATACCACACGTGTTCAGTTCGTCGATGCTAAACTGGGGGCATCCGAATCCCGGGCTATTTTTGTCAGTCCCTATACTCTGCAGATCCTTGGGGATCACACGGTCTACGGTAGTAGCGGTTCTCTGCCATTAAGAATGTGGATCGATCAGATCCATCGAGGCCTGTTACTGGGTGATGTCGGGCGCAATTATAGCGAGCTGGCAGCTTCATGGATGTGGATCGCCGCTCTCGGTGGAGTATTTCTCTGGTGGTCAGGCCGCCCGAAACGCCAGCGACGTAAACCGAAGGGTTCACTGGCTGTCAGTCGTCGTCTGCATATTACGCTAGGGTTATTTTTACTGGCTGGCCTGCTGCTGTTCTCTGCCACGGGTCTCACATGGTCTCAGTGGGCTGGCGGCAACATCGATAAAATGCGTACCGCATTCAACTGGCTGACACCCCAGGTAAGCACCACCCTGGATACGCCCGCAGCCCACTCTCCGGTGCATGATCCCCATGCCGAGCATCATCATATGCCGGTGGGCCAGAACACACCACAAAATGCAGATAACGGACTCTGGGAACAGGTGCTGGCTGCCGCTCGTCTGGCTGGCGTCAGTGCAAAAAATGTGGAGATCCGCACGCCAAAAGCAATGAATCAAGCCTGGACCGTCAGTGAAAGAGAAGCACATTGGCCTTCACAGGTGGATGTGGTTTCTGTCGATCCGCGCAATATGCAGATTATCGATCACGTCTCTTTCGAACAGTATCCGCTAGCGGCCAAGCTAACCCGCTGGGGCATCGATTTTCATATGGGGCTGCTGTTTGGCCTGCCAAACCAAATTCTGCTTATCGCTTTTGGTCTCGGTGTCTGCGTGATGATAGTGCTGGGGTATCGGATGTGGTGGCTGCGCCGCCCAGCGGCAGCTGGCCCACAGGCCGCCAGTACGCTAATTCAGGCATGGATGAACCTGTCCCCGGGCTTAAAGATACTGTCATTTTTAATTCCTCTGGTATTAGGATTTTGCCTGCCAGTGATGGGGATAAGCCTGCTGATTTTTATTTTAATTGACCTGTTACGGTGGTACCAACAGAAACACCGTTTGGCAGCGTAAAAAAAAGGCCGCAACATCAGATGTTGCGGCCTTCTTCGAAGACTTAACGGGCAGACAATATCTGTCTGCTGTTATGGCAGTTTTGGGTACGCTTCTGCAATCGAATCACCGGTAAAATTAGCGATCCAGCCTTCCGGATTATCAAAGATACGAATCGCGGTGAAGTTGGGTTCAGAACCCATATCAAACCAGTGCGGTGTTCCCGCCGGGACGGAAATCAGGTCGTTCTTTTCACACAATATCTGATAGACCTTGCCATCAAGATGCAGGCAAAACAGCCCGGCACCTTCAACGAAGAAACGCACTTCGTCTTCACCGTGAGTATGCTCAGCAAGAAACTTGGTGCGAAAAACCTCTTTTTGCGGGTTATCAGCACGCATGCTGATAACATCCCAGCTCTGATAGCCTTTTTCTTCCACCAGCTTATCAATCGCATGCTGATAAGCCTTAATAACGGTTTCTGGGGCCGGATCTTTGCCTAAGTCCTGATTCGCTTCCCAGCGTTCAAAACGCACTTCTTTAGCATTCAGCTGCTCACGAATGGCCTCTGCATCAGTGCTGTGCCAGACCGGTTCATTAGCTTCAGTATCAGTAAAAATAGTTAATGCACTCATGAAGAAATCGACTCCAGATTGATGTTATCAAAACCGTTTACTTGCTGATGATGGCTGACGTCATCAGGCTCGTCACGAACTAACTGCAGAGTATGCCAGCCCGCTTCTTCAGCGGCATCCAGCTCCTGATAAATATCAGATAAAAACAGCAGTGATTCAGGTGGCAGACCGATTTGTGCAGCAATATTACGATAAGACTGTACTTCACGCTTGGCACCAACATGGGTATCAAAATAACCATTGAATAAATCAGTGATATCACCGACATCGCTGTAACCCACTAACAGCTTCTGTGACGCAACTGAACCGGAAGAGTAGATATATAAATCAACACCCTGTTGTTTCCAGAACTGGAGCGCTGGCAGAACATCGGTATAAAGATGACCGGTAAAGTCCCCTTTTTCATAACCTTGACGCCAGATAAAACCCTGTAATGCCTTCAGCGAAGTCGATTTACGGTCTTCGTCCATAAACCCAAATAGCACTTCAATCAGCCGCTCAGTATCAGCCTGTGGTTCGCCTGCTTCGATACGTAAGTTGTTTAAAATATCCTGAATATCGTGCTGATTCTCACGAACAAAACTCGCCAGTCTTTCACGGGCATAAGGAAATAACACATTGTGAACAAAGCGAATATCCGTGGTGGTACCTTCAATATCGGTAACAATAGCGCGAATCATAGTTTCTCCGGCAGGCAGGGCTGCATTGACTTTTTCAACCTGTTTTATCAAAAGCTCAGCAGAAAGTCTTGTCTCTTTAACAGAGACATCTGTGTTAAAAACAAAATGTTATTACTATCGAGCTAATAAATATCTCCATAAAATAGGCATGTCATCTAATATCAGGTTAATTTTCGACATTAAAAATGGCTGATGACTCGCAGCTCCAGCGATTTCTCTATTGGCTTTACTGCAGAGTAAACAGCACTGGAGTCTGATGAGAGGCGTTTTTTGTTTATTGAAGGTTATAGGTAAGCAGATTGCGATGAATATTCAACTTCAGTGATATTTAACCTTATTCGCCCCAGCTTTCACTGGGGCTTTGTTTTTGAAGCCGTGTTTATCTTGCGAGTAGTCAGTTGATGATCAGAAGGCGTATTTCATCCCCATCATGCCTGAGGTATCACGGTAGCTGCTGTCACCCATACCCTGTGAGACATTACCCCATACGCTAAGCTTATCTGTTGCACGACCTTCAATACCGGCCTTCAATTCAGCCACATTACGGCCGCCTTGAATATGTGACGAAGCATCGCCCATTTTTACGCCATAGTCCTTGGTGGTATGCAACCAGTTAACTTCAGCATAAGGTTCAATAACATTCAGCATGCTGTTGCTGCCCTGAGAGGCGAACTGGCTGTTGACCGAGACCCTCATACCCAGTCGAGCCTGGACGTTATTTTGTCCTTTGCCCTGTACCAAGGTACCATTCTGCTCGGTATGACTATTCGCTCTGACACCAGACCAGATAACCTGAGCCTGTGGTTTCACAAACACCCGGTTTTCTGTGCCACTTTCGGTGGTGAATGCCTTGACTTCCATAAGGTAACCAGACTCTACTGACGCGGTCAGTCCCTGGCTGGTATACCCTTCATAGCTCAGTTCGTCACCTTTCACTGAATTGTTAAACCAGCTATAGATCATCCAGCTATCAGCATACAGTCCTATTTTTTCCTGGGCATCTTCATGCCAGGTTCCGTAGCCACCCATGCTGTAACCATGGATATCACCCTTTGACTGATAGCCTGAACCGTCATTACGCGTTTTACTGTACTGCGATCCATAGCCGGCCATTAAGCCGACATTCCAGGCATCGCTTCCGTTCCGTGTTCCTTCCTTGATATCACCGCCAACCTGAAATACAACGCGATTCGCAGTCAAAGAAGACTGGCCGTCTGACATATTCGCCTTGGTATGTCCCCCGACGATCCGTCCCCAGAAATGACCCGGATTCTGTTCGCCAGCAAAGAAGTTTCGTCCCTGTCTGTCACTTAGCTGGGTATTAAACAGAGTCGATGCTGCTGCAAGGTTCGCGGAATAACTGCCCATTTCAGGACGGTAAGTATTGGTTCCATTATTCTGCTTACTGGTTAAATACCAGTGGGTACTGTTCAGGCCGGTTCCCTGTCCTAAAGTATAGTCATAGCTACCGGCAACAATACGCCCACTCTGTGCAAACGCTCCCGCTGTTGAGCTGCCTGTTTCAATGATTTTGATACCTTCCAGGGTCTGAGCCCCGCTACCGCCTTCATTCATCACCGATACATAGGTCAGCCCGGTTGCATTGCCACCAATAATTAATTGGTCTGTCAGGCTATTATCGCCACCCAGTACTGTTCCCAGGGAAACGGTACCGCCATTTCCAATCCAGTCTCCCGTCACTTCTAAGGTCTGCCCTGCACAAGATGAGCAGTTATTAATAACAACCGTTCCGCTGTTATTAATATCACCGCCAATCACGACTGGAGCTCTAGATAATGCTGCATTCAAGTCATTGAACAGTATGGTTCCCTTGTTAGTCAGGGTCACTTTTCTCTGGAGATCTTCATCAGGAGAAGCTTTATTCATCGCCAGATTATTGTTAAACCCTTGGCTATTTGCTCCCAGATTCAGCGTACCGTTTTCACCTATAGTCACCGCTGAGGTGTTACTGAACGCGTTCGTAACGCCCGTTTTCAGGGTGCCCCGTTGTATCTGGGTTTCACCGGTATAAGTGTTATTATTAGAAAGGATCAGTGTCCCCTCACCCATTTTGGTCAGGGTTTTTCCATCCCAGTTATTACTGTTCAGGCTAGTATTATCAGCTAATACAACGCCCAGATTGAGTTCAGCACCCTTTTTCAGGTCAAAAGTACCGTAACCATCACCCGTGGTATTATTCCACTTAAGCCCATAGCCCAGAACCTTACGATCGGGCGTCAGTTGTATCCCGGCATAGTCCTTAGCGCCATCAGTCAGCTGCGTATTTTTAATATTGGTAATATTGTTAAGATCATTAGGATTAGCAAATGTAATACCGTTATCAGTGGTAATCAGGGCAATATTATTTTGATTCCAGACTGAAAGACCGGTAATCGTTGCGTTTATATCGCTGCCATCACTAAAATTCACATCACTTGCCTTGAATCCTCCGGTACCGGAAAATGTCAGAGAGGAGTTCACGCCAAACGAAGCCGAGTCGGTAAACGTCAGCAGGTTATTGCCAGCGATAGTCGTATTGGTACCTGAACCTGCTGTCAGCCCCCCCGTAACAGACGTTGCCGCTTCACTCGTGATAGAAAGGCTATTTTTAACGTTCCCTGTGACATCAGACAGTGCGATATCGCCGTTTATCTGAGATCCTGTTTGCAGTGTCAGAGCGTTAGTGCCTGCAGTAAACTGAATGGCGGTGTCATTATTTCCAGCAGATCCTGATGTACCATTAGTGCCAGCGGCCCCCCCTGCACCACCCAGACCACCAGAAATATTTCCCGCATTGGTAATCGTTAAGCTATTTCCACTAATAGCGATAGCTCCATTACCTCCTGCGCCACCATTACCTCCAGTGCCGCCCGTACCGCCATTACCTCCTACGCCACCATTACCGCCGGAGATATTTCCTTGATTATTTATGGTGAGGTTATTGCCAGCAATAGCGGCTGCACCATTGCTACCGTTGGCGCCATTACCGCCATTACCGCCATTACCACCGTTGCTACCCTCTCCACCCCGACCGCCATTGCCACCATTACCGCCATTACCGCCACTGCCTCCCGCAATGACACTTCCTGAGGCATTATTAACAATCAGGTTATTGCCCGTAATCCCCTCACCACCAGAGCTACCTGTGCGGCCAGAAACACCATTTCCGCCTGGTCCACCATTTACCGTACCATTACCACCATCACCGCCGTTTCCGCCATTTCCGCCGTTACCACCGTTACCGCCAGAAATACGACCTTTATTATTAATAGTGATATAATTTGCGCTAATGCCGCTCGCACCCTGCCCACCACCAGTACCTTCACCACCGATATCGCCAACACCACCGGGCTCACCTGCCCCGCCAGTGCTACCCGTTCCACCATGACTACCACTGCCTCCATTACCCCCGGAGATCACCACACCGTCATTGATACTCACAACATTATTTTGTGAATTTGAATTCTGGGGTGCTGTGAATGTATAGGCTGCGCTGCCGCTCCCCCCCGCAGTCCCCTTGCTCCCACCATGGCCATCAGAACCTGTATTAGCAACAGCGTTATAGGGATATTCACTGACATTAATGGTTTTTGTTTCGGCACTATAGGCAGAACAACTGATAGCAAGTGTACCCAACAGGATACCCGCACTCTTTTTATACTTTTGCTCGATATGCCCAAGGGAAAGTAATGACTTGCGCTTATGTTTCATAAATACCTCACGATTAAATTATTATTTTCATTACTTGTTAATGGCATTTAATTAAAGAGCATTAAGTCAATATCAACGTTATTGAATAGTCGTTAACTATCCCTCTCCCGAAAGAACGTAGATATGTTTAATACATCTGAAATAAAGTGATAGCCGTCACTTTATTTTCATATACCCACAGAAATAAAGTGTGAATACTATTGAGGATGACGTTCCTCTTATTAAAGAGAATCAGGGCAGCATCAATATTACTGGATAGTCTTCTGTTAGAAGATAGCGGCAGTTTGTTTATATTCTTATTTAAATGCTTGAACAAAAGCAATAACAATTACTATCGTTTGCCACTCAAAACTTTTCTCACCTTAGATTTAGCAAAACCCTTAAGCATAGTTCACATTTTATAAAAGAAAATTGAACATGCCTCTTTATTGCTAAATAGTGGCTGCTATTGCGTGATTTTGAGAGAGAAACCATAGCCAGCCTGGCCTCTGGTTACAGAAAAACAGAAGAAAAAAAATGATGGCGCCCGGTAACACTCCATCATTGAACTAATGAATAGATAGCCTGCAAATAATTGCTAGCAATTTACCGTAGTGATTTAATATATTTAGACGCCATTGAATAATAAACAATTATGATGTTATCTGTAACTCAGTAACCTGACAATGATACCGCCATTTTTTTTGATATAATATTAGCGAGATTTACCAATCTTAGTTATTGAACAGCATCCTTCATGCCATCAGTCTTTATTCGGTACGATAAAAAACTATTTTTAATATTTGTGATGTTGATGATAAAAAAACTCTCTTCTATTGAAATAGATCTACAGATAATTATTTAATCTCTTCAATCCCCCTCATATCGATCCGTAAAAACGGGTCGATATTAAATAAAATAATAGAACGACATCCTTTATACAGTTCGCTTGCTAAGTTTATTATCCTGGCAGATTACCTTTCTTATACCCTAAATAATTCAAGTTGCTTGTCGGCGCCAAGTTCAGGCCGTCGATGAACATAGATAAACTCTGTGATTCAGCGGTATGAACGCCGGCAACCCTGGGCCACTTGAAGTATGGCGGGTATCAATACTATTCAGTGAAAACACAAGATAGAGACAGACACAGAACGGTGGAATGAAGGATGCCTGTTACTGAACAAAAGACCTGTCTTCAGAACACTTACCGAGGCTTCCGGGTATCACAAACGAGAGAAGCTTTTGGCGAAATGCCAGATAACATCGTGTTATAGTTTTGATAACATCCAGATATCTATGAATTCCCAGTAAGGTTGTTACACCATGAGTCATTCATCTTTTCTGCCTGAAAGTAAATTACCGGCGCTCGGAACCACTATATTTACCCAAATGAGTATGCTGGCACAGCAGTATCAGGCCATTAATCTTTCTCAGGGCTTTCCTGATTTTGATGGCCCGGAATATCTACAGCAACGTCTTGCACACCATGTAAGCCAGGGCGCCAATCAGTATGCACCGATGACAGGTGTTCAACCTTTACGTGAAGCGATTGCAGAAAAAACAGCGGCACTGTATGGCTATTTACCTGATGCTAATAGTGAAGTGACCGTGACTGCAGGGGCGACTGAGGCGCTATATGCTGCCATTACTGCCCTGGTGCGTCCTGGCGATGAGGTGATATGTTTCGATCCAAGTTACGATAGTTATGCTCCGGCAGTGGCACTATCGGGCGGCGTCATGAAGCGTATTACTCTGAGTCCCCCTCATTTCCGCGTTGACTGGCAGGCGTTTGCTGCTCAACTCAGCCCACGAACTCGTCTGGTGATAGTCAATACGCCACATAATCCTTCGGCTACCGTCTGGCAGAAAAGTGATTTTGCTGCTTTATGGCAGGCAATTGCTGAGCAGGAAATTTATGTGTTGAGTGATGAAGTCTACGAGCACATCTGTTTCGATGGCCAGGGTCATGCCAGCGTTCTTGCTCATCCTGAACTGCGTGAACGGGCTATTGCGGTATCGTCCTTTGGCAAAACCTTCCATATGACCGGCTGGAAAGTAGGTTACTGCGTTGCGCCTGCGGCTCTGAGTACCGAATTGCGTAAAGTACATCAGTATCTGACGTTTTCAGTTAATACACCGGCTCAGTTAGCCATCGCTGATATGCTACGTGAGTACCCGGAACACTACCGTGAATTACCGGCATTTTATCGTGCTCGCCGCGATCGTTTTATTAATGCCCTTGCTGACAGCCGCTTAGAACTTCTACCCTGTGAAGGGACCTATTTCCTGCTAGCAGACTACAGTGCAATTTCAGACTTGGATGATGTGAGTTTTTGTCAGTGGCTAACCAAGGAAGTCGGCGTTGCTGCGATTCCTTTATCGGTATTTTGTGAGGGAGAATTCCCCCATAAACTGATTCGTCTATGTTTTGCCAAGCAAGAAGCCACGCTGGACGCAGCAGCAGAAAGGTTACGCACGTTGTAATTCAGGTTCTCCCTGTCAGTAAATGATGGGGAGAATCAGAGTCCGAGAATATCTTTCACAAAGGGAATAGTGAGTTTGCGCTGGGCGGTAATCGAAGCATGATCGAGCTGGTTTAACGTCATAAACAAGGTACGCATTTCCCTGTCGAGACGTTTAAGTAGAAAACGGCCGACATCTTCGGGTAACTCGAATCCACGTAGCCTGGCTCGCGACTGTAGTGCCTGGAGCTTATCGTTGTCAGACAGAGGCTGTAATTTGTAGATTTGCCCCCAGTCGAGACGAGAAGCCAGATCGGGGAGCTGCAGATTAAGCTGACGAGGTGGCCGGTCACCGGTTATCAGTAACCGTGCTTTTCCCGACTCAAGAATACGATTATACAGATTAAAAATAGCCATTTCCCACGGCTCATCTCCAGCGATACATTCAATATTATCGATGCACACCAGAGAAAGTTGTTCCATACCATCAAGAACTTCAGGGACAAACCAAGTCCGCTTATCCAGAGGAACGTAGCCTACAGCATCGCCTCGCTGGGAAAGCTCGGCACAAGCAGCATGTAACAAATGACTGCGACCAGCACCTTCGCGCGACCAAAAATAGATATACCCACTGTGCTCCTGACGAAGCACTGCGTGGAGCGCGGCTAATAAAGAGGTATTATCGCCCGGCCAGAAACTGGCAAAGATTTCGTCATCAGGTAAATAAAGTGGCAGTGAAAGCTGCGCTGGCGTATTCAGAATAACCTCAACCATAACAGGCAGAAAACCGGTAAGAGTCTACCATAGAACCCGCGCGTTTTCGAACCGCGCAACGCGATATGGCGTAGATTCCGCTTCGGCAGAAAAAATGTTAGTTTTTTATTCGATAAACATAAATGAGTGATAATGATTTGATTTTGCTGATTCTCTATCATCGCTTATTGATGAGGCTCGTCATTTTTAACGGCATCCCAAAAGTGAGATAGACAACAATTAAGATGCCGTTTTTTATACGCTGCCTCAAATTTTCACTGGAGCTGCAGTAATATCTTAATCGCTATCGTGCGCATCCAGAATTTCTTCTTCTGGCAGGACAATACTGATCGCATGGAACAGTAAACTAAGAATAACGCCGACAATCGTCGCCAGTGCCATACCTTTCAGCTCTGCCGCACCGATATGCACTTTAGCGCCACTGACTCCGATAATCAGGATAATAGAGGTCAGGATCAAGTTTTTGGCTTTACTGAAATCGACTTTAGACTCAATTAATACTCGAATACCGGAAGCACCGATCACTCCGTACAACAATAGTGAAACACCTCCCATTACGGGAACGGGGATCACTTGAATCGCTGCAGCCAGCTTACCAATGCAGGAGAGCAGAATAGCGAAAATAGCCGCCCCACCGATAACCCATGTTGAGTAGACGCGAGTGATAGCCATCACACCGATGTTTTCACCGTAAGTAGTGTTGGGGGTGGAACCAAAAAAGCCAGAGAAAACGGTGGAAATACCGTTAGCAAACATAGAACGATGCAGACCCGGATCGCGGAGTAAATCTTTTTTAACGATATTAGCCGTCACGACCAGATGCCCTACGTGCTCCGCAATAACAACCAGTGCAGCAGGGAGAATCGTGAAGATGGCAAACCATTCAAAGCGTGGTGTATAGAAGGTCGGTAACGCAAACCAGTGAGCGTCACGAATGGCTGTGGTATCGACAATCCCCATGGCAAAAGAGAGTGTGTAGCCAACCAGTACTCCGATAAGAATCGGGATAATAGCCATAAAGCCGCGGAATAATACCGACCCTAATACTGTAACGCCAAGGGTGACCAGTGAGATAAAAATCGTCGTTCCATCAGCGGATACACCCTCTGGCGGTAACAAACCGGCCATATTCGCCGCCACGCCAGCCAGCTCCAGGCCGATAACCGCAACAATCGCCCCCATTGCCGCAGGGGGAAATATCACAGTCAGCCAGCCGGTACCGGCTTTTTTCACTATCAAGGCCACCAGACAGAACAACACACCACACATAATAAAGCCGCCGAGAGCGACTTCATATCCGAGCGGTAGCAATAACAAAACCGGAGAGATAAAGGCAAAGCTGGAACCCAGATAAGCGGGAATTTTGCCCTTACAAATGAATAAGTACAACAGAGTCCCAATACCGTTGAACAGCAGAACTGTCGCTGGGTTTATCTGAAATAGAATGGGAACCAGAACGGTAGCCCCAAACATCGCAAACAGATGCTGAAGACTCAACGGAATCGTTTGCAATAGTGGTGGTCTTTCACTTACCCCAATAGCGCGGCGGGCCATGATGCTTTCCTCTAAGAATTATTATGATGAATAATGTTGTGACGGGTATTGCTGTTATAAATATTAAAAAAAAGCCGACTTCTCAGTCGGCTTATTAAATTACTTGGTACCAAATATCTTATCGCCTGCATCACCGAGGCCCGGAATGATGTATCCGTGTTCGTTTAATCCCTGATCAATCGATGCCGTATACAGTTCTACGTCCGGATGCGCTTTCTCTAGTGCAGCAATACCTTCTGGAGCAGCAACCAGGACCAGCACTTTGATACTGTTACAACCTGCGTTTTTCAGCAGGTCAATAGTGGCTATCATCGAACCACCTGTCGCCAGCATTGGGTCAACCACCAATGCCATACGCTCTTCTATATTGGAAACTAACTTCTGGAAGTAAGGAACAGGTTCAAGCGTTTCTTCATCGCGGTAAATACCTACGACGCTGATACGTGCGCTAGGTACATTTTCCAGAACGCCTTCCATCATGCCAAGACCCGCACGCAGAATAGGCACTACGGTAATTTTTTTACCCTTAATCTGTTCTATCTCAACCGGACCGTTCCAACCTTCAATGGTAACGGTTTCTGTTGCCAGATCCGCCGTAGCTTCGTAAGTCAGCAAGCTGCCAACTTCTGAGGCGAGTTCACGAAAGCGTTTAGTACTGATGTCATTCTCACGCATCAGGCCTAACTTATGTTTGACGAGTGGGTGTTTCACTTCCACAATCTTCATACTCTTTCTCCCCGAAATAGTCGCTGGCACAAAAAAAAATCGCCGGATTATACCGCTTTTTTTCTCTTGCGCTACATGTATTACATCAACTCGTGGCTTATCATTCAGAATAGTAGAGATTAAATAATAATACACCAGCCGTTAATAAGAGGCTCGCAAACGTTTGCTTCCACTGTTAGAATTGGCGCGTTTTCATTTCATACCACCCACGGGGAACGCGCAGTGACCGATAAAACCTCTCTCAGCTATAAAGATGCCGGTGTAGATATTGATGCTGGTAACGCTCTGGTCGACAGAATTAAAG
>Ga0308165_1005186_pt1 | contig 12289 bp, 9 predicted proteins | sample PhyWR2_FD_201032 | JGI IMG/M metagenome (GOLD analysis project Ga0308165, IMG submission 201032) | Phyllosphere microbial communities from UC Gill Tract Community Farm, Albany, California, United States - DLSLW.R2 | ecosystem: Host-associated > Plants > Phyllosphere > Unclassified | place: USA... | reverse complement strand
CCACAGCGTTAACAGCACTGCGAACCATGAGAAATAAATAATCAGCAGATACAGACCATTGTCTATGGTTTTACCGACGTCCGCACCGTTAAAGATTCCGAATGATGCGACATATTCATAAAGTGAGCCAAATCTGACTACACCGTCGATATGGGTTAAAGAATACCCAACCATCACCAGCGGCCCAATAATTCGATAATAAGACGATGAGCCTTCTGTACCTAAATCACCCAGACGCGTTGCGATGTAGGGGAATGCAAAAACAATACCCACTAAAAATACGGTTAGCGAAATTATGGCTAACGGCAGCTTTTTCTTAATCGCGTCTTTGTTGAGATACTGAAATGCCCATTCAAGCATATAAAACAGGATAAATGTCATTACCCCAGAGAATGAGCCTGACAGGACAATCCCTGCAAGAATCATAGCATCGGTCTTGGGGGTTTTGATACCAAACTGTTTGATGCTCAGCCAAATTGAGATTAATGCCAGAGCAAAAAATGCCGGTTCGAAATAAAGCGCGGTGGTTCGCTTACCACCAAACTTAATGAAGTTCAGAACATAGCTATTACTGTAAATCAGATATTTCGAAATTATTTCCATCAGGCTACTGCCGCCGGTCAAAATAATTTGTGCCATTTCTAATGCAGCAAGCACAACAATGAACGTCACGGCAATATAAAAGAACCTAAGGATCTTCCTATAATTGTGCGGAGAAATAGTTTTAAAGCGAATACTCCACACCATGCCAATAATTATCACGATATAGACAAACAGCATGGTAGAGGTGACGTATTTGCTTGCGTCCAGCGACTGACCGAAGAGATAGTTAAAGGCCGTTAAGCCAAAACCCAGTCCCAGGGCAATCATCAGCTTCTTGATGCTGATTTTCTCAACGTACAGCAACAGCAGAACCGGCAAGAAGGTGACGATGGTTATCGGGAAGCTTTCGCCGAGCTGGGCAATTTTGACGTTGACCAGCAGGTAGATAAGCGGAAGCAGCAGATAACTACAGATTCTGATAGAACGAGACATATTCCTCCAGCATCTGTTGGCCGCTGTACGCTTTACGGCTGCGGTTGCGGAACGATTCCAGGTCAGTGCCAAAAACGGCCTGGGCAATGTCCGCCTTGGATTGCTGTACCAGGGGTAAAACCTCATCTTCGCCGAAGGTTTTCCCACCGGATTTTTCCAGCACTTCACGCGCAGCATCGCTGTGGGTCGCAATGACCGGCACGCCGATGGACAGCGCTTCACACAAAATCAGCGGATAGTTATCCACGCGCGAACTGAAGACCAGGGCATCCATTGTGTTCAGGGCGCTCATCAGCTTGCGCTTATCGGTTTCGAATCCGTGATTGGTCACGTTTGCGCCCTCGAACGGCGAGAATTTCCCGAAGGTATGCAGCTCAATCTTGTCGCCGAGCGCCATCATGTCGCGCACCAGCTGTTGATTGGTTTTGCCGTCGTAACGCAGATCGTGGGCCACAACGGCGATTTTAGGTTTACCGGGCGTCACGGCAACCGGCGTAAGTTCCGCCAGAATTTCTTCAGTCGCCACATCAATACCATTGTTAATGATCTGGCAGCGTCCTTTGCCATACAGGCTGTTAAACGCATCGGCAACGTGTTGACTTGGCGAAATAAACGTACATCCCAGCGCCAGCATGTCGCGGAACAACTGACGTTTACCGGCCACCAGCTGATGCGCGCGATCCACTTTTACCGGGGGATAATTGGCCAGCGTCGGACATTTCTGGCACTGGGTTTTCCAGCCTTCGCAGCCGTCGGTAAAGGCGCAGCGCCCGGTGACGCTCCAGTGATCGTGTAAGGTCCACACGAACGTGGTGTCCGGCTTGTGCGCCTGCACGTTCTCACAAAATGCCACCACCTCTTCCAGATTGAGCCAGTAGCTGTGCAGCACATGGAAATGCAATACCACCGGACCGCTGGTGCGCGTCACGGTGCGATAAAGACTGTTGAGATTCCCGAACAGATCGCGGTTAAACAGGCGGAACAGTGCGATGTTGGCAATCGACGTCAGGCGTGGCGTCTGCTTTAAAACCTGCGGATAGTTATCGTGACTGACGCTTTTCTTGCCGCCTTTGCCATAGCCGTAGACAAAACGTGACTGGAGGCCTTTTTGCAGCGCGCGCTGATGCAGATCCAGCGCGACGCCTGCCGCCCCGCCCTCTGCCAGGCGGACGTTAAATTGCAGAATATTCATTTGATGACCTTCACGCGGGCTTTTTCACCGGTGACAAGCGCGTTGTCAGGGATGCTGTCCAGCACCACGCTGCCCGCGCCGATAGTGACGTTGTTACCCACGGTGATGTCACCGATCATCACCACGTTTGCCCCCAGTTCGACATTGTTGCCAATCACCGGGCAAGCCAGACTTGCCGGGCCACGGTTGCCGATGGTCACCGCGTGGCGAATCGTGAAATTATCACCCGCAACGACAAATTTATTGATCACCACGGCATAGCCATGGTGAATGGTAAAGCGACGCCCAATGGTCGCTGCGGCCTGAATTTCGTAGCCAAACAGACACTCGGTAATGATGCGGTACAGCACCAAAACCGGAGCCGCCCACAGATTATTGAGCACATTTTTTTTGCGCCAGACGGAGCAAAAATGCGCGATACGATACGCCAGAACCATGCAGCACGGGCGCAGACTCCAGCTATTGGCGCGGAAATCTTCAAGAATCATTATTTCCCCCGCAGCCCGTCGGCCAGACGCTTGGTATTGCGTACGGAAAAGAGCGTCATCAGCGTGCGCCAGTTCATGCGCTTATTGCGGATCTGATAGAGCGTGAAAAGCTGATATTTACGGCTGGCACGGTCGAATTTGTCTTTGTGCTTGCGGTAAAAATGGAAGTAGCCAGAGAATTTCTTTGGCGACGAGGTGATTTGCATCTCGCCGTGATTGATATGCAGAATTTGCGTGGCGTCGTCCACTTTCCACGGTTCGCCATATTCCACTACCATGCGCAGGAAAATATCGTAGTCCTGCGCCGCTTTCAGTTCGGTATCGAACAGACACTCTTTGAAGCGCCACGCCCAGGTAAAGACCTGATTGCCGATAATGTTGCGCTTGTAAAACAGGCGGCGAGAGTACGGGGATTTTGGGTACAACGGCAAGCTTGCCGGTTGGGAATAGACTTCACCCTCGCAGACATAGTCATTGGCGTACAAAAAGGCATGCGTCACCAGCTGATGTTTGTGCGACAGGAAGATCGACAGACGATTTGGCGTCCATTCATCATCATCATCAATACCTGTGATGAACTCCCCTTTCGCCTGCAGAATCGCCTGGTTACGCACGGCACACGCGCCGGAATTCAGGGCGTTATGGACATACTTCACCCGCGCATCGCCCAGCTCTTCAACAAACTTCTGTAGCTGCTCATACGATGAGGAGCAGTCATCGACGATGATCATTTCCCAGTTGTCGTAGTCCTGACGTAATACCGATTTAATCGCGCGGATCGCCAACTGCTGACGATTCCAGGTCGGCATATAAATAGAGATCAAAGGGCGTTGTGTTGTCATATTTTCCCCTCACCCCAGCCCTCTCCCCAAAGGGGAGAGGGTGAAAGGCAGTCTGTGGTCGTCATTATGTTCATAACCAAAATCCCGCTCCGGACATTCCCCTCTCCCCTAGGGGGAGAGGGTCAGGGTTGAGGGGTTGTTTGGCTTTATCTTATTTACTGTCAGACTTGTATTCGTACTCGTAATACCCGTAATCCTGGTATCCCGTTGCACGGCGGAAGATGGAGTTCAGGATCACCCCTTTCACGTCGATGCCGTTCTGCTCGAAGCGGTTCAGGCTGGTTTCCACTTCCTTCAGCGTGTTGACCGCATAACGGGCCACCATCAGCGTGGTGCCGGCATGGCGGCCGACTACAGCGGCGTCGGTTACGGCCAGAATTGGCGGGGTATCAATCAGGACGAGGTCATAATTTTTGCTCGCCCACTCAATCAATTGAGTGAAACGCTCGCTCATCAGCAACTCGGAAGGATTGGGTGGCACCTGACCGCGCGGAACGAGGTCAAAGTTAGTGATCGACGTCGGCTTGGCGCACTGGTTGATCTCACCTTTGCCGAGCAAAATTTCTGACAGACCATTCACATTATTGGTGCCAAGCAGTTCGTGGGTGTAGCCCTTACGCATGTCACAGTCGATCAGCAGCACGCGTTTATTGGTTTGACTCACCACCGCCGCCAGGTTGGCACAGACGAAGGTTTTACCAATCGACGGACTGACCCCGGTCATCATCAGGACGTTATTTTTGGCCTGCATCATCGCAAAGTGCAGACTGGTTCGCAGGCTACGCACCGCTTCAATCGCCAGATCCGTTGGGTTGCCCACTGCCAGCAGTTGACTCTGTTTGTAGCGTTTGATCCCTTTGACGGTTTTGACGCTATCGCGCGATTTCTGCCATTCCGACAGCGGGATGCTGGCGTAAACGCTGATCCCGTTCTCTTCGAGCACCTGCGGGCTTTCGATTCCACGATTGAACAGGGAACGCAGCAGCACGCCCATAACCGACAGCATTAGGCCGAGAATAATGCTGCCCAAAATAATCAGCGCTTTTTTCGGTTTCAGCACGCCCGGCTGGGTGATCGCCGCATCCACGATACGCACGTCGCCAACGGTACTGGCTTCGGTGATCTTCAGCTCCTGCTGTTTGTTCAACAGCTGCATATAGACCTGCTGTCCGGATTCCACATCGCGGGTCAGACGCACAATTTCCTGCTGGGTTTTCGGCATCGCCGTCACGCGGTTGTTGAGCTTGGATTTCTCATCTTCCAGCGCCTGACGTTTTTCCAGCAGCGTGCGATACGCCGGGTGACGTTTGGTGTAGAGCTTCGAAATTTCCGCTTCTTTGAACGTCAGCTCATTCAGCTGTGCGTCAATGTTCACCATTGAGTCGAGGACGGATTTCGCTTCCAGCGGCAGATCAACCGAGTCTTTGTCCTGTCGATAAGCGTTCAGCTTGTTTTCAGCTTCATCAAGATGCTCGCGCACTTCAGGGAGCTGTTTCGCCAGGAAGGCGAGGCTTTTCGCCGCTTCTGCAGACTTGCGTTCGATGTTTTGCTCAAGGTAATTGCGGGTGATGCTGTTCAGAATGTCGCGGATCTTGTCTTTATCTTCACCGGTAAAGGTCATGCTCAGGACGCCCGTGTCCTTACCGTTTTCCGTGACGGTGAGATTGCCCTGCAGATTGTTGATCATCCCAAGCATCGAGAATTTGGAGACGGTAAACTCGCCGCCTTCCGCTGCCTTGATGTCGCTAACCATCATGCTGACGCCGTTTTTGGTCAGCATCTGTCCGACTTCACCGCGCGCGCTAAACCCGGCGTCGCTGGTGAGCTGGTACTGTTTTGGTCCGAGAACTTCGAGAGTGAAAATCTGATCGCCCGCCCCTTTTGGCAGTTCAAAGGTGGTGACTTTGACCGTGTCATTTTGACGGCCCATCAGCCTGTCCCAGCCAGCGCCAAACAGCGGGAACGTGTTTTTGCTCACACCGATATCAAGATCGAGATCGTCAACGGTTTTGCCCAGCACCAGGCGCGACTGGATGAGCTGAATTTCGGCGTCCGATGCGGGCGGTTTATTCGCCAGCGCCGAGCCGATATCCTGCACCAGCGAGTTGCCGGAGTTTTGCTCGATTTGTACCAGCGCATCGGCGCTGTAAATAGGCGTCGCAAACAGGGTGTAAATCACGGCGGCCAAAGCAAAGACGGCGGTAATGCCCAGCACCCACCATTTCGCCTCAACGACTGTTCCGACCAGACGACCAATATCAATTTCATCACTGCCCGAAATCGGGGCGGCAGAAGGTTTTGTTTTTTCTGTCATTGTTATCCCTGCTGAGCTTTCAGTGCCTGCGCCCACTGTTGGGCAGACTGGTCAAGTAAGGTATAAACCGCCTCAAATGCCTCACGGCTCTTGCGATACGGATCGGGAATTTCGCGTTCGCTGTCCCAGTGACCAAACAGCATCACCTTGCCGCGCATTTCCGGCGCGAGTTCGCACAGCGCATGGATATGGCGTTTTTCCATCGCCAGGATCAGGTCGTAATCCCGGCACATCCGGCCAGAAACCTGACGGGCAACGTGCCCGTCCAGGGAGAGGTGATGCTCCTGCGCGACGCTCGTCGCACGTTCATCCGCCCCTTTACCGACCAGCGCCCCCAGCCCTGCGGAAGTGACCGTCAGGTCAGGCTGGTAATGTTTCAGCAATCGTTCAGCCGTGGGGGAACGGCAAATGTTCCCCACGCATACCACCAGAATTTTGTTAAACATCGCGATTACCAGGTATGAATGTTGCGCGCCGTGTCCGTCATGTAGCGAACGCCACTGATGGTTGGCAGCAACTGGTTGATCAGACGGTTCCAGCGGGCAACCGGTGCGGTAGTGACATACACCACATCGTATGGCTGCAGGCGGAATTCCGTTGCCATGACCAGAGAGGTCGCATCGGACATATCCAACTGGTAGATGTTGGCAATTTTGCCTTTCGCACTGCCCTCGCCTTTCAGCGGACGAATAACGAAGATGCCGCTGGCGTTGGATGCCGTCATGTCGAGACCTTCAGCACTGCCCAACGCTTCGGTCAGGGTCATGCCGCTGAAGTCCATTTTGAGCGTGGTTTGTTTCTTCACTTCGCCCATCACGAACACTTTCAGATCGTCATTGCGCGGAACAAACAGAATATCGCCGGGATAGAGCAGACGGTTTTGGCTCAGGTCGCCGTTCTGCATCAACGCCTGGAGCGAAATGCGCTCCTCTTTGCCGTTGTGCGTCAGCACCACGTTGCGCCAGTCAGCGGTGTCGGTCAGACCGCCCGCCGTATTGATGGCGTCCAGAATGGTCAGCGGTACGTTGGTGATCGCCTGCTGGCCCGATTTATTCACCTGACCGGACACATAGGCTTTTTGCGAACGGAACGCGGCGATATTAACGTCCACCTGCGGATCGGCGATGTACGTCGCTAAGCGGCTGGTAATATCACTACGAATTTCTGCGAGCGTTTTCCCGACGACGTGCACTTTGCCGATGTAGGGATAGAACATTGTGCCGTCTGGCTGAACCCAGTTACCGGTGTCGCTTGAGCTACGATATTGTCCGGCGGGGGTGGTCAGCTCAGGGTGATCCCACACGGTCACGCTGACGACATCACCCGGACCTACGCGATATTGGTAGGTCGAGATTTCCTGGTCCAGAGACATATTTGGCTGCGCCACATTGGGACGCGGACGTAATTGTTCGACAAGACGCGGCGTTAATGGATAAACATTCACCATTTTGTCGAGATCAAAATCAGCATCCTGTTGCTTGATCACATCCTTGCCCATTGTTGACATATTGCTGCCGGGAAAGACCGTACAACCACTCATCAAGGTCACAGACACCAATAATGGCATCAATTTCATTTTGGATTTCATCATTGATTATTTATCACTTTGGCAGAGTAATTATCCTGTGCAATTTAAATAAGCGCGGATCGTTTTGGCATTAAGAATGCAGTTAATCAAAAAGAAATATAACTGGCATCAGTCCTAAAAGGAGCTTATTCATCGTTTGGCTATTGACAGAATAATCGAGGCTGATTCACACACCTTCAGGCACGCTACCGCCCTTGGCTTTCAGTTACCAATCCACTGACGAAACAATGTGTTATGGATAGACACCCTCTTAAAACTGATCTTCTCGAATATATTTACTCGGCACATTCAGCCGCCAGGCCGAAATGAATTTCGGCCCCAAAGACCAGTACAAAAATAGCAACAAGGAGATTTAGCATTTGATGCTGGGAGAATTGTTGCAGCTAACCTAATAGCAGGCAAGGAGACAACTGTCCTAATATTCGTTTTTAAGAATAATATTAAGCGCAAATTTTTGCGGTTTTAGGAATTTCTTTATATTGACAGATGACGTTCTTAATTCAGCTCATGCGATATATCTTAATTATTGCCTGAAATAGAAATTTAAACTTCCCATTCAGAATAATAAGTTATTGCCGCTAGGCATTTTATTTACAGTGATTAAGAGAAATCTCACCTCAGCATTGCAATTTTCGCCCACATTACCCATGATCGAAGTGTGACAAATGTCATATAACGCGAGGTACTGCAATTACTATGGAATGGATTGCCGATCCATCAATCTGGGCCGGGCTGGTGACGCTTATCGTCATCGAATTAGTCCTGGGCATCGATAATCTGGTTTTTATTGCCATTCTTGCCGATAAATTGCCCCCGGCGCAGCGCGACCGCGCACGCGTAACCGGTTTGCTGTTGGCGATGGTGATGCGCCTGCTGTTACTGGCCTCTATTTCCTGGATGGTCACGCTGACCAGGCCCCTGTTTACCTTCCACGACCTGAGCTTTAGCGCGCGCGATCTGATCATGCTGTTCGGCGGGCTGTTCCTGCTGTTTAAAGCTACGGTCGAATTGAACGAACGGCTGGAAGGGAAAGACAGCGATAATCCGACCCAACGGCGCGGCGCTAAGTTCTGGCCGGTGGTGGCGCAAATCGTGGTGCTCGACGCCGTCTTCTCACTGGATTCCGTGATTACCGCCGTGGGCATGGTCGACCACCTGGCGGTCATGATGGCTGCCGTCATTATCGCCATCACGCTGATGGTGATGGCGAGCAAAGCGCTAACCCGCTTTGTGAACAGCCACCCCACGATTGTCATTCTGTGTCTGAGTTTCCTGCTGATGATTGGCTTTAGCCTGGTCGCTGACGGTTTTGGCTTCTCGATTCCGAAGGGTTATCTGTACGCAGCGATTGGTTTCTCGGTGATTATCGAGACGCTGAATCAGCTGGCAATTTTCAACCGTCGCCGTTTTCTGTCCGCCAACCAGACCTTACGTCAGCGCACTGCCGAGACGGTCTTGCGCCTGTTGAGCGGCAAAAAAGAAGATGCCGAACTCGATGCTGAATCCGCCTCGCTGCTTGCCGATCATGACGACAGTCAGATTTTTAATCCGCAGGAACGGCGAATGATTGAGCGCGTGCTTCATCTGAATCAGCGCTCTGTCAGCAGCATTATGACCTCGCGCCACGACATTGAGCATATCGACCTCACTTCACCCGAGACACAAATCCGCGCGCTGCTGGACAAGAATCAGCATACCCGTGTGGTGGTAACGGGCGGCGAAGATGAAGACGATTTGCTTGGGGTGGTGCACATCATCGACCTGCTACAGCAGTCTCTGCGCGGCGATCCGCTGGATTTACGCGTGCTCGTGCGTCAACCGCTGGTATTCCCCGAGACATTGCCGCTGCTGTCAGCCCTGGAGCAGTTCCGAAATGCGCGAACCCACTTTGCCTTTGTGGTGGATGAATTTGGTTCTGTGGAAGGGTTAGTGACGCTGAGTGACGTGATGGAAACCATCGCTGGGAATTTACCTAACGAAATCGATGAGATTGATGCGCGGCATGACATTCAGAAAAATGCTGACGGGACTTGGACGGCTAACGGCCATATGCCGCTGGAAGATCTGGTGCAGTATGTTCCCTTGCCGCTGGATGAAAAGCGTGAATACCACACGATTGCCGGTTTGCTGATGGAATATTTACAGCGCATTCCGCAACCGGGCGAAGAGGTACAGGTGGGGAATTACGTATTGAAGACCCTGCAGGTCGAAAGCCATCGTGTGCAAAAAGTGCAACTGATTCCATTGCGCGGGGATGATGACCTGGATTACGAGGTGTAAAAGCGTGCCGGGCAAGCGTTGCGTTTGCCCGGCAGCAGAATCAGAGCTTATCCATCAGCTTCTTCACGTCCTTGCCGCTTTGCGAATCCTTGTTTTTATCCGCCCAGTCGTTCAGTCGACGCTTCGCTTCATCTTGCAGATGTTTACGCATAATCTGGTCAACCTGAAGGCTGTAATTCAGCTCCTGCCATTTGCCGTAAACGGTCAGCGGAATGGCCGTTTCTTTCAGTAAATCAACAAGCTTGCCTTCCCCTTCCCAACCCGCCAGCACGCGGACGTTGAAACGCGTTTCCGTCGTTTCTTGCACCAGGTCCATGGTCCCTGCGCCCGTAAGGTTCAGCAGTGGAGATTGCCCCTGCATATCGTCAAGCTTCAGCTGGCCGTTATTGAGCGTCAGATCGGACGTAAAACTATCGAGTCGCGTCGCGCTGTCGTAGCTTTCACTGGCTTTCACGCTGCTGCTGCGCTCCACCGCCTGCTGTACGAGCTGCTGGAAGTTAAGGCCTTCCATGCGCGTGTCTTTCAGGTCAACGTGTGCCGTCCCCTGCCAGCTGCGACGAAATGCTTCAGCATCGATTTTATCGCCAGAGAAATCACCCGCCATCGTCAGATTGCCGGTCAGGGCGATGGGATAATTGAAGGCCTTCAGGATGGTGCCGATCTCAATGTTTTCAAGGCGCGGCTGGAACTCGGCTTTCGCCATACCTTTTCGCACATCCAGAATTCCTGGCAGTGAAATTTGCCCCGCGCCCATTTGACCGCTCAACGCCGAGATCACCAGCAGCCCGTTGTGATTAAGCATCTGGCTGCTGACATTCGTGAAATCAATACCACGCCAGCGCACGGCGTTGGCTTTGACCAGAATATCGGCGGAGAAACTGCGCAGGCCGTTATAATCGGGTTGATCAATATTTGACGCAATGACAGGTCGCATTTGTTTAGGCTGGTTTTGCCCCTGCTGCGCAGCATTCTCGTCGGTAACGACAGGCTGCGACGCCAGCAGATTTTCCAGGTTCAGCTTATCGAACTGGAGATCAAAGACCCATTTCGGTTCCTGGCCCAACACCACGCTGGCGCGCCCTTTGAGCGCACTGTCATTGGCCTGCAGGTTGAGATTGTTCAGCTCAAGCTGCTTTTGCTCTTCGTGCCAGATACCCTGCAGGCTGCCCTTCCCGGTGATCCCTTGAGCAGGCAGATCGGCGCCGGACAGTTGCCAGTCCAGTTGGGATATCTCTGCGGTCAGTTTATGTGGATAGTCGGAGGCATTGACGTTGGCATTCAGTGACAACGTTAAGTCGCGCTGATTTCGGTTTACACGCCCCGAGAAATCAACCGTCGCAACATGATGTTGATCCTGTTCCATGTTGAGGTTGATGTTACGCAGCGTGACCTGCTCTTCATCCTCATGCTGGAACACCAGAATGCTGTCCACCACCTTAAGATTGCCGATATCAAACGACCAGCCGGCATCGTCTGGCACGTCGGGTAAAGAGTTTTCGCGAGGAGCGACAGGAGCATCCACTTTACGGACCGCTTCGCTTTGCGGCGTAAGCTGAATAACCGCGCCTTTCAGCATCACCTGCTCAACCTGCAATTGATGCGAGAGCAGCGGCATCAAGGCCACGTCGAGACGCATATTATCCGCAGAGACCAGAGGAACGCTGGCGCCAGGCGCTGTCAGCGACATGCGGCCCGAAAGAATGCTGAGCTGTGGCCAAACGTGCCAGCGAAGTGGCCCATCCAGCTTCAGTTCATACCCGCTTCGTGCTTCGACCTGCCGCACCATATAGCTGCGGAAATCATTGGGGTTAACCAGCAGAACCAACGCCGAAAGGCCAGCAACCAGCACCACCAGCAAAATCATCAGCGTTGTCAGAACTCTTCTCATGGCATCCTCGGTGAACTGCCTAAAATCAGTCTTTATCGATACGACTGGCAACCGCACCCTGCTGATCGCGATACTTTGCATCCTGCCGGCGGTTATAAGGACGATCGGCCGGGCCTGTTAACGGCTCGAAGCTTAACGCACCAATCATCATTCCGGGACGTAAGGCCAGCGGCAGTTTCCCGGCGTTGAAAAATTCCAGAACAATATGACCTGACCAACCCGGATCGATACGGTGCGCGGTAACGTGGACCATTAACCCCAGGCGCGCCAGAGAAGAACGGCCATCCAGCCAACCCACTAAATCGGCAGGCAGTGTGACCGATTCAAACGTGACCGCCAGCGCCAGTTCACCAGGGTGCAGATAAAAAGCTTCGCCTTCTGTGAGCACGATTTCATCGCTCATCACGCGGTCAAGTGCGGCACTGACTTCGTCTTTCGGCCCACTCAAATCAATATAGGCAGCGGTATGGCCGCTAAACGTGCGGAATTTATTGCCCAGACGCACATCAACGGTCACGCCGTTAATTCGCTCCATGGGTGGACGCGGGGTGATAGACAGACGGCCTTCGTCCAGCCAGGCTTCTATATCACGGTCACAAAGACGCATGCCACTTTCTCCTTTGGTGCATCAGAACCTGAAGCCATACTGGCCTCAGGGCAAA
>Ga0308165_1005185_pt1 | contig 12291 bp, 10 predicted proteins | sample PhyWR2_FD_201032 | JGI IMG/M metagenome (GOLD analysis project Ga0308165, IMG submission 201032) | Phyllosphere microbial communities from UC Gill Tract Community Farm, Albany, California, United States - DLSLW.R2 | ecosystem: Host-associated > Plants > Phyllosphere > Unclassified | place: USA... | reverse complement strand
CTTGCTACCAGCCTTGCCAGATGCCTGGCCATCGGGCGAAATAAAAGGAATAAAGGCCAGAGGGAATTTTGAGGTAGCAGTGAACTGGGAAAAAGGCAAACTGAAAACGGCCAAAATAACATCGCATCATGGTGGATATTGCAAGGTGCGGACTTATGTACCTGTAAAGGTGATAGGAGCGAAACTGCTATCAACCGTGGACGAAAAAACCAATCCTTTAATGGTGTCTGCTTATGAGTTTACTTACGGAAGCGCTGTATCGGCTGATAAATTACAAAAGGTAAGTCAGTTAGGGGCGCATACCGTTAGTTTCTTAACCGAAAAAGGAAAAGCTTATATTATCGTTCCAATAAAAGACACGAAATAAAATGTAGAAAGCTTTGAGGTGATGATAACCATGCATTCCGCGTCGTCGCGTCTCGCTTCGACAATATAAGCGTGTCATTCAGGATGACATTTGGATAGTCACAAGTGAGCCGCTTGGGCCAGATGAGAGGTGATGATAGCCATGCCTCGTCGTAGCGTCTCGCTACGAAAATAAAAGCATTTACTTATATTTAAAGCATGTCATTCGGATGGATATTTGGATAGTCAGAAGCGAGACCCTTGGGCCAGATGAGAAAGTATGGGTCACTCTACAATATAAAGGACAACATCCGTGTACCTTACACCAACAACAAAAAACCCCAATGCTTTTGCATTGGGGTGGGATATATAATGACCTCATAGGTAGAGGGAATCGATTTTATCCTTGTTTTTGTGCCGAAGATTTTAATTCATCACTTGCAACGATTACAATTTCTACACGACGGTTAGCTGCACGGCCTGCCTCTGTTTCGTTATCAGCAATTGGCTCAGAGAAACCTTTACCAATGGTTACCAATCTTGATGAAGGAACACCTTGAGAAACGGCATAGGCTTTAACCGCTGCTGCACGTCTTTCTGATAGGCCCTGGTTATAAGTTTCAGTTCCCTTACTATCTGTGTGACCAATAATTTTGATATCTGTATCAGGATATTGGTTTAAAGAGGCAGCTAAGCTCTGTACATTACTTTTTGCAGCATCTTTCAAAGCTGTTTTATCGAAATCGAACAAAATACCGCTATCAAATTTCACAATGATACCTTCTCCCTCGCGAATCACTTCCGCATTAGGAATTGCTTTTTGAATTTCAGCTGCCTGTCTATCCATTCTACGGCCGATAAAAGCACCAGCAGTACCACCAATTGCACCACCAATTAATGCACCCACCGCAGTGTTACCTGCTTTCTTTCCGATTAGGGCACCTACCACACCACCTGCAGCAGCACCGATACCTGCACCTTTTTGTGTTTTAGTTAAACTATCACAACTTTGAAGTGCCATTGAACCTACTGCTAACCCTATACTTAATGTTGCTATTTTTACTCTTGAAATGCTCATAATAATGTTGATTTATAATTCTATTCAGCCTATTCAAACACGATGCCAAAAAAAATTAAATTCCAAATAATTTCATTTTACTAAAAATTAGCTCAAAAAACATCGTTTTTCGCTCAAATAAAAAGCGCCCCGGTTTCCTGAGGCGCTTAATATGTATTATTCTTAGTACAAAAGCTAGGCAGAGAAATAGCTTTCCAGCTCTTTCAAGGTGTTTTCGTCTGTTCTGAAATCTTTAATCACCCGACCTTTTTCTACAAGTATAATGCGTTTACACACATCAGTTACATGATTTAAGTCGTGGCTAGAGATAAAAGTCGTCATATTGCCCGGAAACTCCTTTAACAGTTTCTTCAGCCTGATTTGCGTAGTTGGATCGAGGTTGGCGAAAGGTTCATCAAGAATGAGGAGCTCGGGCTTTTGCATTAAGGCTGCGGCAATGCCCACTTTGTTTTGATTTCCCTTGCTAAAATCGCGGATGTATTTGCCACTGTTTAATATTTCGCCATTAAAAAATTCGTTGTACTGAGTCAAATAGGCCGCAACATCAGCAACGCTCAGGTTATTTAGGCTTCCTATAAATGTAAAATATTCTTCGGGCGTTAAATAATCGATGAGGAACCCCTCATCTAAAAACGAGGCCGTGTAATTTTTCCAGTTATCGCTTTGCATCACGTTTTCGCCCTTCGATAAAACCTCTCCTTCGCTCGGGCGAATCAAATCTAACAACATACGGAAAAAGGTGGTTTTTCCAGCGCCGTTGTTCCCTACCAAGCCAACGGTTTCACCCTGTGCGATTTGCAAATGGTCGATATTTACAACGGTTTTATCGCCGTAAACCTTTTTCAAATTTTTTACTTCTAAAATCATAATTATTCTCTAAAGCCCTCGGCTATTTTATAACGTTGTTGTTCTAATCTTTTTACTATGAAATTTACCCAAAAGCCCCGCATCAAAAGCATGATAATGCCTATTAACGATACAGCAAATAATCCCCAGTACGGCATATCCAGTAGTCCAAACGGCATGTAGATGAGCATAGGCACCAGAATAAAAGGGAAACCCAGTATCCATTGCGTTGCGCCAACGCCTTGCCAGTTAAAACTCGCACTTTTCGTAATATCCAGTCGCTTATAATTCATTGTAGCAAAATACAAGATCATTACCGTACCAAAGCCGATGTTGCATAAATAGGCTGCCAGATGTAGCAAAAGCAGCTTGGGGCTTAAAAAAACGTAGAAACTGGCCAGCAGGGTTATTATGGTAGAGGCGATGGTGAAAAGTAAAAACTTGGCCTTGATATAGTCTTTAAGGTCGATTTTATTGCTCAATAGGCCATCGAAATGGGCGCTTTGCCAGCCGAACATAAACTGTCCGTAAGTAATAATGGAGATACCTGTCATAAAAATAGCTGCAAAAATCATTTTCCCGAATGAATCTGAATCTATCAGTGGCTGCTTGTAAAAAATGAACCCATAAAACAGGAAAAAGAAAGCCATAAGTACCGATGAACGTGGGCGCTTATGGCGCAAAATTAGTTTCAGTTCTAGTGCGGCCAAAACGCCTACCTTGCCGAAACGGTTTAAAAAAGCATAATCGGTACTTACCTTTTTCTCTTGTTTACTACCCAGCTCCTCTACATAAAGGTTGCTGGCGAGGAAAGTAGAATTTAATTTAAAGATAGCAAGCGCCGCAAGTGTAAATCCGAAGCCCAGGTAAGGGTACTGTGCAACCGCCCTGAAAACATAATCGGAAGCTGCCATTAAAGAGATAACCTTAAAATACTCCAACGCGGCAAACGCTGCAATAATGACTAAACCACACAAGGTATAAATTACATTTGTAATAGATTTACGTTTAAGGTATAATATAAAATAGTTGTTAAAAATGGTAATTGAAATTACCGAAACAACGTACATTATGGTTGCAAAAGCGCCATATTCAACTCTCACTTCCGTAAAAATAAAAGGCAGGAAAAGAAAAAGCGGCCAAAGATTAAATGCCGAAAAAAGGGCCTTAATATTTAAGAAACTGATGATTTTACTTTTCTTTATTTTTAAGTGCAAATAAGGGATTATACTTAAGGTAGGCAATTCCTGTAATTGCAGGCGCATTAAGAAGTCGATTGCAAAATAGTAAAGAATAATCCCGTTAAAGCTTTTAAAAATATCCTGTCCTTTAAAAACCTCGGGCAGAAACATGGCCATTGTAAAACCGATGCCTACTGCAACCGTGAGAAAGTACAGCATAAAAAAACCGAGAACAACTTGTGCAGCAATACTGCCGCCTCGGTTCCGCGAACGCCAAAAGGATTTCCTTTGATGGCTTAAAAAAGTGCTCAGCATAAATAGTTTAGGTATTAGTTTGTTTATTAGTAGCTATTTTTGAGTAAATGTTACAGCTAGGTGTTATGTTAAAGGTACTTTTCAGGCTGAGCCTTTCGGCTACGCTCAAGATAAACTTAGTCTAAGCCTCGTGATTTTGCCCTTCGACTCAGCCTGTATTGAGCGGAGTCGAAATGCTCATGGTGCCATTTATTACGGCATTTTACGATTAAAATAACACTAATAATTGTATTTATTTTTCCAGTTTTGTTTCAGTTTTTCGCGTAGTTTCTCTTCTGCAGGGTTTTTGCCCGGATCGTAAAGTTTGGTTCCGCTTAATTCTTCGGGAAAGTATTCTTGCGCTTCGAAATTGCCCTCATAACCGTGCGAGTACTTATAATCCTTTCCGTACCCGATATTTTTCATCAGTTTGGTAGGGGCATTTCTAATGTGTAACGGAACAGGCAGATTTCCGGTTTGCTTAACCAGGGCCTGTGCCTTGTTAATGGCCTCGTATGATGCATTGCTTTTGGGCGAGCTGGCCAAGTAGGTTACACACTGCGATAAAATTATCCTTGCCTCCGGATAGCCGATTACATTAACTGCGGTGAAGCAATTGTTCGCCAACAGCAAGGCGTTGGGGTTTGCATTCCCAATATCTTCTGAGGATAAGATTAATAATCGGCGGGCAATAAACAACGGATCTTCGCCTCCCTCAATCATTCTGGCGAGCCAATACACGGCTGCATTCGGATCGCTGCCGCGGATAGATTTGATAAATGCAGAAATAATATCGTAATGTTGCTCCCCCGCCTTGTCGTACAAAGCCAGGTTTTGCTGGGCATGCGCAAGTACGTTTTCGTTGGTTAGCGTAATTTTATCTCCACCGATGCCGTTAATGGCAATTTCCAAAACGTTTAAAAGTTTGCGGGCATCGCCACCGCTTAAACGAATTAACGCTTCATGCTCTTTAATGCTAATCTTTTTTTTAGCAAGCACTGCATCTTTCTTTATTGCTGTTTGCAGCAGCCCAGCCAATTCTTCTTCGGTAAGCGACTTAAGAATATACACCTGACAACGAGAAAGCAAAGCAGAGATGACCTCGAAAGAAGGGTTCTCTGTTGTTGCACCAATTAATGTAACCAGACCACGCTCAACAGCGCCAAGCAAACTATCTTGCTGCGATTTGCTAAAACGGTGAATTTCATCAATAAACAAAATCGGCAAGCCCAAAAAGCTATCTTTTAGCTGCGCAGCCTTATCAATTACTTCACGAATATCTTTAACGCCACTGTTAATGGCACTCAAATTAAAGAAAGGTCTGTCTAACGCTTGCGAAATGATGTAGGCTAAAGTTGTTTTGCCAACGCCGGGCGGCCCCCAAAAAATCATCGATGGCAGCTGGCTACTTTCAATGGCCTTACGCAAAACTGCGCCAACGCCAACCAAATGCTTTTGCCCTACATATTCATCGAGATTTTGAGGGCGCATTCTTTCGGCTAAAGGGGCTTGGCTTTGCATATGGTAAATATAGTAAAAATGAGTTTTGTCGGGCGCATTTTGCTACAAATTTTAGCGCTGCAGCTACATTGATTCATTTAAGCGGAATGCGCTGCAAAAAGGTTTTGATTGATAATCTATTTTTTTGGAGAGCAGTGCCTGTGCTAATCGGTTGCTGCGGTCCCGCCATCATTCCACGTCCGCGGTCTCGTTCCTCACCCTTACGGGCTTTTCATTTTGTCGGGTCTAGCTTACTCGGGCCAATTCGGAGCCAATACCCGTTGTTTTTAAACCCGATCGAAGCGGGATGCCGATCCGATAGGTATCGGATTTTCATCGGCAGAAGCGGGAGCGGGGCCACATGCCGCCAAAAGCGACTGAGCGTTCGTTTCCAAAATAAAAAGGTTTTGATTGATAATCTATTTTTTTTTTGGAGAGCAGTGCCTGTGCTAATCGGTTGCTGCGGTCCCGCCATCATTCCAAGTCCGCGGTCTCGTTCCTCACCCTTACGGGCTTTTCATTTTGTCGGGTCTAGCTTACTCGGGGTAATTCGGAGCCAATACCCGTTGTTTTTAAACCCGATAGCAACGAAAAGCCCGTAAACCCAAGGCCGCTACCGCTCAATGAGCACTGAAACAGCGTTGGGTGCGGACTTGTAGTGAATAGCGGGGCGATGGCCGCCAAGTACGCAAAAACGTTCGTTTCCAAAATAAAAAGGTTTTGATTGATAATCTATTTTTTTTGGAGAGCAGTACCTGTGCTAATCGGTTGCTGCGATCCCGCCATCATTCCAAGTCCGCGGTCTCGTTCCTCACCCTTACGGGCTTTTCATTTTGTCGGGTCTAGCTTACTCGGGCCAATTCGGAGCCAATACCCATTGTTGTTAAACCCGATAGCAACGAAAAGCCCGTAAACCCAAGGCTGCTGCAGCTCAATGAGCACTGAAACAGCGTTGGGTGCGGACTTGTAGTGAATAGCGGGGCGATGGCCGCCAACTACGCAAAACGTTCGTTTCCAAAAAAACGGAAAATTAAAAATCGCTGGTGGCAAAGGGATTTTAAACAGTATGCGCTAAGTTTTGTTTACTTTTAGTAGCCGTACAGGTAGAGCTTACTAATTGGCTGAAGTTTAAGCTGGCTCTTGCTTATTTGAAACTGAATTATTGAAATATGAAAGATAACTTTTCTACCCAGGCGGCCGAATATGCCATTTACCGACCCACGTATCCGCAGGAAATGTTCGACTATCTTTTGAGTTTAACGGCAGGCCGAACCGCCGCATGGGACTGCGCTACCGGAAATGGACAAGTAGCGAGGGCGTTAGCGCAGCATTTTGAAAATGTGTATGCTACCGATATCAGTGAGAAGCAGATCAGTCAGGCTTTAAAACTGCCGAATATTGTGTACAATGTTGAACCCGCGGAAAAGGTAAGCGTTGCCAACAACTGCTTTGACCTGATCACTGTGGCGCAAGCCATCCATTGGTTTAATTTTGATGCGTTTTATAGTGAAGTTAAAAGGACGCTTAAATCAAATGGGGTTTTGGCCGCAATTGGATATGGGTTGATGCATATCGATAAAAAAGTAGATCGGGCGGTTCATAAATTGTATGAAGACATTTTGGGGAAATACTGGGATAGCGAGCGCCGATACATCGAAGAAGGCTATAAAACAATCCCATTTCCTTTCGATGAAATTATTGCGCCTCATTTCGCCATTAAAACGAGTTGGAACTTTAATCAGCTTATCGGCTATTTAAACACATGGTCGGCATTACAGCATTATAAAAAGGCTAACGAAAGGAACCCTTTGGAATACATGTTGACGGAGCTGAAAGAAGCTTGGGGCGATGATGCTGAAAAAGATGTTCGTTTCCCGATATTGCTGCGGGTTGGGAGGTGATTTAGAAAATCGTCTTTTCGACTGAAGCGCAGCGAAAATGGAGAAATCTTTGGACTGGTTATGCAGATTTCTCCTCCAAAGGAGCTCCTACGAAGCACTACGGTCGAAATGACGACAATTGCTTATATTCATCGGATGACTTTTGCTCGTTTTAAGAATCTTTACTTCAACAAATCCAAAATGCCCAAAACGGTGAGCTTTTGCTGTTCGCCACTCTGCATATTTTTTAGGGTTAATTCGCCGCTTGCTATTTCGTCGCCACCGATTAAAATGACGAAGGGAATGTTTTTGGCATCCGCATAGGCCATTTGCTTTTTAAGCTTGGCCGACGATGGGTAAAGTTCTGCAGAAATGCCCGCATTGCGGAGTTGCTGTAGAATTGGCATGGCATATTCTTCTGCTTCCGAATCGAAATTGCTGATCAGCACCTTCGTTCCTATCTCTGCAGCTGCGGGGAAAAGGTTGAGTTCTTCGAGCACATCGTAAATGCGATCTGCACCAAAGGACACACCAACCCCGGTTAGGTCCTTTAAGCCAAACATGCCTGTTAAGTCGTCGTAACGACCGCCACCGCCGATGCTGCCCATGGCCACTTCATTGGTTTTGACCTCAAAAATACAACCGGTATAATAGTTTAAACCTCGGGCAAGTGTAATATCGAGCTCTAATTTTGCGGTTAAAGGCAAGCTGTAGGCGATCAGGCTTTCAACATACCCGAAAACCTGTTCAATTTCGGCTACACCTTTTAATCCAATTTCCGAAGCGGCCAGAACTTTTTTTAAGCTTGCCAGCTTTTCTTCGTTAGTTCCTTCTAATAAAATAACCGGGCGGAGTTTTTCAAGATCAGCATCTGTAAATCCGCGTTCCAACAGCTCTTTGCTTACACCATCGAGACCAATTTTATCGAGCTTATCAATGGCTACCGTCATATCTATAATCAAATCGGGTTTACCTATAATTTCGGCGATACCTGATAGAATTTTTCTATTATTGATTTTTATGCTGAAATCTTTTAGTCCCAGTTTGGCCAGTGCCTCATTGTAAATTAAGATGAACTCTGCTTCGTTCAGCAGGCTTTCTGAACCGACCACGTCGACGTCGCATTGGTAAAACTCACGATATCTTCCTTTTTGCGGCCTGTCGGCCCGCCAAACCGGCTGAACCTGAAAGCGCTTGAAAGGTAAGGTAATTTCGTGTTGGTGCATGACTACATAACGGGCAAAGGGCACTGTTAAATCGTAACGCAGGGCTTTTTCAGAAATTAGAGGAATTAGCTTGTTGCTATTGTCATCCTCAGCGAAGTCGAAGGATTTCTTTTTGGCATCTTTTAGGTATTCGCCGCTATTCAGTATCTTAAAAATTAATTTATCGCCCTCATCGCCATATTTTCCCGTCAGGGTAGAAAGGTTTTCGAAACTTGGGGTTTGAATCTCTGCATAACCGTATTTTCTGAAAACCGATTTAATGGTATCGTAAATAAAGTTGCGCTTTACCATTTCAACAGGCGAAAAATCGCGTGTACCTTTTGCTAACGAGGGTTTGATAACTGACATAGGCGCAAAAGTACAAAAAAAGTAGAGGGTTTATGAGCTGAAAGGTAAAAGCTGAAAGACAAAAGCGGAAAGGTTAAAGGCAATAAACAAAATGCGCTAAGTCGACTTTAGATTTGCAAAAGGCAAAAGTTCCATCTGGGGATTTAACTTACATTTTGTATATTTGGTTATGATGATTACGGAAGAAGAGCTTTTGAAACTTAATGATGACGAAAAATTGGCTGTCATTAATCTTTTGCAGTCAAGTCTATTCGATAATCATTATAAAATCACCGAAGAGCAAAAGCGTATTGTTGAGGAACGATTAGAAGGAATTGACAAGGGAGAGACTAAGTTTTATTCGATTACTGAATTTCAAGCTAAGCTTAACCAAAGAAGAACTTGACCTATAACATACAGGTAAGTGAAACCGCTTTAATTGATGTTTTAGAAACGTTAGCGTGGTATGATGAAATTTCTGAAAAACTATCTCGGCGATTTGAGATCGATTTAAATAGCAAGTTAAAATTCCTTTCCAAATACCCTGAGAATTTCCAGGTTAGATATTTAAGAAAAATGAGAGTAGCTCCTCTGGCTATTTTTCCTTATGGGATTCATTTTTACATAACAGGAAATGCGATTGTTGTTGTGGGCGTATTTCATTACAGTTTAAGCCCAAAAAGATGGAAAAATAGAAAATAAACGCTTACTTTCCCAAAACAGCCTTAACCATTTCCCGATTTGGCTTTGATACCGGAACTTTGTCGCCGTTGCTCATTAATAAAGTGCCTCCATCTTCTTTCAGCCAGCTTTTCACAAATTTTGGACTCACCAAGTGACTTTGATGCGCCCGAACGAATCCGTGTGGTTTTAACAAGTCTGAATACTCTTTTAGCGGTTTGGAGATTAAGATTTTCTCTCCGCTTGATAGATAAAAGAAAGTGTAGGTGTTATCGGCCACACAACGGACGATATCATCTACTGAAACATAACGGATTTCGTGTTGTTGGGGCAATGCAATTTTTGGAATACGAGGATCGCCTTGCTTCATTTGATTCAGCAAAAAACTGAGTTGCTCTCCATTAACCTTGCTAGCCATTCTTTCTTTTGCCTTTAAAACCGCTGTTTTCAATTCATCAGGATCAACGGGTTTAAGCAAATAATCCAAGGCGGCGAACTTTACCGCCTGGATTCCGTAATTGTCGTAAGCAGTTACAAAAACCACCTCGAAGTTTTTTTTGCCCAACTTATTTAGCAAGTCAAAGCCCGTGGATTTGCCCATTTGTATGTCTAAGAAAAGTAAGTCGGGTTGATGTAAGTTCATTTTCTCAAAAGCAGCGTCGATGTTGTCGGCAACTGCAACAACTTTCGTCTCTGGGCAATTGGTTCTAAGCAAAGCCTGTAGATTTTCTAAATTTGCTCGTTCATCGTCTACTAAAATTGCCCTCATTTTATATCCATTGGGTTAAGGTAATCGTAATTGCGGTTCCGTTTTTATCAGACTGAATGTTTAATATAAAAGGTGTATCCTTATAAATTGTGCTCAGTAAAGATATTCGGTTTTTACTAAGCGACAAACCTAAACCGTCGTAAGTTTTTCTGGCGTCAAAACCATTTCCATTATCCGTTATTTTCAGAATTAAATTTGCTGATTCCTGCTCGAAAACAACAGCTATCTCGCCGTTATTGCCTTTTTCGGCAATACCATGTTTAACAGCATTTTCTACAAAAGGCTGTAGCAACATAGCGGGTATCTCAATGTTTTCCGTATCCAAACCAGCTGATGCACTTATTTTATATTGAAAGCCGAATCGCAACTGTTCCATTTGTAGGTAATCATCTAACAATGTTTTCTCTTCGGTTAAACTAATGAGTTCTTCGCTGTTTAAAACATTGCGTGTTAAGCGTGCAAATTTGGTGAGGTAGCGGTTAGCATTATCGATTTCATTTTTATTCATCAGATTTTGAATACCAGCCAGGGCGTTGAACAAAAAGTGTGGGTTTAACTGCGACCGAACAGAATTAAGTTGGAGTTGGGCAAACTCTTTTTGTCTGGCCTCAGCAGCAACTTTTCTTTTTATTTGCTTGTTTTTGAGATAAACAGCTAATCCACCTGTTATTGCGCCTGCTATCAGAGAAAAAAGAATACCAGAGGTTATTAGTTGTTTGGTTGAGAAGAAGTTTTCTTCCAAATTAACAGAAAGTATGTATCTCGCCGTATATTTTTCAATCTCTTTGAGAGGCGTATTCCATTTAAGAAACGGCTGTATAACAATTTCATAGTCTCCCGAATTTTTGAAAACACTTTTGTCAACGTCTACGTAAGGTAAATATTGATGATTTTCTATGTAACCACTGTATTCCCAGGTAGTTGATTCGAAGACTATTTTATCTGTTTGTTGGTCTCTGATTGAAATTTTGTAAAGGTAATCAATATCCGATTTGTCTTTTACAACTGTTAGTTTGTTGTCTTTTTCAGTAAAGATTAGGCTAGTTTCTTGCTTTGGATTGGGGGTATTGCTTGAACTAAACCCTTGACCGGTAACAAAGTGCTTTGCAAAGTTTTTGATTTTCGCTTTGGGAATAGCCTTACCGTAAAAAACAGATTTGTCAACATTGAGCGGTTTTTCGCTGTCGTAAACTAATATTGTAATAACCTTGCCCTGTATAGGGAAGGTACCAATTGTTGTAAAGCTGAATAGCTCGTCTGGTGCTGTCTTAATATCGGTTAGTTCTGCCTTGTTGATAGCGTTGTTTAGCACAATTGTTTTGTCGTCGACTAAAATGGTGTACCGATAGCGCTGTATGCTATCTGTCTTTCTAAAATAAATTTGGACGCTTAGATTGGCAACTTCAGGCAAATAATTGAAAGACGTATTCGGTTGGTTCGGAAAAATATTGTTATAAAAGACGTTTTTAGCTGAACTATCAATACACGTGATTAGCTTCCCCCCGGCCTCGTAAGATTTAAAAAAGTTGATGCCTTTTTGTGCATTTACTGTAGTTTGCACAATAATGAAGCTGAGGAATATGAAGATTTTCTTTTTCATTGCGTTAAATTTATTTTTTCAAACCTCCAATAAAAAGCTGGCTTCCAAAATGCCAAATTAGTAAATGGAATCATTAACTTGGTATTTTTGTGGTTTGGCACAGTATTCAGTTCCCGTTCGTTTCAACCAACGGAACAGAAATAGGAAGAACGGGCTTAGCCAAAACTTTTTTGGACCGTGTCGCAACCTTGAAAGTGTTGTTGTGCTAAGGCGTAAGTAAGTAGCGAGGTAGGAAACAGATTCTTCGCTGCGCTCAGAATGACAAAGCAGTATGCAATTTGCTTTGCCTTTGCCGTTGGTTTCAACCAACGGGATAAAAATAGGAAGAAAGGGCTTTAGCCAAAACTTTTTTGGACCGTGTCGCAACCTTGAAAGTGTTGTTGTGCTAAGGCGTAAGTAAGTAGCGAGGTAGGAAACAGATTCTTCGCTGCGCTCAGAATGACAAATTAGTATGCAATTTGCTTTGCCTTTGCCGTTGGTTTCAACCGACGGAACAGAAATAGGAAGAAAGGGCTTCAGCCAAAACTTTTTTGGACCGTGTCGCAACCTTGAAAGTGTTGTTGT
>Ga0308165_1005182_pt1 | contig 12298 bp, 12 predicted proteins | sample PhyWR2_FD_201032 | JGI IMG/M metagenome (GOLD analysis project Ga0308165, IMG submission 201032) | Phyllosphere microbial communities from UC Gill Tract Community Farm, Albany, California, United States - DLSLW.R2 | ecosystem: Host-associated > Plants > Phyllosphere > Unclassified | place: USA... | reverse complement strand
GTTGGACCGCTGATTAAGCTGATCGTACGATTTTAATAGCAGGATTGTATTGCATTAATTCATACAAAAAATTATCATTTCCGTCTGGGCTAATGTATATTTCTTCGTACCTGTTATAGTGTATGATTAAACCTTTGCGGGCAGCTGCTGGTTTAAAACCCACCCATAAAGTCTTTCCAACCTCTATTTTGTGAATTTTGTCAATGGCAATCTTTCCTCTAAAGATACCCGATCGATAAGAAAAGTACTCACTGTCTATTATATACCTCGGTCTTGGTAATAATAATATGGCCATGAAGAATGTCGGAAGACCTATTATAGTCACAAATTCTATAAAAGTAGCTTCTTCAGTACGCAGTGTAACGATCATCATGACTATCATGGATAATATAAGGCCAATGATCATGGCATCCATCAAAGGGTCCTGCCTGCTTCTGAAAACTTTCATAATTTATAGGATGTTGCTAATCTTAAAGTTAACAAATTTTTGTAAATTTGCATCGTTATGAAAGTCGCTTTATATACAACGTTTTATTTTATTCCTTGACGATTTTAGCTCAGTCAAGTAAATAGTTTTTTTAGTAAATGATATTTCGCATCATTTAAGGTTGTATTTTACTTTATTATTTTATGGAAAAGAAAAATTGGTTTCAAACCTATATGTATATTTGGATTGGACAATTTGTGTCGCTATTGACGAGCTCTGCTGTCAATTTTGCTGTGATTGTCTGGTTAAGTTTAACGCATAAGTCGGCCGAGGTATTGGCTTTGGCAGGTATTGCAGGCTTATTGCCACAAGCACTTATTGGACCCTTTGTAGGTGTTTTAATAGATCGCTGGGACCGGAAAAAGGTAATGATTTTTGCAGATGCATTTATTGCCTTATGTACCTTGATGATGACATTTGTACTGCAGGAGGCTGCAGTAGGGCTATCGCTGATCTATCTGCTTTTAACCTGTCGTTCCATAGGGGCAGCTTTTCATGCACCAGCGATGCAGGCAATAGCGCCGCTGATGGTGCCCGAGGATAAATTGTTGCGTGTATCAGGAATAAATCAGATGCTTCAGTCCGTCAGTAGTATCGCCGGACCTGCATTAGGAACATTGGCGATTACTTATTTTTCAATCGCTCAAGTGCTTTATCTCGATGTTATAGGTGCGGCAGTTGCAATAGTATCGTTATTCTTTGTCACCATTCCTCATTTAAAGGTTGAATCTAAATTATCCTTTGGACAGGCATGGGGTGATCTGAAACAAGGTATGCAGGCCATCTACCACAATCGTGGTTTGAGCCTATTGTTTTTGTACGCCATGATCGCTACTTTTTGTGTTATGCCGATTGCTATTATGTTTCCACTTTTGACAATCGATCACTTTAATGGCGGTAAATGGGAGATGAGTGTCATTGAAATTATATGGGGAGTAGGCATGTTACTTGGAGGAGGCCTATTAGGAGCATTTAAAGTGAACTTCTCGAAAGTAATCATGATCAATACCATGCATATTGTACTGGGATTGACATTTGCTTTTTCAGGTTGGTTCCCACCCACTTGGTTCATTCCATTTGTAATTGTGACTGGCATAGGTGGTGTATCCATGTCGCTGTTTTCAGCCTCTTTTATGACGACCATACAAGAAGAAGTCGCACCCCAAATGTTAGGTCGCGTATTTTCGCTCTATTTTAGTCTTGCTATTCTGCCAAGTGTCATCGGATTGCTTTTTACGGGTATGATAGCAGATGTAATTGGAGTAGCCAACGCTTTTGTGATCGCAGGATTATTGATGATGATTGTAGGTGTATTCTCCTTTTTTACACCAGCTGTCATGCGGCTGGGAAAAAAAGTGCCCCATAACGAAACAGTATAAAATAAAAAAGCTTCCAAATTTTGGAAGCTTTTTTATTTTGAGCGAAAGACGAGATTCGAACTCGCGACCCCAACCTTGGCAAGGTTGTGCTCTACCAACTGAGCTACTTTCGCGTTTGTCTTACAAAAATACGGCTTTATTTGAATTTTTGCAAGACCAATTTAAAAATTTATCAATTTAATTGATCGCATTGGCACAGTTCATACCATCAATAGCTGCAGAAATAATACCGCCAGCAAATCCAGCGCCTTCGGCACATGGATAAAGTCCTTTAATTTCAGGATGTTGTAATGTCGTTTTGTCGCGCGGAATGCGAATAGGAGATGATGTCCGAGATTCTACGGCAACTAGGATCGCTTCATTCGTATAATATCCTTTCATCTTTTTCCCAAAAATAGGTAGCGCACCACGTAGCGCCTCATATACAAACTGTGGCAATACTTGAGTTAAATCAGCAGAAATTGTACCCGGTTTATAAGAGTTTTCAGGGAGATCTTTGGAGATACGTCCTTCTACGAAATCAATCATACGTTGGGCAGGTGCGACCATTTTGCCTCCACCAGCTTCAAAAGCGCGTCTTTCTATTTCACGTTGAAAATCTAATAGGGCAAATGGATTACTTTCAGATCCCTCAACATCTTCGAGATTGATTTGAATGACTGTACCTGAATTGGCATGTGGATTATTCCGCTTAGAAGGTGACCAGCCATTGACCACAATTTCATTGTCTGCTGTAGCACAAGGAGCAATAACTCCACCAGGACACATACAAAAAGAAAACACTCCGCGACCATTTACCTGCTCCACGAGACTATAATAAGCCGGTGGAAGATGTTCGCTTCTTATTTCGCAATGGTATTGAGTCTGATCGATAATCTCTTGTGGATGTTCGATGCGTACTCCCAAAGCAAAGGCTTTTGCCTCCAGTAACCAGTTTTTTTTACGGAAGAGTTCAAATATATCACGTGCAGAGTGTCCCGTGGCGACGATGACATGGCTTGCAGTTAATGATGTACCATTGGCAAGTGTAACTCCCGTAACGTGACCGTTTTCCGTATTGATATCGACCACACGCTGTTCAAAAATAACCTCGCCTCCATAAGAAATGATGGTCTCACGAATCGCTTGGATAATATGCGGTAATTTATTAGTGCCAATATGTGGACGTGCATTGACCAGGATATCTTCATTTGCACCGTGAGAGACAAATAGTTTTAATACTTTTTCAACATCACCACGTTTGTCAGAGCGTGTATACAATTTGCCGTCTGAATAAGTTCCAGCACCTCCTTCGCCAAAACAGTAGTTTGAATCTTCATCCACGATACCCTCGCGATTTAACTTGGCAAGATCGCGACGACGGTCCTGTACACATTTGCCACGCTCGATGACGATCGGTTTTAGACCTTTTTCAAGACACTGGAGTGCCGCAAATAAACCCGCTGGCCCAGCACCAATAATTAAAACAGGTTGTGCATCTTGGACATATTGATAGTTGATCTTAAAACTTTCGGTAATGGGTTGCTCGTCTATAAAAAAGATAATACGAGCTCTAAAAACAACATGACGACTTCGGGCATCTATTGAACGTTTGCGGATTTTAAATCCTTTAATCCGTTCAAGTTTTATATTCAAGGATTTGGCACCTTGATTTAAAATATAAGTATCGTCTTCCATTCGTTCTGGAGCGATAGCCAATTCAATTTCTTTCTGCATAAATTTCTTGCTGGGTTTTTATCCCAAAAACAGGTCAAAGTTAAGGATATCTACTGTATTTTTTTAGTGATTAGTAGGTGTGCACCTAAAATTATTCTTATATTCGTGGGAGTGGTATAAGCTTTGTAGTAAGCATATCATTAAAATTTATTTGAAATATATTAATTCAACGAAAAAATGAAAAGATTATTAGTCGCATTCTTTGGTTTAATGGTCGCATTATCTTTCAGTTCATGTGGGTACAATACAATGGTATCGCAGGACGAAAATGTAAAAGGTAAATGGGCTCAGGTTGAAAATGCATATCAGAGACGTGCAGATTTAGTTCCTAATTTGGTCAATACCGTTAAAGGAGCTGCAAAGCACGAAGAAAGTACATTAACAGCTGTTGTTGAAGCTCGTGCAAAAGCGACTTCTATTACAGTAGATCCTACTAATTTGAATGAAGAAACGATTGCACAATATCAAAAGGTACAAGATCAATTTTCTGGTTCTTTGAGTAAATTGATGGCGACAGTAGAAGCTTATCCTGATTTGAAAGCAAATCAAAACTTTTTAGAACTGCAAGCACAATTAGAGGGCACTGAAAACAGAATTTCAACAGAGCGTAGAGCGTATAATGAAGCTGTACAGCAGTTTAATACTACGGTAAGAAGCTTTCCTAATAATTTGATGGCAGGTATGTTTGGCTTCAAAGCGAAAGGAACCTTTACAGCACAAGAAGGTGCAGATAAAGCACCAGCAGTATCTTTCTAAATATACCACAATAGTTTACTAGAAAAGATGAATGATGGGCTTATCTTGTGCACACATTCATCTTTTTTTATTTTTATAAGACTTTAGTAATGGGAACATTTTCATCAGAACAGCAGGAAAAAGTAGTGCATGCCATCAGTATAGCGGAGAATAAAACTTCGGGTGAGATACGAGTGGTGGTTGAAAAACACTGTCCTGGAGAAGTTTTTGATCGGGCAACATATTATTTTGAGAAATTGGCGATGCATAAAACTGCTTTAAGAAATGGAGTTTTAATTTATCTGGCGCATGAAGATCATAAGTTTTCGATCATTGGAGATGCTGGTATTCATAAGAAAGTATCGGATGATTTCTGGGAGTGTACAAAAGAAATTATGGTGCAAGAATTTCGAAAAGAACAGTTTGTAGAAGGATTGATTCAAGGAATTGTGCATGCTGGAGGCCAATTGGCAAAATTTTATCCGAGAGAAGAGGATGATATTAATGAATTACCGAATGATATTGTTTTTGGCGATAGATAAAAATGAATAAACTGAAGGAATATAGGTCATTGACCAAAATTAGATTTTCAAGCATCAATATTTTTGCACTGACGATTGCTATGCTGTGCAGTGTGGTCAGTTTGCTTGCTCAGGATTTTCCGGCTGTACCAAACCGATTGGTCAATGATTATACAAAAACATTGACAGCAAGTCAGGTGGATCAACTGGAACAAAAGCTCCTAGCTTTTGAAGACTCAACTTCTATACAGATTGCGGTAGTCCTGATGAATTCGACAGGATCTTATGATATTAGTGATTATGCAGTACGACTTGCTCAACAATGGGGCGTTGGAAATAAAAAGTACAACAATGGTATCATGCTCCTTGCAGCAATTGGAGATCGGGCAGTTACTATTCAAACTGGATATGGTATAGAAGGATCTGTCCCCGATGCGATCGCACATCGAATCATTGAAAATGAAATAAAGCCTGCCTTTCGAGCGCAAGATTATTATACAGGAGTAAACCGTGCGACAGATGCATTGATTTCATATACTAAAGGAGAATATAAAGCAGACCCGAAGCAACCAGAAGGAAAAGGTGGTGGTTCAAAAATGTTGATCATCATTGTGGTTGTCATGATTGTTATTGCTCTAATCTCACGCAAAGGGGGCAATGGCGGTAACGGCGGTGGTAAAGTAATGAATGGTAGAGGAACTTCTGATTTGTTTTGGTGGACTTTACTTAATAGTCTAGGTCGAGGTGGATCTGGCGGCGGCGGCTTCGGCGGCGGTGGTGATGGAGGTGGCTTCGGCGGTTTTGGTGGTGGCGGCTTTGGCGGAGGCGGTGCCAGCGGCAGATGGTAACAGATAACAATTAGAGAATAGCAAAGGATAAATAAATTTTTAAGATAACGAAGCCATCATGAGCAAGTGTGATCAAACACGGATGAATTTTGCTCATAATAGCTTCATAATAGATCAAAAACAAATTATATACTGATGAAAAAAGGAATATTATTGGGATTAAGTTGTATCCCAGCTTTAATTTTTGCACAAGAAAACTTCACCTTAACAGGTAAGGTAAAAGGTGCTTCGGATAAAGCAAAAGTTTTTATGCAATATGTTGAAAATAATGCACGTAAAATTGATTCTACGACTATAACTGGAGGACAGTTTAAGTTTAATGGTTCAGTTGCTGGACCAGTAAAAGCTTATGTAATACTTTCTGCCGATGGCACATCCATCAAAGAAATTCAAAACCCTGATCTAACACAAGTTTATTTGTCAAGTGGTGTCATTAAGGTAGACACTGATGGCGAAATGAAAAATGCTATTATTTCAGGTAATGCTATTAATACTGATTTTGCAAAATATCAAGCAGCAACCAAGTCTTATACAGATGCATTTCAGGGTTTAAATAAACGCTATGCTGAAGCTACGGATGAGCAACGTAATGATCAAACTTTTATAGCAGGTTTACAGAAAGAAGCAGGTGAGATCAATGAGAAACAAGAAGTAGCGGACGAACAATTTATTAAGGATAATAAATCAAGCTTTATTACATTGGATCTACTTTCTGATAAGTTAGATGGTGAAAATGTCAATTCGTTAATTATTCCAAGTTATCAAGCACTTTCTGCTGATCTGAAAAATAGTAAAAAGGGTAAAGAATTAGCGGCTAGAATTGAGAAATTGAAGGCAGTTGCTATCGGTTCAATGGCACCCGATTTTTCACTGCCAGATACTGCCGGAAATGAAATCGCATTGTCTTCTTTAAGAGGTAAGTATGTGTTATTAGATTTTTGGGCGAGTTGGTGTGGACCATGTCGTCATGAAAACCCCAATGTAGTAGCTGCATTTAACAAATTTAAAGACAAAAACTTTACTGTATTTGGTGTCTCATTGGACAACCCGGGTAAAAAGGATGCTTGGATGAAAGCAATCGCTGACGATCAGTTGGGACAATGGCCACATGTATCAGATTTGCAAGGTTGGAAATCAGCACCAGTAGGATTATATGAAGTACGTGGTATTCCACAAAACTTTTTAATTGATCCGACTGGTAAAATTATTGCTTCAAATCTCCGTGGAGAAGAACTACAAGCTAAATTGGCCGAATTGCTAAAGTAATAGCAGTGTAAGGATACTATTTAAAGGGCTTTTCGATTCGTCAAAAAGCCCTTTTATTTTTACTATTGTAAATGCGTATTTTTTTTTACCTGATATGGGCAACGGTTTTAGTGACCAGTTGCCACAACAAACAAGAAGCGGGAGTACCGATTCTTAATCTAGCGGCTTTATCCGCCATTCCTTTGGAAAAGCCAATCGATAGTTTGGCAAAGGGCGAGACCTTTATTGATGTTCAACTGCCTGTAGGAGCACGTATTGAAGAGTTATCTAAAGATGATTTAAGTCTATTGAAAGCTGCGGCCTATCGTTTTTTTGGTAAAGTTAAATTAGTCGATAATCAATATGTTGCAGATATTAAAGATGGAAAAGAAATTGAAGTTTCAGATGCTGTTGTTTCTGCATATTTGAAGGCCATATCCAGTACAAATGCTTTTGCAGATTCCCTTAAAAAGGAAGGACAAGAGATTCAATTGCCCGCTATCACGGATGAATACCGAAATGCTTTATTGAAATAACGGTAAACAGGCGTGTCAAATTAACGATTGCCCCAGTGACTACTTAATTTTTAGAAGCGTCGATTGAAATAAAAAAAGGAAAACTAACGCTATAAATTTTGGTTTTCCTTTTTTTTAATTAAAATGATTTGATCGTGTACTACAACGTTTATAATTATAAGTTTCACACTATTTTCCTGTTTTTTTTACTTTACTTCGTCGTGTAAACAGAACTATACTTCGATAATTTTTCCGTACTTCTGATATTGGAAGGTTCGCTTTCGTTTTTCATACGGTCGAGTGCTGTCACAAAATAATAATACTGCTCTTTTGGATTGATATCAATATCGGTATACTGCAGATCATCTTCATGATAAGTAATGTGGATGATCTTGTTGCTATTGTTTAAGTCTAGTTTTTCCCCCTCCTTGAAACGATATACCACATAGCCATAAGCTGACTCACCATCTGCAGCACGATCAGGTTTTTGCCATACGAGATTATTCATTCTTTTATTATCTGATGGTTTTAGTTGTAATCCAAAAGGAGCATGCGGTGGAATGCTATCAATCCATGGCATAGTTGGTGGTAAAGAAGATGCGTGATACAAATTACGTTGAAGCGAATCTTGTAATCCAGCGAGATTATCGGTTAATGATTTGGAACTAAAGAAAATACTGCCTTGGACATTTGGCTGTTCGCGTAGATAACGAATTTGCCGCGGAATTTGGCTCCGGTCGGTCCATCCTGGTTTTTTTTCATTTACCCGGTACGCTCCATGTCCGATATAAAAATGACGGCCATAAGTATGATTTTGCCACCATGCTACTAATATTTCATAGGCTGCAGCGCGGTTTTGAAATGGAAAATAAATCTGAGGATTGATATAATCGATCCATCCCTCTTTGATCCACTTTACACCATCGGCAAAAAGAGTTCGGTAACCGCTTAGACCATGGGTATTAGAACCATCTCTATTTGCATCTTTATTGTCCCAAATACCAAATGGACTAACGCCATATTTGATGTAGGGCTTCTTGGCCTTAATCGCAATTCCTAGATCACGTATGAGTATATCTACATTGTTTCTTCTCCAATCATCGATATTCGAAAAATTGTTGGCATATTGCCCGAATGTGATGCGATCAGGTATCGGAGTGTTACGACTATCAGGATAGGGGTAGAAATAATCATCAAAGTGTATTCCATCAATGTCATAATTATTGACCACGTCCATGATGACACCAATTATATATTCACGAACCTCAGGAATACCTGGATTGAATAGTTTTTTGCCTGCATAAGTAAAAAACCATTCAGGTTTCTTTTTGGTAATATGATCTTCAGAAAAATGATTGGGATTGAGTGTTGTAGATGCACGATAAGGATTAATCCATGCATGTAATTCCATTCCTCTTTTGTGACACTCGTCGATAATGAAATCCAAAGGATCATAGAATGGATCGGGAGCTTTTCCTTGTTTACCTGTTAAATAACGACTCCATCCCTCTCTTCCACGACCGTAAAAAGCATCTGCCGATGGTCGTATCTGAAAAAGAATGGTATTCATACCTGATTTTTTGTGCTCATCCAAAATATGAATAAGTTCTTGCTTTTGTTTTTCAACATTGGTGCCTGTGGCCAGTGTAGGCCAATCAATATTTCCGACAGTGGCAATCCAAACACCACGAACTTCTCGTTTGGGGCTAGGTTGGGCGCATAAAAGTTGTGCTGTTAGTGCGATTAGAAAAAATACTCCAAGTAAGTGCAGAACGTGTTTAAATCTCATTTGTTTAATGATAAGTTAACAAAGATAATTAAGCTTTATTGATAAAGTATTAAATCTTTGTAAGAACTTTGTTGTTGTTTTATATTCTGTAAATTGCAATGTTTTTGGACTGTCCTAAAAACATGATTTTGATAGCGCTTTATAACTATAGAATGAGCAAAGAACAAATTTCCGTTTTTGATATGTTTAAAATTGGTATAGGACCTTCCAGTTCGCATACCTTAGGACCATGGCGAGCTGCACAGCAATTTACGAAAGTATTGCATGATATAGCTGTGCTCGATATGGTGGAGTCTGTCAAAATTTTACTCTATGGTTCTTTAGCGAAAACAGGGACAGGACACGGAACAGATATTGCAGTCCTTTTGGGATTAAGTGGAGATGATCCCGTTACTTTTGATGTCAATCAAGTAACTCCAAAAGTAGAACATATCAAATCTGTACATGAATTGAGATTGGCAGGTACCCATCCAATCTCTTTCTCCTATCAGGAAGACTTACTTTTTCTTTATAGCGAAAGTTTACCCTATCATCCTAATGCAGTTACTTTTCAGGCTTTTTTAAAAGATGGTAAAGCACTTAGTGAGACCTATTATTCGATTGGCGGTGGATTTGTGGTACAGGAGAATGAAACAAGTAACACTTCTACAGAGGTTGATTTACCTTTTCCAGTTGAAACCGCGCAGGACTTATTGCACTGGTGCCGGAAGACTGGATTGAAAATATCTGAACTCGTTTTAGAAAACGAACATGCTTGGCGTGAAGAAGCAGAAACGCGTGCTGGTGTTTTAAATATATATAAAACAATCTATGAGTGTATATATCGAGGCTGTCATACCTCTGGTACTCTTCCTGGGGGGTTAAATGTTGAAAGGAGAGCTGCAAAGCTAAATCATCGATTGCTTAAGGATCGTACTTATCATGATTATGACAGTTGGATCGCTGCTATAAAAGCCGGTGGAGAAAATTTTCAGTATATCTTGGATTGGGTAAGTTGTTTTGCTTTGGCTGTTAATGAGGAAAATGCTTCTTTTGGTCGAGTTGTGACCGCACCAACGAATGGTGCTTCAGGTGTTATTCCTGCAGTATTACAATATTATATCACCTTTCATCATGGTGGTTCTGAGGATAAAATCATTCAGTTTATATTAACAGCATCAGAGATTGGGTCAATCTTTAAAAAAGGAGCTACGATTTCCGCTGCTATGGGTGGTTGCCAGGCAGAGATTGGAGTCTCATCAGCAATGGCTGCAGGTGCATTAACAGAGTGTCTTGGAGGGTCTCAAAGACAGGTACTAATGGCAGCAGAAATAGCGATGGAACATCATTTAGGTTTGACGTGCGATCCGATCGGTGGATTGGTTCAGATTCCTTGTATTGAGCGTAATACAATGGGAGCGATCAAAGCCATTACAGCTGCACAATTGGCTTTACAGTCCAATCCTGATAAAGCTAAAGTAAGTTTGGATGCGGTCGTAAAGACCATGTGGGAAACGGCTTTAGATATGAATGTTAAATATAAAGAAACAGCAGATGGTGGATTGGCTGTACAAATACCACTAAGTTTACCCGAATGTTAATTTTTCAGATTGTTATCGCGCCATATTCAGCTACTCGGTTGGCAGAAATACAGGGTGAATATGAGCCACGATCTTTAAAGAATAAATAGTAATATATATGAAATATTGTGCTATTGCCTCTGGCAGTAATGGAAATTGTTATTATGTCGCTAAAGGCGATACGGCTATTTTAATTGATGCTGGCATAAACAGTAAGCACATACATCTGCGTATGTATAACTTGGGCATATTGCCTACACAAATTAAAGCCGTATTCATCACACATGAGCACAGCGATCATATTCGTGGTTTATCTGTCTTTGTCAAAAAGTATAATATACCTGTATATATCACAAATGGAAGTTATGAAGGTACACGCTTGCATCTTCCATCACATTTGGTTCATATCATCGCACCAGATGCGGTGACAGAAATTGGTGACATGAAAATTTATGGTATTCCAAAGTACCATGATGCTAAAGAGCCATGCAGTTTTTTGGTTTCAGACGGAGCGCATAATATTGGAATTTTAACCGATATCGGACGCCCTTGCAAAAATGTTGAACATGTGATTAAGCATGTTGATGTGCTGTTATTAGAATCTAATTTTGACGAAGAGATGCTGAAAAATGGTCGTTACTCTTACTTTTTAAAAAATAGAATTAGTAGCGGTTGGGGTCACCTTTCCAATACTGTCGCTCTAGATTTGTTTAACACACATCGTACATCCAGATTAAAGCACTTGATGCTAACCCACCTTTCTGGCGAAAATAACAGCGTAGAACTTGTTCACGAAACTTTTAGATCGCACTGTGAAGATATTTTACTTTCAGTGGCAACTCGCTATGAGGAAACCGAAATTTTTGATGTAATCAATTTGAATGCCCTTCAACATGATATGAGATCAAGTATGTGCGGTTAACGAATCCGTTTGGTTAACTGTTTATGGGTTGTTTAGTACTGCATTGCCAGTGATAAAATGCCTGTAGGTTTTTAAAGGACTATAGCAGTATCAAGGTATCGGATATTTCGTAAGTGCGAATTGCAATTCTATTAGGAGTATAGATGAAGTATTCATTAAGCATAAATTAGATACTTGGAAAATAGTGTTTCGAGTAGAACGTTATCTGCCTGTCATTTTCGTGCGTTATAAAATTTTGGAGGTACCTTTTGTACCGTTAAATACTTTCAAAAAAACAAATGGTCATAATTCCTTTGTGAATAAACCTACTGCAGAGGTAGATAAACTTATGACTGCTGAAATATTTGATGCGTTAGTAATTCGCGATGGTCAGCTTTATCATTACGAAGAATAGAATTTTCTGATGTGAAACCTGCTGAATTCTAGATTTTGATGATGAGGTGGATTGGGTATAATAAGTTTTTGATGGGAGTCGTATTTTTAAAGGGCGTGTATTCTATTTGTCGATTTTTAAGGGAGGAAAATCTAATAGGGAGTCTGAAAGGCTATATCAAGTAGTTGGTGAGTTCATTTGCTACATTT
>Ga0308165_1005181_pt1 | contig 12298 bp, 9 predicted proteins | sample PhyWR2_FD_201032 | JGI IMG/M metagenome (GOLD analysis project Ga0308165, IMG submission 201032) | Phyllosphere microbial communities from UC Gill Tract Community Farm, Albany, California, United States - DLSLW.R2 | ecosystem: Host-associated > Plants > Phyllosphere > Unclassified | place: USA... | reverse complement strand
TTCGGCGTGCTGCGGCTGTTCTGCGCGAAGATCGAATGCGGCACGCTCTTGAAGCGCACCACGATTTCGGCCAGGCTGTCGGCCATGCGTTTGCCGGTGCGCAGGTAGAACGGCACGCCGGCCCAGCGCCAGGTGTCGATCTCGGCCTTGACGGCGACGAAGGTCTCGGTGCGCGAATCGGGATTGGCGTCCTCTTCCTTGCGATAGCCCGGTACGGCGACGCCGTTGACGTGGCCGGCGCGATACTGGCCGCGCACCACGTTCATGGCCAGCGTGCTCGGCGTAAAGCGTTTGAGGGAACGCAAGACCTTCAGTTTTTCATCGCGCACGGAGTCGGCCGAATTCGATACCGGCGGTTCCATGGCGACGATGCAGAGCAGCTGCAACAGATGGTTCTGCAGCATGTCGCGCAATGCGCCCGAGGTATCGTAATAGTCGAAGCGACCGCCCACGCCGAGTTCTTCGGCGATGGTGATCTGCACGTCGGAAATCCATTCGCGGCGCCACAACGGTTCGAACAGCACGTTGCCGAAGCGCAGCGCCAGCAGGTTTTGCACGGCTTCCTTGCCGAGGTAATGGTCGATGCGGAAAATCTGCGATTCGCTGAAATAGCGGCCGACCTGCTTGTTGATGTCCTTGGCGCTTTCAAGGTCGTGGCCGAGCGGCTTCTCCAGCACCACGCGCGCATTCGGCGTCGCCAGTCCGGCTTGCGACAGGTTGTCGCAGATCATCGAGAACAGCGTCGGTGGCGTCGCCAGGTAAAACACGCGCGAGATGGCGGGATCGTCGCGCATGGCGGCCACCAGGTTCTGGTAGGTCGCCGGTTCCTTGGCGTTCAGGGAGACATACTGGATGCGCCCGCAGAAGCGTTGCCAGACCTCGGCATCGAGGGTGGCGCTGCTGACGTGCGGCTTGGAGTTCTTTTCCACGATCTGGAGGAAATCTTCATTGCTCTTGTTGTCGCGACCGATACAAATGATGCGCGCGCTCGGCACCAGGTCGCGGGCGCGGTCACGGGCGTACAGCGCGGGCAACAGCTTGCGCATGGCGAGGTCGCCGGTGCCGCCGAATAAAACCAGGTCAAAATCGGAAATTGCCATAGCAGTCTTCTTGTCTGTTTGTTGTTCGGGTAAACGTAATCGGCGGATCAATTCTTGTTGTCGGACAGGGCCGTCTTTGCCAGTGCAATCAGTGCATTGGTGGAGCAGTCGTGCCGTGCCGGCACCGCTTCGCCGGACAGTTCGGACTGGATGGTCTTGGCCAGCACCTTGCCCAGTTCCACGCCCCATTGGTCGAAGCTGTTGATGCCCCAGATCGTGCCTTGCACGAAGGTCTTGTGCTCGTACAGCGCGATCAGCGCGCCCAGCGTGGCCGGTGTCAATGCATCGAGCAACAGCGTGTTGCTGGGACGGTTGCCGTTAAAGGTCTTGTGCGGCAGCAGGAAGTTGATCTCGTCGTCGTCGACGCCTTGCTGCCGGAGGTCTTCCCGTACTTCCTCGGCTTGCTTGCCGCGCATGAAGGCTTCCGATTGTGCAAAGCAGTTGGCCAGCAGCACCGCATGATGGCCGGGCAGGTTGTGCGTTGCATGCAGCACCGCGATGAAGTCGATCGGCGTGATGTCGGTGCCTTGGTGTAGCAGTTGGAAGAATGCATGCTGGCCGTTGGTGCCGACGTCGCCCCAGATGAACGGGCAGGTCGCCACGCCGACGGCGGTGCCGTCGCGTGTGATGCGCTTGCCGTTGCTTTCCATTTCCAGTTGTTGCAAGTAGGCCGGAAAGTGGCGCAGGTCGTGATGGTAAGGCGCGATCGACAGCGATTCGCTGTTGAAGCAGTTGCGGTTCCAGATGCCGATCAACGCCTGGATGATTGGCATATTTTGTTCCAGCGGCGCTTCGCAGAAATGTTTGTCCATCGCGTGGGCGCCGGCCAGCAGCTCGCTGAAATTCTTGAAGCCGATCGCCAGCGCAATCGACAGGCCGATCGACGACCACATCGAGTAGCGCCCGCCGACCCAATCCCAGAACGGGAACATGTTGTCGGTATCGATGCCGAAGGCGCGCACCGCCTCCGTGTTGGTCGAGACCGCGACGAAGTGTTTCGCCAGCTCGGCCCGTCCGGCGCGCTGCAGGAACCAGTCGCGCGCCGAGCCGGCGTTCATCATGGTTTCTTGCGTGGTGAAGGTCTTGGAGGCGACGATGAACAATGTTGTCTCAACGTCAACGCGCTGCAGCACGGCGTCCAGGTCATGACCGTCGACGTTGGAGACGAAGTGCATCGTCAGGCGCGGATGGGCGAAGGTGCGCAGCGCCGTGCAGGCCATTTGCGGTCCCAGATGCGAGCCGCCGATGCCGATGTTGACGACGTCGGTGATCGGCTTGCCGCTCAGGCCCAGCCATTGGCCTTCGCGCACGCGTTCGGTGAAGCCGTGGATGCGATCCAATACGGCATGAACGTCCTCGCCGATGTGTTGTCCATCAACTTCCAGGGCCTGCCCGCGCGGTGCGCGCAGGGCAGTGTGCAGGACTGCACGGTGTTCGGTGAAATTGATCTTCTCGCCGCTGAACATGGCCGCTCGCTGCCGCTCCACGCCGCGTTCGCGCGCCAGCTCGAACAGCAACTTGAGCGTAGTATGGTCGACACGGTTTTTGGAGTAATCGAACAGGATCCCGGCGGCCTTGACGGTCATGTGGTCGAAGCGCTTGGCGTCGGCGGCGAACAGGTCGCGCATGTGCCGGTCGCGGACCTCGGCATGGTGAGACAAAAGTGCTTGGAAGGCTGCGGTCGCGGTGAGTGCTGTATGCGGCATGTTCTGCAATCTTGGCTGAAGTGAGGGGTCTGGAAGAATCTTTACTATACAGGATTTACTACTTTTATGGTAATTTCACTACAATATTAATTGTCATGCAATATCGGCGACATTTTGTATAGCGCCTGTTTACAGTCGTTAGTGGGTGAAAATGAAAAATGGTTTCAATTAAATGTAGTCCGGTAAAACCAGCAAAAGAAGAAGTTTTATTTAAAATTTTGTAGTAAAATTACATTTGTCAACGCTATCAGGAACCCAACATGTCTCTCAACGCTACCTTAGCCAGCGTCACGCGACGCATCGCCGAACGTAGTCGGCCCTATCGCACCGCCTATCTCGCCCGCCTCGACGCCGCGCGTCATGAAGGCGTGCAACGCGGGGCGCTGTCGTGTACCAACCTGGCGCACGGCTTTGCTGCTTTCCCCGCCAACGACAAGCTCAAACTGAAACAGGACCGCGCACCTTCCGTGGCCATCGTTTCATCGTACAACGACATGTTGTCGGCTCATCAACCCTTCGAGCGTTTTCCGCAGATCATCCGCGACGCGGTCCGTGAAGACGGCGGTGTGGCGCAGTTTGCCGGCGGCGTGCCGGCCATGTGCGACGGCATCACGCAGGGCCAGACCGGCATGGAGCTGTCGCTGTTCTCGCGCGACGCCATCGCCATGGGCACCGCAGTCGCGCTGTCGCACAACATGTTCGACGCTGCGCTGTATCTGGGCGTGTGCGACAAGATCGTGCCGGGCCTGTTGATTGGCGCCTTGCACTTCGGCCACATTCCTGCGGTGTTTGTTCCCGCCGGTCCGATGACCAGCGGCATGACCAACAGCGAAAAGGTCAAGATCCGCCAGTTGTACACCGAAGGCAAGATCGGCCGCGCCGAGTTGCTCGACGCCGAATCGAAGTCCTACCACGATGCCGGCACCTGCACCTTCTACGGCACCGCCAACAGCAACCAGATGCTGATGGAAGCGATGGGCCTGCATTTGCCCGGCGCCGCCTTCATCACCCCTAATACGCCGATGCGCGACGCACTGACCGCCGCCGCCGCCAAACAGGCGTTGAAGATCACCGCCCAAGGCCAGCAATACACGCCGGTCGGCCGCCTGGTCGATGAGAAGTCCATCGTCAACGCCATCGTTGCGTTGTTGGCGACGGGCGGTTCCACCAATCACACGCTGCATCTGGTTGCCATTGCCAAGGCGGCAGGCCTGGTGATCGACTGGGACGATTTCTCGAAGCTGTCGTCAGTCGTGCCGCTGGTCACGCGCATTTATCCGAACGGCACTGCCGACGTCAATCATTTCCATGCTGCAGGCGGCACCGGTTTCGTGTTGCGCGAGCTGATCGACGCCGGGCTGATGCACGACGACGTCATGACCATCCTCGGCCAGGGCCTGCGCGCCCATGCCACCGAACCGTTGTTCGACGACGCCGGCAAGGTCACCTGGAAGGCGACACCGAAGGACAGCGGCGACGATACCGTGTTGCGTCCCGCGACCAACCCGTTCTCCGCAGACGGCGGCCTGAAGCTGTTGCAAGGCAACCTGGGCCGCTCGGTCATCAAGGTCTCGGCGGTCAAGCACGAGCACCGCGCCGTGCAGGCGCCGGCCATCGTGTTCCATTCGCAGGAAGCCTTCATGAAGGCCTTCAAGGCCGGTGAACTCGACAAGGATTTCGTCGCCGTCCTGACGTTTCAAGGGCCGCGCGCCAACGGCATGCCGGAACTGCATGCGCTGACGCCGGCGCTCGGCATCCTGCAGGACAAGGGCCGCCACGTGGCGCTGGTCACCGACGGCCGCATGTCGGGCGCATCGGGCAAGGTGCCGGCGGCGATCCACGTGACGCCGGAAGTCTTGGCCGGCGGACCGTTGGGTTTTGTGCGGACTGGCGATATGATTCGTCTGGACGCCGAAGCCGGCATCCTGGAAGCGCTGGTGTCGGAAACCGAATGGGCTGCCCGCACATCGGATACCGCCAACCTGGCAGGCAACCAGACCGGCATGGGCCGTGAATTGTTCAGCGTCTTCCGCGCCAACGTCAGCGCGGCAGAAGAGGGCGGTACCAGCTTTGGTCTGCCCCCAATCCTCGAAAATGAGAAAGCGACAGTATGAATATCCTGGAAATCATGCGTACTTCGGCGGTCATCCCGGTGATCGCCATCGACAAACTGGAACACGCCGTGCCGCTGGCCAAGGCGCTGGTGGCAGGCGGCATCCGCGTGCTCGAGGTGACCCTGCGCACCGAACACGGCTTGCCGGCGATCCGCGCCATCGCGGAGCAGGTGCCTGAGGCCATCGTCGGCGTCGGCACCCTGACCAGCCCGGAAGAATTCGTCGCTTCGCGCGACGCAGGCGCCGTGTTCGGCGTCTCTCCCGGCCTGACGGCAGCGCTGATTGCCGCCGCCAAATCCAGCGGCCTGCCTTTGCTGCCGGGCGTGATGACGCCGTCGGAAGTGATGGCGGCGCGTGAAGCCGGTTTCCGTCAGTTGAAACTGTTCCCGGCGATGCAGGCAGGCGGTATCGGCATGCTCAACGCGATTGCCGGTCCGCTGGGCGACGTCACCTTCTGCCCGACCGGCGGCATCTCGCAAGAGACCGCGTCGCAGTTCCTGGCCTTGAAGAACGTGGCCTGCGTCGGCGGTTCCTGGCTGACCCCGAAGAACGCCATCGAAATCGGCGACTGGCACAAGATCACTGCACTGGCCAAGGCGGCCAGCGCGCTGCGTCCTTAAGCCGGAACCGGCAAGTCGCATCGCTTCTTGCCGGAGCAGTGCCGACAGCATCGACATGGAAGCACATGCATCGACTCTCCGATGCATGTGCTTTTTGTTTTGTGCGGGTTAAACATGGCCGGCCAACAAACTGTAAGATTTCCCGGAACCGAACGACCAAAGGGCAGGCTGCATTCCGCAAGCTTCGCACCATGTTCGTCTGGCAACCAGGGAAACATCATGAAAATCCTCAAAACGCTCGTCGTCTTTTTACTCCTGCAGGCCGGCGCCGCCGTTTCTGCATTCGCCGCCGGCCAGCATTTTACGCAGGCGCAGTTCGATGCGCTCAACAACAGCGGCAAGTCGATCGTCGTCCATGTCCACGCCGACTGGTGTCCGACTTGCCGGGCGCAGGACCCCATCGTCTCCGCACTGATCAAGGACCCGGCATTCAAGAACGTCAGCTTCCTTGAAGTCGACTTCGATGCGCAGAAAGAGGTCGTCAAGGCCTTCAATGTCTCTCAACAAAGCACGCTGATCGTCTTCAAGGGCGGCAAGGAACAGGGCCGATCCACCGGCGACACCCGCAAGGCCTCCCTCGACGCCTTGATCAGCAAGGCGCGCTGATCGCGGGCTGAAAGCAGGCATCGTGGAATTCGGCATCACCTCTTACTTCATTGCCCTGGCGGCAGGCGTACTCTCGACCTTGTCGCCGTGCGTACTGCCGCTGCTGCCGGTGATTATCGGCTCGGCAATGCATGAGCACCGCTATGGGCCGTTCGCTGTTGCGATCGGCATGTCGGCTTCGTTTGCCGTGATCGGCACCATACTGGCAAGTGCCGGAGCGCGCCTTGGCGTAGGGCAGGGCGACTTTCAAGTGGTGGCAGCAATCATCCTGATCCTGATCGGAATCGTGCTGTTGTCAAAGAAATTGCAGGAGCGCTTTGCCGTCGCCACATCAGGGGCAAGCGGCGCCGGCAGCAAGATATTGTCGACACTGAATATCAGTGGACTGCGTGGACAGTTTTTGGTGGGCTTGCTGCTCGGCCTGATCTGGAGTCCTTGCGTCGGCCCGACTTTGGGTGCCGCAATTACCCTGGCCAGCCAGGGGCGCGATTTGCCGCAGATCGTGGCGATGATGGCGGTGTTCGGATTGGGAGCAGGTTCGCCGATCGCCTTGCTGGGCATGTTGTCGCGTCAGGCGATGCTGAAGATGCGCGGCAAGCTGCCAAGTGCCGCTTCATGGGGGAAGAACGTACTCGGCGTGTTATTCATCGCCATCGGCGTGCTGATCCTGACGGGATGGGACAAGTCGGTGGAAGTTTTCCTGCTGGACCATTCACCCGACTGGCTGACGACGCTGACGACCTCGCTGTAGCGAATTTCGAGATTGGGCGGCGACAGCATCGCCGCCGCTCTACAGCATGTTCAGGTCATGTTCAGGCGGGCGACACCGCTGCACTCTTCTTTTTATACGCCACCACCAGCAGCACGATGCCAAGAATGATCATCGGCACCGACAGCATCTGTCCCGCCGAAATCGTGATGCCGCCGAAGCTGACGTTGTAGTCCGGGGTGCGGAAATATTCGGTGAAAAAGCGCGCGCAGCCGTACAGCAGCGAGAACATCCCGGCCACCGCCATGCGCGGGCGCGGCTTGCGCGAGAACAGCCACAGAATGACGAACAGCAGGACGCCGTCCACCAGCATCTGGTAAATCGGCGAAGGATGGCGCGGCAGGTTGTCGACGTTGGGCCAGATCATGGCCCACGGCAACGACGCATCGGCGACGCGGCCCGGCAGTTCGGCGTTGATGAAGTTGCCCAGGCGGCCGGCGGCGTAGCCGAGCGGCACCATCGGTGCGATGAAGTCCATGATGTCCATCAGATGGCGACCGCGCTTGCGACCCCAGATATACATCGCGATCATCACGCCGAGGAAGCCGCCGTGGAAGGACATGCCGCCTTTCCATACAGCGATGATGTCGGCCGGATTGGCGAAATAGTAGCTCGGGTTGTAGAACAGGACTTCGCCGAGACGCCCGCCGATGACCACGCCCAGCACGCCGTAGAACAGCATGTCGTCGAGGTCTTCCTTCTTCCAGCCAACTGCGGCGATGTGCGGTTGCTTGATGCGCAGGCGGCCCAGCGCGATGAACTGGGCAAACGCCAGCAGGTACATCAGGCCGTACCAGTGCACCTGCAGCGGGCCGATGGAAAAGGCGATGGGGTCGGGCATCGGGTGGATCAGCATGGAAACTCTTTCAGAACAATTGGGGTGATGATGTCGGGACAGACCGGTCTATGCCGGCGGCGTCGCCACCATGTCAAGAAAAGCACGCAGCACCGGCGATGCACTGTCGCGCCGCCAGGCCAGCCCGGTTTCGATCAGCGGCGTCTTGCCGCTCAGCGGGCGGTAATCGACGCCGGGACGCTGCAGGTTAGACACGGATTGTGGCACAAGTGCCATACCCATGCCAGCCGACACCAGGCCGACGATGGTCTGCATCTGGATCGCTTCCTGGCCGATGTGCGGCGTCACGCCGGCGTCGCGGAAGCAGCTCAGGATGGTGTCGTGAAAGGCCGGCGAAATGCGGCGCGGAAAAATGATCAACGGCAGCTCGCGCAGGCTTTTGAGCGCCACGGCGTTCTTGCCGCGCACCACGCCGCTCGGGATGGCGGCCACCAGCGGTTCCGACAGCAGCGGCAGGTAATCGAGCGCGGCCTGGGATTTGTCCGGCAGCGGGGGCAGCAGCAAGCCGGCGTCGATCTTGCCCTGCATCAGGTCTTCCAGCTGGATGTCCGTCGTGGCTTCACGCAGGTCGATCCGCACCTGCGGATAGCACGCGCGGAAGCGTTGCAGCAGCGGCGGCAAGATGCTGTAGTCGGCAGTCGAGATGAAGGATAGCGACAATAGCCCTGAAGCACCGCTGGCGGCCCGCCGCACCAGGTCAGGCAGGGCGCCGGCCTGTTGCAGGATGCGCTGCGCTTCGGGCAGCAGGGCCAGGCCGGCCGGCGTTAATGCGACGCTGCGCTTGGTGCGGGCGAACAGCGGCGTGCCCAGCATTTCCTCCAGCGCCTGGATGGTTTGCGATAACGGCGGTTGGGTCATGTGCAGGCGCACAGCGGCGCGGCCGAAGTGTTTTTCTTCGGCTACGGCGACGAAATAGCGCAGTTGGCGCAGTTCCAGGCGGGACTCGGTGTTCATGCGGTTGGTGATATGTAATTCATATTTATCGGTAGTGAATCATATATTTGACAGCAGGCATTGCGCAAGGCACTCTATCCGGCAGCCAGAACCGCGTCAGCACCTTGACGGACGGATTCGCGCCAGTGTCGCTCCTGGTGTGGACCGCAAGCGTTCCGTCGGCAATTCGTATCAACCAGGAGACCAGCATGCCATTCAACCGCCGCTCAAAGAACATTACCCAAGGTGTTTCGCGTAGCCCCAATCGCTCGATGTATTACGCCCTGGGCTACGAAAAGGAAGACTTCGACAAGCCGATGATCGGCATCGCCAACGGTCATTCCACCATCACGCCGTGCAACTCCGGCCTGCAGAAGCTGGCTGATGTGGCGATTTCTGCGATCAAGCAGGCCGGCGCCAATCCGCAGGTGTTCGGGACGCCGACCATTTCCGACGGCATGTCGATGGGCACCGAGGGCATGAAGTACTCGCTGATTTCACGCGAAGTCATCGCCGACTGCATCGAAACCGCCGTCAACGGCCAATGGATGGACGGCGTCGTCGTCATCGGCGGCTGCGACAAGAACATGCCGGGCGGCATGATCGCGCTGGCGCGCACCAACGTGCCGGGCATCTACGTCTACGGCGGCACCATCAAGCCGGGCAACTGGAAGGGCAAGGACCTGACCATCGTGTCGGCCTTCGAAGCCGTCGGTGAATTCTCCGCCGGCCGCATGTCGCAGGAAGACTTCGACGGCATCGAGCGCAACGCCTGCCCCTCGTCCGGCTCCTGCGGCGGCATGTACACCGCCAACACCATGTCCTCGGCGTTCGAAGCGCTGGGCATGGGCCTGTTCTACTCCTCGACCATGGCCAATCCCGACGACGAAAAGACCGGTTCCGCCGCCGAGTCGGCGCGCGTGCTGGTCGAAGCGGTCAAGAAGGACATCAAGCCGCGCGACATCATCACGCGCAAGTCGATCGAGAACGCCGTCAGCCTGATCATGGCCACCGGCGGCTCCACCAACGCCGTGCTGCATTTCCTGGCCATCGCGCATGCCGCGGAAGTCGAATGGACCATTGACGACTTCGAGCGCGTGCGCCAGAAAGTCCCGGTCATCTGCGACCTCAAGCCGTCCGGCAAATATGTCGCGACCGACCTGCACAAGGCCGGCGGCATTCCTGCCGTGCTGAAGGTGCTGCACGAAGCCGGCATGCTGCACGGCGATTGCCTGACCATCACCGGCAAGACGCTGGCCGAAGAACTGGCGGACATCCCCGCGCTGCGCGCCGACCAGGACGTCATCCGTCCGATCGACAAGGCGCTCTACAAGCAAGGCCACCTGGCCATCCTCAAGGGCAACCTGGCGCCGGAAGGCTGCGTGGCCAAGATCACCGGCCTCAAGAATCCGGTGATTACCGGCCCGGCACGGGTGTTCGACGATGAATACAGCGCCATGGACGCCATCCTGGCCGACAAGATCAAGCCGGGCGACGTACTCGTGATGCGCTACCTGGGACCGAAGGGCGGCCCCGGCATGCCGGAAATGCTGGCGCCGACTTCCGCGCTGATCGGAAAGGGCCTTGGCGAATCGGTCGGGCTGATCACCGACGGCCGTTTCTCCGGCGGCACCTGGGGCATGGTGGTCGGCCACGTAGCGCCGGAAGCCTTCGTCGGCGGCATCATCGGCCTGGTCGAAGAGGGCGACTCGGTCACCATCGATGCGCGCCAGTTGCTGATCCAGCTTAACGTCGACGACGCTGAAATCGCGCGCCGCCGCGCCAACTGGAAGCAACCTGCACCGCGCTATACCCGCGGTGTTCTGGCGAAATATGCGACATTGGCCTCGACTGCCAGCAAGGGCGCCGTGACAGGTTGACGGCACTGACTGCAGGCAAGGAAAAAGCCGGAGCAATCCGGTTTTTTTACGGGATTTCCATGGGTAAATGCATCTCGTTTTTATCTTCTTGCTGCGTGTCAAAAAACATGATGTTTATATGCGCCGGCGCATACAGCAGCCATTCCAATCAGTTGTAGAATACGCAGAACTTCTTGGAGGGTAATAATGAAAAAGCTTCTATTCATCGCATCAGCTGTGCTGGCGTTCGGTCTCTCCACTCAGGCTTCTGCCAATGCAGACCTGGCCAAGGCAAAGAACTGCATGGCCTGCCATTCGATCCAGACCAAGATCGTCGGTCCGGCCTTCAAGGACGTGGCGAAGAAATACGCCGGTCAGAAGGATGCCGAAGACAAGCTGACGCAAAAGGTGCTCAAGGGCGGTTCCGGCGTGTGGGGCGCAATCCCGATGCCGGCCAACGCGCAAGTGTCCGAAGCCGAAGCGCGCACGCTGGTGAAATGGGTGCTGACGCTGAAGTAAGCGAAGCAAGCCGGCGCAGATTCAGCTGGTATCGAAAGCGTCCGCAAGGGCGCTTTTTTATTTTCAGTCGCATTCGCAGCCGCCTCTTCGTACATCGTCTCGACAATAAAAAACGCGCCTGACTTTCATCAGGCGCGTTCTTCATGCAGAAGCTGCAGAAGCGGAAGCTTACTTGACCACAGCCAGCAGGGTGCGTTCACCCTTCTTGTATGTGTACAGAGTCAGCGAACCGTTCTTGATGTCGCCCTTGGCGTCGAAGGCGATCGTGCCTGTCACGCCCTTGTGGCTGATCTTTGCCAGTTCAGGCAGGTACTTGGCCGGATCAGCCGAGTTTGCCTTCTTCATTGCGTCGGCGACAGTCAGCGTTGCATCGTAAGCGTAGGCAGCGTTATAGACCACGTCGATGCCGAACTTCTTCTTGTAAGCTGCGCGGAAGTCGTCCATGCCCTTCTTGCCGGACTCGTCCACACCGCCCGCTTCAGCACAGACGACCTGGTCGTCGATCAGGCCATCGCCGGCCAGACCTGGCAGGGAACCGGTACAGATACCATCGCCGCCCATGAACTTGGCATTGATGCCCAGTTGCTTCATCTGACGCAGCATCGGTCCGCCGACAGCATCCATGCCGCCGAAGAACACGACTTCAGGCTTCTTGGCCTTGATCGACGTCAGGATGGCGTTGAAGTCGGTTGCCTTGTCGTTGGTGAATTGCTTGCCGACGATGGTGGCGCCCGCGCCTTGTGCACCCTTGGCGAATTCTTCAGCAACGCCCTGGCCGTATGCAGTACGGTCGTCGATGACCGCGACGTTCTTGGTCTTCAGTGCGGTGACGGCGTATTTACCCAGCACGGCGCCCAGTTGCGCATCGTTGGCGACCACGCGGAAGGCGGTCTTGAAGCCTTGTTGCGTGTACTTCGGATTGGTCGCCGATGGCGACACTTGCGGGATGCCTGCGTCGTTGTAGATCTTCGATGCCGGGATGGTGGTGCCGGAATTCAAGTGACCGATAACCGCGGCGACCTTCTGGTCGACCAGCTTGGTGGCGACGGCAGTCGCTTGCTTCGGATCCGATGCGTCGTCTTCACCGACCAGTTCGAATTTGACTTTCTTGCCGCCGATCATGAAACCCTTGGCGTTCAGTTCGTCAATCGCCATGCGGGCGCCGTTTTCATTGTCCTTGCCCATGTGGGCGTTCGGGCCGGAGAGTGGACCGACG
>Ga0308165_1005179_pt1 | contig 12305 bp, 7 predicted proteins | sample PhyWR2_FD_201032 | JGI IMG/M metagenome (GOLD analysis project Ga0308165, IMG submission 201032) | Phyllosphere microbial communities from UC Gill Tract Community Farm, Albany, California, United States - DLSLW.R2 | ecosystem: Host-associated > Plants > Phyllosphere > Unclassified | place: USA... | reverse complement strand
CCGTCGCCGCTTTATTCATTCTCATACGAGTCTACTTCTAGTCCGGTTTTGCCTGTTACCGTAAGTTACTCTGGCCCCGAGGCTACTGCTCCGCAGGATATAACGGTTCAGATTGCGGTTGGTGCAGATTCGAAAATTACCGAATATAATACGGCAACTGGCGATCATTTTGTGAAACTTCAGCCAGCCAGCTATACAATTTCGGCAACCGAAGTGGTAATTAAAGCCGGAACGAGCAAAGCCACTTTTAATGTTAGCTTCAAACCAACTACTTTTAACTTTGCAGCTGCCGAAGTATTGCCGTTAACCATTACTTCAGCTTCATCAGGCATTATAAGCGGAAACTTTAACACCATTTTGTTAAATGTTAGCGCAAAAAATGCTTACGATGGTGTGTATGCCATGCAGGCAGGAAGTTTTGTACAACGTTACAGCAACCCAGTTACCCCAACAACGGGCGATAACTTAAATGGAAGTACAGCAACGAATCCAGACGTAACTTTAACAACGGTTGGGGCCAATACGGTACAGATTGGTAATTTAAAATGGGCCGGAGGTGCTTCAAACGTTGCAGGTATCGATAACCTACAAGCAACTGTAGACCCTGCAACTAATTTGGTTACCATGAAAGCGTTGGGTAATGCTACATTAGCAAACATCCCAGGTTCTGTTAACAAATACGATCCGGCAACGAAAACATTTACCTTAAATTTCGACTGGAATCAAACCGGCGCCAAAAGGGTTTACTCTTTAAACATAAAGTACAAAGCATCCAGATAACTTTCAGATGCTGATTTTAATGTCCCTTGAACAAGTTTCAAGGGACATTTTTTTTAAGCTTTAAGTAAGTTTATTTCTTTATATTTATACAAGACAATTCAGCTCAGTATGAAAACAAAATTTTACCTCTCGGCCTTAGCCATGTGCGCTGGCTTCCATCTGTGCTCGGCACAAGAACAAAAAACTACTTCTTTATCCGATGCAACCAAAGTGGTGTATGCCATGAACGATGCCAAAAAGCTTGACGGCGTTTACTCGGTAATGAAAGACGACGACAAGGTGCTGTTGAGAGGTGTATATAAAGACAACGCCCGAGCGGGCAATTGGTATGCTTTTAATGATAACGGGAAGGTGTTTTTAAGGTACAATTACGACCTGAATAAATTGGTTTATCTGGATACGCTGAGTATTAATCGTTTAAGCGTAAATGTAAATACACCTGACCCAACAGCCAAAGAAAAGGCAAGCATTCCTGTACCAATTGCGTCTATTGATCAGTACATTTCTTTATTGGGAACCGAACTAAAGCGAATGATCTTAAGGGAGAATAAAAACGCTGATGGCACCCTGGATGTAGAGTTAACAACCAACATTGATAAAAAAGGCAGGGCGAATTACGAAGCCAGTTATTTTGCCGATGGATTAAAGGTAGTGAAACGCCTGGTTATTGCAGAAAAAGGATTTGATATAGACTGGATTCCATCCAGCTACAATGGCCAGAATTATGCATCAACATTTACTGTAAAGGCGAGAATCGATTTTACACAAAAACCAGGGATCAAACAACGCTTTATCTGGGTTTATTAATTGCCCTAAAACCCCCTGTTTTTCTTTCTTTTATGCAGGCCCACCCGGGCCTTTTTTTATGCGCCTAAAAACCAACCCTTAACGCAATTGTGTCTGAATTGTTTGTCCGTTTGGTAATTGCAAAGTCATAATTCGGCCAAATCAAACCAATTATATAAATTATTAGTTGTAAAGTTTGGATTACACATTATGTGCCATAAATTAGATGCCACGTTTTAATTATTAATCATAAATCACCCTATTTATCAAATCATGAAAAAACTTTTACAAAGTTTGTTCATACTTATGTTCGTCGCAATTTCTGCGATAGCACAAGAAAGAACAGTAACTGGTACAGTTACTTCTTCGGATGACAATTTGCCGATTCCAGGAGTAAGTGTAAGAGTTAAGGGCACCCAGGTGGGTGCGGTAACAGATGCAAATGGAAGGTATTCTGTAAATGTCCCTTCGGGCGGTACAACACTCGATTTCTCGTACATTGGATACGTAATGCAAAGCAAAGCCATTGGTTCTCTGACCAATATCAATGTAGCATTGGTATCAGATTCGCAGGTTTTAACAGACGTTGTTGTAACTGCAAACGCAATCAAAAGAGAGAAAAGAACACTTGGATACTCTGCGCCAACGATTACTTCTGAAGCTTTAGAGCAAAGCGGTAGCGCCAGTGCACTTACTGCAATGGTTGGTCGCGTACCAGGTATGAACATCTCCTCAACCTCAAACACACCGGGTAGTTCAACCAGAATTGTTTTCCGTGGTGGTACATCAATTGCGGGTAACAACCAGGCGTTGATCGTTATCGATGGTGTTCCTGTAGATAACTCAAGCGTTATCGGTGGTGCCGACAGTCGCTCTAGTGTTGACTTTGGTAACAGGGCCAACGACATTGATCCGGATGATATTGAGAGCATTACTCCACTTTTGGGTCCGGCAGCGGCAGCGCTTTACGGCTCGAGAGCATCAAACGGTGCGGTTCAAATTACTACTAAATCAGGTAAAAAAGGTAAAACACAAATTACTTTTAATACCTCAAACACATTCTCATCAATTCTTAAATTACCTGATTTCCAAAATGAATACGGACAAGGTTATGCTACCGATTATGATGGAAGTGTTGTAAATGAGTATTTTAACGATAGTCAGGAAAACTGGAGCTGGGGTGCACCTTTCAACGGTGCAATGCAAGAGTGGGGACAAAGCATAGACGGTGTTAGACAGTCTAAACCTTACTCGGCCCAAACAGATAATGTTAGAAATTTCTTCAAAACAGGTTTCGCAACAGATAATAACTTAAGTTTCTCTGGTGGTACTGAAAAATCGACATTTTATCTTGCCTTAAACACATTGAACTCAGATGGTATATTCCCTGGAGCGCAAGATGTTTACGACAAATACGGAGTTAGATTTAACGGAAGAACTGAGTTCAGCGATAAATTCAGCGCTGGAATATCGTTTAACTATAATAAAATAAACGCCAGACAGGTTGCGGGTGGTCAGAATGACAACTCTGTTTTCGACAATGTTCTTCAAACGCCAAGAGATATTCCTTTGGATAAACTTGGTGATTTAAACAACAAATATAACGGATTCGGTTATACTGATGCCAATGGCGTTCTTCATGCAGATCAGTATGGATATTATGGATCATATACATTAAACCCGTATTATATCCTTCAAAATTTCACCAATGATGACGCAATCAACAGAATAACAGGTAACGTTAACTTAGAATATAAGCCTGTTTCGTGGTTAACTATTCAAGATCGTATTGGTACCGATACTTATTCGGAGCGCAGAAGACAGTTAACACCAAAGTTCTCATTCTCGCCAATCGATTTAACCACCAATCAAGGTACTCACGTTAGTAATGGTGGATATCAAATTGACCAGTTCAACGTAACTGAAATTGTGAACGATTTGATGGCTACAGCCTCACATACTTTTAGCGAAGACTTTAAAGGTTCATTAATGGTTGGTCACAACATCCGTCAAAGAACTACTTCTACAAACAGAACTGCAACTAATGCAAGTGCTGGTTTGGTAGTTCCAGATTGGTACAACCTTCAAAATAGTAATGGTCCGTTAAATGTTATTACCGATAACATTAGCCAAAGAAGACTTGTTGGTGTGTATGCCGATTTGAACTTAGCTTATAAAAACTATTTGTTCTTGGAAGCTACAGCGCGTAACGACTGGTCTTCTACACTACCTGTACAAAATAACTCGTTCTTTTACCCAAGCGTAAGCGGTTCATTTGTATTTAGCGAATTAATTAAGCCTAACAACATATTGAGTTATGGTAAAGTACGTGCAAGTGTGGCAAAAGTAGGTAACGATACAGATCCTTACCAGTTGTTAACTACTTTCTCAAAAGGTACCATTTTAAGCGGTTTTGGTAGTACTGTGTTCCCATTTGGTAACGTTGCTGCACTTCAGGCCGGATCAACTCTTGGTAACCCGAACCTTAAGCCAGAGATTACAACTGCTTATGAGTTGGGTACAGAGTTATCATTCCTTAACAACAGAATCGGTTTAGATTTCACTTATTACCAAAACAAATCTAAAAACCAAATTTTAGCTATTCCTATTCCTAACTCAACTGGTTATGGTTTTAGCGTAGTTAACGTTGGTGAAGTTCAAAATAAAGGTATTGAGTTAACCTTGAAAGGTACTGCTGTTAGATCAACTGACTGGAATATCGATTTGTTCGGTACTTACACCAGAAACCGCAACTTGGTTGTAGATCTTGGTGATATCGATCAGGTTGTTCTTGGTGGTGTAAGTGGTATGGCTATTGTTGCGGCCGAAGGAAGACCTTATGGCGAGTTTTATGCTGTAACCAACCAAACAGATGCACAAGGTCGTACCATTGTTGATGCTGAAACTGGTTTGCCGTTGCCAACTGCAACTGCACAGTACTTAGGAAGTTACAACCCTAAATTCCAGGCATCATGGGGTGCTAATATTACCTTCAAAAAGCACTGGAACTTGAACGTATTATTTGATACCAAACAAGGTAACAAGCTTTATTCAAGAACGAAAGATATTCTTGGCTTTGTTGGTGTTTCAGCAGAAACAGGCGGTCAAAGATTCGGTTTGCCATTCCCTAACTCAGTGTATCTAGATGCCGATGGCAATAGCGTTGTTAACAACAGTGTTTTCTACAACAAACAAGATTATTTTCCGGATTTAAATCCAGGTGTAAACATTATCGATGGATCATTTGTGAAATTGCGTAGTGCAGGTATATCTTATTCATTCAACAAAGAGCAGCTTAAGTCGCTACCTTTCAGCGCCGTATCGTTAGGTGTGTTTGGAAACAACTTATTTATTTGGACTGCTAAAGAAAATAGATATGTAGATCCAGAGGTTAACTCAGGTGGTGCAACAAACGAGCAAGGGTTCGATTACACCGCTCAGCCATCTGTTCGTAACTACGGATTTAATTTGAAAGTTACATTTTAATTATAGAAGTCATGAATCAAAAATATAAATTCAAAACCAAGCAAGTGCTGTTTACGGTCCTTATTGCCGTTGCAGGACTATCAGGCTGTAAAAAGTTTTTAGATGTAAATGAAAATCCGAATAACCCGGATACAGCATCTCCTAACTTGCTTTTACCAGCATCGCAGGCTGCAACCGGTCAAATAATCGGTAACTTCTTCCAGATTTATGGTAACTTCTGGGCGCAATATTGGACTCAAAACCCAACATCGTCACAGTACAGAACCGTAGACCAGTATAACCCGGCTGCTACAGCATTTGATAGACCGTGGTTAATATTATTCCGTAATGCGTTGGTAAATGCCGATTTGATTACTAAGGCTCAAGGATCAAGTTTGGAGTATACCAAAGGTATAGCTTACTTAATGAAAGCTTATACATTCCAGGTAGCTACAGATGCATTCGGCGATATTCCGGTGAGCCAGGCATTACAGCCAGAAGTTTATCCAGCGCCAAGCTACGATGCGCAGGCAGTAGTTTACGATAGCGTTTTTAACTATATCGATAAAGGAATGGCTTTGGTAAGCGTTAGCAATTCATCATCGCCAGGTGCTCAGGATATGGTGTTTCAAGGTAATATGGCTAACTGGAAAGCTTTTGCTAATACGTTGAAATTAAAGGCGTATTTAAGATTGGCGTATGTAGATCCAACTAAAGCTGCGGCAGGAGTTAGAGCATTGTACGCTACAAACCCAACATTTTTAACTGTTGATGCTTCAATTAAATATTTAAGCACTGGTGGTAACGAAAACCCATTATATAATGAAATGGTTGGTTTGAGCAGAACTCAGAATATTGTTGCCAGCACTACAGCTGTTAGCCATTTTGATGCGAATTCTGACCCTCGGGTAGCTAAGCTGTACGATTTAATTCCAACTGATGTTGGTGCTAAAACAGAGCGTTCAATTCCGCAAGGAAGCTACAACAGTAACACTGGTAAAACGGTTTCTCCAGCATCAGCATTGGTTGGTGCAAGAGCAAGCAATTCGGCTTCTGCTACAGCGCCAGTTAAATTTATCTCTGTTGCTGAAAGTTACTTTTTACAAGCTGAGGCAGTACAAAGAGGGTGGACTAACGGCGTAGGAACTGTTGCCACACTTTATACTCAAGGTATACAGGCAAGCTTTACCGCACTTGGTGCGGGTGATGCTACAGCGTACATTGCCAGCGCACCTGATGGAGCGGCTGCTTTGGTAGCAAATCCACTTAAGGCCATAATTACACAAAAATATTATGCAATGTGTGGTTTCCAGGGCTTTGAGGCTTGGACAGAATGGCGCAGAACAGGATATCCTGATTTCTTTACTCCATCTGTAGCGCCAATATTAGGTATACCTAAAGGCAGCTTCCCGCTTCGTATGGCTTATCCAAATACCGAAGCTACATCAAACAAAAACTTCCCTGGTATTGTAACTATTGATACACCAGTTTGGTGGGATAAAAACTAAGTAAAGTTTGCTAAGCAAGCGTTAAACAAGAAGCCGCATCAATTCAATTGATGCGGCTTTTTTGATTAAATGTGTAGGATAAGTTGTCATTCTGAGCGCCCGCCCAGTGTCCCTTAGTAAGCTCGACTGGTGTCATCTGATAGCTATCGGATCTGAGCCTTTCGACTTAAGCCTGTATTGAGCGTAGTCGAAATACTCAGGGTGACAATGTTTTTTGTTTTTTCCTCAAATAAATGACATTGAGCGCCCGCCGGACCGGACGGGCCGGTAATGCATGTCCTGATACTTCCTATGGTGTGTACACATCTTTCCGGTTAATGACTGCTTTTAACGCTGTCATCCTGAGTTTTAATTTTTTAGAAAAAAAAATCAATATGAATGACGTTTGAGCTTTATTCGTTCGCTATATACGCCATGCGTCCCCCTTTGAAGGGGGCAGGGGGATGATTTCAAAATATAGCATAGCATAAAAAAAGCCCCGACTTTCATCGGGGCTTTCACTTTTAGTATTTTCTATTTTATCTCTTCGTAATCAACAAAGTCGCCAAGTTTATCCGTTTTGCCCGTTTGTTTAGGCGGCATATAATCTATCGAAATAGATCCCTCTGGCTTTGATTGTCTTCGTTGTTGTTGTCCTTGCCCGCCGGCTTGCTGTTGCATTTTGCTGGCGAGGTTATTAAATAGCATAGGCAGTATCAGTCGAATCAACATTCTGATGATCCAAAGTACTAAAATAGCTATGAAAATGAATTTAATTAATCCCATCCTTTAATTTAACTGTAGTTACAAATATAAGACGTACCAATAGGTAATTTGTTACCTTTTATGTTGTTAGTTGCTTTTTGTTTACATTTAAGATACAAAAAAAATGTTTAAAAAGGAATTATTCTTCAACAATCTCCGCAACCCGGCCAACCTGGCCATCTTCTAACCTCACTTTTATTCCACGGGAATGAAAAGCCGAGGAGGTAAGCAAATCCTTCACTATTCCATACGTTATATTTCCGCTTCGCTGATCCTTTTTCAAAATTATTCCCACCTCTAAACCTGGGTAAATGTCTTTTCTATTTTGTCCGCTCATTTTTAAATTGTATCGAGTAGTTAGTATCTCCCAAAGGAGTAAATTTGGTCATTTTTCTTTAAGGCAATTTACTAAAATCTATCGCTGGTTTTTTCCCTGTTGCTGGTCTGCTGAAAATGGTTTTTGGAACCGTATAATTATTAAAAAATCCTCCATCTTTTAAATAGAAAGAGCCATTAATAACGCCACCAGCAAAATCCATCCGGTAACCTTTCATTCCTGTATTATCTGTAGTAAAACGGGCTTTAGTTAACTCAATCCAATTCCCTTTATCATCACAAATCCATTGATTGTTGTATGTTCCCATTCTGGATTTATCACCTTGTTCTGGTGAAAAATTCTCTAAAAAGGAATGAAAACGTTTTAAATAGGTTTGTGTTATCGGTCTTTTAAAGCTTGCAATTAAACGCCATGAATTTGTTTCAGGTGTAAAAAAGTAGGCTGTATAAGTTGTTGTACTATCATTACCCGGTTTTCCATGCAATAAAAACTTATAAGTATTGCCTGCTTTCCAGCGGAAGTTTAAAAAGCTTTGTCCACCAGAACCTTCTCCACCAAAGTCTTTAGCAGTAACATCTGTACCTTTTTTAAGCATTTTTATTTTGTGCGATTCTGGAATACTTTTAGGATCATCCGTCTTAAAAGGACTCCAAACTGAGAATAGAATGTGGCGATCAGTATCGCTATTTACCTGCATGCCAAAATACCCTTCACCAAAGCCACATGCCATGAAATACGAACCTATTTTATCTTGTCCAACGGGAACAGTAATTTCATTATAATACCATTCAGCATTCACATTATCTGGCTGCAAATAATTTAAATGTACCGATGGACCTCTTCTTCCCCAGTGGAAAAAACCGCCCTCATTGTTTGGTACATATGCCGTTTTAGCATCAACTGCCGTTCCTGATAAAAGTAAATTGGTAATTGAAGGAAACTGATTTTTAGTTTTGCTAATGCCTGAAATTTTTATGGCAACATAGCCGGTATCTTTAATATTCCACTCTCCAATTTTTCCGGTTATTGGCTTTTTCTCGTCAAAGTTTACAGATGTAGTTTTGTTATTGATTGTAAAACCAAGTGTTGCTTGTCCTTCAATACTAACTTTACCATCCATTGAAATACTCAGTGTGCCCGGTTTGGCAACTCTCACAAAAGCTGTAATAAACTCTGTGCTATTAGTCCAGTTTGTAATGCCTTTATTGGTAATTGTTCTGGAATTGCCTCTATCTTCTATTTGATTGGAACTATAGGCATTTCCCCCGAGCGGAAATATAATGCCTGTTTGGTTTTGAGCCTGGACATGCAGGCTTAAGGCGCCGAGTACGATCAGCGACAAAAGTTTAAACGATTTCATTTTGATTAATTTTTAGATAACTTATTGAATACAATTCTAATCAATTAATCTAAAAACTGAGGCATTTAACCAAATCGTTACTTCCCAAATAATTATTCAAAAGATGCTACCTTCAGCTTCTGAAACTCTCAATTCAATAAATCTAAATTAACATCTGAAAAAAGCTCAAATTATCGCTTTGCTGTTGGGTAGCCTATTCTTATACAACGTTGTTTCGTACTCAATTGAAATTTGTCATCTTCTTAAAAGAGCATTATACAGATCAATCCCCTTTGATGTACTATCCTTTTTTGGGCATCGCGGTTGGCATGATGCTTTATCTAACACATATTTGTGAAAGCAGAAAAAAATGAAGTGGCTGAATAAGTTACTTGGCAAACTTTTCGTTATACATTTTCTCGAGGGCGAACATTTCGTCGCGTAGTTTTGCCGCCTGCAGAAAATCCATTTCTTTTGCTGCTTTTTGCATGTCTTTTCTGGTATTATCAATCGCCCGCTGCAATTCGGCTTTGCCCATATACTGTACAATCGGATCGGCGGCAATACTGATTTCTGCATTTTCGATATAGGCCCGGGCTTTATTATCGCTTGCCTTTTGCGAGAAATCGAGCACTGATGTTTGTTCCAGAATCGCCTCACGAGATTTTCCAACCGTTTTTGGTGTAATGCCATGTTCGAGGTTATAGGCAATTTGTTTTTCTCTCCGTCGATTGGTTTCGTCGATGGTTTTTTCCATGCTTTCCGTGATAGAATCGGCATACATAATTACCCGCCCGCGGTCGTTTCGTGCTGCACGGCCAATGGTTTGAATCAGCGATTTTTCAGACCGTAGAAAGCCTTCCTTATCGGCATCCAAGATGGCCACTAAAGTTACTTCTGGCAAATCAAGCCCCTCACGAAGCAAGTTGATACCTACCAAAACATCAAATTCGCCCAAACGCAGTCCCCTGAGTATTTCTACACGCTCCAGTGTTTTTATTTCCGAGTGGATGTACCTCGTTTTAATGTTTAATCGATCCAAATACTTGGTTAACTCTTCGGCCATGCGTTTTGTTAAGGTGGTTACTAAAATGCGTCCGCCATCTTTAATTGTTAAATCTATTTCGTCCAGTAAATCGTCAACCTGATTTATTGCTGGCCTGATCTCGATAACGGGGTCGAGCAAACCTGTGGGTCTAATAACCTGCTCAACTACAACTCCTTCCGATTTTTCGAGCTCATATTCGGCTGGCGTTGCACTAACATAAATAGTTTGTGGGGCCAGGGCCTCAAACTCGTTAAAATTTAACGGTCTGTTATCTAAAGCAGCTGGTAAGCGAAAACCATACTCAACCAACGATAATTTACGCGATCGGTCACCACCATACATCGCCCTGATTTGCGGCACAGTTACGTGACTTTCATCTATTACCATTAAATAGTCGTCCGGGAAATAATCAAGCAGGCAGAAAGGCCGCATGCCCGGCTGTCGCCCATCAAAAAACCGAGAATAGTTCTCAATACCCGAACAGTAACCAAGTTCTTTCATCATCTCGATATCGAAATTGGTTCTCTCCTCTAAACGCTTGGCTTCAAGTAAGTGCCTGTCGGCGATCAACTGGTTTTTTCTGATTTCCAACTCCTCCTGAATGCCCCAAATCGATTGGTTAAAACGATCTTTTGGGGTAACGAAAAGATTGGCTGGATAAATGGCCATGTCTTCCAGCTTCTCGAGGGTTTTTCCAGATACGGGATCAATGGCCGAAAGTTCTTCAATATCGTCCCCAAAAAACGAGATCCGATAGGCATGATCTAAATATGCGGGGTATATATCGACCGTATCACCCTTCACTCTAAACGTTCCACGCTTGAATTCGGTTGTTGTGCGAGAGTACAAGATCTCAACCAAGCTATGCAAAAAGGCATTTCTGGAAATGCGTAAGCCGACGCCGAAACGAAACACCATTCGCGAAAAGTCTTCGGGATTCCCCATACCATAAATACACGATATGGAAGAAACAACGATGATGTCGCGTCGTCCGCTCATTAACGACGAGGTGGTACGTAAGCGCAATTTTTCGATTTCTTCGTTAATACTTAAATCCTTTTCTATGTAAGTGTTGCTCGAGGCGATGAAGGCCTCAGGCTGGTAATAATCGTAATAAGAAACAAAGTAGTTTACCGAATTTTCGGGGAAGAAGTTTTTAAACTCCCCGTAAAGCTGTGCCGCGAGGGTTTTATTATGACTTAATATGAGTGTCGGCTTTTGCGTTTGCTCAATAACGTTAGCTACGGTAAAGGTTTTCCCCGACCCGGTTACGCCTAGCAAAGTTTGATAATGTTCGTTGGCATTTACGCCATCAACCAGTTGTTTTATCGCTGTAGGCTGGTCTCCCGTCGGTTGATATTCTGAGGTGATTTTAAATTTCATGGGCAAATCAAACTTAGTCAAATTTGATGTTTAAATCAATTTTAAGTGCGCTGGTTTGCTCACCAAAATGTAAACTAATTAGAGAGAAATACATCGTGGGTTGCTTATACTAAACAGTAAAAATTAAGAAAAGTTAGTTAATAAGGTTTTTTGAATGAGCAGTTGAGTGCCTGCATCCTTTGTAGAACAAGTATCTCGTGGATAGCAGATGCTCCGTTTGCGAACATCATAATATGCGTTAACCTAAACTTGGCGGTTAGACGAATAGCTATGTTCATTTAAACGCATTCAGGCGGCATCAACCTAGTAAATCGAAAGTTTAACTTTTGATTTACTAGGTTACATAACCGCTCTTATACCATTCATTAAACCCATATAGTTATGTAAATTCAAAATAAAAGTTATGTAATTTCAAAATAAGGAAACTTGGCCTGAGGAGAAGTTACAAGAGATATCAAAGAAAAAACCTCATCGAAGTGAATCAATGAGGTTTTTAGTAAAGTCATCGGATGAATATAAGCTACTTGCAGACAATCATCCGATGACTAAAACGAAATTGACAACCGAAAACCTTACTTTCCGGCAGCTACCTTCATGGGGTTTGAACCAACCGATTGTCCTCTTACAGCACCACTGGCTTTGGCCTTAAATGCTCTAAATTTGCTTTCTTTGGCCTTGCCGCCCCAGGCATTGTTGCTTGTATCGATATCGGCAGTTTCACGCAGTGGATCTAATAAAATCGATTCAACCTCTTTGTCCTTCACATAAAACTTTGAGGACTTTTGCTCGTTATGCCTCCAGATTTGCGCCGGAATACGGTCGATTTCTTTTGTGCCATCCTTATAGGTGAATTCTACAATAACAGGCATCACTAAACCACCTTTATTGCTAAAGCTAAGTTCGTACAAAAATTTG
>Ga0308165_1005178_pt1 | contig 12307 bp, 5 predicted proteins | sample PhyWR2_FD_201032 | JGI IMG/M metagenome (GOLD analysis project Ga0308165, IMG submission 201032) | Phyllosphere microbial communities from UC Gill Tract Community Farm, Albany, California, United States - DLSLW.R2 | ecosystem: Host-associated > Plants > Phyllosphere > Unclassified | place: USA... | reverse complement strand
AGACCCGATTAGGGGTTAATTTCCGTCTTGATGAGGCTGAATTACCCGATAGCGAGCCTTTTACGCTTGACTCGCTTGAGAGTTTCTTGCTGAATCAGAAAGTGCTTAATACTTTGATTGAAAAAGAAGATCCTCAGCAGCTCTTTACGCGTTACCGAGCCGCTGGCGAGTTGCCTTATGGGGCATTTGGCGAAATCATTTGGGAAAAGCAGCAAGCAGAAATGCAGATCCTGGCAGAAAAAATTACGGCCAGACGCCAGTCGACAGAAAATTGGGAAGTGGACTTACATCTTGCTGGGGTTCGTTTTACTGGCTGGCTTTCTGATGTCCAGCCCCAAGGTTTATTACGCTGGCGGCCTTCAATTTTAACTGTCGGTCATGGCCTACAATTATGGCTTGAACATCTTGTCTGGTCTGCATCAGGGGGCAATGGTCAAAGCGAAATGTATGGGCGTAAGGAGTCGCAGTGGAGCTTTCCAGCGCTGGAAAAAGAGCAGGCAGAGCATTACTTAGAACAACTGATTGAGGGATATAAAAAGGGCATTAGTCAGCCACTCATTTTGTTACCGCAAAGCGGTGGGGCATGGTTGAAGGCTTGTTACGACCCACAACAAAATGCCATTCTATGGGATGAGCAGACCCAACTGAAAGCCAGAAGCAAGCTTATCTCTGCATGGGAAGGAAATGCCCTGGTTGAGGGGGAAGGTGCCGATATTTGGTTGCAGCGCTTGCATCGCTCACTGGATGATAGTTACTACCAGGCAATTATCCGTGAGGCTGAAAACTATCTGTTACCGATTTTCTGTTTCAACCAACGTTAAACAAAAGCGAGTCATGATAATTTTGCTCTTTTAGCTCATCTATGATGCATTTGGATACTTCGTGTCTCTGTCAGGTAGTCAAAATTTCAGTCGGCTGACTCGACAAATCGTGAGAGTAAATAGGTACGTAAGACGAGGTTTTTTATGCCGAAACGCATCAAGGGATTTACTGTTATTTGTTTGTCTATTTTTGCCCTCTGGGCACCCGTTTCTTATGCCGATAGCGGATGGCAGGTACTCCCAGAAACTATTCGGAAAAGTGAAAAAGATCCCCGTGAGTACCAGGCTATTCGTTTAGATAACGGTATGACAGTTCTCCTGGTATCAGATCCTCAAGCGGTAAAATCGCTTTCTGCCTTAGTCGTACCGGTGGGATCGTTAGCCGATCCTGATGCACATCCGGGTCTGGCACACTATCTTGAACATATGACGCTTATGGGGTCTAAAAAGTACCCTGACCCAGACAGCCTGGCTGAATATCTCAAAAAACACGGTGGCAGCCATAATGCCAGCACCGCGCCTTATCGTACCGCGTATTATCTGGAAGTGGAAAATGATGCCCTGGCCGGGGCGGTTGACCGCCTTGCTGATGCTATTGCAGAACCTAATCTGGAGCAGAAGTATGCAGAGCGTGAACGAAACGCGGTTAATTCAGAATTAACGATGGCACGTTCACGCGACGGTATGCGTATGGCTCAGGTGAGTGCTGAAACCCTGAATCCGGAGCATCCCGGCTCACGGTTTTCTGGCGGTAATCTTGAAACGCTCAGTGATAAACCGGGCAGCTTGCTGCGGGATGCATTATTAACTTTCCGGGATAAATATTACTCCGCAAATCAGATGCGGGCGGTTATTTATAGCAATAAACCTTTGCCAGAACTGGCAAAAATTGCCGCAAATACTTATGGCCTGGTGGCGAATAAAAATATTGAACTGCCGGTGATTAATGTGCCTGTCGTGACGGATGCCCAAAAAGGGATTTTTATTCATTACGTCCCAGCACTACCCCGTAAAGCGCTACGGGTCGAGTTTCGCATAGAGAATAATAGCGACAAGTTTCGTAGCAAAACGGATGAGTTAATTGGCTATATGATAGGTAATCGTAGCCATAATACACTCTCAGACTGGCTACAAACGCAGGGCCTGGCAGACAGTATTAGCGCCAGCGCAGACCCAATGGCGACGGGTAATAGCGGCGTGTTTTCAATTACTGTCTCCCTGACGGATAAAGGGCTGGCTAATCGTGATGAGGTGGTGGCCGCCATATTTTCCTATATTGATACCTTACGAACAGAGGGTATTGATAAGCGCTATTTTGATGAGCTGTCGCATGTCCTGGATCTGGATTTCCGTTATCCTTCCATCACTCGTGATATGGACTATGTTGAATGGCTGGGCGATACGATGTTGCGTGTTCCGGTATCCCATACCCTCGATGCGGTGAATATTGCAGATAAATTCGATCCGGAGTCAATTAATGCCCGTCTGAAGGACATGACGCCACACAATGCGCGTATCTGGTATATCAGCCCGCAAGAGCCACATAATAAAACAGCGTACTTCGTTGATGCGCCGTATCAAGTCGATAAAATCTCAGATCAGACCATGGCGACATGGCAGCAAAAGGCACAGGCTCTGAAATTAGAATTGCCGGCGCTGAATCCCTATATTCCGAATGATTTTACCGTTTATACTCCGGAAAAACGGTCTACTCGCCCTGAAATGCTGCTGAATGAAGATAATGTCCGGGTGATGTATATGCCAAGCCATTACTTTGCGAGTGAGCCAAAAGTAGATGTCACCATGATATTGCGTAATCCAAAAGCCATGGATACGATAAAAAATCAGGTGCTGTTTGCGTTGAATGACTATCTGGCGGGTTCAGCTTTAGACGAACTGAGCCAGCGGGCTGCTGTGGGGGGGATTGGTTTCTCTTCACATGCCAACAGCGGATTAATGATTACGGCTAATGGCTATACTCAACAGCTTCCGAAGCTTTTTGAAGAGTTGGTCAGTGGATATTTCTCTTATACCCCGACTGAAGAGCAGTTTACTCAAGCCAAGTCATGGTATGAGCAGATACTGAGCGCTGCAGATAAAGGCAAAGCGTATGAACAAGCCTTGCTCCCTGCTCAGGTTATCTCTCAGCTGCCTTATTTTCAGCGCAAGGATCGCAAAGAATTATTACCGACCTTAACGCTAAAAGACCTGCTTGAGTATCGTGAGCAGCTGAAAAGCCAGTCACGAGCGGAGTTCCTGATCGTCGGTAATATGACTCCAGAACAAGCAAAAGCGTTAGCGCATGATGTCAGAGATAAGCTGAAACTGAAGGGTGAACAATGGTCTCGTAATAAAAGTGTTCTGATCGATAAAAAGAATCAGATTATTTTTCAACAGCCAGGCGCCAGTAGCGACTCAGCCCTGTCGGCAGTTTATGTACCCAAGGGTTATGATGAGTCGACCAGCGAAGCGTATAGCTTAATGATTGGTCAGATTATTCAGCCATGGTTTTATAACCAACTCAGAACCCAGGAACAGTTAGGTTATGTCGCTTCTGCTTTTCCTGTTGCCATCGGCCAGCAGTGGGGCGTGGGATTTGTACTGCAAAGCAGTGACAAACAGCCCGCCTACCTCTATCAACGCTTTATGGCATTTTATCCCGTGATTGAACAGCGGTTACGTGATATCAGCCAGGAAGATTTCGCGCAAATTAAACAAGGCGTGACAGGCATGATTCAACAGGCACCACAAACCTTGTCTGAAGAGGCCTCCCAGCTGAGTCGGGACTTCGACAGACGGAACAGCGCCTACGATTCCCGGGATAAAGTCGTTGAGCAAATTAATACCTTAACGCCACAAAAACTGGCTGATTTCTTCCATAGTGCTGTCATTGATCCACAAGGCATGGCGATGTTATCGCAAGTTTCTGGTAGCGAGGGTGGCGTCGTGGAATATGCTAAACCGGAAGGCTGGAAAGTGTGGGATTCAGTCAGTGAGCTACAACAAACATTACCTCAGATAAGAGAAAAATAATGTCCGATACCACCGTTCAGTCACTTGATCCTTTAATCTTGCCACTGCACGGTGAACGGTTAATCGAAGCCTCTGCCGGGACGGGTAAGACATTTACCATCGCGGCACTCTATCTGAGGCTTATTCTGGGGCTGGGAGGTGCTAATGCTTTCCCACGTCTCCTCTCGGTAGAAGAGTTGCTGGTGGTGACTTTTACGGAAGCCGCGACCGAAGAACTACGCGGGCGTATTCGAGCCAATATTCACGAACTTCGTATTGCTTGTATTCGCAACCACTCTGAGAATCCGTTACTGGTCAGCTTGCTGACACAGATTGAAGATAAACGGCTCGCTGCGCGAACGCTGTTATTAGCGGAACAGCAGATGGATGAGGCGGCGATTTTTACTATTCACGGCTTTTGTCAGCGTATGCTGAGCCTGAATGCTTTTGAGTCAGGCATGCTGTTTGAGCAGCAGTTGCTGGAAGATGAGGCTTCGTTGCGGCGTCAGGCTTGCGCTGATTTCTGGCGTCGTCATTGTTATCCATTACCGAAAGCGGTTGCTCTGGCGGTCAGTGAAGAGTGGTCCGGCCCTGATGCCCTGTTAAGAGATATCAGTCACTGGTTACAGGGTGAAAAGCCAACGCTGAAACAGCGACTGCCCGATGATGAAACCCTGATAAGCCTGCATGAAAAAATTATTGCCAGGATTAATGCTCTCAAGCAGCAGTGGCTCGCAGCGGCGAGTGAATTACAGGCAGTGATTGAAACCTCTGGCGTGGATAAGCGTAGTTACAGCAGTAAACATCTACCTAACTGGTTAACTATCGTCGGTGAATGGGCGCAAAGCGAAACGCTGAGTTATCAGCTCCCGGATGCGCTGGCAAAATTTGCCCAGAGTACGCTGGCGGACAAAACCAAAAAAGGTACCGTGCCCAGCCATAGTCTGTTTGTGGCCGTTGAAACGTTGCTGGCGCAACCGCTCACCTTACGAAATCTGGTGATTACCCGTGCACTGGTAGAGATCCGTGACCAAGTGCAATTTGAGAAGGCGCGTCGGGGGGAATTAGGCTTCGACGATATGCTCAGCCGTCTTGATAACGCTTTGCATCAGGCGGGGGGCGAAAGTTTGGCGGCCTCTATTCGTCAGCGTTTTCCGGTAGCGATGATTGATGAGTTTCAGGATACAGACCCACAACAATATCGGATTTTCCGTTCCCTTTATCTGCAACAGCCGCTAACCGCCATGTTACTGATTGGTGACCCGAAACAGGCTATCTATGCCTTTCGTGGTGCCGATATTTTTACCTATATCAAAGCACGGAATGAAATCAAGGCGCATTACACGCTGGAAACTAACTGGCGATCGTCACCCGCGATGGTAGCTGCAGTCAATCGACTATTTCAGCAAGTGGACTCTCCTTTTCTGTTTAGCCAGATCCCGTTTTTGCCAGTACTGGCAGCAAAGAAAAACGGAAAGGCTCGGTTTACTTTGCATGGCGAGACAGAGCCAGCGCTAAAGCTCTGGCTCCAGCCTGGCGAAGGCGTCGGCGTTAATGACTACCAGCAAGCAATGGCGATGCAGTGTGCCAGACAGATTCGTGACTGGCTGACCGCCGGCCAGTTGGGTGAAGCGTTGTTGTGGCGAGGTGATACTGCTGCTGCGGTTCAGGCTTCCGATATTACGGTACTGGTACGTAGCCGCCATGAGGCAACCATTGTCCGTGATGCTTTAAGTAGTCTGAATATTCCTTCAGTGTATCTTTCCAGCCGTGACTCGGTATTTGCCACACCAGAAGCGCGTGAATTGCTGTGGATTTTACAAGCGGTACTGGCCCCAGAAATTGAGTCAACTCTGCGCAGTGCGATGGCGACAGGTATGCTTGGACTGGATGCCCAGGCGCTGGACGATCTGAATCAGGATGAGAATGCCTGGGACAGGCTGGTTGAAGAGTTTTTATATTACCGTCAGCTCTGGAGCCAGCGTGGCGTTATGCCGATGCTACGTGCCTTAATTAAGGACCGAGCAATTGCCGAGGATTTACTGGCAACGCCTGCGGGAGAGCGGCGGTTAACCGATATTTTGCATATCAGCGAGCTACTGCAAGAAGCATCATTAGATCTTGAAAGTGAGCATGCGCTGGTACGCTGGCTAGGGCAGCATATTGCTGAACCAGACAGTAATGCTGCCAGCCAGCAACTGCGTCTTGAAAGTGATAAGCATCTGGTACAAGTGGTGACGATACATAAGTCAAAAGGCCTGGAATATTCACTGGTCTGGCTGCCTTTTGTGACCCACTATCGTCAGCAGCAGAGTGGTATCTACCATGACCGTAGCACTTATGATTCGCAGCTGGACTTAAGTGACGATGAAGAGAGCCAGCGTCTGGTTGAAGAAGAGCGACTGGCAGAAGATTTGCGCTTGCTCTATGTGGCGTTGACCCGATCCATCTGGCATTGCAGTATCGGTATTGCTCCTCTGTTCCGTGGGTCACGTACCAAGAAAGGACTCACCGATGTTCATCTCAGTGCTCTGGGATATTTGATACAACAGGGCGATGCGATGGATGCCACTGGGCTTAAGAGTCAGCTACAACAACTGGAAGATGACGCCATCAGTGTTGACGTTTTATCCGCAGAGGACAACACCCCCTGGCAACCGGTTGTCAATGTGCAGCCTGAACTTGGCGTACGGCATCTAACCCGTCCTGTTGCTGATAGCTGGCGTGTGACCAGTTATTCCGGGCTCCAGCAGCGTGGAGGACATTCTCTGCTGGAGCTAATGCCGCGTCTGGATGTCGATGCTGCAGGAGATGCTACCGCGCAAGATATCCCGTCGCTGACGGTACACACTTTTCCACGTGGAGCTTCACCGGGTACTTTTTTACACAGTTTGTTTGAAAATATTGATTTTAATCAGCCAGTAGACAGCGAATGGGTGGCTGAACAATTGCGTAATCAAGGGATCGGCGATGAATGGCAATCCATGATGACGGAATGGCTGACGCAGATACTTAATGCCCCACTGAACGCTACCGGAGTCACTCTTCAGCAGTTAGCTCCCCGGCAGCGACATGCCGAGCTTGAGTTTTATCTGCCTATTGTCAGCGATCTGCAGGCGGAAAAACTGGATAGCCTGATAAGGCATTATGACGTCCTGTCGGCTGATTGTCCGGTGCTGGATTTTCGTGAAGTGAAGGGCATGCTAAAAGGCTTTATTGACCTTGTTTTCTGCTGGCAAGGTAAATATTACCTGCTGGACTACAAGTCTAACTGGTTAGGGGAAGAGGGCAGCGCCTATAGCCCGCAGGCGATGGAACAGGCCATGAAATCGCATCGCTATGACCTGCAATACCAGCTCTATACCCTGGCGTTACATCGCTATTTACGTCATCGCCTGGCAAATTATGACTATCAGCAACATTTTGGTGGGGTCATTTATCTGTTCCTGCGCGGTGTGGAACAAAACAAACCGGGGCAAGGCATCTTTACGACCTGCCCGGAACAAGCGCTGGTTGACGCAATGGATAATTTGTTTGCTGGTAACAGGGAAGAGGTAGTGTAAATGAGTCTGTCACAGTTACTCAATCAGGCTGTAGAGCTCAAACTACTGAGTGCATTAGACGGGCAGTTTGCCATGATGGTTGCCAGCGATGAGCAACCGGCGGTGATGCTGGCGGCGGCGCTGTTAAGCTATGATGCGGGTGAGGGACATGTTTGTCTGCCACTCAGCCGTTTGAGCCCTGAATATCTGTTTTCCGGACGCGCTCCTGAACTGGCCAGTCAATTATTTGCCGCGGCAGGAAATCCGCAAGACTGGCCACGACTCCTGCTGGCTTCTCATGCGGTAAGTGATGACGATAGTGCGACCCCCATTAAGCTGATTAATGGCCGTTTATATCTCAACCGCATGTGGCGTAATGAACTGCGGGTGGCGGATTTTTTTGGTACCCATAACCGCGCTATCGTATGGGATGAGACAAAGGTCTGTACCATCCTGAATGCACTGTTCGGTATGAGCGAGCAAACGGACTGGCAGAAAGTCGCCGCTGCAGTCGCGCTAACCCGAAGAATTTCTGTTATTTCGGGTGGGCCGGGCACCGGTAAAACAACCACGGTCGCTAAGTTGCTGGTGGCTCTGGTACAGCTCTCAGCAAACAAACCATTGCGTATTCAACTGGCAGCACCGACCGGGAAAGCGGCTGCACGTTTGACTGAATCATTAGGCTCTTCACTGCGTCAGTTACCTCTGAGTGATAAACAGAAAAATCTGTTACCGGGAGATGCCTGTACCTTGCATCGACTGCTCGGGGCGCTGCGCCAAAGCCAGAAATTTCGCTACCATGCTGATAATCCACTGCACCTGGATGTGCTGGTCGTCGATGAAGCCTCAATGGTTGATTTACCGATGATGGCCCGTTTGATTGCCGCCTTACCGCAACATGCCCAGGTGGTTTTTTTGGGGGACCGGGATCAGCTGGCCTCGGTGGAAGCGGGTGCCGTCCTGGGGGATATTTGCCATTATGTTAATCGGGGCTATTCAGCCCAGCGGGCCGGGCAACTACAACGTTTGACCGGGTGTAAAGTACCCGTGGGTGAGGCCGTACCTGATGGTGCACTCCAGGACTGCTTGTGCCTGTTGCGTACCAGCTACCGTTTTGGCGACGACTCGGGTATTGGTCAGTTAGCGCTGGCGGTCAATGGCAGTGATGTGCGGCGTGTCGCTACGGTTTTTGCCTCAGGCTTCGAAGATATCTCTCATCGTATTCTGCTGGAGACGGAAGACTATGCGGCGATGATAGACGATGTTGTCGAGGGCTATCGTGACTATCTGCAACGCGTCAAAGCTCGGGCTGAACCCGCAGAGATCCTTCAGGCTTTTAGCCGCTATCAGTTGCTGTGTGCACTCCGTGAAGGGCCATTTGGCGTCAGTGGCCTGAATGAGCGTATCGAACTTGCATTGGTGCGTGAGCGTTTAATTTATCTGCCAGCAAAATCTGCCAGCCGCTGGTATAGCGGCCGTCCGGTGATGGTTGCTCGTAATGAAAGTTCTCTCGGACTGTTTAATGGCGATATCGGTATCGCTTTGCAGGGGGAAGAAGGGTTACGCGTATGGTTCCCGATGCCGGATGGTACCGTAAAGTCGGTACAGCCCAGTCGCCTGCCACAGCATGATACTGCCTGGGTGATGACCGTCCATAAATCCCAGGGTTCTGAATTTGATCATGCGGCTCTGGTATTGCCGAATCAGTTTGTGCCAGTCGTCACCCGAGAGCTGGTCTATACTGCAATCACCCGGGCTAAAAAACGCCTGTCGCTGTACGCGGATAAACAGGTTCTGAATAAGGCGATTGTGACAGGAACTGAACGGCGCAGTGGGTTAATGGAGATTTTTGCTGCTATCTAGCAGCAAAAGAGGGAACGATATTCCCTCTTTTGCTGATTTTTATCGGGTTAAATCAGCCATCAAGACTTTTGATTTACGCTGATAGTTATACATCTCTTTCTTACTGGCTGGCAGTTGGTCAACTTCAACCGGCATAAAGCCCCGCTCCTGGAACCAGTGAATACTGCGTGTCGTTAACACAAACAGTTTACTCAGACCCATTTGACGCGCCTGCATCGCAACACGCTGCAGTAACTCCTCACCACGAGACGAACTACGATAGTCAGGATGAACGGCAACACAAGCCATTTCACCGATACTCTCTTCCGGGAACGGATACAGCGCAGCGCAGGCAATAGTCAGATTATCCCGCTGAATAATAGTGAACTTATCAATTTCCATTTCCAGCTGTTCGCGGGAACGACGGACTAAAATACCCTGTTGTTCCAGCGGGCTGATTAAGTCCAGGATGCCGCCAATATCATTAATCGTGGCACGGCGAATTTGTTCCGCACTTTCCATCACGATTTGGGTGCCGATACCATCGCGGGAGAACAGTTCCTGTAATAACGTGCCATCTTCCTGGTAGCTAATGAGATGACAGCGCCGAACACCGCTACGACAGGCTTTTACCGCACCACGCAGAAAACGTATGGTACCTGAGTGATAGTCGCCTGTGCTTTCGATAGTCTTGATACGCGCTTCAGCATCGACTGGGAAGAGTTCAGAAATGACATTGCCCAGTTCGTCAGTGACCCCTTGAGATGAACAGAAACCAATCATCTTTTCAGCCTTGAGCTTGATGGCCAGCTGAGTGGCAATCTCTTCTGAGGTCAGATTAAAGCTTTCGCCGGTCACGGAAACCGCTACCGGCCCCATCAGGACAATGGCACTGTTGTCCAGCTGACGATGAATAGCCTCTTCATCAATACGACGAACACGGCCACTGTGGCAGTAATCAATACCGTCATCGATGCCCAAAGGTTGAGCAATGATAAAGTTACCGCTAACCACGTTGATATGGGCACCGTGCAATGGGGTATTACCCAGGCTCATAGAGAGTCTGGCGGTAATATCAAGCTGCAATAAACCCGCGGCTTGTTTTACCAGCTCGAGGGTTTTTGAGTCGGTGACACGTGTTTGTTTATGGTAAACCGGTTCATGATGATGGTCGGCAAGATTGGCATCAATCTGCGGACGAGCGCCATACACCACCACCAGGCGTATTCCTAAGCTATGTAACAGACCAATATCATTAACGATACTGGAGAAGTTCTCATGTTCAATGGCCTCACCACCCAGCATAATGACGAAGGTTTTACCTCTGTGCGCATTAATATAGGGAACAGAGTGGCGAAACCCCTGGACTAGCTCGGTTCTACGTTCCTTTACCACAACACAACCTCACTGCATGAATATTCGTATTTAGTGTATTTTTATTCTATTGTGCCCTCGGGTGCAAGCAGCAATTTTCCTCAATGGGTAAATTTCTTTTCATTATCCATGCAGATCCTTTTTCGAATGTTTACCCTTCTATAGATGACAGTAACACTGTGTTTCGTTAAAGTTTTCGGCTCAAAAAATTATTATTCTATGTTCAGTCTTATTCAGGAAGGCCATGTCAGATTCCAGTTCCTCCGTTAGTCGTCGCCGTTTACTTCAGGGCGCAGGTGCCATGTGGCTATTGGGTGTCAGCAAAGTTGGCTTTGCTGCTTCAGGCCAGGTGGTTGCTGTGCGTGTCTGGCCGGCCTCAACGTACACACGTGTCACACTGGAATCGACCCACTTACTCAAATATCGCCAGTTTGCGCTCAGTAATCCTGAACGTGTTGTGGTGGATATAGAAGGGGTGCATCTGAATACCGTTCTAAAGGGGCTAGGTGGCCAGATTAGGGGCGACGACCCTTTTATTAAATCGGCAAGAGTAGGGCAGTTTGATCCTAAAACGGTGCGCATGGTGTTTGAATTGAAACAAAATGTAACGCCGCAAGTCTTTGCCCTGGCACCGGTCGCTGAATTTAAAGAACGACTGGTGATGGATCTTTATCCTGCCAATATGAATAACCAGCAAGATCCGCTGTTAGCATTACTGGAAGATTACAACAGTGGTCAGCTGGAAAAAAACATGCCGGTGCAACAAGGGCCAAAACCTGGAAAAGCCGGACGCGACAGACCCATTGTTATCATGCTCGATCCTGGTCATGGTGGTGAGGATCCGGGAGCCATTGGCCCGAATAAGACCCGAGAAAAAGATATTGTCCTCAGCATTGCGCGCAGACTAAAAAAGCTTCTTGATAAAGAAAGCAATATGAAAGCCTATATGACGCGCAACGAAGATGTCTTTATTCCGTTAAAAGTCCGCGTAGCGAAGGCTCAAAAGCAACGTGCTGATTTGTTTATCTCTATTCATGCTGATGCCTTTACTTCTGAAGCAGCACGAGGCTCATCGGTATTTGCTCTTTCCACGAAAGGGGCAACCAGCACCGCGGCAAAATATCTTGCCCAGACTCAGAATGCGGCTGACTTAATCGGTGGGGTCGGTAAAAGCGGCGATCGCTATCTCGACCACACAATGTTCGATATGGTGCAGTCTCTTACCATTAACGACAGCCTTAAGTTTGGCAAAGAAGTCTTAGATCGCATGGGGCGGGTGAATAAACTGCACAAAAATAGCGTCGATCAGGCGGGTTTTGCGGTGCTTAAAGCCCCCGATATTCCTTCTATCCTGGTCGAAACGGCTTTTCTCAGTAACCGTGAAGAAGAGCGTAAATTGCGCACGGCAAAGTTCCAGCAGGAAGTAGCAGAGTCTATTCTGGCGGGAATTAAGGCCTATTTTGCTGATAGCGAGACTCTGGCACGACGTGGGTAGACTGAACAGGCAGAGATTAAGAAGGGCGTTTTAGTCGCAGGAAGCGGCTATATATTGAGCTAACGTAAATGACAGGCATAAAAAAAACACCTTTCGGTGTCTTTAGTATTGGTTGCGGGGGCCGGATTTGAACCGACGACCTTCGGGTTATGAGCCCGACGAGCTACCAGGCTGCTCCACCCCGCGTCCGTCTACTACTGTTACTGCTTTCGTTCACATTG
>Ga0308165_1005176_pt1 | contig 12310 bp, 12 predicted proteins | sample PhyWR2_FD_201032 | JGI IMG/M metagenome (GOLD analysis project Ga0308165, IMG submission 201032) | Phyllosphere microbial communities from UC Gill Tract Community Farm, Albany, California, United States - DLSLW.R2 | ecosystem: Host-associated > Plants > Phyllosphere > Unclassified | place: USA... | reverse complement strand
AGCCTGAAACCGTTGTCGACGAGAAACAGAAAAGCAGAACCTGGCGGGTAAGCAACTTGCAAGCGGTAAAAACGGAGCCTTATAGCCCCGACCCTGAAACGTATTTTACAAACATCCAAATAGCGCCGCAGCAGTTTAATTATTACAACCACAAAGGCAATTACGCCAACTGGCAAGAACTGGGTAAGTGGATTTACGATGATTTGCTTAAGGAAAAGAGCGTCCTTGCTCCTGCTACGGTTCAAATGGTGAAAGATCTGATAAAGAACGAAAATAATGACAAAGAGAAAGCCCGCAAAATTTATCAATATCTACAAGATAAAACAAGGTATATAAGCGTGCAAATTGGCATTGGCGGTTTTCAGCCTATTGCAGCAAGCGAGGTAGATCGTGTGGGCTATGGCGATTGCAAGGCCCTTGTAAATTATATGCAGAGCATGCTGAGCGCCGCCGATATCGATTCGTATTACTGCGTGGTTGAGGCTGGCTCGGAGAAAAAGAGTATCGATCCGACATTTGCCAGCATGGTACAGGGAAACCACATCATATTGTGCATGCCCTTAAAGGGCGATACCACGTGGTTGGAGTGTACCAGTCAAGAAATTCCGTTTGGTTTTTTGGGCGATTTTACGGACGACAGAATGGTGCTGGCCTGTACGCCAGAGGGCGGTAAACTGTTGCGCACACCTAAATTGAAGGCAAAGGATAACATTCAGGTTCGATTGGCAAAACTGAGCGTTCTTGCCGATGGAAACATAAATGGGACATTACAAACAGTATTTGAAGGCTCACAATATGATAACCGCGAAGCTATTATCGGGAAATCGGAAACAGAACAGGATAAATTGCTTAAAGAGGCTTATAATATTGACAACATTGAGTTTGAAACAGCTTCTTTTACTCAGGAGAAGGATATAAATCCAAAGCTTAAAGAAAATATTGCGGTAAAAATCAGGAACTATGCGCCCATTAATGGCAACAAGATGTACCTGCAGTTAAACGCCTTCAACGTAACAAAATCTATCCCTGATGTAAAAAACAGAACTTTACCTGTGTATATAAACCGCGGATTTACAGACGAGGATACGATAATTTATACCTTACCCGAAAATGTAGATAAGGGTTTGATTACGGAAACCAAAAGGAACTTTAACAGTGTTTTTGGTTCTTACATTGCGAAAGCGAGTATTGATGGAAATAAACTAACCTATTATCGTAAGCTGGTAGTTAACGACGGAACTTTTCCTGCAGAAAAATATGCCGAATTTGCCAAATTTATGAATGATGTAAACGCCGCTGATTATTTGAAACTGGCACTCAGCTTAAAAAAATGATTCCCAGGCCAATGCCAATAATCATGATGAGGTACATTAATATTTCGGTTGTTGCAAAGCGTTTGTACTTAGTCCAGAAAGAGTAATCGTTTTTTTGCTTTGGCATAGTATATTTTTTTTTCAAAAATAAGGAAATGAAACCGCAATCTGCCATTCGGTTCGGTTTTCTATAAGCCGTTGACTGAAGTCAAAGGCAAAAAAACGCATCGCTGTCATCCTGAACGAAGTGAAGAATCCCCAAGCGATAGATCCGATAGCTATCGGATGCTAAAACGCGAACATACCACTGCCAAACATCTAGTCGTCGCTTCTCGCTACGACACATACAATAAATTGTGGTTTCTATCTAAAGATACTTCTTTGTATCTCAGAGATACCTTTTTCTATCTAAAAGATGCTTCTTTGTATCACGGAGATACATTTATCTATCTAAAAGATACTTCTTTCTATCTCGGAGATACATCTTTCTATCTCGGAGATACCTTTTTCTATCTTTGAGGACTAATTTAGTGCTCGGAGCAGCAAATTAGTGCTCGGAAGTACTTTTAAATGCCCGTAGGCACTTTTCTGAAAATGACTAAATTTCAATGCTAGTAGAGATTTGTAATCTAATCCTACCTCGTGCTCGATTAAAGCCTTGGCATTAAGATTCCCAGTCAAGCTACCAATGATAGACATATGAAAGATCGTCATTGCGAGGCACGAAGCAATCTCATTTCGTAAATCAGATTGCTTCGGCTCGCACAGGCCCTGGCCTCGCAATGACGATTCGCTAAAAAGACCTGTCATCCTAACTCGTTTATTTTTTAAAAAAATTGACCTTTGAGCATGACGAGCGTTCATAGTTGGCGTTCCGTCCAATGCTGGTCAAGATTTGTAATCTCGTCCTACCTAACGCTCGATTTCAAATCCAGAACTAAAGGCGTTGTGCTTTTTTAGGAGCAATTACTTTGTAGGTAACAGATTCTTCCTTCGTCAGAATGACAAGTTAACTTACCTAACGCTCGATTTCAAATCCAGAACTAAAGGCGTTGTGCTTTTTTAGGAGCAATTACTTTATAGGCAAAAGATTCTTCCTTCCTCAGATCCTATAGCTATCGGATGACAAGTTGACTAACAAAAAATATTCCTAAAAGCTATAAAACATTATAATTTGTCGAAAACTTAATGTAATTTTAAATCTACAACCAGTTCAAGGCAACAAATGCTGAATTTGTTCGTATAAGTAACTGAGTATTAAACCAAACATTATAGTATGAGGAAACACATCCTGGGCATTGCCACGATTTTTTTAGTGTGTATTGGCATTGTAGGAACAAGTTGGAAAGCGGTACAGAAACCGCAAACACAGCAACAAACAATTAAAAATATCGCGGCCGACAGTTTATACAATCGTTTCATCGATGAGTTATATTATGCAGCAAATCTGGATTCGGCAGGGCTGAAAGAAGAAGTTTTCGAAAAGGCACTCACCGGATTTTACAACATGAAGTATAACGGTCTTTTACACGCCAAATCAATTCTTACCATTGCCGATTTCGACCAGGAAAGCAGCAAAAAGCGCTTGTATATTATCGATCTGGACAAGAAAAAACTCATTTTAAATACGTGGGTTGCCCACGGTCAGAACAGCGGAGGCGATAAGCCCACTTTATTCTCTAATACGCCGAACTCCAATCAAAGCAGCATTGGCTTTTACCTAACGGGCGAGATTTATTATGGTAAACATGGCCGATCGCTAAAGTTAGATGGAATGGACCGCGGTTTTAACAACAATGCTAGAGAAAGAGCTATTGTTGTACATGGCGCAGATTACGTTTGCCAGGAAACCATAAATCAGTTAGGAAGATTGGGCCGCAGTCAGGGTTGCCCTGCCGTGCCAGCCAGGCTGGCTGAAAAGGTAATCAATACAATATCAGATCGCACGGTGTTATTTATTAATAACTCCGATCAGAAATACCATTCTTCTTTTTTAGATGAAACTCTGGCCGCCAGCATGGCAGTGAACCGCGAAACAGTATTGGCTGCTCAGATGGATTAGTACACCAGCAAGCATCAAATCGATTAAAAGCTCAGTACTTTTTCAAATTCGTGGCATTCAGATTACTCGGCAACAGCTTAATAAATAAGGATTTAAAACGAGCAAGAAAATCCCAAACCCAACGGTTACTGTCTTTCGCTCGTTCGCCGCAATCTACAACTTCTGCCCGTTTCAGCAGCCTGGATACCAATTTTTGAATGGGCTTGATTTTAAAAATCCGACTAAAGGCCAGGCCCAGATAATCGCAATATACGTGCACCAAAATCTCAACAAGTAATGAATCATTGGCGATGTTCAGCGGCTTTTCAAAAACATTTTCATAATCGCTCTTAATGGTTTTTATCAGCAATTCGAACCGTTCACCAGCCTTACCATCCAAAAAGCGCCAAAGTTCAGCATCACTAAAAACACGAACAATACCTTCGCTTAAATCTACCTTAATTGTGCATTCTGCTAATTCGTAACGTTTTTTCATGCTTCATTTAGATGTGATTGGTGTTGTTTTGTTACCATAACCAGTTTGCAATTTTCAGTTCCGAGTTTTGAAGCGCTTTAAAACAGTTCTGCAATTTAAACACCAGAATTAACATTTTTAGGGCAGAAGAAGTTGACAGTTTCCAGTTGACAGTTGACAGTTGACGGTTTCCAGTTTTCAGTTGACAGTTCCAGTTGACAGTTCACCGTGGCGCTGCGAACAGTCCGACAGTAAAGTAACTCCGAAGTTCGCAGGTGAAAAAATAAGGAGCCTTAGCAACAATTAATACTTCAGCAATTTTAAGCAATAAAGCAATGTGAGTAAAATTTTTACTTATTGAAGCGAATATTTTTTCATCTTTGGCACTGGAAAATAAGGCTAATTAATGAAGATTGTTATTGCAGAAAAGCCTTCTGTTGGTCGCGAACTTGCAAAAGTTTTTGGAGCAACCACCAGAAGAGATGGTTACATTGAAGGTAAAGGATACTCTTTTACCTGGGCTTTTGGGCATTTGTTACAGCTGGCACCTCCACAAGATTATGGCTTTATAGGCTGGCGGAAACAACACCTGCCCATGTTGCCCGCTAAATTTAAACTAGCGGTTAGAAAAATCAAAACAAAAGACGGTTTTGTAGAAGACCCCGCGGTACGGAAACAGCTCGACACCATTAAGCGATTGTTTGATGAGGCTACAGAAATTATCGTAGCAACCGATGCCGGGCGTGAGGGCGAGCTGATTTTCAGGTATATTTATTATTATCTGAAATGCAAAAAACCATTTCGGAGATTGTGGATTTCATCACAAACTAACGAAGCGATTAAAGATGGTTTTAGGAACCTGAAACCGGGAACGGATTACGATACGCTTTTTAATTCTGCACATTGCCGTTCAGAATCTGATTGGCTGGTTGGTATGAATGCCACGCAAGCATTGAGCATTTCGGCCGGAAACAGAACGGTATTATCGTTGGGCAGGGTGCAAACGCCCACACTTGCGATGATATGCGCCCGATTTCTAGAAATCAAGAACTTCGTTCCACAAACGTACTATCAGATCAGCATTCAGCTTGTTAAAGATGAACAGGTTTTCAAAGCCATTTCGACCACAAATTTCAACAACAAGGAAGAAGCAGAAAAGCTTTTTGCGACAGTTGAAGATGTTGCCTCTGGTTTTCCAACAGGTGGTAATATTACCGCAGTAGAATCGAAGCCGCGGAAAGAACCGCCACCGCTGCTGCACGATTTGAGCAGTCTGCAACAGGAGGCAAATAAAAAGAAAGGCTTCACGGCCGATCAAACCCTCAATATTCTACAGAACCTGTATGAGAGCAAGTTGGTCTCCTACCCCCGTACCGGATCGAGATATATTGGCGATGATGTATTTGCGGGCGTGCCCGATTTAATCGCGAAGTTTACCAACCATGCCGACTTTGGTAAACAAGCGCAATTTCTGCAAACGATAAGCTTAAACAAGCGCAGTGTAAACGCCAAAAAAGTAACCGATCACCACGCCGTTTTACCCACTGGCGAGGAAGCTTACGGTTTAAGCGCCGATAAGCAGGCCGTTTACGACATGGTTGTTGGCAGAATGTTAGAAGCCTTTCATCAGGAATGTTTAAAAGAAATTACAAAAATTACCATTCAATCTGGATTGGCTTTTGTGGCTAACGGTACCGTAATCCGTTCGGCCGGATGGCGATCCGTTTTTAATGATACCGAAGATGATAAGAAGGACGAAGACAACGCCACATTGCCAAAGGTAAGCGTAGGCGAACAATTACCCATTTCGGAAAAATCGTTGTTGGAGAAACAGACCAAGCCGAAGTCGATGTATAACGAGGCTTCATTATTGAAAGCATTAGAAACCTGCGGAAAAGAGATTGAAGACGAAGAACTTCGCTATGCCATGAAAGATAGCGGCCTCGGAACACCCGCCACACGTGCCTCGATTATCGAAACTCTGATAACACGAGAGTATATTACCCGCGAAAAACGTAACCTGGTACCAACGCATAAGGGGTTAGCCGTTTACGAAGTAGTGAAAGATAAGCAGATTGCCCAGGCAGAATTAACGGGACAATGGGAAAAACGCCTTGAGGAAATTCGCTCGGGTTCTTCGGTAACCGATTTCAAATCAGAAATTACAGAGTACACCAAAATGATTACTAATGAGCTGCTAATCGCCGGAGCAAGCATTTCGGGTAAGCTGGCTGGAGAGTCGATAGTCCAGAGTTAATAGTACGGAGTCGGGAGTCTAGAGTCGGGAGTCCGGAGTCCAGAGTCAAGAGTCAAGAGTTGACAGTCGATTGTTGCCCTTTCTCATGCTTTGTCAGGCTGAGCGGAGTCGAAGCCTCGTGCATTTGCCCTTCGATTAAGCCGGTATTGAGCCTTTCGTCTACGCTCAAGATAAACTCCAGTCGAAATCCTCAGCGTGACATTTATCACAACGTTTTACGATTAATTGTTACACCAGCTCATTAACTCATCAGTAAGTGCGAATTGCCAATTGCTAATTGCTAATTGCCAACTGAAAACTGAAAACTGCCAACTATCCACCCTCCTTCGCTAAACATCCATAAATTCCCAGGCGCTGTGGTAAGCATTCAGCTGCTCTGCATAGGCGATAAAATCGGCGTAAAATTTCGATTTGGAAAGGGTTGAGCTATCGCCAATAACCACCAGTTTTTTTCGGGCCCTCGTCATCGCTACATTCATCCTCCTTGTGTCAGCAAGAAACCCAATGCTACCTTCCGCATTGCTTCGGGTGAGGCTGATGTAAACCACATCGCGTTCCTGCCCCTGAAAACTATCGATTGTATTCACTGCAATATTTGCACTTGATGCGGCCAGCTCCGCATTGTCGTCGATAAGCGTTTTCAACACCTGCACCTGCTGCTTGTATGGCGACACAATCGCTATCGACGGGAAGTCGGCTTCAGGGGCTGCCAATTTGAAATCAGCTATCAAAGTCGTTAAGTGTTTAACCAAAAACGCCGCTTCATCGGGATTGATCGTACTTGTACCGGCTAACTTTTCGTCAAAACTGCAGCCTGCGGTATCAATAAACACCAGTGGTTCATCCGCATCAAAAAGCAGTTGTGTTGCAACGGTTTCGTGTGCCTTTAATTTGTTTTCATAAAAAACCTTCGATGAATAACCCATAATCTGCTTATTCATGCGATATTGTTCATCTAAAAGCACCACCGCTTCGGGATGAAGTCTCACCGATTTCTCTAATAAAGTGGTTGATAATCCCCCCTTGCTCGCCTCATTTGATTTTATCGTTGGAGAAAGCTGGAAATGATCGCCCGCAAGAATTACTTTTTCTGCCTTCAGAATCGGAATCCAACAAGCAGGCTCAAGCGCTTGGCCAGCTTCGTCTATTACAACTGTATTGTATTTCAAATGGCGAACCGTATAGTGGTTTGCGCCTACAAGCGTTGCTGTAATTATTTGCGCCTTATCAAACAAGCTGTCCATAATATACTGTTCCGTGCGCTCAACTTCTTTACCAAGTTTGTGTGCCTCATCAAACAGTGCCTTGCGTTGCTCTCGCTCTGCACGGCCAAAGCTTCGCTTATACTTGTGGGCCATATTTTTGTACTCGTTCGCCTGCTTTTTTAACGATTTAATCGTTTTCATCTCCGCATGATCGGCCATTTTATGATCTAAAGTAGCCGCCAGCAGTCTTTCAGAAACCCTTGCCGGGTTGCCCACACGAATGACGTTCAAATGTTCCGAAGCCAACTTTTCGGTAAGCAGATCAACCGCCGTATTGCTGGGCGCTACAACTAAAATCTTGCCGCTGTTGTGCTTAACCATCGCTTTTATAGCCTGTACCAATGTGGTAGTTTTGCCCGTACCGGGAGGGCCGTGAACAATTGCCAAATGCTTTGCCGAAACAATTTTGCTTACCGCTAACTGCTGCGACTGATTCAGCTGGTTGGGAAGGACAAATTTTTCGACGTTTTCAAATGAGGGCTTATCGCCGTCGGTCAAAATTCTAATCAGTTTGTTCTCCCGTTCAATGTCCGACAAATTAATAGCCTGTTTAAGTGCGCTCTGCATTTCATCATAACTATTATTATCAAAAAGCAGATCGACGCCCAGTTTCCCATCTCGTGTCCAATCTGGCAGTTCATCAATCCGCAAACTGATCTTCATCTTATTTCCCGCAACATGGCTGATAATTCCTTCTACCCGATCCACTTTGGCATCGTGGTTAGAAAAAAGCACCACCGCAGCGGCAAATCTGAATTGATGAGAAAGATCGGTACTTGTTGTTCGCTCCAACTCAACTGTTAAATAATCACCACGACCAATTTCGGTATTTCGGATCGCTATCGGATACCAGGTTAAACCTAATGCCCTTCTATCAGCTGCCGATGTGTTTTCAGTCAGTTTGAGATAAGATTGTAAATCTTCTTCTCGCTCAATAATGAGTAAATCCTGGAGTTTATTAAAATATTCTTTAGACAAAGGGGAAAGTTTAAATAAATAAAAGAGATTATAGTTCTGTTTTTAAGTTTTCCGCCTGCGCGAGATCTGATAGCTATCGGATGACGGCGAGAGTAGACACGCGATTATATTCAGTTTGTTAATATAAACTGCCATTAATGTTATTTTTAATTTACTGATTTATAAGCCCTGAATAAACGGTCGTCCTGCTGAATTTATTTCAGCATCTTATTTGCTATAAAGGCCCTGAAATAAATTCAGGGTGACGTGATGCTTAACCGAACGCATAACATTCTTTGAATATTTAACATCATCCATATTGATTTTTATGCAAAACCTGCCCGTCCGGTCAGGCGGAAATAAAACTCAGTATAACAAACCCCAAATTTATCGCCTCACCGCACTTGTGTCAGCAAAAATCACAATCCACCTATCAAAAACGCCATCACGCCGCTACAAAACCAATTCCTGATGCAACCTCAACATAGTTTCTTCCGGATCGGTACAAAAGCCGGGATGCACCTTTGAGCATTGTACCACCGTGCTTCGTGTAGCGGTTAGCCACCTAAAACGTGAAGCCTGATCGTACTGTCCGATCGGGCCAGATCCGGCAACTCCCTTACTTATCCGTTCAAAGGCATGCAAATTTTCTGATAGTTCATCCACGTCTATATCGCCCGAAAATGCCCTGATTTTAGCTTCGTTTAAAGAGAAGATACTTTGCAGGTACTTTTTCTTCGAGCAGAATAAAACGATACCAACATTAAAAAATTCTTCGCGTTCTACCCTCGGCATTACACGAATTACAGCATACTCAAATAAGAACTTCTCTTGCATGCTGTGCTTCTTTTAAAAAGATGTCTGAATGATTTAAACGGGTTTCGAGGAAGTGCGCATAGGCATCGCGGTGGGCTTGTTTACTGGCAAAAATGCTTTCATCTTCCAGCCATTCATCTGGAATTAAGCCAACAACTGCCCGGATTTTCTCTCCATCGAGCATCGAGCGAAATTCTTGATCTACCACTTCGAGCTGCGAGGCCCATGGCAACAATACATGGTCTTTAACCAAGAAAAAGGCCCTTGTGGCTTGCTCCTCCCAGTTTTGCCAGGAGTGATGAAAATATAGCGAAGCGCCATGATCAATCAGCCACAATTCTTTATGCCATAACAGCATGTTTGTATTCCGACAAGTACGATCCATATTCGTTAAAAAGCAGTCTAACCAAACAATTTGCGAGGCCAGTTTAGCATCAACAGTAGTCACTGTCGGATCGAATGTAATGGCGCCCGAAAGATAGTGAAGGGCTAAATTCAGGCCCACGCTGGCTTTTAACAAATCTTGAATTTCTTCATCGGGCTCGGTACGACCGAAAGCTTCATCTAAATTTGCAAACACCAGCTCCGGCACTTTTAAGCCTAACAATCTGGCAATTTCGCCACCAATTAATTCTGCTATTAGTGCCCTCGGCCCCTGACCTGCGCCGCGGAATTTGAGTACATACAAAAAATTATCGTCGGCCTCTGCAATGGCCGGCATCGAGCCGCCCTCACGTAACGGAGTAACGTAGCGTGTAACGTTAACGGTTCTGAGTTGAAAATCGTTCATTTATTTAGTAAATCAGAAAAGTGTTTCATGTGATTACACTTTTCTAAATGGGGATATTAATTTAATCATCACGTTTTGAATTGTGATATGGTCATTCAATAATTTTCAAGAATAATCGGCTGTCATATCTGATCAGTTTATAACACCGAGACCTTATCAATAGTGATCTTTCAATGAATAGACGTCGATATGAGTTTCAAAAACTTCATAGATAATTCGATGTTCCTTATTTATTCTGCGAGACCAGGTCCCATTTCTATCATATTTTAAGGCCTCAGGCTTTCCAGTTCCTGAGAAAGGAGTTTTCCTCATCTCATCAAAAAGCAATCCAATTTTTTTGATGATATTTTTCTGTCCGGATTTGAGAAAAAACTTTCTGTCCTCTTCTGCTTTTGTAGTTAATCTAATCTCCACAGGTCGTCATTAGACTTTATAACGGTTGTTTTCCCTGCCTTAGCATCTGCTCTCCCGCTTTCAATTATTTTAACTAAGTCTTGGCTAATTTCATTTTCTTTCTTGAAAGAAACCTTTAATGCCCGCAAAACAGCTTTTACTGTTTCCAACTCCTTTTGGTCTTTCGCCTGAACAATTAATGTTTCCATGATACAAATCTAGCAAATTTATTCCCTTTGTTGTTTGTTTTGTGTTTAAAGTGCGTCTGTTAACAAACGCTGTTACACTGACTATTTTATTGCTTTAAGGCTCAACAAACAACTTTAATCGTGGCCCAGATAGGCATTTCCGGCGGGGGTGATTACTGCGCTCCATTGAACCGATTCGCGGTTAATCTTTACAAGGCCCATGCGCTCTAGTTCTTCATAATCGTCTTCCATTCCACCCAAAATTGAAGAGTTTACCTGCTGATTGATGACCTCTAATAGAGATACGATTTCTGATCTTTCCATAATTTCTGCTCTTTAATGTTTTACTAACAGCAAGGTAATCAAAAAGTTTAACGCACGATTAAACATTTTCGAAACTTCGAGGTTGTATAATAACAATCCAACACCCTATGGAAAATCACATTTACTATCTCTTTATTCTTGCCCTTCCTGTGGCTTGCATTGCGTGGACGGTTACCAAAGAAGAGGTGTTTAGGGAAGCACGGGAGTTTTGTGTAGATCGATCGAAAAACGAAGGCCGCCTGGTGAGGCGTAAATTCTTTTACGTTTTTACCTGCGAATACTGTTTTAGCCATTATGTTACCCTGCTTTTGCTCTTCATTACCAATTTTAAGTTGATTTATACCGATTGGCGTGGCTATATCATTTCATTTTTCGCCATCGTTTGGATAGCGAACATTTACATGAGCTTGTACAACATCATCCGGATCGACTTAAAAAAGGAGAAAATAAGGGTAGCCAAAGAAGAATCGGAACTTAAAGAACAATAGCCCGTACATTGTATGCCATCATCAGTAATCAGCCATTTCAGTTATAACGAACACGAAAAGACATTAGAGATCACTTTTGTTACCGGCCTGGTGTACCATTATAAAAACGTTCCGAAAAAAACGTACGATTTATTAAAGTCCTCAATATCAAAAGGGAGATATTTTAATTTTCACATCAAAGATAAGTTTAAGTTTGAAAAAATAGAATCGGATTAATATGCCCGAAGGACCATCGATAGTCATTTTAAGAGATCAGATTAAGGCTTTGAACCTGGGCAAGCCCGAGGTTTTGGAAGTTGCCGGATATGTAAAAACAATTGATAAGGAACGGTTGATCGGCGAAAAAATTAAAGACTTTAAAAGCTGGGGAAAACATTTTTTAATCTGTTTTAACGATTTCACCATCCGCATTCATTTTATGCTGTTTGGCACCTATCTAATCAACGGACATAAACAAACGCCACTGGCTTTGGGTTTGACCTTTAAAAAAGACGAATTGAACTTTTATACTTGTAAGGTCGAACTTTTAGAGGGAAATGTAGACGAGCTTTACGATTGGCGAGTGGATGTGATGGCTGACGAATGGGACGAAAAACTGGCGGTTAAAACGCTGAGAAAGAACCCCAACTCCTATATCTGCGACTTGCTTCTCGACCAACATATTTTTGCGGGCGTGGGCAATATCATTAAAAATGAAGTTTTGTACCGGGCACGTATTCATCCGCTGAGTAAACCCGACAAAATTCCGCTCAAAAAACTAAGAGAATTAGTTCGACAATGTCAGCAATACAGCTTTGAATTTCTCGAATGGAAAAAGGAAAACACTTTGAGCAAACATTGGGAGGTTTACAAACAAAAAGAATGCCCCCATGGCCACAAGATTGAGAAAAAGAAGACCGGAAAGTCGAATCGGCAAACCTACTATTGCACCAAATGTCAAATAAAGTATAATTAATAACATCGCAGTCCAGTTGATATAGTCAAGAGAATACGGTAACGATCG
>Ga0308165_1005175_pt1 | contig 12314 bp, 8 predicted proteins | sample PhyWR2_FD_201032 | JGI IMG/M metagenome (GOLD analysis project Ga0308165, IMG submission 201032) | Phyllosphere microbial communities from UC Gill Tract Community Farm, Albany, California, United States - DLSLW.R2 | ecosystem: Host-associated > Plants > Phyllosphere > Unclassified | place: USA... | reverse complement strand
AATAATCCGGTACGTTTTGGGGCTGCTATGACCCGGAATGTGGGACTTGGCTTCTGTGTCAGACCACTGAAAAACTGAACCAGATTTAATACTCTCGGCAAACTGAGGCGTTTTAAGGACCGGTATTAAATCAGGGCCGTCCGGTGAGCGGTAAAGCATTTGGTTATCTGCATTTAGCATTAACACTGAGATATGACGGTAACTGGCCAGAATAGCACTGACTTTCTCTACCTTCTGCGCTTCTGAAGTGGCTGGGTCCAGTAAAATTGATGACAGCGTCATTTTGATTTTATTGAGATCCTGAATATCCATCTCGGCAAAATGTGTTTTCACCGAATTCAGCATAATGCTGGTTAACACCACAAAAGCAAAAATCGTCGCGAGGCTAATAAAAAAGGTTAGCCTGACTGCGAGTGAAAAGGGCCGATGTGGGCGATTAATCCTCATCAGCCACCTCAAGCATATAACCCACGCCGCGTACGGTTTGGATAAGCTTAGGTTCAAAATCATTGTCTATTTTGGCGCGTAAGCGTTTTACCGCGACGTCGATGGCATTAGTATCGCTGTCAAAATTCATATCCCAGACTTGAGAGGCAATCAGCGATCGGGGAAGGACTTCGCCCTGATGACGGATAAAAAATTCCAGTAAGGTAAATTCTTTACTGGTCAGAGTGATACGCGTACTGCCGCGCCGGACCTTACGTGAGACTAAGTCGAGGCTTAAGTCGGCAACCTGAAACTGACTTTCCTGAATTACCGTGGTACCACGACGTAACAGCGTGCGCACCCGAGCCAGTAATTCGGCAAAGGCAAAAGGTTTAATCAGATAGTCATCGGCCCCCAGCTCTAACCCTTTAACGCGATGTTCAATGGCTCCCAGGGCAGTGAGCAGCAGGACCGGCATCCCTTTACCGGCAGCCCGCAACATACGCACAATATCCCAGCCATTCACATCTGGCAGCATAATATCGAGAATAATGAGATCATATTCATCAGTCATGGCCTGGTGGTATCCGTTGAGACCATTATCTGCAAGATCAACGACAAATCCCGCTTCAGTGAGGCCCTTACACAGATACTCTCCTGTTTTTATCTCATCCTCGACAATTAATATTTTCATCCATCCACCGTGTGACGCAATCTGATGCTGCCCATTCTAGTGTGCCAGGGAATGAGATCAACGGCTTCATCCAATAATGACAAAGTTGTCATTATTCTGTAACCCTGCCAACAGAGTCGTTCAGTTAAGGTGCCGGAGGTCATCAACTGACACGACTTGACCCGGTTCGGGCAAGCAGGATCTGGCGAGAAGCGATATGTTTACATTAAAAATACTGGTTTTCAGTACCGGATTAATTCTGACGGGTTGTGTCAATCTGGCTCCGGCCTACCAGGCGCCTGCGCTTCCTGTCCCCCAGCAGTTCTCACTGTCTCACAATGGATTAGTGGCGGTGACGGGTGATTATCAGGATACGGGCTGGCGCAGTTTTTTTGCCGTGTCTGAGCTTCAGGAACTGATTGCCAAATCACTGGAAAATAACCGCGATATCAAACTGGCTGCCTTAAAAGTTCAGCAGATCCGGGCACAATATGGTGTTACGGAAGCGGAGCGTTATCCGCAGATCAACGGTTCATCCAGTATTGGCTATCAAGGTGGGATCAATACTGATAAGGGGACAAGTAAGGAGTATGGCATCGGGCTGGACTTAAGCGTTGAACTGGACTTTTTTAGTAAACTAAAAAACACCAGTGAAGCTGAAAAACAAAACCTGTTTGCCAGCGAAGAAGCCCGGCGTAATGTCCATATTGTCTTGATTTCCAATGTATCGCAGAGCTATTTTAGTCAGCAACAGGCGCAGGAACAGTTGCGGATAGCCCTGGACACCCGTCGCAACTACCAGCAAGCCTATACTCTGGTTGAACATCAGTTAGTGAACGGTCGTAGCAATCTGCTGGCACTGGAGCAAGCTCGCGGGGCTATCGAAAGTACCGACGCAGATATTGCCAGACGACAGGGGGAACTGGCACAAGCCACTCATACGCTTCAACTCTTGTCAGGCGACTATTCGTCACGACAGCTGAATACTGACGACAAAATGACTGCGCTGAAGCCAGTCAGACTTCCTGCGCATTTATCGGCGGACATTTTACGCCAACGGCCCGATATTCTGGAAGCTGAGCATCAGTTAAGAGCGGCAGATGCTAATATCGGAGCCGCCAGAGCAGCCTTCTATCCGTCGATTAACCTGACGAGTGGTTTGTCAGTCAGTAGCAGTGAACTGAACAGTTTATTGAATACTGCGAGTGGTCTGTGGCGTTTTATACCGAAAATTGAGTTGCCGATATTTAACGCCAGCCGTAATCAACAGAATTTGCAACGGGTCAATATTCTTCAGCAGCAAGCCATCGTCAATTATCAACAGAAAATTCAAAATGCCTTTAAACAAGTAGCTGATAGTTTAGCATTACGTGACAGCATTAGCGGGCAGTTGATTGCCCAGCAGCGTTATCTCAATAGTTTGAGTATTTCCTTGCAACGTGCTCGTGGATTATATTCCAGTGGCGCAGTTAGTTATATCGAAGTATTAAATACTGAACGTTCTTTATTTACCACCCGACAAAATATTGTCGACTTACAGTATGCTCAGAAAATAAATGAAATTAATCTTTTCACTGCCCTGGGGGGCGGTTGGAAAGCGTAGTTAACTTTATCTCATCTTGTATCAGGAGTCAGTAATATGCAGCAGTTAATAAAAATCATTTCCTTCAGTCTTCTTTCAATGACCGTGCCCTATACCGCCCAGGCTAACGAAAACCATCACCCTATGGCGCTTGAAAATAATTCATCGAGTGAGATGAATGCACAGATAAAAGAATCCATTCATCATGGGGTAGGTGTAATTAAAGGTATAGATAATCAACAGAATAAAGTCTCCATTTCACATGAGGCCATCCCAGATATTAGTTGGCCAGAAATGACCATGAATTTTATTTTTACACCGGTAGCGAACAAGATGGAAACATTAACGCCTGGTACCAAAGTTGATTTTTCCTTTATTCAGCAAGGCCGTGATTATGTTTTGCAGAGTATTGATACGGAATAAATTCTACATTTGCTTAAATTCACGCTCCGTTGCAATGGTGATTGTCATGGGGATGACTTTCTTTCACTCAGAAACACACCAGGATTATTTCCATTTGGCCGGAGCCGATATGACTTATGCAAAATCAAAACTCACTGCCGCAGTCTTATGCAGCCTTATTTTTGGCAGTGTGATAACCATTGCGGCTTATCGTTATTTATCACCGAATGTGTCACACAGTACCAAGTCCGAAGAACCAGAGGTTCTATTTTGGTATGACCCAATGAAACCGGATGTTAAGTTTGATCAGCCCGGGAAATCACCTTTTATGGATATGGACCTGGTACCTAAATATCGTGATAAAGCCGATGCCAGTGGTGAGAGCGAAGGCGTGCGCATTAATCCGGTATTACTCCAGAATCTGGGATTAAAAACAGCACAGTCCACTAAGGGCCATTTACAATATACTCAGAGACTCCCCGCTAATATTAACTTTAATGACTATCAGTTTGCCATTCTCCAGGCCCGTTCCGCTGGCTTTGTGGAACATGTTTACCCTCTGACTCTTGGCGATAAAGTACAACAGGGTACACCGCTTATTGATATTACTATTCCTGAATGGGTTGAAGCTCAGAGCGAATATTTACTGTTGTCGGCAAGCGGAGGGGCTGCTACCCAGGTGAGCGGTATTCTTGAACGTTTACGCTTGGCAGGTATGCCGGAAGAGGATGTTCAACGCTTGCGTAAGCAACGGGTAATTCAAACCCACTTTACCCTTAAAGCCCCGATTGACGGAGTGATCACCGCTTTTAATCTGCGTAATGGTATGAATATTTCCAAAGATAACGTGGTAGCACAAATTCAGGGTATTGATCCAGTATGGATCACGGCAGCTGTTCCAGAGTCGATTTCCGCTTTGCTGAAACAATCCACACAATTTAGCCTCTCGATACCCGCTTATCCAGACCAGGATTTTCCGATTCAGAAATGGAACTTGTTGCCTGGTGCCGATCCCGTTACCCGTACTTTGCAGCTTCGCCTACAGGTCGACAATAAACAGGAACGATTAAAGCCTGGGATGAATGCTTATCTGCAGCTTAATTTACAGGGGCCGGAGCAATTATTGATTCCTTCTGAGGCGGTTATCGATACTGGACAGCAGCAGCGTGTTATCACGGTCAACTCACAAGGCCATTTTGTCCCTAAAGCCGTCAAGATTATCCATGAATCACAGTCACAGACAGCCGTCGAGGGATTGAGTGAAGGAGAGTCTGTGGTGGTGAACGGTCTGTTCCTGATTGACTCTGAAGCCAATATCAACGGTGCTCTTGAAAGGCTGCATGTCGGGAATGACATTACAGAAATATCTGCCGCAACAGAACACTCAGGACACTAAGGGAACGATGATGATTGAATGGATTATTCGGCGTTCCGTCGCCAACCGTTTTCTGATTATGCTGGGAGTCCTGTTTCTGACTCTGTGGGGATCCTGGACTGTCATTAATACGCCGGTGGATGCTTTACCTGACCTTTCTGATGTACAGGTGATTATCAAAACCAGTTATCCAGGTCAGTCGCCGCAGATTGTTGAAAATCAAGTGACTTATCCCCTGACGACTACCATGCTTTCGGTGCCCGGAGCGAAAACCGTACGCGGTTTCTCACAATTTGGTGACTCCTGGGTCTATGTCATCTTTGAAGATGGCACCGATCAATACTGGGCCAGATCCCGGGTAATGGAGTATCTCAACCAGGCCCAGAGTAAGTTACCGGCTGGCGTCCGGTCTGAAATTGGCCCGGATGCGACTGGCGTCGGGTGGATCTTTGAATATGCGCTGGTGGATACCAGTGGACAACATGATTTATCGGAACTGCGTGCTTTACAGGACTGGTTTTTAAAATATGAACTAAAAACTATTCCAAATGTGTCTGAAGTGGCCTCAGTCGGGGGAATGGTCAGAGAGTACCAGGTTCAGGTCAACCCTGAAAAGCTGGTGCAGTATGGCATCACATTACAACAGATCAAAAATGCGCTTAATGCTTCTAATCAGGAGGTTGGTGGAGCGTCGATAGAGAGAGCGGAAGCTGAGTATATGGTACGGGCAACCGGTTATCTGCAGTCCATTGATGATTTTAATCACATTGTGCTAAGTGCCGGAACTGATGGTGTTCCTGTCTATTTACGCGATGTTGCCAGGGTTCAGATTGGGCCAGAAATGCGACGTGGGATCGCGGAGCTTAATGGAGAAGGTGAAGTTGCCGGTGGGGTCATTATTCTGCGGTCGGGTAAAAATGCCCGGGATGTTATTACTGCGGTGAAGGATAAACTTAATACCCTTAAAAGTAGCCTGCCACCGGGTGTCGAGTTGGTCACGACCTACGATCGCAGCAGACTGATTGACAGGGCAATTGCTAATTTGAGTTATAAATTGCTGGAAGAGTTTATCGCAGTTGCAGTGGTCTGTGGGGTATTTCTCTGGCATCTCCGTTCGGCACTGGTTGCGATTATCTCATTGCCACTAGGGCTATTTATTGCCTTCATTATTATGCATTTTCAGGGAATCAACGCCAATATCATGTCATTAGGCGGTATTGCGATTGCGGTTGGCGCGATGGTCGATGCGGCAGTGGTGATGATAGAAAATGCCCATAAACGGCTGGAGGAGTGGAATCATAATCATGCCGGTGAAAATATCGACAACCCAACGCGCTGGAAAGTTATCACCGATGCTGCGGTGGAAGTGGGCCCGGCTCTGTTTATCAGTTTACTGATTATTACCTTGTCATTTATCCCTATTTTTACGCTTGAAGGACAGGAAGGGCGATTATTCGGGCCACTGGCTTTTACCAAAACCTATGCGATGGCGGGTGCGGCGCTGCTGGCTATTATGGTCATTCCGATACTGATGGGGCTGTTTATCCGCGGGCGTATTCCTGCGGAAACCCGCAATCCACTGAATCGTGGGTTGATAAAACTGTATCACCCGCTGTTATTATGGGTGTTGCACTGGCCTAAAGTGACTCTGATTGTCGCTCTGCTCTCTATTCTGACGGTCGTCTGGCCGCTAAGTAAAGTGGGTGGCGAGTTTCTGCCGCAAATCAATGAGGGCGATTTACTTTATATGCCGTCCACTCTTCCGGGTCTTTCTGCGGCACAGGCACGCACTTTGCTGCAAACCACCGATCGATTGATTAAGACGGTTCCAGAAGTAGAGACCGTGTTCGGTAAAGCAGGGCGGGCTGACAGCGCCACCGACTCAGCACCACTGGAAATGTTTGAAACTACCATTCAGTTAAAACCGCAAAGTGAATGGCGGGCGGGTATGACCCCAGATAAAATTATTGCCGAGCTGGATAAAACCGTCCGTCTGCCGGGGCTGGCGAATCTGTGGGTCTCACCGATCCGTAACCGTATTGATATGCTATCGACGGGAATTAAAAGCCCGATCGGCATTAAAGTTTCTGGCAGTGTGCTGGCAGACTTAGATGAAACCGCACAACACATTGAAGAGGTGGCGCGTAAAGTGCCAGGAGTGAATTCGGCTCTGGCGGAACGTCTGGAAGGTGGGCGTTATATTACCGTTGATATTCATCGGGAAAAAGCGGCACGCTATGGGATGACTATCGACGACGTGCAGCTATTTGTTGCCACGGCTGTGGGTGGCATGCAAACCGGTGAAGTGGTGGAGGGAATCGCCAGATATCCCATCAGTATGCGTTATCCCCAAGCGTATCGTGATAGCCCGGATGCCTTAAAACAGTTGCCAATGCTGACACCGATGAAGCAGCAAATCCTGCTTGGAGATGTAGCAGAGGTCAAGGTAACCGCCGGCCCCACTATGCTGAAAACTGAAAATGCGCTGCCCAGTAACTGGATTTATATTGATGCCCGGGGTCGGGATATGGTGTCAGTAGTGAATGATTTAAAAACCGCTATTTCTCAGCAGGTACCATTAAATCCGGGTACCAGTGTGACATTTTCAGGGCAATTTGAACTACTGGAACATGCCACTAAAAAGCTCAGCATGATGGTACCCATGACGGTGATGATTATTTTTGTTCTGCTGTACCTGGCCTTTCGGCGAATTGATGAGGCCTTACTTATCTTACTGAGCCTGCCTTTTGCGCTGGTAGGCGGGATTTGGTTTCTTTACTGGCAAGGCTTCCATTTATCGGTAGCAACCGGTACCGGATTTATTGCTCTTTCTGGGGTGGCGGCGGAGTTCGGGGTCGTGATGCTGATGTATTTACGTCATGCTATCGATGACAATCCACACCTGTCAAAAGATGACACTTTCACTGAGCAAGCGCTGGATAATGCACTTTACCAAGGGGCGGTATTACGTATTCGTCCTAAAGCGATGACCGTTGCAGTGATTATTGCCGGATTATTACCTATTTTATGGGGCAGTGGGGCAGGATCTGAAGTGATGAGCCGTATTGCCGCACCGATGATTGGTGGCATGATAACCGCGCCGTTATTATCACTGTTTATTATTCCGGCGGCCTACAAACTTATCTGGTTACGCAGACACAGATACCACCAAGAATAATAGAAACCAGCCACCCGCGGGAAAAGTCATTTTTCCCGCGCTGTTTAAACCAAAGTCCGCATCGAACCCCATACCATCAGCCTCCAGCATTCAGTGCGCGCCCCCCGCAATCCGAACGACTTTACCGACTGACCTGCCATATCGGCTACAAATTGGTTATTTGTGAAGCAGACAGCATTATTAAATTAATACTACTAAATAATCGTTTCACCCGATGGTTATTCATTTTGAAATCGATTACATTTTTTATGTTTTGAAAATGTAATCGATTTCAAAAAATAATAGATACCCTACAAATACGATCTGGACAGGAGGATCTATGTCTTCTAGCTCTGTAACAGAGACGAAAGTGATGACTCATAAATGGGTGATACCGCGTCTGTCATTAATGATGTTTCTGGAATTTTTTGTCTGGGGTGCCTGGTATGTCACCTTAGGTGTTGTGATGGCTAAGTACGGTCTCGCGGCGTTAATCGGCGATGCTTACTCAACAGGGCCGATAGCCTCAATTCTTTCGCCATTCGTCCTTGGCATGCTGGTGGACAGATTTTTCTCCTCACAAAAGGTCCTGGGTATTTTACATTTGGTGGGTGCGGCGCTGTTATGGTGGCTACCGACCTTCTTTGAAAGCGGGCAGAGCGGTCTGCTGTGGGTGGTGTTCGGTTATATGCTGTGCTATATGCCGACCATTGCCCTGAGTAATAATGTCGCTTTTCATGCGCTTGCTGACAGTGAAAAAGGTTTCCCGATTGTGCGTGCTTTTGGCACTGTTGGCTGGATTGTTGCAGGATTGATTGTCGGGACCAGCGGTCTCTCCGACAGTACCGGTATCTTCACTCTGGCAGCGATAGCCTCGCTGATTCTGGGGATCTATAGTTTCACTTTACCGGATACACCCGCACCGGATCGCGGTAAACCGCTGTCGATGCGTGACCTGTTCTGTGCCGATGCGTTTGCGATGCTGAAACAACGTCACTTCCTGGTGTTTATTATCTGCGCCACGCTGATTTCTATTCCACTGGCGGCTTATTATGCTTATGCCGCGCCGTTTATCTCGGCGCTCGGTTTTGAGAATGTCAGTGGTGTGATGGCGTTAGGTCAGGTTTCTGAGCTGCTGTTTATGCTGCTTATTCCGTTCTGCTTCCGCCGTCTGGGCATCAAAATGATGCTACTGATAGGTATGCTGGCATGGTTCCTGCGTTATGCGATGTTTGCTTTAAGCATCAACGAAGAGACGCGCTGGATGATTTATATTGGCATCATTCTGCATGGTGTTTGTTATGACTTCTTCTTTGTTATCGGCTTTATCTATACCGATAAAGCGGCTGGTCCGCGCGTTAAGGGCCAGGCTCAAAGCTTGCTGGTACTCTTTACCTACGGTATTGGTATGCTGATAGGTTCACAAATCAGTGGCGCGGTATTTAATCAGTCCGTCACCGCGACCGGCGCTGAAGCGTTGGTACAGTGGCAAAGCTTCTGGTGGATGCCCGCGATTGCTGCAGTCGTCATTGCCGGACTGTTTTTCTTCACCTTTAATTATAAAGAGACAAAAGATGACCGTTAAGCCATTACGTGTGCTGGTTGTCGGTTGCGGAAATATGGGCGCGGCGCATGCCCGCGCTTACCAGGGGCTGGCAGAATTTGAACTCTGTGGTTTGGTCGCGCGTGGCTCATCAAAAGCTGACTTACGTCATCAGCTTAACAGTAATGCGCCCCTGTACGACTCTCTGTCCCAGGCTTTGCAAGAAACCCGCCCAGATGCTGTGTGTATTGCTACCTGGCCTGATACTCATGAAGTGCTGGCTATTGAGGCATTGAATGCCGGTTGTCATGTGTTTATTGAAAAACCGCTGGCGACCACGGTCAGCGGTGCGCAGCGGGTGGTTGATACTGCGCAGCGTATGGGTAAGCAACTGGTGGTGGGATATATTTTGCGCCACCATCCAGCCTGGCAGCAGTTTATCGGTTTAGCGCAAGGGCTGGGACGCCCGTTAGTGATGCGCATGAACCTCAATCAACAAAGTGCCGGGGTGGCCTGGCATACCCATAAAATGCTGATGCAGTCATTATCACCGATTGTCGATTGTGGCGTGCATTATCTGGATATCATGTGTCAGATGACCTCATCAAGCCCGCTTTCCGTGAGTGCAATTGGGGTACGTCTGAGTGATGAGATCCCGCTTAGTCAATATAACTATGGCCAGTTACAGGTACGTTTTGCCGATGGGTCTGTGGGCTGGTATGAGGCAGGCTGGGGGCCGATGATGAGCCAGACAGCCTTCTTTATTAAAGATGTTATCGGCCCGCGCGGTTCGATCTCGATTGTCGCCCAGCATGCCGGGAGCGAAGGGCAGTCCGCCAGTGTTGAGGCGCATACGCAAACCGAGTCACTGCGGCTACACCATGCGGCTCTGAATGCTGAAGGTGAGTTCGCCGCTTCTGATGAGTGGATTACAGTGAACGATGAGCCGGATCACTTTGCGCTCTGTGCTCGAGAACAGCAGTTCCTGGCCCAGGCGATTACCCGTCATACTGATTTAAGTGCGCATCAGCGTCAGGCGATTGATAGCCTGGCTGTCGTGCTGGCGGCGGATCTGGCAGTACGTGAACAGCGTACCGTCTTACTGAGCGAAGTCTTATCGTAAAAACGCTAAAACTGCCGTTACTGTCGGTGATAAATCACTATTTCACCACCTGAGCCGTCATTTCTGTACCCGCAACGTATCGGTCATCTGGCTATGCTGATACGTTGCACATCCCATATCTTCATCAGTTCGCCGATCGCGGTATTAAAGACGTCCAGCGGCACGCCGTCTCTGGCGGCAATCGACACCCCTGATAAAAAGCTATTGAACATCGTGCCCAGCGCACGCGCATCGACTGTGGGTGTCAGTTCACCGAGGGTGATTCCGCGTTCCACGCAGTGAATAAATCCGGCCAGGGTACGCGCCCGGGAAACGGCCAGTGGTTGCGTGACATGCTGGTTTTCCGGTGAGGTTGCACTCATGGTACCTAACGCCACCATACATCCCTTAGGATGCCCGGCTTCACACTGCATTTTCGTTGAGCGACGTAAAGCCAGCTCGATGGCAGCCGCGGGGGCCAGCGACGCATCCCACAGACACTGCGTAACCTGGGCATAAGTGGCAAGATAGCACTCAATCGCTTCAGTAAATAACCGCTCTTTGGAACCAAAGGCAGCGTAAAAGCTGGGGGCAGAAATACCGCCACCTAGCTGGGCTTTGAGCTGACTCAGGGACGTTGTTTCGTATCCCTGTTCCCAGAACAGATACATGGCCTGCTCAATCGCCTGTTGTCTGTCAAACGTCCGGGGACGTCCCATTTTTGCCATCTTCGCCTCCTGTCATTCAGACTTAAATACTACTCGATACAAAAGTCGTTGACAACAATCACGCCATGACCCTACATTTATATCGATCGGTATATATATCAAAAAGCACCACCATGACGGGTGGGTCAATCTGTTTTTTCTTTCACAGGATTTTTATGCAACACACCGCGGCTCAAACGACACCAGAAAGGTTGCCGGTTATGGCATTACTCGCCCTGGCTATGACGGGTTTTATTTGCATCATCACAGAAACGCTACCGGCAGGATTATTGCCTCAAATAAGCGCTGATTTGGCTATCAGTCAGGCAGTTGCCGGACAAATGGTGACAGTTTATGCGCTGGGATCTCTGCTGGCCGCTATTCCACTGACCATCGCAACCCGACGCTGGCGGCGACGTAGCGTATTGTTATTGACCATTGTCGGTTTTTTGGTTTTTAACTCGCTCACGGCGCTGTCCAGCCATTATCTGGTTATCCTGGTAGCGCGCTTTTTTGCCGGGGTGGCTGCGGGTCTGGCCTGGAGTCTGCTCGCGGGTTATGCCCGACGGATGGTAGAACCACATCAGCAAGGGCAGGCGATGGCTATAGCGATGATAGGGACGCCGATTGCGCTGTCACTCGGCGTGCCGTTAGGGACTTTTATTGGCGCGGAGATAGGCTGGCGCAGTACATTCTGGATGATGTCAATTCTGGCTCTGATCCTGCTGGTTTGGGTGGTTGTCAGAGTCCCTGACTATCCAGGGCAGTCTGCAAATGAACGAATGCGCTTACGGGAAGTATTTATGTCTCCAGGTGTTCGTTCTGTGCTGGCTGTCGTGATGAGCTGGATGCTGGCGCACAATATACTCTATACCTATATTGCTCCGTTTGTGGCACCGGCAGGGCTGGAAAGTCGTGTCGATTTAGTGCTGCTGGTGTTTGGTATTGCCGCCTTAATCGGTATTTGGGTGGCCGGAAAACGCGTGGATAGTTCGCTGCGTACCACGGTGCTGGTCAGTTTAGCTACTTTTGCGCTGGTAGCCTGCTTGTTTGGTCTTATGGCCCACAGTGTGGTGGCTATCTATGTTGGAGTGATGGTCTGGGGCGTGACTTTTGGCGGCGCGGCGACATTACTGCAAACAGCGCTGGCCGATACTGCGGGTAGTGGGGCTGATGTGGCGTTATCAATGAATGTGGTGGCCTGGAATAGTGCTATTGCGGGTGGCGGTATTATGGGAGGATTGCTCCTGGAGTCATGGGGCGTAGGTTCTTTCCCCTGGGTGATACTCAGCCTGTTGATTATTGCCTGGCTGATTGTCTGGTCAGCACGCCAGCACGGTTTTAAAC
>Ga0308165_1005174_pt1 | contig 12315 bp, 10 predicted proteins | sample PhyWR2_FD_201032 | JGI IMG/M metagenome (GOLD analysis project Ga0308165, IMG submission 201032) | Phyllosphere microbial communities from UC Gill Tract Community Farm, Albany, California, United States - DLSLW.R2 | ecosystem: Host-associated > Plants > Phyllosphere > Unclassified | place: USA... | reverse complement strand
CCAGTGCTTGAGTTTTATTGACCAGGGCAGAGGTAGCATAGTTAGTACCTGAAACTACACCCACTTTAGTTGCAGTTGCGTCACTGTTTTCTTTAACAGTCGCATTTTCCATAGAGATGGTATAGAAACCGATTTTATCAGTACCATCAGTACCTAAACCAAAGTTATTATTACCAGTGGTCAGCTCGGTACCGGCACGTTCATCAGTAGAGGTAAAGGTCAAATAGGTAGTTGCATCACAAACAACTTCGATATTTTGAGATTTGCCATCCAGAGTAAGGTTACCAGTTAAAGGGAAAATACCTGGAGAAAGATCAAAATTATAGGTGAAGGTATCTTCTGCCTGACCATTAATAGTACAGGTTGGCGGGGTGATAGTACCTGTTACTTTTAAGTTTGCTACAGGTGCAGATAAAGCGGCACCGGATAATGCAAGCAATGAAATTGCAAGCAATGATTTGTTAAACATAAAAACTCCTGACAATAGACCAACGGAAATAAGCACAGATGAACGGTAAAGAAATCGTTCATTTAGTAAATATATGTATAGTTCATTTTCTGGAGTGTGTTTTGTAAATATTATAAAGAATGAAAAACAAAATAAAAACAACAATAAAATCAAAAGATAACATTATGTCATGCTAAAAAAATAAAATTTATCCAATAACCATATTGCTTTTTTTAATTTGAATAAATTAGATGATTGTTTTTATAATAAGGTTAAAAAATAATATCGAAATTATAATATGATTCAACTCTGTTATAGTTACTGTAACCAATGTTAACATTCGTGTTATTGTAGGTTTAAATATCCGTCAAAAAATCCAGTACAGCTCTTCCTCTTTCTAAATGAAAAGATAAGATACCGAAATTATTTTTTGAGGCAGGCTCTAAATATTATTTGATCATAAATCGTTAAAACAGACTGATAAATTTAACAGTCACAGAATATCTGTTTAACTTATTCTTGATATACACCTTCACCTTCATAATTCACTTCGTTCGCAACATCAACTCAACAAACCCAGATGCTCAACCAGGATCGAGCTGCCAATGCCAATAAGCACTACGCCACCAAAGATCTCCGCCCATTTACCAATCTTAGCGCCAAGGAACCGGCCCAGTAGCATACCCGTTGTCGCCATTATGGTGGTCGCCGCGCCAATTGCCAGAGCGGTCACGATAATATTAACCTGCAAAAATGCCAGCCCTACCCCCACCGCCATAGCATCGAGACTGGTGGCAATCGCCGTCGTGACCAGTAGCCAGAAACCATGACGGCTCGGAGCCGCTTCTGGTTCTCCAGATTCTTTACGGAAGCCTTCGACTATCATACGCGCACCGAGTATGAACAAGAGTGCGAACGCGACCCAATGATCCCAACTCATAATGAACTGACTGGCTGCAAGCCCGATTCCCCAGCCAATAATGGGCGTAATCGCTTCGACAACCCCGAAGATAAGACCGGTACGCAGTGCCTCTTTGAAAGGGGGACGGTGAAGTGAAGCACCTTTACCAATCGCGGCTGCAAAGGCATCCATCGACATGCCAAAGGCCAGAATGACCACAGCATAGAAGCTCATAATGAATTCTCAGGTGAGCGCTCATAATAGAAAGAGAGCGTTAAGTTTTTAATCTGTTGTTATCTTGCCATAACAACAAAGATAAAAAAACTTATAATTCAAATGGTTATAGCCAATGCTAAGTTTAATAGCCCGTGCTATATATGGCTCTGCTGATGATATGACTATCACAAATGTGAAGCTGCTCACGCCTCATCAGTAATAGCAGATTATTACTGCTCGATAGCGAAACTTTCATGACTGCCCATTATGTAAAGAGGTAACTTTACTCGCGTCTACACAATGATATTCCTGCATAAAGGAAATGAGGCTTACCATGATCAAATTTAATAAAAACTACTCTACAAGCTGCCTGTTTTTTCTGTTTTTTTATATTACATGGGGGTGTTGCTTTCCCTATTTATCGTTATGGCTAACGGAAACTGTTGGTATTGATTACACCGACGTTGGCTTAGTTTACTCTTTCACTGCAATTATCGCTGTTTGCTTTCAACCGCTGTTCGGTTTTATCTCTGATAAATTAGTGTATCGTAAAAATCTAATGTGGATGTTAGGGATTATTATCACCTTATTTGCTCCCTATTTTATTTATGTTTTCGCACCTTTATTAAAAATAAATATCTTCCTGGGTACATTAGCTGGCGGTATCTATCTTGGTATGGCCTACGGTGTCGGCTGTGGTATTTGTGAAGCCTATATAGATAAAGTCAGTCGTATTTCTGGATTTGAATTTGGTCGCGCCAGAATGTTTGGTGGCATAGGTGCCGCTATCGGCGTCTTTTTTGCCGGACGCCTTTACGGGATCGATCCGAATCTGATGTTCTGGCTTGCCAGTTTTGCTGGGGTTTGCTTACTGATGGTTATCTCAAAAATGAAGATTGAGACCCGTCAGCAAGATGCCCGGCAGCTAACAACTAACTCGTCAGTGACCTTAAGTGATGCCACTGCGCTGCTCAAAATGAAGAAGTTCTGGTTCTTCGCGATGTATATGGTGGGTGTTGGCGCGGTTTATGAAACTTACGATCAACAGTTTGCTATCTATTACAGCACCTTCTTTGAGAGCAAAGCCCGAGGGGCTGAAGTCTTTGGCTATTTAACCACGGTTCAGATAGGTCTTGATGCCGTAGTGATGTTCTTCGCCCCCTGGTTTGTTAATAAAATCGGCCCTAAAAATGCCTTGTTATACTGCGGTATGATCATGAGTATGCGTATTATTGGTTCTGCCTGGGCAGACGGCCCGGTCACTATCAGTATGATTAAAATGCTCCATGCTTTCGAAAGCTCAGTCCTGCTGGTTGCGGCGTTAAAATATATTTTCGCTAACTTTAATCCATTACTTTCAGCCACCGTATTTTTAATTGGCTTCCAGTTCTCGAAAAGCTTTAGCTCTATTTTTCTTTCCACTGGCATCGGTCATATGTACCAAAGCATTGGTTTTACCAGCAGCTATATTATTCTCGGAAGTATTGCTCTGGTCTTCACACTGATGTCATTTATTACTCTGGAAAAAGCACGCGTTTTTATTCCACGACCGGTAACCGTGAATTAATTTAAGGAGGTAATGTTTATGTCTGATTTATATTATGGTGTCGCATATTATGATGAATATATGCCGGAAGACAGACTGGCGAAAGATATCGCTTTAATGCTCGAAACAGGTATTAACGTCGTACGTATTGCCGAGTCCACCTGGAGTACGCTGGAGCCACAAGAAGGCGAGTATAATTTCTATCATATCGATCGGGTACTGGATGCGATGTATGACGCCGGGATAGCGGTCATTATTGGGACACCAACCTACGCCGTCCCAGCCTGGCTGGCCGCTAAACACCCAGACATACTGGTTACTACTGTTGATGGGCAACAAAAGTATGGTCCTCGCCAGATCATGGATATCGTCAATCCGACCTTTCGCCGCTATGCCGAAAATATTATCCGTACTCTGATGGCTCATGTGCAACATCATCCAGCCATTATCGGCTGGCAGCTGGATAACGAAACCAAGCACTACGATAATATTGGTCGCTATATGCAGGAGGGTTTTATACGCAGCCTGCAAGAGAGCTATCCCGATATTGCACAGCTGAATAAAGATTTCGGCCTCGATTACTGGAGTAATCGTATTGATAACTGGCAGGATTTTCCGCCGGTCGAAAATACCATTAATGCCAGTCTGGCCTGCGCGTTTGCTCGCTATCAGCGCCAGCAGGTCACAGAGTATCTGGCCTGGCAGGCAGAAATTGTGCGCGAATATGCCCAGCCTCAACAGTTCGTAACCCATAACTTTGATTTTGAGTGGCGAGGTTACTCTTACGGCGTACAGCCGCGGGTAGATCACTTTGCGGCAGCAGAGGCACTCGATATTGCCGGCGTCGATATCTACCATCCCAGCCAGAAGCATCTGACAGGACGTGAAATTTCATTTGGCGGCGCAATCACCCGTTCATTAAAACAAGGCCAGAACTACTTCGTACTGGAAACTCAGGCACAGGGTTTTGCTCAATGGACTCCTTTTCCTGGTCAACTGCGTCTGCAAGCCTTTAGTCACGTGGCTTCGGGAGCGTCAATGGTGTCCTACTGGCACTGGCACTCTATTCATAACTCATTTGAAACTTACTGGAAGGGACTGTTGAGCCACGATTTTTCTCGCAACCCGACCTGGCAGGAAGCCACCACCATCGGCGCTGACTTCGCGCGCCTGTCACCGCATCTGGCAGAGCTACGGGCAGATAATGACGTCGCGTTACTGATAAGCAATGAAGCGATGGATGCCCTTAACCAGTTCCGCCCAGGAGACGCGCAGGGCAACATCTATAACGATATTTTCCGCCGTTTCCACGATGCGCTGTACGACCACAATATCAGCGTCGATATCATCCATGATGTGAATAAAGAGACAGCACGCTACCGTACCCTGATTATCCCCGGACTCTACGCCGCTGATGATGGTTTACTGACGCGAATCAACGCCTACATTGAACAAGGGGGTAGAGCGCTGATTGGTTTTAAATCTGGTTTTAGTAATGAAAATGTGAAGGTACGTAGCAGCACACAGCCCGGTATCTTGCATCAGGCCTGCGGCGTCAGCTACAGTCAATTCACCCTGCCAGAAGATACGTTGGTGAGTTCGTGCCACACCGCTCTTGATTGCAGTCAGGACAACCAGGCCGAACTGTGGATGGAGTTGCTGACTCCTGCTTCGGGCACACAGACCCTATTACGTTATCAGCACCCTGCATGGGGCGAATATGCGGCTGCTACCGATGCAAATTATGGTCAGGGACGTGCAATATACGTGGGTTTCTTGCCGCAAAAGGCGCTGGTCAGTCAGCTATTTGATTTACTCACTTCCGATATCGAGCTGAATTCACGAACCTCAGCCTGCCACTATCCACTGATAGTGAAGAAGATGCGTAATCGTGACGGTAACTGCGTGAATTTCCTGTTTAACTACTCCGCTGAACCGCTTGATTTTATCAGTGAAACGGCAGGCACTGCATTGTTAAACGGGGATAAGGTAAGCTACGGTCAGGCATTACATCTTGATGCCTGGGCATTTAGCATCATCGAAAGTTAATTAAACTGCGGCACTCAGGCGGGTTAGCTATGGAACTGAATATCAATGATTTACTGAGTTTCTCGCCTTTAATGAAGACCTTCACCTTTAATGCCTGGGTGGTCGCAGGTTTTACTCCCATTACTCGCGGATCAAAACTGGATTACTACATTAACCGTCCGCAGGGAATGAAAGGATACATTATCAATCTCACCCTGCGTGGCCAGGCTTGCGCTAAAACGGCTGATGGCTCTCTGCTGTTTCGCGAAAACGATCTATTGCTCTTCCCGCCTGCCGTGGCACAGCACTATGGTCGGGATGAACATAGCGAGCACTGGGATCATTTATGGATTTATTTTATCCCTCGCCCCTACTGGATAGACTGGCTGAAATGGGATAAAACGACCTACGGCATCAGTAAAACAACGGTTAGCGATCCTGCGCAATTTCAGCACCTGTGCGATCTGTTTTATGAAGTCATCCATCATAGTTCAGCTTCCGAACCACTGTCTGAAGCGCTGGCGATGAATGCCCTGGAACGCCTGATCCTGACCTGTTTTCAACAACAGCCGGTGAGTAATCGCCATGCGCACGATCCGCGAATTAATACTGTTTGCGACTATCTCAACGAGCATATCGCTCAAGAAATTAAAATCGATACGCTCGCAGCAATGGTTTTTATCTCCCCTTCACGCCTGGCACATTTGTTTAAAAATGAATTAGGACAAACTGTCTATGCCTGGCGGGAAACACAGCGTATTAATCGGGCCAAATGGCTGATTCAAACTACTTCGCTGCCGCTTAATAAAATTGCACTATCAATAGGATACGGTGACCCGGTCTATTTCACACGCATCTTCCGCAAACATAATGGTATTCCGCCTGGTGAGTACCGTAAACGCTATTCTGAGATACAGGAAATGCCTCATAGTGGCTGAGTACCACACAGATACCGATTCCAGCGCAGGATATAATCCTGGCTTCAACGATCGGCTATAGCGAGTGGTGAATTTTCCTCGCTTCCAATGAATAAAATAATCATGTCTACTTGCGCTATGGTGGTACTCGTTTTAATAGCAATACAAACAGTATCGTAATATCTCGCTTATAAGCTTTTATGCATTTGAAAAAATCAGACTCACCAAAAATCCAAAACCGCCCGACTGCTATAGCAATCCTTTTAATTGGCATTGCACAAATTTTAGTCTGGGGCGGTTCTTTTTTTCTTCTTTCTGTGCTGGCGCGCCCCATCATGGAAGAGACAGGATGGTCGAGACAGTGGGTCTACGGTGGCCTGTCTCTGGGGATATTTATCTCAGGGCTATTACTGCCATGGATTGGAAAATGCATTAAGCGTTATGGTGGCCGTGAAATTCTTGCCTGGAGCGGCATCGTTACCGCACTTGGCTTAATCATCATCGCCTGCACGCATAGCCTGCCCTGGTTTATTTTTGCATGGATGGTATTCGGCGTTGCAATGGCGATGGGACTTTACGATGCGCTGTATGCTGTGCTCGGCAATAGTTATGGTAAAAGTGCTAAAACAGCAATCATGACCGTGACATTGATTTCAGGATTCTGTACTGCCCTTGTCTGGCCTTTATTAGCCTACGGAGTTACCCATCTGGGATGGCGTATGACATGCCTGGTTTGGGCTGTAGTACTTATCGCAACCATTTGGCCTATCTATAGAATTTCACTTCCCGCAGAACCAAAGACGCTCACGCTCAAACAGAGTCCACGTCATGAAGCTACCCCAATCACCGTTGATAAGAAAATCTATTTATTGATGTCGACAATCTTCATGCTGGCAGCCATTATCATGACGGTAATTTCGATACAACTGATTGATATATTACAAGATGGTGGTCTTTCTTTAGCTGCGGCAGTGGGTATTACCGTTTTTATTGGCCCAAGCCAGGTCGCTGCCCGAGTCATGGATATTCTCATTAAATTCAAACATCCGGTGACCTCATTACTGATTTCCGTGGTGTTTGTACTGATCGGTTTACTGTTAATCGCCCTATTTCCAGAACACGCTATTATTGCCGTTATCGTCTACGGATGCGGGAATGGTTTACGTTCTATCGTCCGCGGCACTTTGCCCCTTGCCATTCTCAAGCCAGAGGAGTTTGCCATCGTCATGGGTAAAATCGCTCGCCCCTCTCTGATAGCCCAGGGGGCAACGCCTATTCTCTCGGCAATGATATTTGAGCACTTTGGCTCAGAAGTACTTATGGCAACGTTGATTACCCTGGCCGCAGTGAGCATTGCTCTGTCATTAGCCTTGCAAAAACGTATCAAAAAAATTGGCGTCTAGAGGTTCAACAGACTCTTTACGGATACCCTCCAAGAGTCTGTTAATGCCCATTACTGAGTGTTGCTCAACTCAGCCAGGGTGATTTCAGGGCCGGGTTGTCCACTTTGAAACAGGCGGTGTGTAGGCTTTGAAATACTCGATAATTTCAGGTAATTCTTCAGAAAATAGCAGCATATCTGCATATCCCTGCTTCATAAAACCTTCACTCACCATTTGCTGCACCATCACTCTGAGTGGGTCATAAAAGTGATTAATATTCATAAACGCACAGGGTTTATTATGTATCCCAAGCTGTGCCCAGGTCCACTGCTCAAATATTTCCTCTGCGGTTCCAGCCCCACCAGGCAGTGCGATAAAACTGGAAGACAATTCCGCCATGCGGCTTTTTCTCTGATGCATATTGTCCACCACCTGAAGGTCAGACAATCCAGTATGAGCAATTTCACGTTCCAACAAGGATTTAGGGATAACGCCAGTGACATGGCCCCCATGAGCAAGCGCTGAGTCCGCCACCGCCCCCATCAGCCCCACACGCCCGCCGCCATAAACGATACCGATACCGTTTTCAGCCAGCCATTTACCCACAAGAGATGCTGACTCCATGTAAACAGGAGACAGACCTTCAGAAGAACCACAGAAGATACCAACAGTGTGCATATTATTTCCCCAGACAAACGAAGGAAATAAGTATACTCCTTTTAGTTCCGGACAGTCTTGATATTCTATTGGTTGCATGTGTAATATCTAAAATATACAGACACACTAAAAAAGAGTTTTTTTACTGCGAGTTAGACAGGTTGTTATCTGCATATTAATATCATCCATAAAATTATACCTACGGCGATATTCAGCTCTTTTCTTGCTGGCTATATCATCAATATTTTTCCTTTGATTAATAACTGGCAATTGATAATACCCATCCATTATATGATAACCACCGGATGTTTCCCAAAAAGAATCATAGTCAGCATGTATATATTTCCTACGATTATTATAGCGTAGAGATTTATATACATGAGTCTTATTCGTCACCGCATATATATTTTTCACATTCATAAGTTGTGATAACTGTCGCAAAGTATCAAGTACGATTTTTTTAGGGAAAATACCATGGAAATTTTTTGTCGCTTTATGTATCCGTTGCTGAGCATCTTGATAATTTGGTCCTTGAAAACCTCCAATTATTAATGAGTATTCATTCAAACGACAACATAATGTGAACGATATATCGGCAAGAAGATGACCAGTCTGATCCTTTAAAATAATAGTCGCCTCACCTTCTCGATCCAGTTTATGTGTAGAAATAAAATTTAACGTGTAGATTTCTCCATCTTTCCCTTCCAAAAAAGCGATAGTAAGCCCTGTATCGCTGATGTGAAGTGAAAAATCATCGTCATCAAGAAACGCCTTAATTCTGTCGTAATGATGAAGGATCGCATTCAAACCATTTTCTGCGCTTAATTTATTGCTCAGATAAGGTCGATGAATACGACATGGCAGACGAGGTTGAGTTAGAAGAATATTGCCATAATAAGGGTGTAACGTAATCATCTTAAGAAGACGGTAAGTGAGTACAGGCATTACCATACCGCGAAGGAAGAATTTCATCCTGAATCTCTTTGACACCCATAAATCATGCGGAACAAGAGTCCCCCTTGATAAGGAAAAAAAGAGACCTATCGGATGTTCAGGTAAGTTTTTTAATATTGTATTTTTAATTATACTCATCACTTTGCCATATTAATTTGATGCTTATTTTATAACTGTAATAAATCGTATAAAATCACAATCACAATCACAATCACTATATAGAAATATATACCTGAATAAAGTCAGGAAAAATATCGTGATGGCAACTTTATTGAAATTAAATCAGTAGATTATTTAAAATCAACAATCATTAGCTCGGATAAAGTTTTATCCTCAACTGAATGATGACATACGTCGATATAATCAGTGAATTTTGGCGATAATGGCATTCCTAGTTTAATTAATTTTTTATTATCAAAAACCACGTTCATTTTAGAAAACCCTCCGTAAAGACTCATGGCTTTAAGAACTATTTTCTCATTACAATTTCCAAATAGATTTTTAAAATTAGATTTCTCACGCGATAATTCTTTATAATCTACTTTTTTATATGTTTTATTAATTGGAGCAGTACCCGCAGCTTTTGCCATCGCCTGATCTATTTCTGAAAATCTTACACTACTGTCACTCCCTGCTGATATATGATACATGGAATGTTCTAGCACAGGTTCTTGTGAAATTTTCACAATAGCCTGAGCACAATAATCAACGGGTATGACATCCACTCTATCATCCAGATTACACATAAACTTCCCTAATTTATGTGCCATACGAAAGACCCAGAATATACTTGCTGATGGAATACATCCATATTGTGTATGTCCTACTACAATTGATGGGCGAGCAATAACAAGAGGTAACTCTGGCAAATTCTCTATCATCATTGTCTCTATAGTTGCTTTACTCCACGTATATTCAACAAGATGATTTTCTTTAAGCGTATAGCTGATATCTTCAACAATATTAGTATTTGGCATGGGAGTACATGACATAGCAGTACCGACATGTATAAACCGTTTAAGTGATTTAGCATTACTCATGCGGCTAGCAAATTGAAATGTTCCCTCAACATTAACTTTCCAGATCATTGGATTACTACCAAATGAAGCAATAGCCGCACAGTTAATCACTTTTTCTACACTATCCAGTCTTTCATCAGCGGAAAAAGAATCAACTTTTGACAAGTCACCCTCAATAATATGCACCGATGTCAGTTTATCGAGAATACTCTGTTCTACGCCAAACTTAATTAAGTTTTTTTTAACCCGATTTAATGCAGTATCTGCTGAATCACCTCTGGCCAATAAGAGTAATTGGCCTGTTTTTCCTGATGTTATCAATTCTGTAACTATTGCTCCACCGAGAAAACCGGTAGAACCTGTAACCAATATTTTATTCATTTTAATATTCTCTTTTTAACACTCACCAGGACGTTGCTTAATTGAATGTTCTAACGATAAATGTTCTGCCTGATCACCTGAAATATCATTTCACAGATGTTTTTAATTTGGTCGAATAGATTAAATTAAAAATTATAGCTAAATGAAGTAAAGAAAGATGTCATATAACGCTCATCAACCATAGGACTATTATGTATAGCATCTGAAAGACGTGTTACTCTTGCTCCCGTTGATAGTTCTACGCTTTCATTTAAAGGATAGGCTACCATTAAATCAATATAAGGCGAAATACCCGATCCTGGATTATAATGAAGCAAACCACTTCGGCTTGCTTCATCAGATGATATGCCAAAGTAATATTTATTGATATCTGCATTACTGAATTCAAGACCTGAAGAAATAATTAATGTGGTACTTCCTAACTGAAATGGATAGCCGTACTCCGCAGCCATCATGATGCCTTTTCTATTTCCCGTGATTTTCTGTCCTGCCTTAAGTAAGGTAAACCCCCAATCGGCTTTATGAACCCATGAAAGATTCGTCATTACCGATAATTTTCTCTCATTCAGATTTTTTAATGATTCTTTTTTACTATCTTTAGGTTTGAAAGAAAATGGAATAAAAGATACTGAAAAAGAAACCTCATTACTTTCCGAACTATACGCTTTTAACCCAGTCTCAAATCCATGGAAAAAAAATACAGAACCTTCATATTCTACGACTGGCAAAGGAATCACTTTGCTTGAATAGTCCCGATAGGGTCCCGTACTTATTCCAACACTAGCACCGACACTAAAGAAACCGTCTGAAATATCAGGATACTCAGAAGAGGCATGAGAATTAAAAGCCACTAATGTTATGGCTGTAAGTAATAATATTTTCATTATAAAGTTCCTTTGTTTTTTTATACTCTGCCAATTGAACCTTACCTGAGCATTACGTCATGCAAAAAAAAGATGTGTTACTCTCTTTATAAAATAAAATCAGAGAATCAAAAATGCGCGTATTGATTGTCGAAGATGAACCAGAAATGATCGCAGCCCTCACCAAAGCCTTTGAAAAAGAAGGTATGATTGCTGATAGTGTTTCGTCTCTTGCTATGGCGAAAGCCGTATTACAGGATGATTTGCATAGTTTGATTCTACTCGACAGGCAGCTACCAGACGGTGATGGTGCCTCACTTGTTCCTTTTATCCGTAAAATGAACGCTGATTTACCGATTATCTTTCTGACCGGGAAATCATCAATCCCTGACAGAATTGAGGGCCTTGATCTGGGTGCTGATGACTACCTTAATAAACCTTTTGCATTTGAAGAGCTGATGGCAAGGATCCGCGCTATTGGACGGCGTCCCGCGAAAATCAGTATTCCGAAAATCACAATCGCTAACCTGACCTTTGACTTCAGTAACCGCGATGTTCAGGTTGATGATATCCCTTTGGCACTTCCTCGACGGCAGCTACTTGTCCTCGAAGCCCTGTGTACTCGCGCAAGAAGGACTGTTTTAAGAGAATGGCTCATTGAGCGTGTGTATGGATTTCATGAGGATGTTCAGTCCAATTCTCTTGATTCGCATATTTCCAGGCTCCGTCGTTCCCTGGAAATGTCAGAAGCCAGGGTCACCATTCATGTCATCCGTGGTGTAGGTTATTTACTTAAGGAAAATAATGAAACTGCTTAAAAAGCTTTCCCTCGCCTCTAAAATGTCATTAAGTATTATTATTCTCCAGTTACTGGTCCCTAATTTGACTATCGCATATTTTATTATCGAATCGATAAGAACAAACGACTTATCATTTTTAGGGATAATACCTGATTCAAAGGTAGAATTGGTTCTTGATTCTGTAGCATATGATAATAATAAGT
>Ga0308165_1005172_pt1 | contig 12317 bp, 11 predicted proteins | sample PhyWR2_FD_201032 | JGI IMG/M metagenome (GOLD analysis project Ga0308165, IMG submission 201032) | Phyllosphere microbial communities from UC Gill Tract Community Farm, Albany, California, United States - DLSLW.R2 | ecosystem: Host-associated > Plants > Phyllosphere > Unclassified | place: USA... | reverse complement strand
ACCTCAAATTTATTGCTTGAAATTATTCAGAAAAAATTTACTAACTTTGCAATCCGTTTAACGGAGCAAAATACAAACCCCATAAATTACTTGTTTTAATGGAACAAACCGTAGAACAAAAGCTAAAGGCTTTATACGAATTACAAAATATCCACACAAAAATTGATAAGATCCGCCAGGTACGTGGTGAATTACCAATGGAAGTTGCCGATCTTGAGGATGACGTTTTAGGATTAGAAACTAGAATTGCAAAAATCAAAGGCGAACTTGATGATCTTGAAGATTCAATCGTAACGCGTAAAAATACAATTAAAGATGCGCAAGCTGCCATCAAAAGATACGACACTCAATTAAAAGAAGTTAAAAACAACCGTGAATACGATGCTTTAACGAAAGAAATTGAGATTCAAGGTTTAGATATCCAGGTTTCTGAAAAGAAAATTAAAGAACACGGTTTCGAAATCACTTCTAAAACTGAAATTTACGAAGCAGCAAAAGCAGAGTTAGATGGCAGAAAGAAAGATTTAGAAGTTAAAAAAGGCGAATTGGATGTAATTACTGCAGAAACTGAAAAAGAAGAGCAGGATTTACAAAAGAAAGCTGATAAAGCTGAGCCTCAGATCGAAGAGCGTTTATTGGTTGCCTACAAACGTTTACGCAAAAATGCGGTAAATGGATTAGCGGTAGTAACCATCGATCGCGATTCTTGCTCAGGTTGTTTTAACCAGATTCCACCTCAACGTCAGTTAGATATCCGTCAACGTAAAAAAATTATCGTATGTGAACACTGCGGTCGTATTTTGGTTGATGAGGCTTTAACCCACGAAGTAGCCGAAGGTTAATCCATAAAAAAAAATAATTAAACGTCCCGATCTAATCGGGACGTTTTTTGTTTAAGTCTGTTTTTTTGTTCACATAAAACAAGAATAACTTTTTAGCGTTTAATGTAGATATTTGTTAACATGTGAAGCTGTTGCGGCAGCACAGAACCAAACTGAAATAGAATCCTCTGATGAATAAAAGCTTCCGTTTTTTTATAACCTCTGCCCTGCTCCTCTCTCCTTTGTTTTCACTTGCAAACTTCGATTTTAACAACAATTGCCTAAACGCTTACAAGAGCATTTTCGAACTAAAACTCGGCAATGCAAGAGCATATATTTCAACCGAAAAAAAACAGCATCCTAATAATTCCATTATTCCTCTTTTAGAAAATTATGTAGATTATTTTACGGTTTTGACTTCCGAAAGCAAAGCTGATTTTGATCGCTTAAAAGGCAATAAATCTACACGTTTGGATCAAATAAGTGATGACGATAAAAGTTCGCCGTACTACCTGTATGCGCAGGCGGAGATCAATTTGCAATGGGCGCTCATCCGTGGACGTTTTGGAGAGTATTTTAATGCGGCTATGGAGGTTAAAAAAGCAAACAGCCTGTTGCAGGAGAACAATAAGAAGTTTCCTAATTTTCACTTAAACTTAAAAGGCCTGGGATTGATTAATGCCGTATTGGGCAATCTTCCCGATGGTGCTTTAAAAACGGCGCTTTCAACCTTTGGCATTAAAGGAAATCTGCAGAGTGGGTTAAATATGTTCGAAAAATTAGCCGATAACTTGCCAAAGTCATCTTACGAGCCTTTTTATGAAGAAGTGGTGTTTTATTATGCCTATGTATTAACTGATGTGGCACATAGCCCACAGGCCTATGCAAAAACAATGAAATATACCGTAAGGATCGCCGATACCAGTTTATTAAAAAGTTACTTGCAGAGTTATGTGTGCATTAAAAACGGGCACAGTGAAGAAGCCATTGCTATTTTAGCGAAGCGGCCTGAAGGAGGAGTTTATCAGCCTTTTCCCTATTTAGATTATCTGGAGGGCATTGCGCACCTGAACAAACTTGATCTTAATTCAGGGACGTATTTTAACCGCTTTTTGCAGACAACCAAGGGCGTTAACTTTGTGAAGGATGCTTACCTCCATTTGGGCTTTATCTCTCTTCTGAAGGGAGATAAAGCTGCTTATACGGCATTTGCGGCTAAAGCAATTAAAAATGGGTATACCTACATGGAAAAAGACAAACAGGCGAAAGCCGAAGCTGCTTCAGGTACGCCAACAATTGACCTGTTAAAGGCCCGCTTATTGTTTGATGGTGGCTATTTAAGCAAGGCCCTGCAGATCCTTGATGATAAGAAGGTAACGGATTATAACAACGATAAAGACAGAACAGAACTGAATTATCGTTTAGGTAGAATTTATGATGATTTGGGGAAAGATGATCAGGCATTAACAGCCTACCAGGAAACAATTAACGAAGGAAAAAACCTGAAGTATTATTTTGCGGCAAATGCTGCGGTGCAGATGGGTAAGGTTTATGAAAGAAGGAAAAATATTGCGAAAGCAAAAGAGGCTTTCAATACTGCCATTGCCATGAAAAATCATGAGTTTGAAAGCAGTATTGAAAGCCAGGCCAGGGCCGGTTTAAAACGGCTGGCAAATTAGAACCGGTGAATAAAAGCGTTAATATGCATCCCTGCTCCTACTGAAGCGAAAACAGCTACATCACCAGGTTTAACTTTATAGCCTTTAACTTCGCCTTTTAACACGAGATCCAATAAGGTTGGTACAGTGGCAACTGAGCTGTTCCCCAACCAAGAAATTGTCATTGGAACCAGGTTTTCTGGCACGGTATCTTTACCATATAGCTTAAACAAACGTTTCATAATGGCAGTATCCATTTTTCCGTTGGCCTGGTGAACAAATACGATATTTACGTCTTCAACACTCAATCCTGCTTTATCAATGGCCTTTTTAATCACCTGAGGAACCTGAACTACTGCAAACTCGTACAGCTTACGGCCATTCATTTTTAAGTAGAGGTTTCCATTGGTCTCATCAGGATGAGCGCTCTTACCCATAGTGAGTAAATTACCATGATTAACGGCATGCGTTTCTGTTTTATGTGCCAGTATTCCTTTTTTTTCCTCTGATTCTTCTGCCTCGAATATTACAGCGCCTGCACCATCCGAAAAGATCATGCTATCACGGTCATGTGGATCGATAATACGGCTTAAGGTTTCTGCACCAATAACCATAACACGTTTCGCATCTCCGCTTTTAATATAGTAATCTGCCTGTATTGCACCCTGAACCCATCCAGGGCAACCAAAAATGATGTCGTAGGCAACGCAATCTGGATTTTCAATGCCCAGTTGCTGTTTTACCTTTGAGGCTAAAGACGGCAAAATGTCTGTGCGGTTGCTACCCAAAGGGATATCACCAAAATTATGACAGAATATAATATAGTCTAATGTTTCTTTATCAATTCCTGCATTTTCGATGGCTTTTTCTGCAGCCTTTGCACCAATGTGATTGCTTAACTGCTCAGGGCAGGCATAGCGTCTTTCTACAATCTCCGTAATTTCAGAGAATTTATTTATGATCTCTGAATTCTCTTTCTCTAATAGATTTCCATTCTCAAAAAACGTTGAGTTTAAGAATTCATTACCGGAAATAATATTTTGTGGAATATAGCTCCCAGTACCGGTAATTACCGTATTTATTGCTTTGCTCATAATTATAATACCGCATACCAAAACGGTATGTAGTATAAAAATATCAATTATATTCGATATTCGAAAATAAATTTAATTTTAGCGGGGCTTGTTTTCAAGGGCAAACTTTAATAATCCTGCTTTTCCGGTTACGTTTAGCTTCTGTGCCATATTTTTACGGTGGGTATCAACGGTGTTTAAAGCTATAAATAATTTTTGGGCAATTTGCTGTGAGGAATAGTCTTCGCTGATCAATTTAAGGATTTCCATTTCACGTGCAGTTAAATTGTGGCTTTTTTGGAAATGGTCCCCATCATTGAATGAAGATGGCTGTAATTCAGGTTTTATTTTCTGAAAATATTTTTCGCTCCGCTGCAAGCCGGAAATAATTCTGAATAATGTTTCTGCGTCGGTATCTTTTTGAACAAAGGCCATTACACCAATACCCTCGAGTTTTACCGCAAGCTTTTCTGTATAATACATTGATAAGACCATTATTTTAACATCAGGAAATAATTGCCTGATTTTTTCGGCAGCAATTTCACCATCCAAAACCGGCATGTTCAGATCAAGGATTAAAATATCAGGTACCTGGTTGTTCAGGAGGTGGAGCACCTCTTTTCCGTTCGATGCCATCCCGATTATTTTGAAATTGGGATGCTCAGAGAGAATGGCCGATAATCCTTCTGCAAACAGTTTATGATCATCAGCGATCATCAGGGTGGTGGGTTTCTGTTGAATGGGGTCCATTATTTCAAGGGGATATCAATTACTGTTGTTGTTCCGTTCTGGTTACTGTCGACCTGGATTTTACCATTAAGGTAATTTACCCTTGAGAGAATATTTTGGGTACCTAAACCCTTTTTTTCTACATCTGGATTAAAACCAATGCCATTGTCTTCAGCCATAATGCTAATTCTTTCGTCGAATGATAAAATCTGAATAGTTGCCCTGGAGGCAAAAGAATGCCTGATGATATTATTTACCAGTTCGTTAACAATCCGGTATATGGTAATTTCCATTCCACTTTCCATAGGATGTTCAACCTGAAAAACAAATTCGAATGCGATTTTACCTGAATGGTTAAGGCTTTTAAAATGTTCATTTAATGTTTCGATTAAACCAAGTTGCTCAAAGTTTTTTGGCATTAAATTGTGTGAGATCTCCCTTAAATCGGCACATGCCTTTTCGATCATACCAATGGTTTGATCATAAAATATGCGGTCATTTTCTGTAAGTTTTAAAACTTTATGTTGAAAAGCGGTGATATTTAATTTGATAATCGAAAGTGTTCCGCCCAGATCGTCATGTAAATCCCGGGCCAAACGTGTCCGCTCATCTTCCTGTGCGTTAAAAATGCCATCAGCCAGGTCTACCTGATGTTTACTTTTTTCTTCCAGCAGAGTTTCTTTTTCTTTTTTTAAAAAATTATAGCGCTGCGTTAATGCAAATGAAAGGAAGATGATTTCAGCTGTTAAACCCACTACTAGACCATTTGGCTTTAATAAATTAAAATTGGTAAGCCCTAGTGTGTTAAAAACATAATTAAAAACCCCAAATAATAACATCACGGTTGCAATAAAATAATACCAGCCCAATTTATAGCCTGATCTTATTCTTTCTACCACACAAATAATAATAATGATTACCGTAAGGAGCGCAAGAAAATTGTTGATGTAAAAAACTGTTTTTTCTAAAATAATGAATGATTTGAAGAGCATAAACACCGGAATGATTGACATGGCCCAGCAGAATCTTTTATAATAGTTTGTAAAGCGGTATAACTTACTGTTTGAGCGATTTTGATTTACAAACAGTTGCATCACCTGGATTAACAGTCCACAGCTCAGTGAGGCCATAATTAATCGCATGTAATCCTGGAGACCAGGTAAGTTTGGATAAAACCATTGAAAGGCCAGGCCCTCTTCTTCCAGGATAAAAATCAGGGTGCAAAAAATGTAAATGGCATAATATAAGTGGATATTATCTCTAACTGAGGCAAACAACAATAGGTTAAAAATCACGGCAAAAACAAAAATGCCCGTGTAAAATCCAAATAAGGTGTGCTGTGGAATTTCTGCCTGAATAATATCAACATCGCGTCCGATAGACATCGGCATATACATATTCTGTCCGCGTTTATCTGCCCACAAATAAAAAGTGGCTTTTTCATGAGGCAAAAGAATCATTGGATAAATGAAGCTTCTGTTGCGATAAGGGCGTTGTTTAAACGGGAAATGATCGCCGGTTAAACCTAGCGGATAAATCTTTCCCTGCTCATTTACTTTAAACAGCTGGAGATGGTTAATGCTTGAGCTCTGCTCCTTAAACATGAGGTGCACAGATTGATTTAAGGTGTTTTCAATATCAAAAGCAACCCAGTAATAAGATTGGGTATAACCTTTACTAAAAACTTTTCCTGCTATTAATGGGGTGAGTTTACCGGCCTGCTTATATTTTATAACAGAATCGATGCTCAGGTTTAAATTTTTGTCCTCATAGAAATACCCGTGCTTGCTAATATTGAATTTTTTAGCTGTATCGATTAAAATTGGGTTGCCTTGTTGCGCAAGGCATTTCCCGGATGCAAACAGGAAAAATAAGAATAGGAAAAAAACTTTATTCATTGATGAGAGAATTAAGGGCTGTGTCGAAACCGATCAATATTTCATAAATATAACACATAAATCAGGTACTAAATATACCGAGTAAAGGGTATATAAAGCACTTTGGTCATTGATTACTTTTACTTCAAACTAAACAACTAAAAATGAAGAATTTCCTGACGACTATTTTGCTGCTATTTATGGTACAGGTGGCGAATGCACAATCGCATGTTTCGAAGAGTGAATACGCCCGTTATAACTGCAGGTTTGCACCTAAAGGCTGGAATAATGCGGAGGGAAAACTGATGTGCCCCGCTTGCGACAAAGAAAATGAGGATGCCCGTAAAAAGAAAATAGCTGATGATAAAGCAGCTTCGGCTGCACATAATTTAAAAAATGAAAAACTCAAAGCTGAAAATGCAATTGCCTTTAAAAAGAAACAGGCTGAAGTTGCCGCTAAAAATAAGGTAACTGAAGTGCATGTTACGATGGGCAAAGTGCCGGTATCCGGGAATAAAAAACCTGAGTTACCTGTAAAGAAAGGACCGGTTAAGTTAGGCAAAGATATACAGCTCTATGCAGGTTGGGGAATGGGTATGTTTACCCACAATAGCAGGGCTAATTGTTTTTTAAACGAGAATAAAGATACTGTGCTAAAGAGTAACGATTATTTAGAGGCTTATGCTGTAATGGGCGAAAACAAAAATAATTTTCCAAAGAACATTGGCATAGTGCTTTTAAAGCAAACCAATAAAATATCAAACGGACGAGAACTGAATGTTGCCGATATAGTAGACCTTAAAGGCAAAAGATATTTTAACGACAATACGATAAGTACCATTTTCCATCTGGCTGATGATTATTTTGTGGTATGCAAAAGTCCGACACTTCCTGAATGGCGCTCTTATGGGAACAATTATACGGGTTATGAAAATGTTGAAATTTACAATCTCAAAACCAAAAAAAGTATAAAACTGGATAAAGATGCAGGCCGCTTTGTAAGCATATCCATCTATGTTGGTGGCAGAAAAATGCCAGGCGAACCTGATCTTACACCCTTTCTTTCGCGTGTATATACCAATTATGATGAAGATGTATATTGCCTTGATGCCACTAGAAATATGGTTGTTAGGAAAGTGCTAAAAGCAGATAGATAGTTTAATTGTAAATAAAAGGCTTTAAGGGAAGTATATCAACAAATGAGACCAATAAATTTATCTAATTCGAATCGAATATTATGAACAAAAATTCATCCTTATTACTCGTGGGAATACTGGTGTTATTCTCGTCTTGTGCAAAAATCTGTACAGTTCAGCCGATTTCAACGATTGTTAACGGCAGTTCTATTTCATTCGCTTCGTCGAAAATTCCTTGTAAAAAAGTAACAGAATATGAAGAAGCAGTTAAATTATCTATTAACGCAATCTATTCTGATGCATTTGAAAAGGAATTGGAAAACTACATCAGGGATAGCATTGGCAGCGGATCTCATACCGAAGCGTGGAAAAGCCTGGATGCAAAAGATATTGTACAAAAGATGCGTAAACAGATAAACGGTGAATTTATAGAGACTTATGGCGGTATAGGCGGCTGGTTAAGTTATACTTTTTCTCATAATATTGCATACGATGGTACTGCTAATGGCCCCATAAAATTGAACAGAATCCCATTAAAACATCGTAATGCCGCAAGTATTGCAAATACAATTGCTCATGAAACCGCGCATAGAATTGGATTGACACATCCGCATAGTAATGTTGATCTTAAAATAGCTTATAAAGAGCCTCCTTACATTATTGGCGACATTATAGAAAAACTGTCCTTAAAAACGAGATCAACTATCAATGCCAAATAGGATCAATATTTTTTGAAGAAAAAATCGAAAATCAAATAGATAATATCATGAAAAAATTAGCGCTCTTCTTCTTAATTTGTACATACTGTATAAATATTAAAGCTCAGGATCAGGATACCGTGGGCGAAAGAAACACCCGATATCTTAATCTCAGATACATTGATTTTTACAGGCAGAATCATCCATTATCCTATATTGCCCCATTGGGTGAGCTTGGGGCAAAGAATAAATATATATTTACGTCAAGACTAAGTACATCTTTTATGATACTTGGAACTAAGGGTTCTAGACTAGCTATTGCATTAGTACCAGACTTTACGATCAGAATGCTTGATATAAACTCTAAGCCTGTATATACGCCCGATTTTAGGATAGGAGGAGCATTGTATTATCGGCTTAATCGTGATGAAAATAATTACAAATATGCAACACTGGGTTTTATGCATCATTCAAATGGTCAGGATACTGCTCATAGGCCAATTGTAGGTACTTTGAATTATAAGGATTGGGATTTTTCTACAAATTACATTTACGGAAGATACAATTGGGGTAAAGTCGAAATGAATAGCAATATTATAAGGTCTTCAATAAATCATCAATTTGAATTTAAATCAAATGGATTGTTTAATTCCGATGATGTAATAAAAGGCGATTATGGCTTTACAAGGCTCGGCTATAGTTTTTCCTATAGGACCTATTCGTACTTCTACGATCTTTTCACTAGTGATGATAAGGATAACAGTAAACGTGCTCCTAGCAGAGAAGATGATCAGAAAGGGTGGTTAAATAAAGAAAGGCTAAGATGGAATCTGGAAGCATCTTATGCAATAAATAAATATGATAATTACAATTTTTTAGCTGTTAAAAGAAGATTGAATATAGAGACTACAGCTTATTATTCTCCATCTTGGATGCGGCAAACAGCTTTTATGTTAGCCGCTGGATATTATGGGGAAGATCCTTACAATATTTATTTTAAGGACAAATACGCATGGGTAAGATTTGGCATTGCTGTAGGATTTTTAAAGTATACGGCGAAGGCGAGCGGGAAAAAATATGAAACTCAAGGCCTTAACTAAAATCATCAATTAAAAACACAAAAAGTTCTTTAGGTCCATGTGCACCTAAAACCAATGTTTTTTCAATATCGGCGGTTCTGCTAGGTCCGGTAATATTGCTGATCATGGATGGAATCTGGTTGCCGTATTTGTTTTTTAACAATTGAAAGGCATCTTTAAGATCTAACACCAGTTGGCTCGTTTTTGCAATTACAATGTGGTGGTGTGGAAAAATACTTAATCTCCTGCCGGCAGCACCACTATTGCTTACCATTACGCTTCCGTTACGGGCAACCAATGCTTCGCAAAGGGTAATGCCTACTTCTGCCTGCTCAAAATCTTTATCTGTTTGGTAAAAAGGGAATTCATATTTGCTTAAAAACTGCTGTAGTTCTGGTTCCCAGCAATATATTTTCCGCCATTTAAACTTATCAGCAAGCTGCAACATGTTTTCAAAAAAGTCAATCCCATCCTCGCAGAAAATGAAATTACCTGAAATGGCAGTTAACTGTTCGGCAAATAATATCTCCAGCTCATCTGTATTTTTCTTATACAATGCACTTTCTTCTAAATTTGGATAAGGATTTTCGCGCTTCTCTAATAGTGCTTTTCTTATCTTTTTTAGTATTTGTTCTTTCGCTGTCGTATTATCCTTCATATAAAAAAAAGCTACCCTAATGATTAAACCAGGGTAGCAAATGTAATAATAGAAATTATTTATTTAAGCCTCAACAGGGGTAATATGTCCCGGTGTGCCGCTTTCGCCTTGACTTTCGAATAAACGTTTTCCGAAAATCACTTCTAAATCATCTTTAAATAAAACTTCTTTTTCAATCAGAATATCAGCCAATTGGATCAGTTTATCTTTATTTTCTTCTAATAAAGAAATTGCTCTCTGGTATTGACCTTCAATTAATGCTGAAATCTCTTTGTCGATGGTTAAAGCGGTATCCTCTGAATATGGTTTAGAGAAATTATACTCGTTCTGACCAGATGAATCATAATAAGTAATGTTTCCTAATTTTTCGTTCAAGCCATAAATGGTCACCATTGCCCTTGCCTGTTTATTTACTTTTTCTAAATCGCTTAGTGCACCTGTAGAAATAGTATCGAACATTACTTTTTCAGCTGCTCTACCACCCATTGTTGCACACATTTCATCAAGCATTTGGTGAGGACGTACAATTAAGCGCTCTTCTGGTAAATACCAGGCAGCACCTAAGCTCTGTCCGCGTGGCACAATCGTAACCTTAACTAAAGGTGCCGCATGTTCTAGCAACCAGCTTACTGTGGCGTGACCAGCCTCGTGAATTGCAATGGCGCGTTTTTCCGCTGGTGTGATGATTTTGTTTTTCTTTTCTAAACCACCTACAATTCTATCTACAGCATCTAAAAAATCTTGCTTATCAACTGCCGATTTGTTTTTACGTGCTGCAATTAATGCAGCTTCGTTACAAACATTTGCAATATCTGCACCTGAGAATCCTGGCGTTTGTTTAGCCAAAAATTCGGTATCAAGCTCTTCTGATTTTTTAAGCGGGGTGATGTGTACCTCAAAAATTTGTTTACGCTCGATAACATCCGGTAAATCAACATAAATCTGTCTGTCAAATCTACCCGCTCTTAATAATGCTTTATCTAAAACATCAGCACGGTTTGTGGCGGCTAAGATAATAACATGTGTATTGGTGCCAAAGCCATCCATTTCAACCAAAAGCTGGTTTAATGTATTTTCGCGTTCGTCATTTCCTCCCATTACACCATTTTTACCACGGGCACGGCCAATAGCATCAATTTCATCAATAAAGATGATACAAGGTGATTTATCTTTTGCTTGCTTAAACAAGTCGCGAACACGAGATGCGCCAACCCCAACAAACATCTCTACAAAATCAGATCCTGACAGAGAAAAGAAAGGAACCTGTGCTTCACCCGCAACCGCTTTGGCCAATAAGGTTTTACCAGTACCTGGCGAACCTACCAATAAAGCGCCTTTCGGGATTTTTCCACCCAGATCGGTATATTTCTTAGGATTTTTAAGGAAATCTACAATTTCCATTACCTCTGTTTTGGCTTCTTCTAAGCCTGCAACATCGTTAAAAGTAATATTTACCTGACTTTCTTTATCAAATAAAGTAGCTTTTGATTTTCCGATACTGAAAATCTGACCGCCACCGCCGGCACCGCCGCCCATTCTGCGCATCATAAAAATCCAGAAACCGATTAAAAGCAATACAGGTAAAATGATGCTTAAAAACCAGCTTGCCAAAGGATTGCTGCGGCTGGTTTTCTCTGCAAGAACTCTTGGTTGGTTGGCAGGAAGATCCTTTTGCGAATCGGCAAGTTGTTTATCCAGCCCATCCATCGTTCCGGCATTGAAAAATACAACAGGACTAGCGGCATTATTTACACTAAATGTGCTAGTGCTTTTATATGCATTGTATATTGGTTTTTTTAAGCTATCTTTTTTGATGTAAACCTCTACACGGACCAAATCGTCGGATTTATAAGCAACAACTTTCTGTACGTCACCTTTAAGTAACATCTGTTGTTCAAACTTTTGGTAGGTTACTTCTTTACCGCCGTCTGTAGTAAATAAAAACTGTGCTGCAATAATGGCTATGATAATGGCCGCATACACCCAGAAAATATTAAATTTTGATCCTTTTTGTGGCTTTTTAGGGATGTTTGGTATTTTTCTTCCCTGTTTTTCGTTGGTGTTTTGATTATCGTTCATTTGTCTTTGTCAAAATGGTTCTATTAGGTTATGCGCTTTGATAATTTGTGCTTTCTGCATCCCCCCAAAGTTCTTCTATGCCATAAAAGTGGCGCTTTTCTGTTTTAAAAATGTGCACAACCACATCGAAATAATCAAGAATAATCCAATCTGCTGATTCGAAACCTTCTTTATGCCTCGGATCGGCCTGAGTGGCTTTATATATTTCTTTTTCTACACTATCGGCAATAGCTTTTACCTGAGTACCAGAGTTGGCACTCGCTATAATAAAGTAATCAGCCACTGATGTATGAATATTTCTAAGATCTAACCGCACTATATCTTCTCCTTTTTTTTCCTGGATGCCGTGAACGGCTAACTCTGAAAGGTATGTAGAAAGGGCTACTATTTTCTTTTTTACCATTAAAATGCTTTAATTTTGGAATTACAATATTATAAATTCAACACTTGCAAAATAACACTTTTTCGACACTATTTGTTGGTCAAAATTTAATCAAATTAAAAGAAGT
>Ga0308165_1005171_pt1 | contig 12317 bp, 13 predicted proteins | sample PhyWR2_FD_201032 | JGI IMG/M metagenome (GOLD analysis project Ga0308165, IMG submission 201032) | Phyllosphere microbial communities from UC Gill Tract Community Farm, Albany, California, United States - DLSLW.R2 | ecosystem: Host-associated > Plants > Phyllosphere > Unclassified | place: USA... | reverse complement strand
TGTCGAAGCCCCCTCGGGACAAGGCCTGAAACGCCGCCCCCTTCCCTTGCGTAGTATTCCCGCCTAGCATCAGGCGTTTCCGCCGGGGAAAGCAGGAGATAGAATGCAGATCATCCGCACCATTACGTGGATCGTCGTCACCGCGGTCCTGGTTGCGTTCATCGCCATGAACTGGAACCGGGCGCCGGTGAACTTCTGGCCGCTCGACAATGGCAACTACATCCATTTCGACTGGCCGGTCGGCCTCGTGGCCCTGCTGTTCTTCGGCCTGGGCATGCTGCCGGTATGGGCATACCTGCGCGCCGTGCGCTGGCGCCTGAACCGCCGCATCGCTGCCCTCGAAAACTCGCTGCGCGCCACCTCGGCCCAGACTGTGGGGGCCCCCTCGATGGCCCCGCCTGAGGCCGCGCCTGCAACTTTACTCGAAACTCCGACGGATCTCACGAAGTCATGAACCACAATCCCGTCTACCTCGCCCTCGACCTTCCCCGCCTCGACGCCGCAGAGGCGCTGGCGCGCAAGGTCGCGGGCCATATCGGCGGGATCAAGCTGGGGCTGGAATTCTTCTGCGCCCACGGCCACCACGGCGTCCACGAATTGCACAAGCTGGGGCTGCCGATCTTCCTCGACCTCAAGCTGCACGACATCCCCAACACCGTCGCCGGCGCCATGCAGGCGATCCACGTCCTGCAACCCGCGATCGTCACCATCCACGCCGCTGGTGGCCGCGCCATGATGGAAGACGCCAAGGCCGCCGCCGGTGAAAACTGCAAGGTCGTCGCAGTCACCGTCCTCACCAGCCTCGACGGGGACGACCTTGCCGCCATCGGCGTGAAAGACGAACCCCACGCACAGGCATTGCGCCTCGCAGACCTCGCTCACTCGGCAGGCCTCGACGGTATCGTCTGCTCGGGCCACGAAGTCGGCGCCGTTCACAAGCAATGGAAGGACGGCTATTTCGTCGTCCCCGGCCTGCGCCCGGCAGACGGCAGGGTCGGCGACCAGAAACGCACCGTTACTCCGCGCGAGGCCCGCGATGCAGGCGCCAGCGTGCTGGTGATCGGCCGGCCCATTACCCGTGCGGAAGATCCGCTGGCTGCGGCCAAGGCGATCGAGGGTACTCTTTAAGGTTCGAGGGGAAGACCTGGGGCCATCGCCCCAGACCCCGGGAATGTCGGCGTTTCGCCTCGGTCGCATCGGCGGTTTGGTGTTAGAGGTACACCTGCGGCAACTTTGGGCATGTCGCCAGGGATGGACGGAAAGCGCGCGGCGCAAAGTGGCCCCTCAATGAGCGCCCGTCGCTGCTGCATGCACTACGACGACATCAATGGCGGTCCAGGGGGGCTATGCTCCCCTGCTCTTAATCTCCAACTCCACTCACCTTAACAAATCCTCGCCCTGCCGTTCAGCACGCCGCAACCTGCCTGCCTCCAGATCGTTGCTCCAAGATGTCAACCTATGGAGTGCGACCCATAATGAAATCCCTCAGCCTGCTCGCGGCAAGTGCCCTCGGCGCTACGATGATCCCTGCCGCCCCCGCGCTTGCGCAGCAGGCCGTTCCTGCGATCGAGACCGGGCATACGCTACTGACGGTCACCGCGCAGGGTTCCTCCACCCGCGTTCCTGACCTTGCCAGCTATACCGCAGGCGTCACGACCCAGGGCGCAACTGCCAGCGCCGCGCTCTCGGCCAATTCGGCGCAGATGACGCAGGTGATCGCCGCGCTGAAGCGTGCGGGTATCGCCGACCGCGATGTCCAGACCAGCAACCTCGGCGTCAACCCGGTCTATGCCCAGCCAAAGCGCCTTCCCGACGGCAATTTCGAAGATGGTCCGCAGAAGATCGTCGGCTATCAGGCCAGCAACAACGTTTCGGTTCGCCAGCGCAAGCTGGCCGACATGGGCAAGGTGATCGACGCGCTCGTGGCGGCGGGCGCGAATCAGGTCAACGGTCCGAACTTCATGGTCGACAAGCCCGAAGCCGCGCAGGACGAAGCGCGCGTCGAGGCGATGAAGACTGCTCGTGCCCGCGCCGACCTCTATGCCAAGGCATCTGGCCTGCGCGTCGCGCGGATCGTGTCGATCAGCGAGAGCGGCGGTTTCTCGCCGCAGCCGGTGATGTATATGCGCAAGGAAGCGATGGACGTCTCCGCTGCTCCGCCGGTCGCGGCGGGCGAGCTTGAGATGAACGTCAACGTCACGGTTCAGTTCGAACTGGCGCCGTAAAAACGGCGGCAGTTGCCAAGCCCTACCCCGCTGTCCTCTCGCAAGCGAGGATGGTGCTGACCTTAAAAACGGCGCCACCGTTTGGTCAGCGCCGCCCCTGCAAGATGGGGCGGCGGGGACAGCGCTCCTCAATTCATCATCATGTCCTGCGACTGGATATCGTAGCCGACAAGCGTCAGCTTATCCGCCTCCCCTTTGCGAAAGACGAACTGTTCGGTGCCAGTGCCGCGCTCGAACGTCGTCTCGGTACTGACGGTGACGAAGCTGCCGCCGGTGGTCGCATTGGCATTCCAGCCGATTTGCTGGCTCGACTTCACCTTGCCCAGCTTGCGGTGGACCGCATCCAGCAGCTTGCCGAACTGATCGCGGCTGGTGGCCTTGCGCAGGTCCGGGTCCGCGCCGACCCAGACCGCCTGCGTATTGCCCGCATCCAGCGACTGGTGGAAGCGCCCTATTTCGACCTCAGCCTCCCTGATCGAAGCCTGCACGTTGCAACCGGCCAGCATGGCGGCCGCCGTCAGCGGTAGGATAAAGCGCGCCAGTCTGTTCATTCGTGTGTCTCCTCGGTCCGCGAAGCCTAAATCTAACAGGCCCCAATCTAACAAGCGTTGCAGCCTTGTCACGGAGCGCTAGATAGCACCTTCGCGCGCCGTTCCCCGGCGCGATACGAGGCGAGCGTTACATGCCAACTGCGGCAATCAAGATCTGCGGTATCAGCACTCCCGATGCGCTGGAGGCAGCCATCAAGGGCCGCGCCGCGCATATCGGACTGGTGTTCTTCCCCCGCAGCCTGCGCGCAGTGACCCCGGCCGAGGCAGCGCATCTTTCCGCGCGGGCCGAGGGCCGGATCGGCCGCGTCGGCCTGTTCGTCGATGCAGGCGATACCGCGATCGGCGATGCGATGGACGCCGCCCGCCTGGATGCAATCCAGCTTCACGGCGAGGAAACGCCCGAGCGCGCAGCCCAGCTTCGTGCCCGGTTCGGCGTGCCCGTGTGGAAAGCTCTGCCCGTTGCCACCGCTGGCGACGTCGAGCGCGCCGCCGCCTATGCCGATGCGGTGGACCTCATCCTGTTCGACGCCAAGACGCCCAAGGGCGCGCTGCCGGGCGGCATGGGCCTCAGCTTCGACTGGAGCCTCATCGCGCACTGGAAGGGCCCGGTGGCATGGGGCCTCGCAGGTGGCCTTGATCCCGCGAATGTGGCGGAAGCGATCCGCATGACCGGCACCCCGCTGGTCGACACCTCATCGGGCGTGGAAAGCGCGCCGGGCATCAAGGACGAAAGCCGCATCGCCGCGTTCTGCCGGGCTGTGCGCGAGGCCGGCTAAAGCCTCTCCGTCACCCCCAAACCAAGAAAGGGCGGCCCGTCTTGCGGACCGCCCTTCCTGGCTTACACTGCTTACGCAGCGATCAGAACTTGACGCCCACGCCCACCAGGCCGCGGTCGGCGTCGGGGGTGTTGTCGCCGATCAGCAGGTGCTGATATTCGGCTTTCAGGTAGTAGCGCGAGCCGACGTCCTGCTGGACGCCGCCGCCAACGCCGACTGCGCTGTTGCCGTAGCGGGTGTTCTTCGATTCCCAGTCAGCCAGGGCATATGCCTTGGTGCCCGGAAGGACCTTGACGCCGATACGGCCGCCAGCGCCCCACGAAACGCGGGTGTTGTCGGTCAGCACCTTGTCGGCCGAACCCTGGACACCCACGAAAAGCTTGTCGCCCAGGTCGTAGTCGTAACCGGCGGCGATACCTGCGGTTGCGTCGCTGTCGCTACCGTTCCAGATCACGCCGGTACGCGCTTCGACGCGTGCTTCGTTGGCCAGAGCGGGAGTGGCGGCAGCAATCGAGGCAACCGCAGCGAGCGAAACAAGTGCAATACGCATATTATAAACTCCAGTATTCAAAATCCCGCCCCTCAGCGGGAAACCAGCCCGTGGTCCCCGGCACCTTGCGCGAAAATGAACGAAAATTTCCGCTGGACGGTCAAAACGACACAAAACTGCAGCATTCGGACACTATGATGCTTTTGGCGCAATTCAGTTGCATTGTTTGCAATTGAAAGTCGGCCCGGCCGTTCCCATCGCCTGCATAGCGCGTCCGCTGATGCAAAGGCGTCTGGACAAGCGCCGGGGCCTCTGCCAAGCGCCAGTACCATGACAGCCCAACCGCCCGTGAACAGCTTGCGCTCCCTTCCTGACGAGACCGGCCACTTCGGCCAGTTCGGGGGACGGTATGTCGCCGAAACGCTGATGCCGCTCATCCTCGACCTCGAGAAGGAATACCGCAGGGCGCAAGGCGACCCGGCATTCCAGGCCGAATTCGACGACCTGCTCAAGAATTTCGTGGGACGGCCCAGCCCGCTCTACCCCGCGCCGCGCATCACCGAACATTTCCGCAGCCTCGCGCCTGAGGGCAAGGGGCCGAAGATCTACTTCAAGCGCGAAGACCTGAACCACACCGGCGCGCACAAGATCAACAACTGCGTCGGCCAGATCCTGCTGGCCATGCGCATGGGCAAGACCCGCATCATCGCCGAGACCGGCGCCGGCCAGCACGGCGTCGCCACCGCAACAGTCGCGGCGCGCTTCGGCCTGCCTTGCGTGATCTTCATGGGCGCCAAGGACGTTGAGCGCCAGAAGCCCAACGTCTTTCGCATGAAGCTGCTGGGCGCAGAGGTCCACCCCGTAACCAGCGGCGCGGAAACCCTGAAGGATGCCATGAACGAGGCGCTGCGCGACTGGGTCGCCAACGTCCACGACACCTTCTACATCATCGGCACCGCCGCCGGCCCGCACCCCTATCCGGAACTGGTCCGCGACTTCCAGAGCGTGATCGGCAACGAAACCAAGGCGCAGATGATGGAGGCCGAGGGCCGCCTGCCCGACATGGTCGTGGCCTGCGTAGGCGGCGGATCGAACGCGATCGGCATGTTCCACCCGTTCCTCGACGATCCCGAAGTCGCCATGGTCGGCATCGAGGCGGCCGGTCACGGCATCGAGACCGGAGAGCACGCCGCCAGCCTCGCCGGCGGCAAGCCCGGCATCCTGCACGGCAACAAGACCTACCTGCTGCAGGACGAGGACGGCCAGATCACCGAGGCCCACTCGATCAGCGCCGGACTGGACTATCCCGGCCTTGGCCCGGAGCATTCCTGGCTGCATGAAAGCGGCCGCGTGCGCTACGTGCCCATCACTGACGATCAGGCCCTGGAAGCCTTCCAGCTGTGCTGCGCCCTCGAAGGCATCATTCCCGCCCTTGAAAGTGCCCACGCGCTGGCCGCCCTGCCCCAGCTCACCGCCGAGATGGACGATGACAAGATCCTCGTCGTCAACGTATCGGGCCGCGGCGACAAGGACATCTTCACCGTCGCCGAGGCGCTGGGGTTCGAGCTTTGAAAAAGGGCGGGTGGCAGCGGTCGCTGATCGACGCCGCCCTGCTCTGGATGGCGGTGTTCCCGGCGATCCGGGTGCTTGCCGACCTTGTGAAGGCGCGCTCGTTCGATCTTTCCGGGGCCGGGTATTTCTGGGCCTTCGCCTTCCGGGGTGACTGGAGCCACATCGCCGTCAGCCTTGGCTACCTCGCCGTTTTCATCGGCCTTACCGCCGCCATTCTTCGCTTTTCCGGAAAGACGCTGTTTTCCTGATGACACGCTTCGAAACCGCTTTCGCCAAGGGTCCGGCCCTCGTCTGCTTCATCACCGGGGGCGACGGCGACACCGCCTCCAACCTCGACGCACTGGTCGCGGGCGGGGCCGACGTGATCGAACTGGGCATGCCCTTCACCGATCCGATGGCCGATGGCATGGCGATCCAGGAAGCGAACCTGCGCTCCTTCGCGGCCGGCACGAAAACCGCCGATATCTTCGCCATCGCCACCGGCTTTCGCGCGCGTCACCCGAACGTACCGCTGGTGCTGATGGGCTATGCCAACCCGATGACGATTCGCGGCTCCGAATGGTTCGCGGACGAATGCGCCAAGGCTGGCGTCGACGGCGTCATCTGCGTCGACATTCCCCCTGAGGAAGACGCCGAACTCGGCCCGGCCCTGCGCGCCAAGGGCGTGTCGCTGATCCGCCTGGCCACCCCGACCACCGACACCGCGCGCCTTCCGGCCGTGCTGGAGGGGTCTTCGGGCTTCCTTTACTACGTCTCGGTCGCGGGCATCACTGGCCAGCAGCAGGCCGCGCAAAGCTCCATCGAGGAAGCCGTGGCGCGCCTCAAGGTGGCAGCCACGATCCCCGTCGCGGTCGGCTTCGGCGTGCGCACGCCTGAACAGGCCGCCGCCATCGCCAAGGTCGCGGACGGCGTGGTCGTCGGCTCGGCACTGGTCGATCTCGTCAAGCAGCACGGCAAAGATGCGCCCGGCCCGCTCCAGGCGCTGACTTCGGCGCTGGCGCAGGCGGTACACTCGGCGCGCTGAGCGTGAAGGACTTCGCGGTGTCGGACGCGCCCGCCGTACAGGCCCAGCTCGACCGCCTCACCGCGTTGTCCCTGCCGCAGGGGCGGCTTGGGCTTGACACGGTCCGCACCCTGCTGGCTCGGCTGGGCGATCCCCACCTTGCCATTCCCCCGGCGTTTCATGTCGCGGGCACCAACGGCAAAGGCTCAACCTGCGCTTACCTGCGCGCGATTCTGGAGGGGCAGGGCTACCGCGTCCATGCGATCACCAGCCCGCATCTGGTCCGCTACAACGAACGCATCCGCATCGCCGGCGAACTGGTTTGCGACGACGAACTGGCCGCATTGCTGGGCGAAGTCCTGGACGCGGCGCACGGGCTGGACGTCAGCTTCTTCGAAACCACCATCGCCGCCAGCTTCCTGGCATTTGCGCGGCATCCGGCGGATGTCTGCGTGATCGAGGTCGGGCTTGGCGGCCGGTTCGATGCCACCAATGTCCTGCCGGCCCCGCTGGTCTGCGGGATCGCGACGCTGGGCATCGACCACGAACGCTTCCTCCTCGCCCCCGACCACGGCGTGCCTGCAGAGCCGCTCGCGCGAATCGCCTTCGAGAAGGCCGGCATCCGTCGCCCCCATGTGCCGCTGGTGACGCAGGCCTATCCGGCCGACGTGGTGGCCGTGCTGCAATCTCTGGCCGCGTCCGAGGAAGTGCCGCTCTACCTGCGCGGCGAAGCCTGGAATGCGCAGGCCACCAGCGACGCGCTATGGTTCGAGGACAGCGCCGGTTCGCTGACGCTGCCCTTGCCGCACATCCCCGGCGCGCATCAGGCCGACAATGCCGCGCTGGCCGTCGCCATGCTGCGACGTCAACAGGTGCTCGCGATCGACCCCGCAGCCATGGCCGCCGGCATTCGCGCCGCCCGCTGGCCCGCGCGAATGCAGCTTCTGGGCGATGGCCCCCTCACCCGGCTTGTGCCGGGCACGGCGGTATGGCTCGACGGCGGCCACAACCGCGATGCGGGGCTCGCACTGGGGAAGTTCCTCGAAGAACAGGAAATCGCAGCTCACCTCGTGCTCGGCATGATCGCGGGCAAGGATCCAGGCGCCCTGCTCGATCCGCTGCACCGGCTGGTCGAAACTGTGACGCTGGTGCCGGTGCCGGGCCACGACTGCCTGCCGCCCGAGGCCTTTGCGCCGTGGGCGCCTGACGCGGCGAGCGCGCCCGATGTGGCGACGGCGCTGCGGGAACTGGAGCAGCGTAATCCGCGCGCGGTGCTGATCGCGGGTTCGCTGTATCTTGCCGGCGCAGTGCTGCGCGGCAACGGCGAAATGCCGGACTGACAGGCGCTGCTGCGCCGGGCACAGGTTTTGCTACATACTCGCCGTCATCCTGAACTTGTTTCAGGATCTATCCTGCAAGATCACACCGCCGCTTGATCGGAGAAATGGATCCTGAAACAAGTTCAGGATGACAATGCGCAAGGCCCGCCGCGCCGATACTCCAAAGAGTTGGCCTCATGGCCTCGCGGTCAAGCGAAGACGTCTTCCCCCGGTTCAACCTCACCAGCAGAGCCCATGGCCTGATCCACCAGCCCGGTCCGGCTCATCCACCAGAACAGCACCATGCCCGGGACCGAGGCCACCGTCGTCAGCAGGTAGAAGTTCACATACCCCATCGCCTCGATCAGTGCGCCTGCGGTGGTGCCGGTCAGCAACCGCCCCACCACGCTCGCCGCCGCCGAGATCAGCGCATATTGCGAGGCCGTGTAGCGCAGGTCGCATAGCGCCGAGAAATAGGCGATCACCACCACACCGCCATAGCCGCTGGCGATGTTCTCGAACCCGATCGCCCCGGCCATGCCCCAGTTGCTGTGCCCCGCCGCCGCAAGCGCTGCAAAGCTGAGGTTCGACACGCCCATCAAAACCAGCGAGATCATCACCGAACGCTTCAGGCCCAACCGGGCATAAGCAACGCCGCCGATGAACACGCCGATCATGTAGGCCCAGAACCCCAGCCCGATATCGTAGATGGCGATCTCGTCGTTGCTGAAGCCGAGGTCGTCGAACAGCAGGCGGAAGGTCAGGTTCGCCAGCGTGTCACCGATCTTGTGGACGAGGATGAACAGCAGCACGAGGAACGCGCCGTTACGCCGGAAGAACTCACCGAACGGCCCGACGATGGAGGCCCAGACTTCGCCGACGCCCTTTTTCTCGACCACCACCTTGCGGCGTTCCGGCTCTCCCAGGAACAGCGCGGCCAGCATCGCGGGAAGCGCAAACATGGCGCAGGCCATGTATCCCACACTCCACCCGTACCGCGCCGAAAGCACCAGCGCCAAAGCGCCTGCGCCCGCCGAACCGATGCGCCAGCCGTACTGGCTCATGCCCGATCCGGTGCCGAGCTGATACGGCTTGAGCGTCTCGATCCTATAAGCGTCGATGACGATATCGAAGCTGGCTCCCGCTACGCCCACCAGCACGGCAGCGATAACGGTGGCCTGCAAGGCATCGCGCGGATCGACCAATGCCAGGTTGATGACGGCAGCCATCACCGCCACGCCGCAGACCAGCATCCATGAAACGCGCTGCCCCAACCGGCCGATCACCGGCAGGCGCACGCCGTCGATGATCCAGGCCCAGAACACCTTCAGGTTGTAGACAAGAAAGGCCAGCGTGAACGCGGTAACGACTTTTTTGTCGATTCCGTCCTGCGCCAGGCGCGTGGTCAGCGTGGCGCCGATCATCGCATAAGGGAAGCCCGAAGACAGCCCGAGCATGAACGCGGCAAGCGATTCCCGTTCGAAATAAGGCTTCACCGAGCCCCAGACGCTGCGACGCTCAACACTGCTATCGGCGTCCACGCCTGTCTCCTTGATGTCACTTAGGTGCCGTTAAGGCGTAGTTACGGTCAACTTAGCGCCGCCTCCCGCGAAGGGAAGGCTGGATGAAGCGGCGATCAACAGGTATGGGCGCACGAATGTCCAAACCACCCAGCAAGTCCGGCGGCCCAGGTCGCGGCCGCAATTCCGGCGGCTCATCCCGCGATGGTTCCTCTTTCGGGAGTTCCTCGTCCGGAGGAGATCGCGGAAGATCGCCCCGCAGCGGCGGCGGCTCCGACGGCGGCGGATCGCGCTATAACGGCGGTTCGCGCGGCGATGGCCCGCGTGGCGGCGGCGGTAGCGGCGGCTCCCAGGGTGGTGGTTCGCGCTACAACGGCGGCTCGCGCGGCGATTCTCCGCGCGGTGACGCACCTCGTGGCGGTGGTCGCGGCACGTATTCGCGCGAAGGCGCACCCCGGGAAGGTGGCCGTGAAGGTGGGCGCGACAGCAGCTACCGCAGCGTCGGCCGCGATGAAGCAGCACGCGGCGGCGGTTCGCGCGGCGGCTACACCCCGCGCGATGGCGGCGGACGCAGCGGCGCGCGCGAGGACACCCCTCGCAGCGGCGGCCAGCGCGGCACCTACTCGCGCGATGGCGGCCCTCGCAGCGATGCGCCTCGCGGTGGTCCGCGCGACAGTTTCCCCCGTGACGGCGGTTCGCGCGGCGCTCCGCGTGACGCCGCTCCTCGCGGCAGCGCCCCTCGCGACGACGCGCCCCGCAGCAGCGGCCCGCGCGATTACTCACCGCGCGGCACCTACTCGCGCGATTCGGCGCCCCGTGACGGCGCTACCCGTGGTGGTGGCCGCAGCGATGGTCCGCGCGCTACCTATTCGCGCGGCGCCCCGCGTGACGACCGCTACGGCGACAAGCGCGAAAACCGCTACGGCGGCGGCGGACGCAGCGACGGCCCGCGCACCGGCGGCCGCCCGATCGCCCGGCCCGGCCCGGCCCCGCGCGCCAAGGCGCCGACAGCCAAGGACCCCACGCTCCCCGCCCGCGAAGGTGAGCGTATCGCCAAGCTGCTCGCCCGTGCGGGCGTCGCTAGCCGCCGCGAAGTAGAGCGCATGATCATCGAGGGCCGCGTGCGGCTCGGCGACGATCTGATCGAGACGCCCTCCACGGTGCTGACCAGCCTTGCCGGCGTCACTGTCGACGGTAACCGGGTCGCCGCGCCGGAATGCACGCGCTTGTTCCTGTTCCACAAGCCTTCGGGCCTGATCACCGCCGAGCGCGACATGGCCGGCCGCCCGACGATCTACAGCGCGCTTCGCAACGCCCTGCCGGACGGCGCGGGACGGGTCATGCCGATCGGCCGCCTCGACCTCAACACCGAAGGCCTGCTGCTGCTGACCAACGACGGTGAGTTCAAGCGCCAGCTCGAACTACCCGCCACCGGCGTGCCGCGCACATACCGCGCGCGCACTTTCGGCGACATCACGCAGAGCCGCCTGGAAGAGCTGATGGAAGGCATCGAGGTCGACGGCGTGATCTACGGGCGGATCGACGCCAACATGGAGCGCCGCACCGGGCGCAACCAGTGGATCGAGATGACCCTGACCGAAGGCAAGAACCGCGAGGTCCGCCGCGTGCTGGAAGCGCTGGACCTGCAGGTCAGCCGTCTGCTGCGCGTGTCCTACGGACCATTCCGCCTGGGCGACCTGCCCAAGGGCGCGGCCGGCGAAGTGTCGCAGAAGGACCTCGAAACGTTCCGCCGCACCCTGAAGGAAAACGAGGCGAGGGAAGCCAACGCCCGGGCCATCGACGAGCGGAAGGCAGCCGTGGCCGGTGACGAGGATATCGGCACGACCGAGAATATCGACACAAACAAGGATATCCCCACAAACGAGGCTGAGGAGGCGGAGGATTGAGCGCCAACCTTCGCATCATCGCGGGTGAATGGCGCGGCCGTAAACTGGCCGCGCCCGCCGGCGACACCACCCGCCCCACCGCCGACCGCACGCGCGAGACGCTGTTCTCGATGCTGGTAAGCCGGCTTGGCACCTTCGAAGACCTCAAGGTCGCCGATCTGTTCGCCGGGTCTGGCGCGCTGGGGCTTGAGGCCCTGTCGCGCGGGGCGGCGCATTGCCTGTTCGTGGATCAGGACGCCGCCGCGATCCGCGCGATCCGCAGCAATATCGCCGCCTTGCGCGCCCAGCCGCGCAGCGATGTGCGCGCCAGTTCGGTCCTGTCGCTCGGTCCGGCGAAGGAGCCGCTCGATCTCGTTCTGCTCGACCCGCCATATGACACCGGCGCCGGTGCTGTCGCAGTCGACAAGCTGGCCCGGCTCGGCTGGATCGGCGAGACGACATGGGTCAGTCTCGAAACCGGCAAGGGTGAGGCCGTGTCGATCAAGGGCTTCGAAACCGAAACCGAACGTGATGTGGGCAAGGCCCGGCTGCACCTGCTACGCCGGGTCGGGTAGTCGATATCGTCGTCCCGGATCAGATCCGGAACGACGAACCCGTCACTTTCTCACTTCCCCCCGCGATTGACGCAGCTGTCGGTGACCGTCTTGCTGCACTTGGGGTATTTCTTCTCCATCGCGGTTGCCGGCGGGGGAGTCAGTGCGCCCTTGTAGGGACCGCCCTGATAATTCTCGTCGGCAGGCATCGCCGGGCGCGCCGCCTGCGAAGCCGCCTGCGGATCCGGCACCCCGGCGGTCGGCATGCCTTCACCCGGAGGATTGGCCTGCCCCATCGGAGTGGCCGGCGTCTCGCCCTTCATCTGCTGGACCACCGAGTTCCACGCCATCTGGCGCTGTTCGGGCGTCATCTTGTAGATTTGGCCGCGTTGATCGGCCGTCAACGCCCAATAACCCTTCT
>Ga0308165_1005167_pt1 | contig 12327 bp, 10 predicted proteins | sample PhyWR2_FD_201032 | JGI IMG/M metagenome (GOLD analysis project Ga0308165, IMG submission 201032) | Phyllosphere microbial communities from UC Gill Tract Community Farm, Albany, California, United States - DLSLW.R2 | ecosystem: Host-associated > Plants > Phyllosphere > Unclassified | place: USA... | reverse complement strand
ATTTCTCAGCGCCCCCCACGGCGTTGCCTCATGTGGAATCGGGCAAGCTCATCCCGCTGGCGACTACCGGCTTGACAAGGCCGGCTTATATGCCGGGCATCCCGACGGTGGCCGAATCTGGCTATCCCGGATTCGAAGCGCTGAACTGGTACGCCTTCGTGGCGCCGGCCAAGACGCCTGCGGCCTTGCTGGATCGCTGGAACACCGAGATTGTGAAGGTGCTCAACGATGCCAGCGTCAAGGATGCGCTGAACAAGCACGGCTTGACGCCGCAGCCCACATCGCGTGCCGAGCTGGCGGCTTTCATGAAGAAGGAGGACGTGAAATGGAGCGCCATTGTCCGCGAGCGCAAGATCACAGCCAACTGACGCCAGCGCACGGGGCACAGCGGTTCGGATACTTTCATTAAGGCCAGCCCGGGTTGGATGGAAGGTTGGGGCCAGCCAGCGCCATACCATCTTGCGAACCGGCTGCAGCGCTTAAAAACTGTGCACCACGCCTGCCGAGACACCCGACGCGCTGCTCTTGAAGCCGCCACCCTGGTGGCCATTTTTCCACCGGGTCTGGTCAAGTTCGGCATAGGCGCAGGTGCGCTTTGAAACTTGTACTCCAGAAAGCCCACGGTCCGGTTGAAACCGTCGTCCACGGCTGCCGTGCGCGTGCGCTTCACCTGGTAGTGCGTCAGGATCAGGTCCACGCCCTCCCCGAGAGGCACGGCGCCGCCCAGGCCCAGCGTGCGGTTGCGCGTTTTGGCGGCGCCTGAAGCTTCTACCTCATGGATGCCCTACGTCAGCGCAATCTTGCTGGCGCCCAGCGTCGCACTGCCTCCACTCAGGTAGCCTTCTAAGCTCAGGCCCGAAGACGACAGAGTGGACGAGTTGCCCGCCTGCTCGCCAAAGGCATGCATGGCCCGCACGCTGAAATCGCTGATGCGGCTCACATACGGGTGCCGCTGCTTTGGGCATGGCCAGCGCAGGCAAATGCCAGCCATGACAGGCCAAGCCCCGAGGCGCGGCAGCCCGTGGAGTGAGGCTTCATTCGTTTGTCTCTTTCTTTTTCCGAGTGGGCTTAAAAATTCCTGAGGTCAGGCTTTGCGCGCCGCCAGTACCCGGTCCACCATGACGCCGGCCTGGCCCAGGTTGTTCATTGGGTCACAAAAGGAGGCGAGCTGTTCTCGCGTGACGTGCGGGTTAATTTCCGGGTGCTCGGCCAATAAGTCGATCAGCGGGCGCTTTTGCGCCAGCGCGGCGCGGCAGATGTCATAGACCAGGTCGTGCGCATACTCGCGCCCGATGTAGGGGCCCAGGCCCATCATCACCGCCTCGGACATCACCAGCCCGTGCGTCATGTCGATGTTGCGGCGCATCTGCGCGGCATCGACTTCCAGCCCGGCCAGGATGAACTTGGTCTGCTTGAGCGCGCCCGACATCAGGCAGAAGATCTCGGGCATGGCGACCCATTCGATTTCCCACGGACCGGTGGAGCGCTCGTGGTCGGCCACCATCGCGTCCATCAGCGAGGCGGCAAGCTGGCGCACCACCGAAATGTTGGCGTGGATGTAGAGGCACGAGATCGGGTTGCGCTTTTGCGGCATGGTCGATGACGAGCCGCGCCCCGGCGCGTAGGGCTCGAACACCTCGGCGACTTCGGTCTGCATCATCAGCTTGACGTCCATGGCGATCTTGCCCAGCGAGCCGCCGACGATGCCCAGAAAGGCGCCGACTTCGGCAAAATTGTCGCGCACCGTGTGCCACGAAATCAGAGGCTGGCCCAGGCCGAGTTCTTTCATCAGCCCGGCCTGGGTTTCCATGGCGCCGGTTTCCAGCGACGACAGCGTGCCCGACGCGCCGCCGAATTCGCCCACCAGCACGCGGGGCTTGAGCTGCTCGAGCCGCTCGCGGTGGCGCTCGATGCCCGCCAGGATGCCAGCCATTTTGTAGCCGAAAGTGATGGGCGTCGCCTGCTGCAGGTTGCTGCGGCCGATGACCGGCGTGTCGCGGTGCTCCCGGGCCAGTTTGGCGAGCGAATCGGAAATGTCCTTCAGGTCGGCTTCGACCAGGCCCAGGCTTTCGCGGATCTGCAGTACGGCGGCGGTGTCGGTGATGTCCTGCGTGGTCGCGCCCCAGTGGCAGTATTCGCCCAGCTTGTCACGGCAGGCGGCGTTGATCTGGTTGACCACGGCGATGATGGGGTAGCCGATCTGCTCGGTCTTGGCCTTGAGTTGTGCCCAGTCGATCTGCTCGATATTGCAGTGCTGGACGATCTCGTCGGCGGCTTCTTGCGGGATGATGCCCAGCTCGCCCTGCACCTTGGCCAGGGCGCGCTCGATGTCGAGGTACTTGGCGGTGCGGTTCTCGTCCGACCAGACGCGCCGCATGGCCGCGTCGCTGAACATGTCGCCGAAGATTCGCGAGTCGATGATGGTGGATGGCATGGGGTTCTCCGTTGGGTTTGATGAGGATGGTTTGTCAGAGTGAAATCAGCCAGTGTTCAATCACACGGTTCAGGATGAATTTCAATTTGCTATTAAATTGATAGCTGCCTGCGCAGTTGCTGCATGCGCTGGTGGCCTGTTTGCTGCTTAAAGGTGGTTGTGGGGTCGGAACGGCGCTGATTCAGGGTTGAAACCGGGCGTCAGGGGCGCGGCTGGCCTGGGCCAGGATGCGTTCGGCCTGGCGCACGACCGGCAGATCCACCATTTTTCCGTCCACCTGGAGGGCGCCGCCGCTTGAGGCCCGCCACGCCTGCAGCACGCGCCCTGCCCAGGCCAGTGATTCGGTGTTGGGCACCAGCGCGGCATGCACTGCGGCGACCTGCGACGGATGAATGCACATCTTGGCGCCGAAACCCAGGCTACGGGCGTGCGCCATGTCCGAGCCGACGCGCACTGCATCGAGCGCGGGCGTGACGCCGGCCACCGGCGAGGCCAAGCCGGCTACGCGCGAGGCGACGGCGATCTGCGAGGCCGCAAAGTCCAGCGCCAGGCTGCCGGCCGGGATATCCAGATCGACCATGTAGTCGAGCGCGCCGAAGGCCAACCGCGCTACGCCCGATGCGGTGGCAATACCGGGCAGGCCCATCAGGCCTCGGGCGGTTTCTATCAGCGGCAGCACGGTGGCGTTTTCAGGCAGGCTAGCCAGCACGGCGGCCACCTGCGCGGCAGTCTCGCACTTGGGCAACATGACGCACGCCGCCTGTACGCTACCCGCCAGCGCCAGATCTTGCGCATGCCAGTCGGTGGCAGCGTCGTTGATGCGGAGAAGCACCCTGGCGCTTGCTTCGCCGGCGCTGGCCATCCATTGGGCAATGGCAGCGCGCGCCACCGCCTTGTCGCCAGGTGGCACCGCATCTTCCAAGTCCAGGATGATGCGGTCAGCGCCCGAGCCCAGCGCCTTGGCAAAGCGCTCGGGCCGGTTGCCGGGCACGAACAGGTAGGTCTGGGGTAAAAGATCAGGCATGGTCAGATCACACCTTCTGCGCGCAGTTCGCCAATGCGCTCGGCGCTGTAGCCCTGGCCACCCAAAATCGCGTCGGTGTGCTGGCCCAACGCGGGCACGGCGTCCATGCGCGGCGCGCCGTGCTGCCACGAGCCGGGCGGCAGCAGCGCAGGAACTCGGCCGGCAGCCGTGTCCACCTGGCGCCACCGGCCATGCGCGTGGAGTTGGGGATGCGCCCATACCTCGGCCATGGTGTTGACCTGGGCATTGGCGATGCCCGCCTCCTCCAGCCGGGTTGACACCTCTTCAGCGGTGAAGGGGGCGAAGGCTTCAACAATCAGCGCCGACAGCTCGGCCCGCGCCGCGTTGCGCCTGGCATTGCCCGAAAAGCGCTCGTCGGTTGCCAGCTCGGGCTGCTGCAAGAGCTTGTCGCAAAAGATTTTCCATTCGCGCTCGTTTTGCAGGCCCAGCATCACGGTCTTACCGTCGCCGGCGGGAAACGGGCCATAAGGGTAGATCGTGGCGTGGCTGGCCCCGGTGCGCGGCGGCGGCGCAGCGCCCTCGAACGCGTAGTACAGCGGGTAGCCCATCCATTCCGTCAGCGATTCGAGCATCGACACGTCGATGCGTTGGCCCTCACCGGTCTGCTGGCGGTGCATGAGGGCCGCGAGGATGTTGGTGTAGGCATACATGCCGGCGGCAATGTCGGCAATCGACGGCCCGGCCTTGGAGGGCGTCTCAGGCGTTCCGGTGACCGACACGAAGCCCGCTTCGCTCTGGATCAGGAGGTCATAGGCCTTCTTGTCGCGGTAGGGGCCGTCGCTGCCGTAGCCGGAGATGTCGCAGACGATGATGCCGGGCTTGAGGGCCGACAGCGCCTCGTACGACAGGCCCAGTCGGGCCGCCGCGCCGGGCGCGAGGTTTTGCACGACCACGTCGGCTTCTTCGACGATGAGCCGCAGCAGGATTTTTTGTGCCTCTTCATGCTTCACGTCCAGGGTGAGGCTTTCTTTGGAGCGGTTGGTCCAGACGAAATGCGAGGCCAGGCCGCGTACGCGCTCGTCGTAGCTGCGGGCAAAGTCGCCGACGCCGGGCCGCTCGATCTTGATGACGCGGGCACCCAAATCGGCCAGCTGGCGCGTGGCGAACGGCGCGGCAATTGCGTGCTCCAGCGTGACGACGGTAATGTTTTTAAGGGGTTGCATAAAAATGTCTTCGTCAGGCGTCAAGCCAGTGTTGCGGTGGCGTCCATCGTGAGCCAGCCTTCATGGTCGCGGCCCCACAGATGCACTGTTTTTCCGTCGGCGGACGGCTGGCCGTGGACGGAAAAGGAGTTGATGTCGAAAGTTGGCCTGACTGCCTTGAACTCGAAGCGCGCAACATGCGCATCGGGCAACTGGCGGTGCAGCAGGTCCATCAGCAGCGTGGCAATCAAGGGGCCGTGCACGATCAGGCCCGGGTAGCCTTCGACCTCGGTGACGTATTTACGGTCATAGTGGATACGGTGGCCATTGAAGGTAAGGGCTGAATACCGAAACAGCAGCACGTCATCGGGCACGATGCGCCGCTCCCAGGTAGACGCTTTAGGCGCGGCCTGCGGTGGCGGCGCCACGTCGCCGGGCTGGGCCGCTGGGCGGTAGACAATGTTGTGGTGCTCGGTCAGGGCGACCTGAGCTGAGCCGTTGCGGCGTATTTCGTGGCGCACCTTCACGAAGATCAGGCTGCCGGTGCGGCCCGATTTTTCCTTCACCTCGGCAATCGTCGAAGTCCGGCTCAGCGTGTCGCCAATACGCAGCGGCTCGTGAAAAACAAAGTCGCTGCCTGCCCACATGCGGCGCGGCAGCGGCACCGGCGGCATGAACCCGCCGCGCTTGGCGTGGCCGTCCGGACCGATCTCGGACTGCCGGTGGATGGGCAGGAAGTACAGCCAGTGCCACAGGCTGGGCAGTGGCGTGCCGGGCTCGGGACGCTGCGGGCCGGCCCCGGCTGGCCAGTCCAGCGTGGCTGCCAGCGCGGCATAAGGCGTTGCAGTGGCGATGTCTTCGACCGTCTCGCTGCGGCCGGTCCAGTCTTGCAGATTCATGGCAAAGCGCTTTCTAAGATGAGGTTGGGGTTATTCGGCCTTGATCTGTGCCTTGGTCACGACGCTTTTCCAGTGCGCCGCTTCCTTTTGCACCAGGGCCTTGAGCTGCTCGGGTGTGCCAGTTTCCACCTCGGCGCCTTGGTCCTCGATGCGTTTTTGCACCGCTTTGTCGGCCAGCACGCTGTTCATCTCGCGGTTCAACCGCTCGACCACCGCTTTGGGCGTCTTGGCGGGCGCAAACATTGCGTACCACTGTGACATGTTGACGTCGGCCACACCCTGTTCGGCCAGCGTGGGCAGCTCGGGCATCAGCCGCGAGCGCTTCTCGCCGGCAACCCCGATGGCCCTTAGTTTGCCGCCCTTGATCTGCGGGTAAGCGGTGAAGAGGCTGGGGAACATGAACTGCGTGTTGCCCGCAATGGTGTCCACCACGGCCGGCGCCGAGCCTTTGTAGGGAATACTCACCACGTCCAGCCCGGCCGACAACTTGAACAGTTCGCCGGCGATGTGCGGCGCGGTGCCGTTGCCGGCCGAGGCATAGCTGAACGTGCCCGGCTTGGCCTTGATGAGCTGCACCAGTTCCTTGACATTTTTCGCGGAAACCGAGTTGCTCACGACCAGCACGGTCGGCGAGGCGGCAACCATGCCGATGGGCTCGAAGTCGGCCACAGGGTCGTATTTGAGCTTTTGCAGCGCCGGGTTGATGCCGTGCGTGGCGATGTAGCCGAACATGAGCGTGTAGCCATCGGGCGCGGCGCGGGCGGCATACTCGCTGGCAATGGCGCCGTTGGCGCCGGCTTTGTTCTCCACAATGACGGGCTTGCCCAGCCGGGCGCTCAGGCCCTGGCCGATGATGCGGGCCATCGCGTCATTGGCGCCGCCAGCAGCGGTGGGCACCACGATAGTGATGGCTTTGGCGGGCCAGTCTTGCGCCTGCGCCTGGCTAGCAGCCAGAGCCGCAAGCGCGATGGGCAGTCCGGTCAGCAAGGGCCTAAAGATCATCGATCGCGTTGAAGACGCCGATGGCAACATGGGGGCATTAAACAGGCGGGGCATGAGTGTGTCTCCTTCGGTGGTACTTCGGGTCAAACGGCGACCCTGGCGTTAAACGCAATCATCCTGAGTTCGGGGATTGGTGTAAATTGCAACTTTTGCTACGATTGCTGCATGGCACGCATCAATTTCGATTTGCAGCAACTGCAAGGTTTTGTGGCCGTGGCCGAGCGCGGCAGTTTTCGTGCGGCGGCCGACCACATCAACCTGTCGGCTCCGGCACTGAGCCGGCGCATCGACAAGTTAGAAACCATTCTGGGCGCGCGTCTGTTTCACCGCACCACGCGCGATGTGGAGCTCACACCGTTGGGCCGGGTGTTCTTGGAGCGCGCGCGCGCGGCGCTGGACGACCTGGAAGCGGCGATGCTCGGCATTTCGGACATCGCCGCCCACCGGGAAGGACGCGTGACGGTGGCCTGCGTGCCATCGGCCGCGCTGTACTTTTTACCTGGTGTGATCAGCAGTTTTTCGCAGCACTACCCTGGCATCCGCGTGCGTGTGGTCGATGAGTCGATGAACCAGGTGCTGCAAAGCGTGCTCTCGGGCGACGCCGACTTTGGCATCGGCTTCATGAACAACTTGATGCCCGAGATTGCCTTCGAGTCCATCCACAACGATCCCTTTGTGCTGGCCATGCTGCGCAGCCATCCGCTGGCCACGCGCAAGTCGGTGAACTGGGGGGATGTGCAAAAGGAAAGCCTGATTGCCGTGGCGCGCAGCAGTGGCAACCGCCAGTTGCTGGACGACGCACTGACCAAGAATGGCTTGAATCCGCGCTTTGCGTTTGAGGTCAGCCACATCGCGACGCTGCTGGGCATGGTGGAGGCGGGTCTGGGCTTGGCGGCCGTGCCGCGCATGGCGCTGGCCACCACCCATCCAACACTGGTGGGACTGCCCCTGCGCCAACCGCAAACCTTGCGCAAGGTGGGTCTCTTGAGGCGCCATGGCGTCAAGCTAAGGCCGGCGGCCGAGATGTTTCACCAGCATCTGCGCACGGCATTGAAGACTCAAAAATCGGCCGCTGGCGATCCGGCCTGAAGGCCCGGCCCCTATTACGCCGCTGCTTGATGTGCGGGCGCGGCCATGGGTACGGAAGGGATGTCCTGCTGCGGCGCCTCCACCTCCGTATAACCTTGCGCCAGTTCGCTCAGCAGCACCTCGTGGTTACAGGCGCGCTCCCATTTCGAGACCACGATGACCGCCACCGCATTGCTGATGGTGCTGGTGAGCGCGCGCGCTTCCAACATGAAACGGTCAATGCCCACGATCAGCGCAACGCCGGCCACCAGCAGGCCGGGCATCACGGTGAGCGTGGCCACCAGTGCAACGAAGCCGCTGCCCGTGACATCAGCCGCGCCCTTGGGGGTCAGCAGCATCAGGCCCAGCATGCCGGCAATCTGCACCCAGGTGAGGTGAATGTCGCAGGCCTGCGCGATGAACAGGGACGCCAGCGTCAGGTAGCTCTTCACGGATGCAGCGCATCAGTTACCAAAGTTTGAAACCATGGGCGTGGGCCAGCAGGCCGGGCACCACGATTTTTGTTGGTTTTGACGTAGGGCTTAACGAACTGGGGCGCCATCAGTTTGACCGTGTGTCTAAAAAAGGCACTGTGAAGCTCTGGCATTCCTGTCCAGCAACTGCGCTTACGGTGAAAGATCGAGATCGTTCACAAAACAGGTATGCCGAGTCCAGATAAAAGCCATGGACTTGAAAACCTCCGCTTTTTACACTGGCCAGGTCTAGCCACGCGAAGTAAAAGAGCTGGAAACCTTTGGTGATGTTGTTCGCACGGGCCAATGCGGTTTCAAGTCGCAAAGGCTTCAATCAATATTCGTTAACCATAGAAAACCCATGAAAATCCTAGTACCCGTGAAGCGCGTCGTTGACTACAACGTGAAGGTGCGCGTGAAAAGCGATGGCTCGGGCGTTGACATCGCCAATGTCAAGATGAGCATGAATCCGTTTGACGAGATCGCCATCGAGGAGGCGGTGCGCCTGAAGGAAAAGGGCGTGGCCAGCGAAGTCGTGGCCGTCTCCTGCGGCGCAGCCCAGTGCCAGGAAACGCTGCGCACGGCCATGGCCATCGGCGCGGACCGCGCCATCCTGGTCGAAACCACTGAGGAGCTGCAGCCGCTGGCCGTGGCCAAGCTCTTGAAGGCGCTCGTGGACAAGGAAGCGCCCCAGCTGGTGATCCTGGGCAAGCAGGCGATCGACGATGACTGCAACCAGACCGGCCAGATGCTGGCGGCCCTCTTGGGCTGGGGCCAGGCGACGTTTGCCTCCAAGGTGGAAGTTGCGGACGGCAAGGCCGTGGTCACGCGCGAGGTCGATGGCGGGCTGGAGACGCTCTCGCTCACGCTGCCGGCGATCGTCACGACCGACCTGCGCCTGAACGAGCCGCGCTACGTGACGCTGCCCAACATCATGAAAGCGAAGAAAAAGGTGCTCGACCGCGTCTTGCCCGCCGAGCTGGGCGTCGATGTCGCCCCGCGCATCAAGACGCTCAAGGTCAGCGAGCCCCCGAAGCGCAGCGCCGGCGTGAAGGTTGCCGACGTGGCCACGCTGGTGGACAAGCTCAGGAACGAAGCCAAGGTCATCTGACCGCTGCCTCCCGCCCTGCTCCCGAAAAAGCCCCCTCAAGAAAAGACCCTCCCCCATGACCCTCCTCGTCATCGCCGAACACGACAACGCCTCGCTCAAGAGCGCGACCTTTCACACCGTCATGGCCGCCAGCCAGATCAGCCTGTTTGCCGACGGCCAGGTGCACCTGCTGGTGGCCGGCCACAACGCGCAGGGCGCCGCCGAGGCGGCCACGCACATCGCTGGCATCGCCAAGGTGATCCATGCCGACAGCGCCGCCTTTGCCCACGGCCTGGCCGAGAACCTGGCCGCGCAGGTGCTGGCCCTGGCCGGGGACTACAGCCACATCGTCTTTGCCGCCACCGCCTCGGGCAAGAACGTCGCCCCGCGCGTGGCCGCGCTGCTGGACGTGGCGCAGATCAGCGAGATCACGCGGGTCGATGCGCTGGACACGTTCGAGCGGCCCATCTACGCGGGCAACGCGCTGGCGACCGTGCAGAGCCTGGACCGCATCAAGGTCATCACGGTGCGCGCCACCGGCTTTGAGGCGGCCGCGCGCAGCGGCGGCAGCGCCCTGGTGCAGCCGGCCGCAGCGGTGGCGGGCACGGGCGGCACGCAGTTCGTGGGCCGCCAGATCGCCCGAAACGATCGCCCCGAGCTCACCTCGGCCAAGATCGTCGTTGCCGGCGGCCGGGCGCTGGGCAGCGCCGAGCAGTTCAGCGCCGTCATGACGCCGCTGGCCGACAAGCTCGGCGCGGCAGTCGGCGCCTCGCGCGCGGCGGTGGACGCCGGCTACGCGGCCAACGACTGGCAGGTGGGCCAGACGGGCAAGATCGTGGCGCCCCAGCTGTACATTGCCGCGGGCATCTCCGGGGCCATCCAGCACCTGGCCGGCATGAAGGACAGCAAGGTCATCGTGGCCATCAACAAGGACCCGGAGGCGCCCATCTTCGGCATTGCCGACTACGCCCTCGAAGCGGACCTCTTTGCCGTCGTGCCCGAGCTGGCCGCGGCGCTGTAGTTGTTCTGGTCAAGCCACGCCTATTTGAAAGGAAAGCTCCTTGGCCTTTCTACGTCAATGCCTGCATGAGCTTCGGGCTCGGCAAGGTGACAAGAATGCATACCTTTTGAATGATCCTGACTGGCCTGGACGGCAAGTTTTCCTTGCCATTCAAAGACAGCGCAAGCCCGTGCATCTTCAGGTGCTGCACCCGGCATTGACTCTGGATTCGTCAGCGCTGAAGGATCGGCGCAGCGTCGAGGACACGCGTTGATTGTTCAGAGGGCGCTGCAGCGTCGCTGGGCTGCATGATGCCGGCAAAAAAATCCGCAAGCGCCTGGTGCGCGCACAGCGGCAGCACATGGGCGATGTACTGGTCTGGGCGCACCACGATCAAGGCGCCTTGCGCCCTGTCGACGCCCCGCAGATCGAAAATGTCCACGCCGTTTTTCACACCCGAACTGAAGATCTTTTCGTAGTCGGTCAAGCCATGGCGGCCCTTTCGCGGCAGCAGCAACGCCGGCATCGACTCCAGATTCAGTTCGGAGTGTTTTTGCTGAAAAATGGCTCTCACATCAAACACCGCGTCAATGTCCCCGCCGGCAGGTGTGTACTTGCGCAACGGGGAATCCGAAGACTCGGTCAGGAACCCGCACAGTGCGCCAATCCCGGTGTCAACGCTGACCGCATGATCTGCCGCGGCGGCGAACGCGTAAAGGCGCCAGCGACCGTCGGCCTTCGCAACGTGGCCAAGCTCCATGGGCTTGGCATCACAGACCCGCAAGACCGGTGCGGAATGAAATCGTGTGCCGACGACAAAGCCAGTGGCCAGGTTCTGGTGCATGTCCTTTCCGCAAATGGACGAGGGACGGTAGTGCGTGCCCATGCCGGCCGTAAAGCGCCCGTGCCGCTCGAAATACTTTTGGAACTCCTTGGGGTCCACGCCTTTGGAGTCGCCCCCGGCATCCTGCTGCGGGCGATCGCTGAACATCTTGGCCCACTCCCGATCGAAGTCGATCAGTTCCTGGGCAACCACCTGGCGCTCCTCCGAATAAGTGCGCAAGAGTTCAGGTCCGCACTGCCCGGACAGCACCGCAGCCAGCTTCCACCCCAGGTTGAACGTATCCTGCATGGAGAAATTCATGCCTTGGCCGGCCTTGGGACTGTGGGTGTGGCATGCATCTCCCGCGATGAAAACGTGGGGGAAACGCGTACTGGCCTCCTCCTCGAGAACGTCGTCGTACTTGTCGCAAATGCGCTGGCCGATTTCGTACACCGACCACCAGGGCACTTCCTTCACCTCCAGTTTGTAGGGGTGAAGAATGCGCTGCGCCGCGGCGATGAGCTTGTCCAGCGTGATGCCGCGATTGGCCACCCGTTCCTCTTCACCGAGCTTGTCCATCTCAACGTAAAAGCGAACCAGATAGCCCCCTTCGCGCGGAATCACCAGCAGGTTGCCATTGGCCGACTGGACGGCCACCTTGTGGCGCATGTCGGGAAAATCGGTCACCGCCAGCATGTCCATCACGCCCCAGGCATGATTGGCCGAGTCGCCTACCAGCTGGCGCCCGATGGCCTTGCGCACACCGCTGCGCGCGCCATCGCAGCCGACCACGTAGCGTGCCTTGAGCGTTTCCACGGTGCCGGCATGGGCGCCGTCCGTTCGCTCCAGCCGCACGGTGACCGGATGGTCGCCTGAGCTGCGGTCAATCGCCAAATCAAGGAACCGGCGCGAATAAAACGGCTCCAGCCGGCTCGCCGAGTTGCGCATGAACTCCAGGTAAAAGTCATGCACACGCGCCTGGTTCAGCACGACATGCGGGAACTCCGACAACCCCTCTTCCGTGTCCTGAACACGCCCGTGACGAACGATGCTCCCGGGCTTCTTCTCGTCGGGCTTCCAGAAAGTCACCTCATTGATCCAGCAGGCTTCCTTGAGCACCCGCTCGCTGAAGTTGAACGCCTCGAACATCTCCATGGTCCGGCAGGCGATGCCGTCCGCCTGCCCAAGCTGCAACGGGCCGTCCTTTTGCTCGACGATGCAGGTGCGGATGCCCGGAAACACAGCCAGCTGCGCTGCCAGCGTCAGTCCCGCCGGCCCACAGCCCACGATGAGCACGTCTACCTCCGCAGGCAGCGCGTCCGTTGGCTGGGCAACGCCGGCAGATGCGTCC